>Ga0209006_10000455_pt1 | contig 39378 bp, 28 predicted proteins | sample JacPin_JW_Ref_O2_FD_188567 | JGI IMG/M metagenome (GOLD analysis project Ga0209006, IMG submission 188567) | Forest soil microbial communities from Algoma, Ontario, Canada - Jack Pine, Ontario site 1_JW_Ref_O2 (SPAdes) (version 2) | ecosystem: Environmental > Terrestrial > Soil > Boreal... | reverse complement strand
CGCCATCACCGCCGATCGCGATCAGACCGGTCGATCCACCGCCCATGGAACCGTTCGCGGCATTGCCGCCGTTCGCAGTCACACCGCTCGAGGTATTTGTTTGAGAATCGACCTCAAGCCAGCTCGCAGGTTTTGACGTTCCAATCCCTACCAGACCGCTGGCGGTGATACGCATGCGCTCGGCAGCGGTGGAAGCTCCCTGTGCCAAAGTGCCAAATTGCAGGGAAGTGCTGGTGTGGCCGCTGCCAGTTTCTTGCGCGCGGATGTAGGCGTCGGGCTTTGCTACTGTGCCGGTTTTGTCCGGCGAGAAGCGAAGATCGATAGCATTGCCTGTCGAGCCCGTTTGCGCGGCGGCGCTGTTTTTTAACCAGATGATGGGAGCGCTGCCCGCAGCTGCGGAGCCTGTTGCGTTCAGTTCAGTTGTTCCCGTCTGGGTAAGGATTGAATTCTGGATGTTCGTAGCCGTTGTGAACATCGGAATTGTTTTCGCGGTGCCGCCCGAGGTTGTTACCGGTGACGATGGTTGTGCATCGCGACTGTTTCCGGATGCCGCCACCACTGTGCTTGGCACCGCCGGAATTGCTGGCGCCCGATTCGCACTCTTCGCTTCTTCCGGCGTCGCACGCAGAAATGCACTGGGTGGCAGGCCGCCGAGGGTTTCTGCGTCTCCAGCTTTCAGAGCGTAGGGAGCACTGACCAGCAGGGTGCGCGGCTGTTCCGCCTGTTGCTCGACTTGCACCCCGATCCATCGCGCTTGTTCAGAAGCAAACAACTCGGCCGGCAAACCGTCGGGCTTGGTCGAGCCCAGGAGCACGGCATAGTGGCCACTAGCGTCGGCTTGCACGTTCTGTGTTTCCACCCAGAGCGAGGCATCGCCGGTCTGTTCGGCATAGAGTGCGAAGGTGACGCCGACGACGCCACTGAGGGGTTTGCCATCGAGATCGCGTGCCACTCCGGCATAGCGCACCAGGCGCGGCACGGTTGTCGTAGTCGTAATTTGAGTCTGCGTTGGAGTCTGGGTCTGAGCCTGGCTTACGAAAGATGTGAGCACAGCAGCCAGGCAAAGCGTGAACAAAACCGGCAACTGAAATTTGCGGATCATAATATTCTCCTGAAGGTGTCTGTACTTTTATTCTTTTTACTTACTCCGAACGGTTTGGCGAGACTGTCACTCGAACGAAGTAGGTGCGAGAGCTTTTATGACAAGGCGACTGGCGTTTCTGAGCAATGTATCCCCGGAACCTCGACGACCGACGTCGTAGCGTAATCGCCATCGACACATTGAAACCAATGCGGCAGCCGCACCGCTGCGAGTGTATGCCTCACTTCTCTTAATGGTGAGAAATTCCCCTAACTCGTTTCACTCTCGTGAAGCTTTCTTTCGTGCTGAATCGAGGCGCGAAGTTAACGCTCGACTGTGCTGGGCGACTATGGCGCGGATAACGCTATGCCACGGTGCGAATCCTGTCAATCGGTTTGTCGGAAATGCTTCTTTCGAGAAAAGTGCAGATTCAGAAACATACTTAACGACTTTGTGGGCTTTCTTTACCTCGCACAATCGCGGAGGCTACCAGAGCCCGTCGCGGCTGTAGGGCCTGGTCCAAAGAGTCACATGAAGGTGAATGGCTTTGGTCCACGCACTAACGAGCGAGTCGAGCTCGAAGCGGTCGGGAATGTCACTTTCGAAAAAGTGACGAACCGATGCCACCACGGGAACGAAGGCGAGCAGGTAGCGCAGGGGCACCAGCGGGGGAGTCTGCCGACCATCCGTTTTATTTTTCTTCTCGGGCGTGTGCCGCAGTCCGATTTCTTCCTGGTAGTCAAGCCACGCGCGGTCGTGAGGGCGGCTTGCTACATCAACGACCCATTGAACGAAGCGGCGTTTTACCGCCGCTTTATATTCATCGTCCGGTTTGCCGTTGGGGGAATAAAACCACTGGGCCAGGTGCGGTTGCGATCCGATCACTGCGCGCCAGGAATCGACCATCTTCTCTGCATACGCCTCAAAAAGCGCAGCGTGTTTGCGCAGCAGATGTGCGTCGTCGGATGTCCAGCCGAGGGTTAGTTCCAACTGGAGCAGTTCTTCGGCAGTGACAGGGGACCGGGCGACACGCGAAGAACCAAAATCGTAGCCAGGAATAGGTGGATGGTGAGGCGAGGAAGGTTGACTCATAGCTTTGGCTCCGGCGAGGATTCCACGCGCTGCACAAGCGAGCGATGAATCGAGAGCAGGGCACCGGTGCTCTCCAGCACTTCAACATATTGTTTGTGGAGGGCATGAGCCGCGAGCCTGACCCGGTAGGTCTCATATTCGGCCAGTGATGGAAAGTCGATGAGGCCGAAAGCTTCGTTGGTAGCTCCCGCAAAATCCGTGGGCATGAAATATCCAATTATCTTCCCGCCGCTCTCGCGGATGGGAACCTGCTCATCGGCGGCGTACCTGGCGATATCTGAAAGTTTGTTGGGGTCAATCGTGTAACGCAGAAAAAGCGTGATCATAGAGAGTATCTCCTGGGGCAAAGCATAGTATCGCGCGCCCGCGAAATACTTCGGCGGGAACCGTAGTATTCCGAAAATTTTGGGCCGATAATGGTTTGTATGAACGGTAAGCTGTCGAGTACCGCGAATCTGCTCGGCGATCCCGGGAGGGCCGCAATTCTGCTGCGACTGATGAGTGGCCTCGCTCTGCCTGCAGGCGAGTTGGCCGTGACCGCTAATGTGGCGCCCCAGACGGCGAGCGAACACCTTGCCAAACTCGTCGATGGCCGACTTCTCAACGTTGAACGGCAGGGGAGACACCGCTATTATCGACTCGCCAGCGTCGAGGTGGCCGACGCCATCGAAGCGCTGCTGGTGTTGACTGCCGGTTCGCGAATGTCATCCGCTCGAACGGCGTCTTCACGGCCGCAAGTGGGTACCCTGGAGCATGCGCGAACCTGCTATGGGCATCTGGCCGGTTGGCTCGGCGTTCAAATCGCGAACAAGTTGGAAGAGCGGGGGCTGATTAAACCAAAGGACGAAAGGAATTACTCGGTAAGCGCCTCGGGGAAAGAATGGTTCGAAACGATCGGAGTGAGCGTTCCAGTGTCTGGCGCCGCCCAGAAAAAATTAGCGGTACGCTGCCTTGACTGGACAGAACGGCGTCACCATCTGGCGGGGATGCTAGGGTGTGCGACGCTTGAGCGTTTTCGAGAACTCGGCTGGCTAGTTCCCATACGAGATACCCGCGCGGTGCGCGTGACGCTGGAAGGCCGTACACAATTTTGGAGGTTGTTAGGAATTTCTGCCGCTTAGAGATATTCCGGGGCCGCCGCTGCTAGTCGTCCGCAGGTTTCTCACCTGATTGATGCAGGTCGCTCCCATAAACCATCCTTAGAGTATTGAAGAAGAGTATTGAGTTCAAAGTATTGTGTTCCCTACGAGTGATCGTCCGGGGAAACCCAGGATTTATGACTTCGTCTTCTTTGGAACTTTGGCGCCCTTCTTCCGCGCTTCGGAAAGTCCGATTGCAATCGCTTGCTTGCGGGTCTTCACAACGCCGCCTTTGCCCCCTTTTCCAGAACGTAGGGTACCTTTCTTTTCCCGCCGAACGGCGCTTTCCACGGACTTGCTCGCCGCTTTGCCATACTTGGGACCACTCGATTTCTTAGCGGAACCCGCTTTCTTTCGCGCTGCCATCCTTGTCCTTCCACGGACGTGTTTGTGTCGCAAACTTTAGGATGCGACTACCGTGATCGGCGTTGCCGAGGACGATCGTCTGCTGGCCGCCAACCGGCTAGCAATAAAAATAAAGCTAGCAATAAAAATAAATACGAGTGAAAAAGTGCGAGGCTCGCGACAACGGGCCAACCATTTACCGACCATGATCAACTCATTCGACTGAGGGTTGATTGAAGAACCCGACTATCGTCGCGCATTTGTATTCGGGCGCATTTCTCACGCACAGGAGTTCTTTATGGTGCAAGAACCTTCGTTGCAACAAGAAACATCCACCCCGGCCGGGCGTAGACTCTGGCGCCTTACCTTGAGCGTCGCGGGATTGCTCCTCGTGATAGGGATTGTTTTCCTGATTATCGGCCACCATATCGGACTGGCCCATTAAGAAATGATGCTCGACCGGGCGGCAAAGCGCTCGCCTCGAATAGGAAGCTTCCAGAGAATACGCGGTCTGAAGTTCGTTGGAGCTTTATCCCCATTGCGATCTACACGGCGAAGCGAAAGCGCGAAGCTTGAGACAAACCTACTCACTTCGCTGCTTCGACCTGCGAAGGAATAGCAGGAAGCGCAAATCTAACTCGGATCGTCTTAATCTCGAACGGTTTGGTGGGAACAGTCACCGTATTGTCAGTCATTTGCAGCGGGCCGATCGGGCGCTCCATCAAGTCCGCATCTTGTGCGCTGTCTGCTCCGGGAGGAAGATGGATCACTACGTCCGTGTTCTTGCCGGCCCATTCGTAAAAGCGAAATATCAGGCTGTTATCGTCTTCAGCTTTTTTTGCGGCAGTCAGCACCACATTGTCACCTTGGATCTCCACGAAAGCATGCTCTCCGGGTAGTGAGCCCTGGTGCTTGTTCGTTCCCAGGGAAAACAGTTTCTCATTCAGGTCGTAGCCTTGCCGCACGGTCAATGCCTCTCGCCAGCCTCCAGCATGCGGATAAACAGAGTAGCTAAATTCGTGATGGCCTTCGTCAGCGTGCGGGTCAGGCCACTCGGGCGAGCGCAGCAAAGACAGTCGCAGCACATTACTTTTAGCGTCATAGCCATACTTGCAGTCGTTGAGCAGGCTGACGCCATCTTGTTCATCTGAAATATCAGCCCAATGGATGGCAGGAACCTCAAATTGCGCTTTTTCGGCAGGCGTATTTCTGGTGGTGGGACGCTCCACGGAGCCGTATGGAATTTCGAAAGTGGCTTTTTCGCTGTGCGCACTCAGCGGGAAGGCGACCTTGAGCAGAATATGTTTCTCGTGCCATTCGGCCTGCATCTTGACGTCGACGCGCGGCGCACCTGGATACAAGGTCAGGTCTTGTACGAAAGTTGAGCTCTGAAAATGCTTCTTGATCCGGATCACCGCGCGCAATGGTCCGTTCTCGATCAACTTCACTTCATCCGCGGTAGTCAGGTCGGTATGTTGCGCTTCGAAATCCGCATCGATGTTCCAGGCGTCCCACTGCTTGGGTTTGTCGACGAAAGCCTGCAGCAGGTTGCCGCAGACCATATTCTTAGGACCACCTGTTTCCGTTTCCGGTAGACCAAGCGCTTCATGGTTGGCACGCTTGTCGAAAAGGCTGGTCATGCAGCCTGTTTGCGGATCAATCTTCACCCTTACGAATTCATTTTCGAGAGTGTCTGTGGACGCTTTGAGAGAAGATTGACCTGTTGAAGCCTCGCCTGCGGTTTGGCCGTGCACAAAATATGTCTTGTATCCGAACGCAGGGGTGTTGGCGAGAATCAGGAAATGCACGCGATGGGTCTGCGGATCGAGGCGGAGCAGCTGTGTCTCTACACCTTTGCCGGAAGCATCCGTCACCGAAATCTGTTGCGCGGGCGCCGGGAGTTGAGCTTCCAATTCGACGACTTCGGAGCGCGGCCACGACAGAGAATTGAAGACAAGCACTGGGACGCCGTCGCCCTGCGTATCGATATGTGCAGCAATTTCTTTCAGCGAGTCTTCGATAATCTGGTTCCCGCTGCGTTGCACATCTGCCAGGTTGCGACGCGCGTCCAGGTAGTTCACGCTGATTCCGGAACCCGGCATGATGTCGTGGAAATGATCGAACAGCAAGCGCTTCCATGTGCGATTCATCTCTTCCTGCGGATAGGCCTGACCGTCGAGCATCGCCAACGCGGCGAACTTTTCCGCATTGAGCATGGTCTCTTCGCTGCGGCGAATCCGCCTCTTGGTTTCCGCCTGCGTGGTGAAAACGCCACGGTGATAGGCAAAATACAGTTCACCGTTCCACGTGGGAACATCAAGGCTCGGCAGCTTTCTGCTCAGTCCAGCAAAAAAGTCCGCGGCTGTGCCGAATTCGAGTTGCGGATAAACAGTCGTGGGCGACATGAGTGCCTGCGCCGCATCCAGCATTTGACGGGTCGGCCCGCCGCCATGATCGCCGACGCCGTAGAGGTACATGATCTCGGGTTTGTTGTTTAGAGTGGGCCCGTAGATCGCCGGACCCCACACCGAGAGGTCGTTGGCCATTTTTGCACCTTCGATTCCGCCCGCGTAATCGTGTGGGAAGTAAGTCAGCAGCCGGCTGCCATCGGGCGCTTGCCACCAAAAAAGTTTGTAAGGAAAGGTCGTGAATTCATGCGCCCAGAGCAGCTTCTGGGTGACAAAGTAGTCCATTCCCGATTTCTTGTAGATTTGCGGGAGTTGCCAGTTGTAGCCGAACGAATCGGGATTCCAGCCGATCTTAACGTCCACACCGAAGCGGCTTTGAAAGTAACGCTTTCCCACCAGGATCTGGCGCGTCAGCGATTCGCCGGCCGGCATATTCAGGTCGGGCTCTACCCACATTCCACCAATCACTTCCCAGCGTCCTTCTTTAATTCGCTGCTGGATCTGCGCGAACATCTCGGGATACTTTTCTTCGATCCATTCGTACGTGCGTGCGGATGACATGGTGAATCGGAAATCCGGATATTCGCGCATCAGGTCGAGCACGCTCTGAAATGTGTTGCGAACCACCTCAACAGTTTCGGTCCAGGGCCAGAGCCACGCCATGTCAATATGCGAATTGCCGACCGCATGAATCTTGAATTGCCGCAACCATGGCTTGAGGACGTCCAGTTTCACTTGTGCCTGTTTGAGCGAAGCATCAAAACCGGCCTGGTCTCCGCGATCAAGCATGGAGAAGTCAATGGCCTTAACCGCCGCACCGAGTTGTTCCTGACGTCCCGCTTTGCCATCTTCGTAGGCGGCAATAACCGGCTGGGCCGACAGGAATTCCATGCGTAGGCTCGACAGGTCCGGCCTCTTCCGGGGCACGATAGTCAGGTTGCTGTCGAAGATTTGAGTTTCGACCGGAGCGCAGTCGACACGCACAGTCACAAGGAATTTCTGCCCCGATTGCGCGTTCTGGGTCAGTGAAATTGGTTGCTGCATGTCCTCGTCGCCGTGATAGACGATGCCGCCGTTCGAAAATATCGTCAGTACAACAGAGTCTTCGCTGCGAAGGGCCAGGTTCAGATCGACGCGCGATCCCTGCGTCGAGTAGCCCTTGATCTGGTCGGGAATTTCGATCCAGCGACGCAGAACGCGGCCGCCGGTTTTCCACGGCTCGCGCGCTTTTACGGTTTGCCAATCCGAATCGTTCAGGTTGGGATCTTCCGGATGAGGCACATCGGCATGAAAGCGCCAGTCCGGCAACTCCATGGTCGTGAGTGACTGCAGGCGATCGAGAACCGGTTTGTATGGATCAATCTTGTACGCATCAATCGAGGGCTTGGTTTGGTCCTGCGTATGGCCCAGAATTGTGGCGAGCAATGCTACGACGAAGAGAACTGCACAGCGCCTTTTCATGAAGGTCCACCTGATCTCACGCCCCTGCAATTTATCACGGCTCAGTTTTTGGAAACGACTCGACGATCAACGTTGACAATCCACCTACTGTGCAACAGTGCCTGGTGGCTGCGTCGCGGCTGTGACCTGAGCGGCCTTTTCGGGTGGAAGCGAATGCAGCAGCTCTACAAAAGTGGCATTGGTCCAGCCAAATCCAATTATGTTAGCCGCATATCCCACTTTTACATTCGTCTCCGATGAGCGCGTCACGACGTCATATTTTTCGCGGATGGTTCCGTCGCGCTGAAAATTCCGAAACACGGTCGCGAGAAACTTCACCGAAACGCGGTCTGCGTCGGCGTTGTACCCGTAGCGACGCATACCCTCTGCGGCCAGCAACTGGATGGGCGCCCACCCGAAAGGATAATCCCACTGGCCTAGCGATTCCTGGGTACTCGTCGCGATGCCGCCTGGTCTTTCAAAAGCACTCAAATGGCTGACCACGGCGCGCGCTTGCTCGTCGGTCGCCAAACCTGCCCAGAGCGGATAGAAGGTGGTGGCATAGCGATAAGTTGACATCTGGGCACTGTCGAAGTCGTAGTCGAAAAACAATCCTTGCTTTTCATTCCACAAATATTTTTGCACGGCTTGTTTGCGAGCTCCGGCGAGTTTGTGCCACTCGGAGGCGTCAGAGGTCTTGCCCAACTGGCGGCTCATTTCTTCCAAATCCCGTTCCGTTTTGAAGAGAAGGCTATTCAGGCACACAGGGGCGTAGTGGTGCGTTGCGGCGCCGTATGGGCCGAAGCGAAATGAGATATCGAATCCTGATTCGCGCATGGAACGGTCACCCTTGTAGTAGTCGGGTTTCAGTTTGATCAGTCGGGGAGCTTCGCAGGATTCCCTGGAGTTCGCATTGGACTGCTCTTCGCACACGTGAATCGAGAAAGACGCGCCCGCCGCTTTGCCGCCTGCAACGTCGGATGCGTCCGCCATATACGCGGGGAACGTCGGATGGAAAAGAAAATACGCTGCAACATGGCGATAGATGCCGGTTTCGTCCTGTAAGGCTTCGAGCGCCGGCCCTTCTCCGAAATCGTAGTAACGGGAAAGACCGGTGTCGCCTGCCAAATGCGCCTCGCGTGTCCATGTGGCGTGGTCTCGTTTTACGTAGGAGTAGGCCGTCTCCATCCAAACATGATCATCTTGTCCCGCGGCTTTTTGCGCTTCGTGGACGGCCATGACCATGGAACTGAGAAACGGAGGCTGGGAACGCGTCAGATAGTAGGTTCGATTGGCGTTGAGCAGGGCGCCGTAGTTTTCAATTTCAAAGAAAAAATTCTCGACCATTCCACGCGCCAGGTCTAAACGGCCGTCGCGCAATAGACCACGAATGATGAAATAGCTATCCCAACCGTACATTTCGTTGAAGCGTCCGCCCGGCACCACGTATTTGTTCCTCAGATAGAGCAGGCCGGCGCGATGAATCGACTCCACGTCTACCGTTCCGAGTTGGTGAATAACCTGCGGCAGGTGCTCGATCGTGACGCCGCAGTCGCGCTGCATTTCGGCTAACTCTTTCGGCTGCTCAAACTCCGCAGGCAGATAGAGAACCGGCTTGGTCGAGAGCTTCGTGTCGTGAATTCCAGAGCAAGACGTGGTGGAGCGAGTGAGAGAATCCCATCCGTTATGGATATAAGAAAGGATGCCGTCAAGGTTCTGGTTTGCGTGCAGCGGCTCGGGTCGCGATTGGGCAGCACAGGTTACCGAACCGATCGCAACCGGCACGAGCACGAGCAGAGTTCGCAAGCTTGCGCGGCACCGCCTTGGCGTGATGGCGGCTCGCCACGATTCCAATATGCCGTCGCTCATTATGCCGTCACCCATACGCAGCTAAGATAGCAAGAATTATGGCCAGGTAGAGAGTCCATCGCGCCTTGAAGATTTCTGGGAATTCACCTCTGTTCCGTCCTTGACCGTGATCGGCCGGCATTAAATATCTTGACAACGCATAACCATGTGGTTATGTTAAATACATAACCAACTGGCTATCGCTTCTTTATGCCGAATGCGCCTGACAACCTGTTCAAATCCCTCGCCGACCCGACCCGGCGCGCTCTGTTCGAGCGCCTGAGCCGCTACGGCGAACAAACCGTCAGCATGTTGACTGACAACGCCGGTGTCTCTCAGCCTGCGGTGTCGAAACATCTCAGAGTCCTTAAGCGCGCCGGCCTGGTTCGCGGCCGGCACAGCGGACGCGAGACCCATTACAGCGCTCAGCCTCGTGCCTTGGAGCCGTTGGTTGACTGGATGAGTTACTACAGCCGTTTTTGGCACGACCGGTTTGACCGTCTTGAAACACTACTTAAAAGGATGGATCCATGACTGATACACGTTCGCTCGTAATCGAAAAACAACTCCCTCATCCGCCGGAAAAAGTCTGGCGCGCTCTCACCGAAGGCCCTCTTATTAAGGAGTGGCTCATGGACAACGACTTCCAGCCGGTGGTGGGACATAAGTTTAACTTTCGCTCCACACCTGTGCCCAACTGGAACGGCATAATCGACTCCGAAGTCCTCGTGATCGAACCCAACAAAAAACTCTCCTACAGCTGGGCTTCCATGGGAATGGCGAGCGTCGTCATTTGGACGTTGGTCGCATCGAGCGGCGGAACGCTGGTGCGCATGGAGCAATCTGGCTTTGGTACCGGTGCCGATCAGGACGTCTACTACAAGGGCGCGAACTACGGCTGGCAGAAGTTCATCGGCGGCCTGGAACGAGTTGTCGCCGGGCTGTAATAACCCGATATTGAGGAGAATAATTTCAGCGCATCGGCCCATGCACTTCGTTGTGGGCCGCTGCGCAGGGATTCATGAAGAGAGTCCAGGCTTTTCTCCGGACTAACTCTGTGACGTGTGCACACCCACTCAACCCAGGAGTACGTTTGAATGGGTCACGCGCCGTCCAATTATCTCATCGTCGAGTTGCCACCACTCACACCTCCAATTAGACAAACTATTAGATTAGATATAATCTAATCCTTGCCATGGACTCCGAGGCAATTAAACTTTCGCTGGAGGGCAAGGGGCTGCGCTGCACTACACAGCGCTACGCCGTGATGGCATGCCTAAGGGATCACAAGGGGCATCCCACGGCGGCGGAGATCTTTGAAGCTGTGAACCGCGTGGACCCCCGGTCTTCGAGAGCGACGACTTATAACAATCTGCGCGATTTAGTGAAGGTGGGCTTGGTGCGGGAGGTGGCAGTTGAAGGCCGCGCCGGGCGTTTCGATCTGGAAGGCATGCGCCATCACCACTTCATCTGTGATCGCTGCGGAAGTGTGGAAGACGTAGATTGGTACGACGTACCCAAGCCTGCTTCGCGTTCCCTCGGCAAGAGAGTTGTGCGCGAGTGCCAGCTGATTTTCCGCGGGCTCTGCGCGAAGTGCGCTCAGCGCGCTTCACGTTAAGGCCTCGTAAAGTATTTAAGTGATTCATTTTGAACTCATTCAAAGGATAAACATATGGACAATCCTAAGCATATGGAAAACACACTCGCCTCTTCGTCGGGAACAGTCTCCCCCGAAAATCAGAGCAAAGCCACATCAACCGATTCCAAGTGCCCGTTCAACCATGGAGCCTCCATGCCCACAAACCGCGACTGGTGGCCGAATCAGGTGAGCCTGAAGGCTCTGCACCAGCACTCCGACCTGTCCGATCCGATGGGTAGCGAGTTCGATTATGCCAAGGAATTCAAGAGCCTTGATCTGAACGCCGTGATCAAAGACCTTCAGGCGCTCATGACCGACTCGCAGGATTGGTGGCCGGCCGACTTCGGTCATTACGGAGGCCTCTTCATCCGCATGGCGTGGCACAGCGCCGGAACATATCGCATCGGCGATGGCCGCGGCGGCGCGGGAGCTGGACAGCAACGTTTTGCGCCGCTCAATAGCTGGCCTGACAACGTGAATCTAGACAAGGCGCGCCGGCTGCTGTGGCCGATCAAACAGAAATACGGCCGCAAGATTTCGTGGGCCGACTTAATGATTCTCGCGGGCAACGTCGCCCTCGAGTCAATGGGCTTCAAGACATTTGGTTTTGGTGGCGGACGCGCCGATGTGTGGGAGCCCGAAGAAGTGAATTGGGGTCCGGAAGGCACGTGGCTGGCGGACGAACGCTATAGTGGAGATCGCGATCTTCAGAAACCTCTCGGCGCAGTGCAGATGGGTCTGATCTACGTGAACCCAGAAGGGCCCAATGGAAAGCCCGATCCCATCGCGGCGGGCAGGGACATTCGCGAAACCTTCAAGCGCATGGCCATGAACGACGAAGAAACGGTCGCGTTGATTGCCGGTGGACATTCGTTCGGCAAAACTCACGGCGCTGGAATTCCCGCCGACTACGTCGGTCCCGAACCTGAAGGTGCCGACATTCACGATCAGGGCTTCGGATGGAAGAACAAATTCGGCAAGGGCCACGGCGCTGACACCATCGGCAGCGGCCTCGAAGTGACTTGGACCACGACGCCTACTAAGTGGAGCAATAATTTTTTCGAGAACCTGTTCAACTATGACTGGGAGCTGACCAAGAGTCCCGCCGGTGCTAATCAGTGGTCGCCAAAAAATGGCGCGGGGAAAAACTCTGTGCCGGACGCTCATGATGCATCAAAGAAGCACGCCCCATCCATGCTGACGACGGATCTCGCGCTGCGCTTCGACCCCGCGTACGAAAAAATTTCGCGCCGCTTCTTCGAGCATCCCGATCAATTCGCGGACGCATTCGCCCGCGCCTGGTTCAAACTGACGCACCGCGACATGGGGCCCATCGTTCGCTATCTCGGTCCGCTCGTTCCGAAAGAGACGCTGCCCTGGCAGGACCCCATACCCGCCGTGGATCACGCTCTGATCAATGAGCAGGATGCCACCACTCTGAAAGCGAAGATTCTAGCCTCGGGATTGCCCGTCTCTCAATTGGTTTCCACGGCGTGGGCATCGGCATCAACCTTCCGCGGCTCCGATAAGCGCGGCGGTGCAAACGGAGCGCGCGTCCGTCTTTCGCCGCAAAAGTTCTGGGAGGTTAACCAGCCAACGGAATTGACCAATGTGTTGGAAAAACTCGAAGCCATCCAGAAGGAGTTCAACGCTTCTGCATCCGGTGGAAAGAAAGTTTCACTCGCCGACCTGATCATTCTGGCGGGGGACGCGGCGATTGAAAAAGCCGCGAAAGATGCAGGAACCGAAGTAAAAATTCCGTTCACGGCCGGGCGCATGGACGCCTCACAGGAACAAACCGATGTCGAGTCCTTCGAGCCGCTCGAACCGAAGGCCGATGCATTCCGTAACTATCGTCGTGGCAGCGCGCGACAGTCGGCTGAGGAACAGTTGGTCGACAAGGCGCAATTGCTCGGACTGACGGCGCCTGAGATGACAGTGCTCGTCGGTGGTCTACGCGTTCTTGGAGCCAATGCCGGCAATTCCAAGCATGGCGTCTTCACCAAAAAGCCGGGCGCGCTGACCAACGACTTCTTCGTCAACCTGCTCGACATGAACACGCAATGGCAGCCGAACGGCGCGGATGGCATATACGAAGGCCGCGACCGGAAGACCAACGCTGTGAAATGGACTGCCACGCGTGTCGACCTAATCTTCGGCTCGCACTCACAACTCCGTGCCCTCGCGGAAGTCTATGCGTCCTCGGACTCGAAGGAAAAGTTCGTCAAAGACTTCGCAGTCGCTTGGACCAAAGTGATGAACAACGATCGCTATCAGGCTGCTTAATTTTTGCAGGGCGCCTGCCAACTTGCAGTTCTCAGAAGCCCGCCCCCGCCGGCGGGCTTTTGATTTTCCGATTCGATTTCGCCGGACCAGGCGTTTTATTTCCGCACCGCTGCCGGCGCGGCCTTGCCCGCGCAACGCCTGTGAGGACTGAAAACTGTTTCACCTTGACCCCCACCCGGTTCGATAAGACAATAGCCACGGTCTATCCCAGGGCACAGGGCAGCCAGCACCGGGGAGTCATCGATGATAAAACGAGTTCTGGGGTTGGGTCTTCTAGCATTCGCGGGGCTCGGTGGCTTTCTCCATCTCGCGGGGGCGCGCGCAAGCGCCCAGACGGAGACCATACTCCACAGCTTCGGCAGCATTTCTGGCGATGGAGCGTTTCCCCATGGGGGCCTGACCTATAAGAATGGCAATCTTTACGGCACAACCAACGCGAACTCCCCGAACGGTAGTGCTGGGAATGTGTTTGAAATCACCGCGGCTGGAAAATACAGGATTCTATACACCTTCGGCGGCCAGCCCGGCGATGGGGTTACTCCCTGTGACTTCGGGGGTTTGGTTGTCAGGGACGGCAAAATCTACGGCACGGCTCTATATGGAGGCGCGACCGGCTCGTTTGGCACTGTGTTCGACCTCACACTGAGCGGTAAAGAAAAGATCATCCATACCTTCGGCGGCCAACCTGGGGACGGCAGTTATCCCTTTGCCAGTGTGATCTTCGACAAGGCGGGCAACCTCTATGGGACCACGGAAGAGGGCGGTCCTTATAACAGCGCTTGCGGAGGTGGCTGCGGTATTGTGTACGAGATCACGAAGGCCGGAGAGGAGAAAATACTCTACAGCTTTCAGGGTGTCGAGGACGCAGCATTTCCCAATGCGAACTTAAGCTTCGACACGGCGGGTAATCTCTACGGAACCACCGGCACGGGCGGGATCTACGAGCTCGGCGCGATCTTCGAACTCAGCGCAAGCGGAGAGGAGAAAGTAATCTACAGCTTCAACCCGCAAGCTGGCGACGGAGACGTCCCCTATTCAGGCATAGTCTTTGGCAAGAAAGGCAACATGTACGGCACCACTTATTACGGTGGCGCCCACGGCCAGGGCACCGTCTTCGAACTTAGTCCCAATGGAATGGAGAAAATACTCTACAGTTTCGGAGGCCAAGCTAACGACGGGAGTAATCCATACGGCAATGTGGTCTTCGACAAAAAAGGAAATCTCTATGGCAGTACGATCGCGGGCGGCGCTCACGGGCAAGGCACCGTCTTCGAACTTACCCCAACCGGAGAAGAGAAAATACTCTACACCTTCGGCAACCAATCAGGTGACGGTAACACTCCGCTCGGAGATCTGGTGTTCGACACAGCAGGCAATCTCTACGGCGTAACCGAAAACGGCGGTGATCACGGCTTCGGCACGGTATTCAAAATAACTCCGTGACTGGGCGCTTTAAAATTCCTGTGTTGCGTCCGGCAGATTTGTTGAAGAAGCTAAAAGCATGAGCAAAGCTACTTATCCGTTAAAACTTCCGCTTTCCATCAAGAAGGCCGCACAACGGCTTGCCAAGCAAGATGGTGTACCGCTAAATCGAACTCTAAGCCCATCCCTCACATCCCGTTGCCCTTCAAGGAAGTTATGGGGATGTTCTCAAGGTGAAACCGCCAGAAAAACCAAAGCGAGTGAGAAAACCCAGTGGCCGTTAACTACAGCCGCGTGTACCTCATCGGCAGCATCTTTGCCCTAGTGCCTACGTTGCTGTTTTTTCTTGCTGTGGGCCGAAAACCAGAAGCTCTCGTCATCTTCATTCCCTTCGCAATCCTATTCGCACGGTTATGTCTTTGGGTCAACACGCGGGCGGTTAAGGAAAATGCTGACGATATTCGTAGGCGTTACAAAGCAGATCGAGTCCTACTTGGGAAATAGGGTTTGTCAAAGGCATAATTCCAGATTTTTCTCTTGACCTAAGCGCAACCTCATTGTAACCATAGAAGAGTGGTCCTGTGAGATTTCCAATGGCGACCGCCGTTGCTAAGCTCAATGGAATCAAGACTTTGATACCTAACCGCTTAAGATTTAAGACTTTACCACCCTCTACCCGCTAAGGTCTTGATTCTAATATACCGACCTAGATAAAGGGAGGGACCCCCACAGGGCGATTTGGGTGCGAAAGTTGGAGCGGTGTTGATGAAGATGAAAAAGTCCCTTCAACTGAAAACTGCTTCTGCAGCCGGTTCACCTTCTACGTCGATCGACAAAAAGATCAAGGAACTTGGAGACTGGCGCGGCGAGACGCTGGCTCACGTTCGTCAGCTGATTCACGAAGCTGACCCGCAGATCGAGGAAGAGTGGAAATGGGCAAAGGCGACGAGCCCGGGGGTACCCGTTTGGTCCCATGACGGTGGCGTCTGTACGGGAGAAACCTATAAGCAGGTCGTGAAGTTCACTTTTTTTCGCGGAGCCGCGCTCAAAGACCCGAAAAAACTTTTCAATTCCAGTCTGGAAGGGAATGTGCGCCGCGCGATCGACCTCCGCGAAACGGAGAAGATCGACGAAGCTGCTTTTAAGCAGCTCATTCGCGCGGCGGTAGACGCCAATTCAGCAGTGCTGGCGCAACGGGCATCGAAGAATAAGAAAAAGTAAGTGCGCTCTCGCAAAGTTGTTATTGGTGAGCACCAGCCTCACTGAAACTCGAGCATCACGATTTCTGGATTCGAGCCGAGACGCAGCGGTGGTCCCCAGGTTCCCGCTCCACTCGATGTGAAAACCTGCATCTTTCCAATCCAACTCAAACCATAGACAAACTTCCGATACATGCGTTGCGCCATCCAACTCCACGGAATAAATTGTCCAAGGTGTGTGTGACCGGATAATTGCAGAGAAACGCCCGCAGCTTCCGCAATATGCGGACGGTCGGGAGCATGCACCAACAGAATGCTCGCGCGCCCGCGATCGACGCCGATTTTGTGTAACACCGACGCAAGATGTCCATCCTGAGTAGCGTTGTTGTAAGGGACACCGATGATCTGCAGGCCATCGGCTTCAACTTTCTCGTTATCGAGCACGCGAACTCCAGTGGCAGCGACCGCTTTCAAATATTTGCTGTCATCGCCAAATTGTTCGTGATTGCCCGCCACAAAATAAACTCCATGTGGAGCGGTCAACTTTCTAAGTGGTTCGGCTGCGCGTCCTGCGTCAATGGCCGTTCCGTCGAACAGATCGCCGGCAATAAAAATCAGGTCTGGTTCTTCCTTCAAAATCTTAGCGACCATGCGGCGAAGAAAGCTGCCGTTACGGACGTGTCCAAGATGAACGTCACTGATCAATGCCGCCGTTCGTCCTTTCCAAGCGGCCGGCAAGTTCGCGAGCTGCACCGTCGTTCGCGTGACTCGCGTCCAGCCAGCGTTGAACACCCCGTACAGTCCAGCCAGCACGGCCGCGGAATAGAGCGTGGCTACGATCGCATGGAAGGGAACCTCGACTCCGGCAAGGCGAGCAACGCTGAAAACGATCCAAACGGCGATGGTCGCCAGGAAAAGGAAGCTGACAAGGCCGACCCAAACGGATGCCAGCTTGTAAAGGCCGCGAACAACGGCGTTTGTGTAGCGAAAGGCAAGCAAGGAAGCTGCTACAAAGCTCACCGACAAAAGACCCAATGCCAACTTGATCCACAGCCTGCTATCGGACGCGCCTTGGGCGGTCGAGAACATCCAGGTTTCGTAGAAGAAAAAATGGGTCAAAAGAAGAACCGACTGAATCACTAACACGAACACAATTATCCGGCTTGCCCTATGCATGTTTTATTAGATTCCGCAGACTGTCGTTTCGATTGTTACCCTAATCTGGGTAGAAACGACCTCCAGCAGGGCTGCTGAAAAAGCGCCGCCTGGCATTGGGCGTTCCGGGCCTTATGAACGCTGAAGACTAAGCTGAAGATTAGAGGAAAGGCTTAAGACAAATGCGTTTTTTCAAAACTCGCCATAGGATTCGATGCCTGGAGACCTTTTGCATCAACCTCACGGTGTTTTTAATCCTCGCTTCATTTCAGTTGCCCGCTCAGGGCCAGGTGCAACCAAAGGAAGTCCAACGAAAGGATTCTTCCATGATGTTCCCTACGTTCTATCGCACAACGAAGGTCGACGGGCTCTCCATTTTCTACCGTGAGGCAGGGCCGAAAGATGCGCCAACTATTCTGCTGCTGCATGGATTGCCCTCTTCGTCGCGCATGTTCGAGCCGCTTTTCGCCCGGCTCTCCGATCGCTATCATCTGGTCGCGCCCGATTACCCAGGTTTCGGGCACAGCGACTGGCCGGATTCGAAGACATTCGCATACACGTTCGATCACTGCGCAGAGATCATGAATCATTTCACCGAAGCGCTGGGGCTGACGCGCTATACGCTTTACATGCAGGATTACGGTGGTCCGGTGGGCTTTCGCATGATTCTGGCGCATCCAGAGCGCGCGGAGTCGCTCATCGTGCAGGATGCTGTATCGCATAATGAAGGGCTTGGTATGAATTGGAAGACGCGGCGAGCCTTTTGGGCCGACCGCGCAGCGAACGAAAGCGCGCTGCGGGCGAATCTGATTTCGCTGGCTGCGACGCGAACACGTCATGTCGGGTACGACCCGGACGTGGATCGCTACGATCCCGATCTATGGACCGATGAGTTCGCATTTCTGAGTCAACCCGGACAGACCGAGATTCAGAGCGACATGTTTTACGACTATCGAACAAACGTCGACGCCTATCCGAAATGGCAAGCCTGGATGCGGGAGAAGCAGCCGCGTCTCCTGGTGATCTGGGGTAAGTACGATGCCTCGTTTGATCCCGGTGAGCCGGAGCGCTACCGCAAAGACGTTCCGAATGCGGCGGTGCATGTGCTCGATGCAGGACACTTCGCACTTGATACCAAAGCGGATGAGATATCGGTCCTGGTCAGAGACTTCATGCAGGTGCAGAAGTAAAATTCGACTCCAGGTTCGCGACACTGCCAGGGGCAAGTAGGGAATGACACTGTGCCTTTAACGGTTAAAAGATTCATGGCAGAGCCAGGGGTTTTTCGGCGGTCGGCTTGGGCGACTTGCTTTGTTGACTGATCAATTTTATCTGTGCGATGCGGGCCTCCAGATTTGCTTTGGCCTCATTCTCGCTGTGCGTCATCTGCTCGCCTAGAATCACGTAGGTTTGTAAGAGGCGGACGGCAGCATCGGCCGAGTAGCCCGCCTGCATAGCCAGTTTCACGCCCTCGCGGTCGGCTGCGAATTCGTTGTCGTGTCCATAGCCGGGCAGAAACGGATCAACCTTCAGTTTGCCGGCATCCTGCGGAGAAAGATGCTGGTCTGACAATACCTTTATCAAACGATCGCGGCACTGGTTGAGGGCGATGTGTTCCACTTCGTGACCCAGGACCATCGCCAGTTGATCTTCGGTGTCTATGTAGGCAAGAATGCCAGCGCCCACAAAGACTTGCCCTCCCGGCAAACCAACCGCGCTTCTGAATGTGGGACTGGGATCGAAATGGAAACGATAGGGAAGTTTTCGCTGGGCGTGGGCGGCGACACGGTCTCCCACCGTCTGCAGATATTCATCGATCTTGTTAGTTTGGGGAGTTGGCGCCATGCCTTCCTGTTGTTCGAAATCATTGGCTAATGCTTCGCCCGCCTTAACCTCGTCGCCATCGGACAAGGAAAGAGGTACTGAAGAGGTTTGGGAATACAACAAACCGCCGAATAGCAGGACAATTGCGATTTTCATAAGTTGTCTCTTCGGTTTGAGCATAATCGCTTTGGAATGAATTGCCATGGACGGGGGAGAGCTGGTTTGCCAACTATGCTTAGCGATCCGCTTTGCGAAACATGGTATGGACTCTTAGTGGCTCATTTCGGTAGCAATGGCGCGGTTGTAACCTTGCGATTAAACTTCGTTGGGTACTTTACCGGAATAGCGCAAATCTTATGACATCCATGACGAAGCTCCCGCCGCATACGGTCTGCCTGTTAGCAATGTTGTTCCTGTCCGTAGTCGCCGCGAGCGGAGCTGAGAGTCATTGGGTGACGACATGGGCCACATCGCCCGCGGCGAGTGAACATCCAACGCTGTTTTCAAACCAGACAATTCGCGAAATCGTGCATATAACAATCGGCGGAAGTGCGGTGCGCCTGCGACTGGCCAATACATTTGGTACCCAAGCGCTGCGACTGGACGCGGTATTCGTCGGGCTGCAAAAGAACGCCGCAACCCTGGTTGCTCAGTCCAACCACATGGTGACGTTTGGAGAAAGCCGAACGATCGCGATTCCCGAGGGCGCTGAAGTGCTGAGCGATCCGGTTTCGTTTGTTGTCGGGCCTGAACAGAATCTGGTGGTCAGTCTGTTTGTAGCTGGCGATTCTGGGCCAGCCACGAGTCATTGGCTTGCATTGCAGACGAGCTACATCTCAGGCGCTGGCGACTTTGCCGGCGAGGAGGGAGGAAGCGGTTTTGAGGAAAACCATGGATCGAAGACAACCGGGTCGTGGTACTTTCTGAGCGCAGTTGAGGTGCTGGCGCCTGCGTCCGTGAAGGGTGCGTTCGTGGTACTCGGAGATTCCATTACCGACGGCACATCTGCGCGATCCGATAGGAACGAACGCTGGACGGATGTGCTCGCCCACCGCCTGCTTACGGATAACAAAAATATGGCTGTGGTAAACGCAGGCATCGCCGGCAACCGAGTGCTGACAAGTTCGCCGTGCTTTGGACAGAACGCGGTCGCCCGGTTGAGACGCGATGTCTTATCGCAGGTTGGAATTGAAGCTGTGATTCTATTCGAAGGGACCAACGATATTGGTCAGCCTGACACTCCCTCGGCGGCGACGAATCCTTGTCTCACGCGGACACCGGTAACTCCAGACGAAATTATCGTGGGCTACAAGCAGATCATTGCCCGGACCCATGCCGCGGGGCTGAAGATTTTTGGCGCCACCATCCTTCCTTATCAGGGCTATGTCGGTTGGACTGCCAAAGGCGAGGCCAAGCGGTTGGCAATAAATCAGTGGATTCGAACTTCGGGGACTTTTGATGCAGTGATCGATTTTGACAGAGCACTTCGCGATCCGGCCGATCCAGCGCGTCTAGCCCCAGGCTTTGACAGCGGCGACCATTTGCACCCTGGAACGGCTGGGCACGAAGCGATGGGGAATTCTGTGGATCTCACACTTTTTCGTTGACGCGACTGGGGATAAAAATCCTGAGGCGGCCTTGTATTCGTAGTGATTGATTTATCTGCCAAAGAGGCCATGGTATTCTGAACCGCCCATATACGGTCCCGGTCGACGTAGCGGTTCCGATCAACTGTCCCGTCGCCGAATGCAGTTGCGAAAATAGCCGAGACAAAATGGAGGCCCATGCCGCCTGTGCCAAGTGCGAATACGTCCCAGCCAACGACTGACTCGACTTCAACCAGCAGCAACCGAGCCGCTTTGTCGGTAGTGACGACTCTATTTTTCATGTGGGGATTTCTAACATGCCTGAACGACATTCTAGTCCCCCACCTTAAGGCAATTTTTGATCTTAACTATGCGAAAGTGATGCTCGTACAATTCGCATTTTTTTCCGCCTACTTTATTTTCTCGCTTCCTTCGGCCAAGTTGATCGACTGGATCGGCTATCAGAAAACCATGGTCGTTGGACTGATCACCATGGCGTTGGGCGCTATTTTGTTCATTCCGGCCGCGAGCGTGCCATCGTTTCCGTTGTTCTTAGGTGCTCTCATGGTGTTGGCCGCGGGAATAACCGCACTTCAGGTAGCGGCGAATCCTTACGTTAGCGTGCTCGGGCCGGCACGTACCGCTTCCAGCCGCTTGAATTTGACGCAGGCTTTTAATTCACTGGGAACTTTTCTGGCGCCCTGGTTTGGCCGGGCCCTCATCCTCAGCAGTGCCGCTCTGAGCGTCGCCGAAATGAGGCAGCTTTCTCCGGACGCCCTGCATGCTTACCGTTTGCATGAGGCTGCCACCGTGAAGTTGCCTTACTTGGGCTTGGCGATCGCATTGTTGGTGCTTGGAATTCTGATTGGCCGGTTCAAACTTCCGGCGATGCCAGCTTTGCAACACCGTGCGGGCGACAACTCCGCCGGAAGTGTTTGGAACTATCGCCATCTCGTATTAGGAGCGGTCGGTATTTTTGTCTATGTGGGAGCCGAAGTTGCTATCGGAAGTTTCCTGGTGAACTACTTCAGCCAATCCAACATCGGCAACGTGTCAGAGAAAGTGGCCGCCGGATTGGTTTCCTACTATTGGCTCTGCGCCATGATCGGACGGTTTGTGGGCTCGGCCATTCTACAGAAGGTGCGAACGGGACTGGTGCTGGCCATCGCTGCTTCGGCTGCGGCTGTACTGGTTTGCGTTTCGATGCTCACTTTTGGATATGTCGCGGTTTGGAGCATTATTCTGGTCGGATTTTTTAACTCTGTGATGTTTCCGAGTATTTTCACGTTGGGAATTGCTGAACTGGGGCCGTTGACCGGCGACGGCTCAGGTTTACTGGTCATGGCGATTGTGGGTGGCGCGATTATTCCTGTAATCCAGGGAGCCATGGCGGATCGCATTGGCATTCACCATGCTTTTATTCTTCCGGTGATCTGCTATCTCTACATTGTGTTTTACGCCTTGAAAGGGTCAAAGCCGGTTCCCGTGCCAGCATAGAGGGATTGGCGCGCGAAGGCTGAATGCACCGAGCAGCTTCCAGATCCCGAAACTGATGGCTTCGCGAGTGCTTCATTCAGAACCTGAGTACCTCGCCTTGCCCATTAAGATGTGCAGGGTATCTCAGATCTTCCCATTTCGCAGTGATTTCCCCATCTCCGGTACCGCGATTTAGTAGCACGAAGGTTCGCGACCTGTGGCAAGAAAAAGAGCTGGGATACTACAACAAAGAGTACAACAATATATTCTCAGCCAAAGTGTCGCCACACTCGGTTGTTTAGGTGACGATCAAACCGCAGGGGTTCGACCGCTACCAAGCGGACGTACTTTTGGAACCGAGACCGACTTAATCGACCGCAATTTCAACCGGCAGCGCTTCCGCCGCATTTCGGGTCGATACCTTGGCGCTTGTCACCAGTACTACAGAAGCCACAATGATCGTGCTGCCGATCAATATGTACTTGTCGATCCGTTCATGCAGAACCAGCCAACCTAGAAACACAGCCACCACAGGATTAACGTAGGCGTAAGTAGAAACCTTCGAGGTCGGGACGTGCTGCAATAACCAGATGTAGGCGGTGTAGCCGATCCACGAGCCGCAAACCACGAGATAGAGAATCGCGGCGATACTGCGGAAGGTCCATACGACCGTGGCGTGTCTTTCGAACATGAGGGCGAAAATCAGATTAGCAATCCCCGCAAAAATAACCTGCCACGCGATGGCGCTGAATGGATCGGTGGCGGCGGTCTGCCATTTTTTTGAAAGCACGGAGCCGAACGCCCAACTGAGTGAACCGAACTGCAACGCCACCGACCACCAGAGTTCGCGGCGGCCAAGAGAACTGGGATGGAGAAGATCGGGCCATATCAGCACGATTACACCGGCGATCCCGACAATCAAGCCGACCTTGCCACGCCGGGAAATATGATGGTCACCGAGTAGCAAGCTATCGAGCACCAGGAACCAGAGTGGCGTAACGGCGATCAACAATGCGGCGAGTCCGGTCGGGACAATCAACTCCGCATAAGACAGGGTCAGATTGCCGCCCATCAACAGCAGAGTGCCGACTGCTGCAAGATGGCTGAGCTCGCGTGCCGTGAAGCGGACGCGGCGACCGGTGACCGCGCAGTAAGCCAGCATGAGTGTGCCGGCGATTAAAAAGCGGGTCGCGCACATGATGCCGGGAGGAACGCTCTCGACGGCGATGCCAATGCCCAGATAGGTCGATCCCCAAAAAACATAGACCAGCCCAAAGGCCACGATGATCTTCCATCGACTCGCAGGGATAGCAGCGTTCATGGGAGTGGAAGCGGGAAAAATTCAGAATATCAGAGTCGAAGCAGCTCGCAGATGGCTCGGAGGGAACAGTGCTCGACAAGCGAGGACTGCGGGGTCGAAAAATGGGACGACCCTAGTCGCCCCGCTCCGGGCGAGACTTAGTCGGCGTGCTGACGCTCGACCGACCAGATCGTGGCCGAGTCTTTTTCCAACGGATAAAGATGCACCATCCAGTTAAAAACGACGGGATGAAATTCTCCGCCCGCAGCATCGCATTCCGCTTGGGTTGTGATGGATCCCCGCAAACCAAATCTAGGATTCGGTCCCAGCACCTCCAACTTCTTGTCTTCTGGCGCCTTGCAGAAATTCACGTGTTCATGCCACTGCGCAACGCTAAGCGGGATGCGTTGGTTCAAATCGTCTTCGGTGAAGCGCTTCGGTGCGGTGTACATGACACCCACTAACCGGTAGCCATCGCCGATCTTTTCGTAGAGTAATGAAGTGGGATTGTCGGGATTAAACTTGAACGCCGCCGCAAGTGCGAAACGGTAATTGGTGAAGTGATATTGCTTCTGCGGCACTTCGGGATGGAAAATCTTAAAACCTTCGTCGAGTGCGACGTGATAATCCTTATATTTTTCCATGACCGCGCGCGCCGCGACTACGATTTGTTGAGCTTTATCCGCGTCGCCCGGTTGCGCGGCACGAATCGGGGTCATCTTCATGTGCGGCCCCATATCCATGTGATGGCCCTCCATGGTATGCATGGTCGCGTCGGTATCTTCCCCGGAAGCCTGTCCCGTTTTCGACATGTCATGCCCAGGCATATTCATGCCATTCATGTCTGGTGATGAATTTTGCTGCGCGAAGCAGAGTGCGCCCGAAAGGGTAAAAAGAGCCAGCAAAGTTTTCATAACGATTCCCCACCCCTACCTGTATTCATTGTACTAACCTACGCACTCCTACAATTTCGAGCGAGTCAGAATGCACACAAAACGTTACGGCAGTAATTTCCTGCGGGGTCCGAATGTGAGTCTTGTCGGCGCGGCCGAGACTCATACGCTATGCTGCCGACCACATGCCCATCTCGGCGAGAACCTTGCTGGCAGCTTCGACGCCCGAGCGCACGCAATCAGGTACTCCGATTCCGCTATAGCCGTTGCCGGCAAGCGCCAACCCTGGAAGGTTCTGCCGCAGGGATTCGATGCGCTGCAGGCGTTCAAGATGGCCGACAGAGTACTGCGCCATGGCAGAGCTCCATTTGAACACGCGGGCGAATAGAGGCTCCGCATCGAGAGCAATAATCTGCCGCAGTTCGTCGCGAGCAATCTTGAGAATCTGTTTATCGTCGCTTTTCAGGATTTCTTCGTCGCGGGTGCCCCCAAAGAAGCAGCGAATGAGAGCCCGATTCTCCGGCGCCCGGTAGGCAAACTTGTTGTGGACGAAGGTCGATGCGAGCATCCGATGTCCCTCGCCACGCGGCACGAGAAATCCGAACCCGGGTGGTAACGATCGCCGTACTTTTTCATCGTATCCGAGAGTAACGGTCACGGAAGAACTGTATTGAATCGTCCCCAGTTCACGCGACAGATTCTCGTCCACCCCCTCAAGGACCGTCGAGGCCGCGTGGGCCGGGGTCGCGATAATCACGGCATCGAAGTGATCGGTGTTGTAGCCGGCACAAACCGTCCAACCATTGTGCTGACGGATCAGCGACAGCACGGGCGCGGAAGTCTTGAGAGCGTGTGCATCGAGACTGCGGACCAGAGCATCGGTGAACTGTTGCATGCCATTCTTGAGCGTGGTGAAAATTGGGCGGGCCGGGACGGGCGAGACAGCGTTCATCTTTTTGCGGGCTTCGATCACCCCTCGCCCCAGGCTCCCATGCTTCGATTCCATGTCGGCGAAACGGGGGAGGACCGCACGCACGCTCAGCTGAGAGGCATCACCTCCGTAAATTCCGCAGAGCAGAGGATCGGCGAGTAACTCGACCACCTCGGAACCGTAATGGCGTTTGACCATCTCGGCCACGGTTTCGTCCTCACCGGCGTTGCGCGGTGGACGAAACCATTCGGCGGCCATGCGTATTTTTGTCCGCAAAGAAAATAGAGGGGATCGCACCGTGGGAATGATTCTGGTTGGCACCATGAAGATGAGTCCATCCGGCATCTCCACGAGTTTGCCCTTGGTCAGGATGTAGGTTTTGCGGGCAGAATCGTTCGAGCCGATCAACTGGCCGGATAATTCAATTTTGCCGCATAGTTCAGAGGCCCAGGTCTTCTCGGTAAGAAACGAATCGGGTCCGCCTTCTACCAGGCAGCCATCCACGCGTTCCGTGAGAACGACTCCGCCGAGTCGCGGACTTGCCTCGAACAGAACATATCCGATGGGAGTACCTGACTGGCGTTTTTCTTCGATAACGTACGCGGCCGATAGGCCGGAAATTCCTCCACCGATAATCGCGATGCGTTTCATGGTTGCTGCGAAGTATCTCGCGAACCTTCTTGTGAATCCTCGCGTGAAGGCTAAAGCTACGAGCTCTCCGCGAGTTTTATTCTGGTCGCTACGATCTCGACCAGCGCCGCGGTTAATGTGTTTGAGCCGTTCAGCGATTCCACTCGCCACAATTTGATCCCCTGCTTCTCGGCGAATTGTTTGAAAAAGATGTCGATGTCGTACAGAACTTCTACGTGATCACACAAGAAGCCCACCGGTTGGATGAACACACCTCGACTACCTTTAGCCTTCAAACTTAACATTGTTTCCTCGACCGTCGGTCCGATCCATGGGCCCCCCGACATACCCTGACTCTGGAATGCGAATGTCCAATCGCTATCGGGAAGGTTCACGGCTTTTGCCACGAGCCGGGCAGTATCCTTCGCCTGCTGGTCGTAAGAATCGCCGTCAGCGATGGTGCGTTCGGGGACGCTGTGCGCCGTGAATATCACAGGCAAGTCTGCTCCGTATTCGGCATGCGCTTTTTCCATGCCCATGCGCAGATTCTCCGCGAATGCCTTTATCAGCAAGGGATGATCATGCCAGTGCTCAACGAAGTCGACTGTGAAACCAGGATCTCCGTCCGCTGCGACCGCCCTCCGATAGAGACCAACGCTTGTGCGCGAGTTCTGCGGCGCCAGGCAGATAACAATCGCGCGCTCATACCCACTTCTGGCAATAGCCTTCACGGCATCGCGGATAAAGGGCTTCCAATTTCGCATTCCGACGAAGACCGGTAGCTTCAATGACCGCGAGAGTTGATCGGCCTGCAAACGAGTCCAGCAGGCAAGAGGCGAAAATCCGATCAGCGAATAACGATGGCGTATCTCTTCGATGACTGCGGGAGGCAGCGTTCTGCCACCGGTCACATAGCTGAGAAACTCGGGAATCTGGTCGGGATTCTCAGGACTTCCATGAGCAAGGAGGAGCACTGCAGTCTTACTGGGGAAAGTCGAGGCACCGATAGAGCTAATCTGATTGGCGCAATAACATTGGCCTCCGAGGCCGAGCGGACACGCGGCCATTTATTCAGCTCCTGGGCGCGCCATCTTGAAATCGGCCGAGCGCTCACGCACGAAATCGCAAAGTGCCTTCACGTTCTCCACCGGAGTTTCGGGAAGAATTCCATGACCCAGATTAAAGATGTGACCGTGGCGTCCAGCAGCTCGGCGCAAAATGTCTTTTGCACGCGACTTGATCTCTTTCCAATCGGCGAACAGGAGAACTGGATCGAGGTTACCCTGCACCGCTCCGCTGAATCCGAGACGCTGCCATCCGGCATCGAGTGGGATGCGCCAGTCGAGGCCAATGACTTCAGCTCCGGTTTCCTGCATTGATGGAAGAAGGGTTGAGCTGTCCGTCCCGAAATAAATCACGGGAATGCCGCTTTTTTGCAACCGTTTTACGAGATTAGTGACGTGCGGCAGAACATAGTGGCGATAATCTTCAACGCTCAGGCATCCTACCCAGCTATCAAAAATCTGGATCGCATCGGCACCGGCACGCACTTGCTCCTCTGAATATTCCGCCGTCACTTTCACCAGTTTTTTCATCAATTCGTTCCAGGCATCCGGCGCTGAGTACATCATCTTCTTGGTGAAAACGTAGTTGCGCGAACCTGACCCTTCGATCATGTAGCTGGCAAGCGTGAAAGGAGCGCCGCAAAATCCGATGACGGGAAGCTTGTCTCCAAAGTGCCGGCACACCAGCTTCACGGCTTCCGCTACATATCCGAGGTCGGCGGCGCGGTCGGTGCGCAAGGCGGCGATGTCTTTGGCGGTGCGCAGCGGCTTTTCGATCTTTGGACCTTCGCCCGCCGAGAAATGAAAGGGCAGGCCCATCACCTCCAGCGGGAGCAGAAGATCAGCGAAGATGATAGCCGCATCGACGTTAAGAATTTCCGCAGCATCGATCGTGACTTGTGCGGCGACGTCGGGTTTCTTACAAATTTCAATCAGTGAATACTGCTTGCGGATAGCCCGATACTGCGGCATATAGCGTCCGGCCTGACGCATTAGCCAAACTGGTGTCCGTTCGGTAGGCTGAGCCCTGGCAGTGCGAACGAAGAGAGAGTCTGGGGCAGACATGAACTGCATTCACTTTAGCATTTTCGAGCCAGGACTTGACTAGCTGCCGTGGATTCAGAGATTTGGCCGCAGTCCCGCAGTTAGCGTGACATCCATCTGGTAAAACTTGAAGGTATTTTCCTCGCCCGGTTTGTCGGCGGCCACCTTCTGGTAGCGATCTAAAACATCATTGATGAAAGCCGGCTTTTCTTGCTCAGGTAGAAGCCGCGTCCATTCGACGAATGTCACGGAGCCGAAGGCAAAGAATGCATCGCGTGACTTGAAATCCCACTCTTTCGCTTCGGTGTGAATTCGCGTGACGTGCAGACCGTTGCGTTCCGCCGTTGCGGCATATTGCGCGGGAGTGAGGTGTAGATAAGGATCGCAAAAGTCGCGAAAGTAGGCAGTCCATGGTGGTGAAAGCCGCGTTTCATCGAGCACGTCTTCCAGGCTTTTGCGTTCACCTTTCGGCACGAGGCGCAGCTGGGCCGAACCGCCATCCTTCATGGCTGTCCTGATCGACTGCAAGGCCAGATCCTGATCGGGGATCCAATGTAAAGCATTGAACGAGACCACGAGATCAAACTGTCCGCGAAATGGCAGATCGCGCGCATTCGCCACTTCAAATCGAAGATTCGGATGCTGCGCCGATTCGAAATGCCGGGATGCAAAAGCGATCATGTCGCGAGATGCGTCGACGCCCAGCACCGAGCCGGTAGGGATTCGCATGGCAATCTGCGCCGTGATTCTGCCGTCTCCGCATCCTATGTCGAGTACTTGTTCCGATCCCTTGAGCGAGAGCAGGCTCAGCACCTCTTCGGCCATGGCTTCCTGAAGTCTCGATCTTCGCGCATATCCCGCCGCATCCCATTCGGTCATCATGTCTTCTCGCGGGCAACTCGTCGTGGAACCGAACAGCAGATCATCCCATGGAATTTGCGCCGACGTCTACGGTCATAATGCTCGACGTAAGGCAGCGGGTATAATGGCACCCTTCTCAATAAAGGAGATGCATGCGATCATTCTTTGCCCTGATATTGATTGTCACTCTGATTCTTCCCTCGATATCGCTGGCAGTTGATTCACCCGGTACGAATCCAGCGTCGCTCGTCGGCTACTCTCCACGCGCCAGTCAGACCGAACGCGATTGGGAGATCAAGTTTCGCGGTGTCCCCGATCCGGCCAATATGCGGAGTTATATGCAGCGGCTCAGTGCACGACCGCATCACGTTGGCTCTGCTTACGACAAGGACAACGCGGAATGGATTCTGGCGCGCTTCAAAGAATGGGGTCTCGATGCGCACATCGAGAGATTTGACGTGCTCTTTCCGACGCCCAAGATTCGTATTTTGGAGATGACTGCGCCGACAACATTCAGGGCTAAACTCGAAGAGCCCGCGCTCGCGATCGATCCAACGTCAAATCAGAAATCGGAACAGTTACCTACCTATAATGCCTACTCGATTGATGGCGATGTCACGGCGCCGCTGGTGTTTGTCAACTACGGCCTGCCGGAGGATTACGAGAAACTTGATCGCCTGGGGATTTCCGTCAAGGGCGCAATCGTGATCGCCAAATATTTGCATAGCTGGCGCGGGGTAAAGCCAAAAGTTGCTGCTGAGCATGGAGCGATTGGCTGCTTGATCTACTCAGAGCCGCAAGACGACGGGTATACCAGAGATGATGTTTTCCCCAAAGGGCCGATGCGTCCTGCTGACGGAGTGCAACGTGGCAGTGTAATGGATTTCGCTTCGGTTAGCCCTGGAGATCCGCTTACGCCAGGCGTGGGTGCGACACCAGACGCCAAGCGTCTGACGGTGGCGGAGGCGAAAAGCATCACCAAGATACCAGTGCTGCCGATTTCTTACGGCGACGCGCAACCGCTCCTGGCTGCGCTTGCCGGTCCCATGGCGCCGGACGAGTGGCGCGGATCGCTTCCTATTCCGTATCACGTTGGACCCGGGCCAGCACAGGTTCACCTGAAGGTCGCGTTTAATTGGGATATCAAGCCGGTGTATGACGTGATCGCGAAGATTCCCGGCAGCGTCGAGCCAAATCAATGGGTCATTCGCGGCAATCATCACGACGCATGGGTAAATGGGGCTGAAGATCCGATTTCAGCACAGGTGTCGTTGCTGGAAGAAGCGCGCGGATTGAGTCTCTTGCTGAAGCAGGGTTGGAAGCCGAGACGTACGATCATCTATTGCGCATGGGACGGCGAGGAACCAATGCTACTGGGCTCGACGGAATGGGTTGAAGCCCATGCCGACGAACTACGCGAACATGCCGCGGTTTATATCAATACGGACGGCAATGATCGCGGTGTCCTGACGATGAACGGATCGCATTCGCTGGAGCAGTTTGTCAATGGGATAGCGCGGGATATTGAAGATCCGGAAACCAAGATGAACGTGTGGCAGCGCGCTCAACTGAGTGCCATTGCGGTGGCTAAATCAACTGACGACAAGAAAGAAATACGGCAGCGTGCCGATCTTCGCATCAATGCGTTGGGATCGGGAACTGATTTCACAGGTTTCATCGATCATCTCGGCATTGCGACGATCGATCTGGAGTACGGCGGCGAGGATGAGGGGGGTATCTATCATTCGATCTATGACGACTTTTACTGGTACACACATTTCTCGGATACCGAATTCGTGTACGGGCGAGCATTGGCACAAACCGTCGGATCGTCGGTGATGCGCCTGGCAGATGCGGAGGTGCTGCCTTTCGATTTTGTGGATTTCGCCGACACAGTCGAGATGTACAGCAAAGAACTGGAGAAGCTGCTGGCCGACAAACAGGAAGAAATCCGCGAGCGTAACCAGGAAATCGACGAAGGGATGTACAAGGCGACGTTTGATCCCCGGCGTCCGACTGTTCCTCCCGGGAAAGAAGAAATTCCACCGCACTTAAACTTTGCCCCCCTGAAGAACGCGGCCGATTCGCTTACTCGCAGCGCCAAACATTATCAGGAAGCGCTGACCCGGAAGCAGTCAAGTTTGGGAGACGATGCTGTGGCGCCAAAACTAGAAGCGCTCAATAAAGATTTAATGGAGAGCGAGCGCAAACTCACGAATCCCGACGGATTGCCGCGTCGTTCCTGGTACAAACATCTGCTCTATGCTCCTGGAATCTATACCGGCTATGGAGTGAAAACCGTTCCCGGAGTGCGCGAAGGAATCGAGCAGAAGCGATACGCCGAAGCAGACCAGGAAATCGTCCGTGTCTCACAAGCATTGCAGGATGAAGCAACGTTGATTGACTCTGCAGCCCAGGAATTGGAGACGATGGGAAAGTAGGCGCACAGACATTTTACAGGGGCCAATCGCTAGAGGGCTGCTGGTCTTGGACGACGATCGCCGATGTCGCCAAAGCTGAGAGACTGTCGCGGGCGGCTCCTATTTTTCGCAAATAAGTGTTCACGCTCGCGGCGGTCTTTCTGCCCTCGGCGATTGCCCACACCACCAACGACTGGCCGCGCCGCATGTCGCCGGCAGCGAAAACTCCAGCGATTGATGACATATTGTTCTCATCGGTCGCAACGTTTCCGCGAGCATCGAGCTTAACCCCGAGCTGCTCGATCATTCCATCCCTCACCGGACCAACAAATCCCATCGCGAGCAGAACCATATCAACTTCCATAGTGAATTCTGTGCCGGGGATTGGTTCGAATTTTGGAGCTGGCCCCACGCGAACACCGTGCAGTTGCTGCACATGGCCACTTTCGGAACCCGTAAACTTTGTTGTCGCCAAGCTCCAGTCGCGGATGCCACCTTCTTCATGGGCGCCTTCGACGCGCAATTGCATCGGCCAGAGCGGCCACGGCGTTAGTGGAGAACGTTCATCCGGAGGTCTTTGCATGATTTCAAATTGATGCGCAGACAGCGGATTCTGGCGATGGCACGTTCCCAGGCAATCGGCACCCGTATCGCCGCCTCCGATGATGACCACGCGCTTACCGGTCGCTAAAATATCTTCATTCTCACCGTTGAAAACGTCGCTGTGGCAGCGCCGGTTCTGCTGTGCGAGATAATCCATCGCGAAATGGATGCCTTTTAAATCGCGTCCTGGGACGTTGAGGTTGCGGGGCCACTCCGCTCCGCCAGCAAGAACAATGGCGTCGAATTGCCTAAGCAAGTCGTCGACAGCCACATTTCCGCCGACTTCGGCGTTAGTCCTGAATGTCACGCCCTCGGCAGACATCTGCTGCAGCCGTCGATCGACGATATGTTTTTCCAGCTTGAATTCAGGAATGCCGTAACGCAGCAGGCCGCCGATGCGATCAGCCTTTTCATAGACGACGACTGAGTGACCGGCGCGGCATAACTGCTGGGCCACAGCCAAGCCGGCCGGTCCGGAGCCGACAATCGCGACCTTTTCCCCGGTACGGACTTTCGGTGGCTCAGGGCGAATCCAGCCTTCAAAAAATGCACGCTCAATTATATTTTTCTCGATTTGCTTGATCGTTACCGGGGGCTGATTGATTCCCAGGACGCACGACGCTTCGCAAGGAGCCGGGCAAATCCTGCCAGTGAATTCCGGGAAATTGTTGGTGGCGTGCAACTGACGCACTGCTTCTTTCCAACGTCCGCGGTAGACGAGATCGTTCCAATCAGGGATCAGATTGTTGACCGGACATCCCGTCTGGCAAAAGGGGACGCCACAGTCCATACAACGCGCACCCTGCGTGCGAAGACTCGGTTCGGGGAAGTCGACATAGATCTCGAACCAGTCGTTTACGCGTTGGGTGACCGGCCGTCGGGGCGCAAGTTCGCGAGTGTACTCCAGAAATCCAGTGTCTCTACCCATGCTGCACCAGCGCGGTTGCAGTCAGGGGCCATAAAGGTGGATTGGGGATATAGGGTTGAGGACGGCGAGTGACGCCCAACACACGTTTGTGCTCGTGTGGGAAAACTTTGATGAACCGCGAAATTGCTTCGGACCAGTTCTCAAGAATCCACGCGGCACACGGACTCGCGGTCAGAGCCAAATGGCGGGTGATGAGGGCTTTGATCAGATTCGCCTCGACTATTTCCGCATCCAGAGTTTCGACGACCGGTTCGAGATCCACCGAATCGAGGTTGCAGCGTTTTTCGGTGAAGTCTCCGCGTTTGTCGAATACGTAGGCGACACCTCCGCTCATGCCGGCGGCAAAATTTCTGCCGCAGGCCCCGAGCACGAGCACAATTCCCTTCGTCATGTATTCGCAGCCGTGATCGCCGACCCCTTCGACGACGGCGGTTGCGCCGGAATTACGAACTGCAAAGCGTTCTCCCGCGACTCCGTTGAAAAATGCTTCGCCGCTTGTCGCTCCGTAGAGCGCAACGTTTCCAATCAAAATGTTGTGCTCGGGTGCAAAGGTGGATTTTCTCGGAGGATAGACAACGAGCCTTCCCCCTGACAAACCTTTGCCGACATAATCGTTGGCTTCGCCTTCAAGCGTGACCGTGACACCCCTGGAGAGAAACGCTCCCAGGCTTTGCCCGGCGGAACCTTCGAGTCGAATTTGAATGGTGTCGTCGGGCAATCCTGCCGATCCGAAGCGGCGGGCGATGTCTCCGCTCAGCATTGTGCCTACCGAACGGTCGACATTGCGAACCGGCAAGTCGATCACGACCGGCGTGAGGTTCGCCAATGCGTCTTTTGATTTTGCGATCAGCTGATGATCGAGAGCCTGTTGCAAGCCATGATCTTGTGCTTGGACGCAACGGCGCGCAACCCGCGATGGCACCGCCGGGTCATAGAGGACGGCCGACAAATCGAGGCCTGATGCCTTCCAATGATCGACCGCCGGCTGCACGTTTAGCATATCGACGCGTCCGATCATCTCGTCCACCCGCCGGAAGCCGAGGCCGGCCATGTATTGCCGCACCTGTTCGGCTAAGAAGAAAAAGAAATTGATGACATATTCGGGCTGTCCCTGGAAGCGCTGGCGCAGAACAGGATCCTGCGTGGCAATACCGACCGAACAGGTATTGAGATGGCACTTGCGCATCATGACGCAGCCCATTGCGATGAGCGGCGTGGTTGCAAATCCGAATTCCTCAGCGCCGAGAAGAGCGGCTACTGCTACGTCACGGCCCGTTTGTAACTTGCCGTCCGTCTGCACGCGGATTCGGCTGCGCAGGTCGTTCAGCAGGAGCACTTGCTGGGTTTCGGCCAATCCAAGCTCCCACGGAATGCCCGCGTGCTTGATGGAACTCAACGGCGAGGCTCCTGTACCACCGCTATCCCCGCTGATCAACACCACGTCGGCGTGCGCCTTTGCGACTCCTGCGGCCACCGTACCCACGCCGACTTCGGCGACCAGTTTTACGGCGATACGCGCCTGGGGATTTACGTTCTTTAGGTCGTAAATCAGTTGCGCCAAATCTTCAATGGAATAAATATCATGATGCGGCGGCGGCGAAATCAGACCGACGCCTGGTATGGAATGTCGTAGCCGCGCAATCGTTTCATCGACCTTGTGCCCTGGGAGTTGTCCACCTTCACCTGGTTTAGCGCCCTGCGCCATCTTGATCTGCAGTTCATCGGCGTTGACCAGATAGTTCGTGGTAACACCGAAGCGCGCCGACGCGACTTGCTTTACGGCGCTTCGCCGCAAGTCTCCACTGGCATCGGGTCGGAAACGTTCTTCGTCTTCTCCGCCTTCGCCGGTATTGGACTTGCCGCCTATGCGGTTCATGGCGACGGCCAGAGTTTCGTGAGCCTCTTTGCTGATGGAACCGAACGACATGGCGCCGGTGGTAAAGCGTTTGACGATTTCGCTGGCGGGCTCTACTTCGGCAATTGGAACCGGGTTAGCAGCGGTCTTGAACTTCATCAAACTACGCAGGGTGGACATGTTGCTGCTTTGCTTGTCGATCAGGTCCGTATACTCCTGAAAAGTTGCGAAGCTGTCTTGCCGCACTGCGTGTTGCAGCTTGCTGATGGTCAGTGGGTTCAGCAAGTGGTATTCGCTGTTGACGCGCTGATGATAAGTTCCGCCCACCGACAACTCGGTTTCGGACTCGGTCAACGCGCGAAACGCATATTCGTGCTTCATTTGCGCTTCGCGGGCCAGCACATCGAGCCCAATGCCTTCTAAACGTGAAGCGGTGCCTGCGAAATAAGAATCGACAAGCCGACTATTCAATCCGATGGCTTCGAAAACCTGAGCCCCCTGATAACTCTGAAGTGTGGAGATGCCCATTTTGGCGAAGGTTTTGAGCAGTCCTTTGTTCACTGATTTAATAAAGCGCTGGGCGGCCAGTTCTGGAGTTACACCATCCGATAAATCGCCGCGCCGCGCCAGACTTTCCACGCTCTCTAACGCGAGGTACGGATTGATGGCGCTCGCTCCGTATCCACTAAGCAGCGCGAAATGCATCACCTCGCGAGGCTCACCCGATTCCGTGATCAAGGCAACTCGGGTGCGCGTTTCTTCCTGTATGAGCAGATTATGCACGGCAGCTAAGGCCAGCAGGCTGGGGATGGGAGCGTAGTCCTTATTTACGCCACGATCGGAAATAATCAGCAAAGTGTATCCCGCTTTTCCGGCAAGCGAGGCCCGTTGGCACAGTTCATCGAGTCCACGTTTCAGTCCCGGCTCGCCCTCACTTGCACGGAACAGAGCCGGTAGGGTGATCGCCAGCAGATCCCCCGTGGATACCCGACGCAATTTCTCGAGTTCAACATTCGTCAAGAGTGGATGCGCCAGCTTCAACATGTGGCAGTTCGCCGGTTCTTCCGAAAGAATGTTGCCCTCGCTGCCGATATAGCTGATCAGGGACATCACAATTTCTTCACGAATCGAGTCAATCGGAGGATTCGTGACCTGAGCGAAGAGCTGTTTGAAATAATTGAATAGCGACTGCGGCCGATCGGAAAGACATGCCAGAGGCGTGTCCGTCCCCATCGATCCAACCGGCTCCTGACCTTTCGAAGCCATCGGACCGACGATCATGCGAAGATCTTCGTCGCTATAACCGAATGCGCGCTGACGGCGAAGGAGCGTTTCCGCATCGGGGTGATGCATGCGCGTAGGAGCCGGCAGTTGATCGATCGTGATCTGATTTTCCTTGAGCCATTCAGCATAAGGCTGTCGCGAGGCCAGGCGATGCTTGATCTCTTTGTCGGGAACGATGCGGCCCTCGACCGTATCGACGAGGAACATCTTCCCCGGCTGCAGACGGCCTTTCACCTTTACCTGTTCGGGTGCGATATCGAGCACGCCAGCCTCGGAAGCCATGATGACGGTATCGTCGTTGGTCACCACGTAGCGTCCCGGCCGCAAGCCGTTGCGATCCAGAACTGCGCCGATTATTCGGCCATCAGTGAAGGCGATAGCCGCCGGGCCATCCCAAGGCTCCATCAGGCAGGCGTGATACTCATAAAATGCACGTTTATCCGCCCTCATATGCGGATTGCCCGCCCACGCTTCCGGAACCAGCATGGCCATGGCGTGCGGCAGGCTGCGTCCGGCCTGCACCAGGAGTTCTACGGCGTTGTCGAAGTTCGCGGAATCGCTGCCGTCCGGAGCGATGATGGGAAACAGTTTCTTGACGTCGTCGCCGAACAGGGGGGACTGAAGCAGCGACTGGCGGGCGTGCATCCAGTTAACGTTTCCCTTGAGAGTATTAATCTCCCCGTTATGCGCAATGTAGCGGTAAGGATGGGCACGCTGCCAACTAGGAAAGGTATTCGTCGAAAATCTTTGATGCACCAGACACAACGCGCTGGTCACTTCAGGGTCAGAAAGCTCTTGATAAAAATTGGTGATCTGCGGAGCCAGCAACAGTCCCTTGTACACAATCGTGCGACAGGAAAGCGAAGGGACGTGGAATACTTCGGCATCCTCGACGCCGGATGTCGCGATTTCATTTTCGGCGCGTTTTCGCACCATATAGAGCTTGCGTTCAAATGCATCTTCGTCCGTAGCGGCGCCGTCCGTCGTGGAGCAGCCCACAAAAATTTGCTGGATATATGGTTGTGAACCGCGCGCCACCCGCCCTATCGCGGACGCTTTAACCGGCGTGTCGCGCCAGCCTAAGACGGTCAACCCCTGCTCGCGAATAATCCGCTCCAGAATTCCTTCGCATTGCAGGCGCGCATGTTTCTCGACCGGCAGAAATGTCATGCCCACGCCGTAACTGCCTCGCCCTGGCAGTTCGAAACCCAGTTTGCTGCACTCCCGCGAAAAGAACTCATGTGGAATCTGAAGTAGAATGCCCGCGCCGTCGCCGGTCTCAGAATCGCATCCGCAGGCGCCGCGATGCGCCAGGTTCAGCAGTACTTGAATTCCGTTGGTTATGATGTCGTGACTTCTCACGCCTCGAATATTGGCCACGAATCCGATGCCACAGGCGTCATGCTCCTGCGAAGGATGGTAGAGACCCTGAGCGGGTGGCGGAACGTTCGGATTTTTCAGACGCGTCGTCATGGACATCGTTTGCGGCCTTCTTTGGAAAGCGCTGAGGCCATTTCCGTATGAGTTGTTCTTGAGGTTCAGGCCTTAGCCCGTACAGGCAGGGGCATCCCATTCTTTGACTCAGGAACAAGTTTCTGTAAGTTCCTAGTTACCGCTATATAGGAGTGAAAGTAAAATTCAGAATTTCGATGTTACGGATGCAAAATTCAGAAATCGGCTGTTCGTGGCGCATGCAACCTGATTTCACACAATAAGTGGCATGCGTCCGTTATAATCTCGCATAAATTCAATGGATTTCGATCAACTCATCACCTTCCTGGAAGTGGCTCGTCAAGGCAGTTTTTCACGCGCGGGAGAGAAGGTTTTTCGCTCTCAATCGGCAGTCAGCGCGCAGATTCGTCAGTTGGAGCAGGAGTACGGCGATCGCCTGCTCGACCGCTCAGGGAAGACGGTAAAACTGACCCCCGCCGGACAGATTCTTTACGACTATGCCGAACGGCTGAAACTTCTGCGCGAAGAGTCGCTTATGGCGGTGGCCGACCATAGCCGCACACCTCGCGGCACGCTCCGGGTGGGCGCAAACGAGGCGACTTGCCTGTACGTTTTGCCGGAGGTGTTTGCGGAATACTGCCGCCGCTATCCTCCCGTCCAGATTAATATTTACCGGAATTTCAGCTATAAGATTTCCGAGAAGCTGGAGAATGGCTCCATCGAAGTGGGCTTTCTGACTTTGCCCATCTCATCCGCGAGCCTGGAGATTCAACCTATCTTCCGCGATAAGCTGATGCTGATGGTAAGCCCGCGAAATCCGTTGGCCAAACATAAAACGGCGGCCGTGAAGGACATTGTCAAACATCCGATATTGCTGCCGAAGACGGGCCACACGCGGCGCTTGATGGATAAACTCTTCCGGCCTTACCGCGATGAACTGCGGGTCCGCATGGAACTACCAAGCATCGGCATGATCAAGAGTTTTGTCGCGGCCGATCTCGGAGTGTCGCTGATCAGCGCGTCGTTTGCGCGCGACGAGGTCGCTTCCGGGAGAGTAAAGCTGATCGATCTGGAGGACGCCCAACTGTTTCGCGAACTCGGACTCGCATACCGGAGGGACCGAACACTCTCCTGCGCGACGACAGCCTTCATCGATGTCTTACGCGAACTGGCGACATCCACCAAAAAGTCGTGATCAATTCGGACTCCGGATTAAGCTGAAGGAGCAAGCACGCGTTTAATCGCGGCGCGAATCGCACCCGATGCCGCAGTGCCTGCCGCCTGGCCCAGCGCCCGATAATTTTCGAAGTGTGTTTCGTCGAACCACTGGTTCGCAGTCGTGTCGTTCGGAAAACACGGGTTCGTCACAGCATAAGCAAGCACGTCATCGGGATCGCCCTCCACCAGGGCAGGCTTGATGTAGACGAGGACGCCATCGTCGTCTTCAGAGTCGGGATTGTAACGGACTCTCCCAACCGCAAAGTGAAACTTCGAGCGCATCACATTGTCGTCTGCCGGATGTGGCTGCGGCTTCAATGAGCTGAGACTGTCGACAACAATCTCGATCCCGAAATCGGTGCGGCAACGCTCGATCGCGTTGTGCAAATCACCGAATTCGCGGGCTGGATCGCACGAAACGTCACAAGCCACAATCAACTTGCAACTCCGTCGTACCAGTTCGTATAAGGCGAGATTTTCAAAATGTCCACCGTCTGAGAGATAAACAAAGTCACTGTCGTCGTTAGTCGATCCAAGCAATTCGCGCAGCAGCCAGTAAAATCCAATCGCCGGGCTCCCAAACTTCCATTTCTTTTTCGCGGGATTGCCGATCCACCAGCCCAGCCGCACGTCGAATAGGGTCATGAGAAACGCTAGCGGGGGCTCCGAGTATGACCCCATGTTAGGACTGGCAGCAGCCCCGGAAATTGCGACGCTGGTGCCCAGAGTAACGCCATTGGGATACCCGGGCAGAAGACAACCCGCCTTTTCAGTGGGACCAAAGAAAGATTCCCACGCTTTACTCTTCGGCTGTTGTCGGGTGAACCCTCCGTAGAGCGGCGTTAGGGCGAACGAACGCGCTTTGCGAGTCTGGAGCGCCAATTCTTTTCCGCGAACAACATTAAGGCTGGTGTTGATGATTGGAATAGGGCGAGCATCCTTAGCTTTGTTCGAG
>Ga0209006_10000454_pt1 | contig 39552 bp, 41 predicted proteins | sample JacPin_JW_Ref_O2_FD_188567 | JGI IMG/M metagenome (GOLD analysis project Ga0209006, IMG submission 188567) | Forest soil microbial communities from Algoma, Ontario, Canada - Jack Pine, Ontario site 1_JW_Ref_O2 (SPAdes) (version 2) | ecosystem: Environmental > Terrestrial > Soil > Boreal... | reverse complement strand
CTTGCGGATGGATAGGCCGAGCCCGATCTGGCCGAGATTGCGTTTGGGCGTGTCGTAATAGGTGCGGGTCTCGGCGGATTTATCGGCGTTGAGCCCGGCCAGCAGCGGCAGCTTCTTGAGACGCGGCAAATCCTCCGGCGCCACCGAAAAGCCGATGGCGTACCGCATCTCGGCGGCGCTGACCGCAATTTCGTTCGCTGATTCCCCGTCCATCGGGGCGAAGCTTGGCGTGCCGCGCCGGCAACCGCAAGCGGACAAAAAATGTTTCCCGATCAAGGCGATAGGGCGGCACTTCGGCGATTTTCCTAGGCGAATTTCCACCCGCCATGCCAAATTAGCGCCCGCGATAAAAAAGCATGTGAAGCTTCGAGGAGGAATTGGAATGAAACGACGCAAGCTTGGAGCGCTCGAAGTCTCGGCCATCGGCCTCGGCTGCATGAGCATGACGCCGATCTACGCCACCCCCGATCCCGATGAGGCGATCGCCACCATCCACCGCGCGCTCGAACTCGGCGTCGACATGATCGACACTTCCGATGCCTATGGCGCAGGCAAAAACGAGGAGCTGGTCGGCCGCGCGCTGAAGGGACGGCGCGACAAGGCCATCCTGGCCAGCAAATTCGGCAACATCCAGACGCCCACTTCCCAGGGCGTGAACGGCCGTCCCGAATACGTGATCGAAGCCTGCGAGAAAAGCCTGAAGCGGCTGGGACTCGACATGATCGATCTCTATTACATCCACCGCGTCGACACCGACGTGCCGATCGAGGACACGGTGGGCGCGATGGTCAAGCTCAAGCAGCAGGGCAAGATCCGCTTTCTCGGCATCTCCGAGGCCGCGCCCGCCACGCTGCGCCGCGCGCACAAGGCGCATCCCATGGCTTGCCTGCAAACCGAATATTCGCTGTGGACGCGCGACGCCGAGGACGAATTGTTCAAGACCTGCGAGGAACTGGGCGTGGGCTATGTGGCCTATAGCCCCTTGGGCCGCGGCTTTCTCACCGGCACCATCGGCGGAATGAACGATCTCGCCGAGAACGACCGGCGGCGCCAGCATCCCCGCTTCCATGCCGAGAATCTCAACCGCAACGTCACTCTGCTCAAGGCCTTCAAGGATTTGGCGGCCAAGGAGAAATGCACCCCGGCGCAGCTGGCGCTGGCCTGGGTGCTGAGTCGCAAGCCCTATATCGTCGCGCTGCCCGGCACCAGCCACCGCAAATATCTCGAGCAGAACGTCCAGGCGGCGGATTTGACCCTGTCGCCGCAAACCATATCCGCGCTGGAAAAAGCCTTCCCGCGCGGGGTGGCGGCGGGGACACGCTATCCGGAACCGCAAATGAAGCGCCTGGGCGTGTGACCGTCATGGAAGGGCAGGGCGGCGTCAGGGCGACGGGCCAGGAACATTGGACGCGCAAGGGCGAAGTTAAACTTTTCCTGTGGGGAAAATTCGCTGGATCGCCCGAAGGCAAACCCGTCATCCTGTTCGTGCATGGCTCCTCCATGGCCTCGCAGCCGACATTCGATCTCCAGGTGCCAGGCCGGCTCCATTCCTCGGTGATGGATTATTTCGCCGGCTTGGGATTCGATTGCTGGTGCGTCGACATGGAGGGTTACGGCCGTTCGGACAAGAACCGGCCCATCAACTGCGACATAGCCAACGGCGCCGACGATCTGGAAGCCGCTAGCAGTTACATCATCAAGACGCGTCAATGCGGGCCGTTGCTGGTCTATGGCATTTCCTCGGGCGCGTTGCGCGCCGCGCTGTTCGCCGAGCGTTGCCCTGAGCGCGTAGCGCGGCTCGCGCTCGACGCCATGGTATGGACCGGCGACGGCAGCCCCACCCTGGCCGAACGCCGCAAGAAACTGCCTGAATTCAAGCAGAAGCTGCGCCGGCCGATCGATCGCGCCTTTGTGCACAGCATCTTCACTCGCGACCATGCCGGCACCGCCGAGGACAAGGTGATCGACGCTTTCGCCGACGCGATTTTGGCGCTCGACGATTCGGTGCCGATCGGCACCTATGTCGACATGTGCGAGAACCTGCCGGTCAACGATCCACGCAACATCAAGGCGCCGACGCTGATCATGCGCGGCGAATATGACGGCATCGCCGGTATCGAGGATCTATTGGCGTTTTTCGACCTGCTGCCCAATCCCGACAAGCAGTTCGCGGTCATGCCGGGCATCGCCCATGCCTCGTTCCAGCAGAAGAACTATCTGCTGGCCTATCACATTCTGCGTGCCTTCTTTACCCAGCCCGCGCCGATCTATCGCGGAGCTTAGGCCCGCCTATTTCTATTTCACTTGCGCCGCCGGGATGACCACGGTCTCGTATTTGAGATTGGCCGCGTCGGGATTCGAGTTCTGGGCGACGAAGTCGCGGATGATGTCGAAGCCCTTGCGCTCGACCGTGGCATGGGCGGCGAAGCTCTTGGCGTCGCCGACGATGAAGGAGCGGAGCAGGTCTTCCGGCAGGTTCTGATAGCGCTGGTGCAGATCGGCCACCGTCTTGTCCGGGTTGGTGTGCATGAAGACGAGCGTTTCCTCCATCGCTTGATGCATGCGCGCCACCACGTCCGGGTTCTTGGCGGCGTAATCGGCCTCGACCACCAAGCCCTGGTGATGCGCGCCGGCATAGGCGGGAATGGCGCCGCCCCAGAAATCGGCCATCATCACCAGTCCTTCCTGCTGCACGCCGAGCCGGCCATAGGGAATGGCGGTGAGCGCGATGTCGATCTGCCCGCGCTGCGCCGCGGCCAGCAGCGTCGGGTAGGAATTGATCGCGGTGACGTTGTAATCGTGCTCGGGATCGAAGCCGAATTGCTTGGCGAGCGAGCGGAACATGATGTGCAAGCCGCCGCCGACGTCGAGCGTGCCCACGGTCAGCCCCTTGGCGCGGGCGAATTTCTCCTTGAGCGGCATGGTATCGGTGAGGCCGATCTTCTTGGCCACGTCCGGGTTGATGACGAACTGGATGACGAACTCGCGCACGAAGGGAGCGACGATGCGCAAATCCTCGCCGCGCGCCATCGCCTGCATCGCCGGCACCAGCGTCATGGCGCCGAAATTCGCGCCTTCCGAGTGCAGCGCCGCCAGCACGTCGGGATCGCCGTGGCCGACGAGCTGGATGTCGACGTCGAGTCCTTCCTTCTTGAAGAAGCCCTCATCGGCGGCGATCGAGACCGCGGCGAAGCCGATGGCGATGCTGGTCTGCGCGATCACCACATGGGTCATGGTCTGGGCGCGCGCATCCGGCGCCGCCAGAACCAGAAACAGCGCCAACGCACCGCCGATGATTTTCTTCATACTTGTCTTCCCCCGCTTTTGCCCGTGGCGTAATTGACCGCTGAATTGAACACTAGCGCCAGCACCATGAGAACGAATAGCCCCGCGAACACGCCGGCGCTGTCGAGTTGCGAGGCCGAGAACTGCACAAGATAGCCGATGCCGCGGCTGGAGACGATAAGCTCGCCCACGATGGCGCCGACCAGGGCCTCGGGGATGGCAAGCTTCAGGCCCAGCATGATCGCGGGCAGCGCGCCCGGGATGATCACCAGGCGGCGCTCCTGCCAGGCATTCGCCCCCATCAGCTTCACCACCCGCAGCAGGTCGCGGTCGACGTTGCGCGCGCCCTCGTAGGTCGACAGGAAGACGAAGAAGAACACCACCAGCGCGGTGATCACCACCTTGGGCGTCAGGTTGATCCCGAACCAGACGATGAACAGCGGCCCGAAGGCGATCTTGGGCACGCCGTAGATCGCCATCAGGATGGGGTCGAAGATGCTCGCCACCACCGGATAGCTGCCCATCAGCAGCCCCAGCGCCACCCCGGCCCCCGCGCCCAGCGCATAACCCAGGATGATCTCCTCGGCGGTGACGATCAGGTTCTGCGCCAGCGTGCCGTCGCCGGCCCATTCCCACAGCCGAACGGCGATGTCCGAGGGCGTGCTGAAGATCAGCTTGTCGAGATGCGGGCCGGCGATCTCCCAGGCGAGGATGAATCCGACGCTGACGATGATGCGTCCCGCCAGCACGATGTTGCGCCGCCGCCGCGCCGCCGCGATGCCCGGGTCGATGATGCCCTCGATGCTGTCATCCATGCTTGCCATCGGTGTCCTCCGCGGTATCGGTCAGCGACCACAAATGCTTGTGAATTTCCTGGAAAGCGGGCTCGAAGCGGATCTGCACCGGGTCGCGCGGGCGCTTCAGCTGTATGGGAATATCGCCCTTGATCCGGCCCGGCCTGCGCGACATGACGATGACGCGGTCCGAAAGCGCGATCGCCTCCTCCAGATCGTGGGTCACGAACACCACGGTCTTGCGCTCGCTTTCCCACAAGGTCATCAACTCGCGCTGCAACTGCAGTTTCAGCTGGACGTCGACATTGCCGAAGGGCTCGTCCATCAGCAGGGTCGTGGGGTTGTATGCCAGCATGCGGGCCAGCGCGGTGCGCTTTTGCATGCCGCCGGAAAGCTCGGCCGGCAAGTGATTGGCGAAACCGCCCAATCCCACGCGGGATATCACCTTCATCGCCCGTTCGCGCGCTTCGCCGAACGGCACTTTCTGCAGATGCAGCGGCAGCATGACGTTGGCCAGCACGCTGCGCCAGGGCAGCAAACTGTCCTTCTGCGTCATGTAGCCGATGCCGATGTTGGGCTTGGTCACGGGCGATCCGCGATAGATCACTTCGCCGCGCTCCGGCTGCTCGAATCCAGCGATACAGTTGAACAGCGTGGATTTGCCGCAGCCGCTCGGGCCCACCAGGGAGATGAAGGCGCCTTCCGGGATATCGGCGCTTATATCCTCCACCGCGGCGATGCGCCTTCCGTCCTTGAAAAACCACTTGGACACCCGGTTCAGCCGGATGGCCGGCGCCGAATGATCCACTATTCCCTCCCTGCCTCGGCGGCCGGACTATGCCGGATACCAGGCTCGGTTTACATAGCCGTTTTGGGTAAGATAGAAAGCAGGGGCCGGATTGCGAGCCCGGGGCGGCGACGTTGCATGGGGAGCGAGGCGTTGAAACTTGAAGCCGTGATCGGGAAAGTCGCACGGTTCGCCTTATTGGCGGCGGCGGCGCCCGCGTTCTGGGCGGCCGCGGCTTTCGCGCAGCAGCCTGCACAACCCGCGCCGTTCGACGTCTATGCCATACAGGTCCATGTCGATCAGACCGCGGCATCGGCCAACGCCGCGCGCGACGCCGCCCGGCTCGATGGCGGGCGCCACGCCTATCTTCTCATGCTCTATCGTCTGACACGGGCCGCCGATGCCGCACGCCTGCCGCCGGCCAGCGACGCCGCGCTCAACGACTTGATTCAGGGTTTCGAAGTGGCGAATGAACGCCGCTCCAATGTGCGATATCTCGCCGACTATACCTATCATTTCCGTCCCGACGGCATCCGCAGCCTCTTGCGCCAGGCGCAAATCCCCTACGCCGAAACCCCGTCGCGACCGCTGGTGATGCTGCCTGTGCTCGAAGGCGGCGCCATCCCGGCGCTGTGGAACGATCCCAATCCGTGGCGCGACGCCTGGAACCAGGCCAATTTCCCGCCCGGGCTGGTGCCGCTCATCATGCCGCTGGGCGACGCCGCCGATCTCGCCGCCGCCGATCCCTCCGCCGCCGACCGCGGCGACGATGCCGCGCTAGCCGCGATCTCCAAACGCTACAACGGCGCCGACGTTCTGGTGGCGCGCGCCGCGATCAAGCCGGGTGTGGTCGAGACCGTTTCCGTCAACGCCACGCGCTATTCCCCCGGCGCCGCCGGCAACAGCCCGACCTGGACCAATTCCTACGCCGCCGCCCCGGGCGAGCCGGAGCCCGCCCTCCTGCAGCGCGCCGCCGCCGGCACGGACGCGCAGATCGAGGAAGCGTGGAAGGCGGCCAATGTGATCGATTTCAGCCAGGCCGGCACCTTCGCCGTCAGCGTGCCGATCACCGATCTGCAAAGCCTGGCCGCAGTGAACACGCGGCTGGCCGGCATTTCCGCGATTCAACGCACCGATCTCGTTTCGCTGAACCGGCAAATGGCGCATATCCTCATCCACTATGTCGGCGACCCGTCGCAGCTTCGCGTAGCGCTGGCGCAAAGTAATCTCGAATTAAGCGGCGATCCGTCCAGCCTGGTCTTGATTTATCACGGCGGCGCGGCCAGCCCATGAATGTGCCGAACATCATCTCGCTGGCCCGGTTGCTGTCGGCGCCGCTCGGCGTTTGGTTCATCCTTAACCATGATCTGACCGGGGCGTTCTGGCTGTTCGTCGCTGCCGGCTTGTCCGACGCGGTGGACGGTTTCATCGCTAAGCATTTCAACCAGAGTTCCGAACTGGGCGAACTGCTCGACCCGATCGCCGACAAGGCGCTGATCGTCAGCATGACGGTGACGCTCGGGCTCGCGGGGTATTTGCCGAATTGGGTGGTCATCCTGGTGGTGTTCCGCGACATCCTGATCGTCGGCGGGTACCTCATGGCGCTGGCCGTGACCCGGCCCCTGCGCTGGCGGCCCAATGCCGTCAGCAAGCTCAACACCGTGCTTCAGATCGCCCTGATCACCCTGGTTCTGGCGCATTTGGGGCTTGATCTGGACGATTTCGGAATGACCATGCCGTTGGCGCTTGCCGTGGGCATAACCACCGTGCTCTCTGGCGCTCTCTATCTGGTACGCTGGATGCGCGTATTCGCGGGGGCGGAGGAGCCGGGGGAATGAGGGCGAACGCTAAGATCGATCGGCGCTGGGTGGCGTTGTTCTGGCTCGCGGTGCTGGGCTTCGTGCTGCTGGCGCTGCATCTGCTGAGCGGCATATTGCTGCCCTTCGTCGCCGCCTTCGCCATCGCCTATTTCCTAGCGCCGCTGGTCGACCGGCTGGAGCAATGGCGCCTGTCGCGCACTCTCGCCACCGCCGTGGTGCTGCTGCTGTTCCTGCTGGCGCTGGCGCTGGTGGTGATGCTGATCCTGCCGCTGATCGAGTCACAGGTGACGGAGTTGTCGCAGCGCGCGCCCGCCGCCATGGAGCAGGGCCGCCAGCAGGTCCAGCAGCTTTTGCAGATGGCGCAGGCGAAGCTCTCGCCCGAGGACGCGGCGCGGCTGCGCGACATGGCGGGCTCCTGGGCCTCGGTGGCCCTGGGCTGGGCCGCCAAGCTGGCCGAAGAAATTCTGACCAGCGGCGTGGCGCTCGCCAATCTCTTGTCGTTGATCTTCATCACGCCGCTGGTGGCGTTCTACCTGTTGCGCGACTGGGACAGCGTCGTCGCCCAGATCGAAAGCTGGATCCCGCGCCGCCACAGCGCCACCGTGCGCCAGCAGATGGCGGCGATCAACGCGACGCTGTCCGGCTTCGTGCGCGGCCAGACGCTGATCGGGCTGATCCTCGCGGTCTATTACGCCGCTGCGTTGTCGATCGCCGGAACCAACTTCGCCATCGTCATCGGTCTCCTGATCGGCATCCTGTCCTTCATCCCGGTGGTCGGCGTGGCCATGGGCTTGGTACTGGCGATGGGTATCACCCTGGTGCAGACGCCGACCTGGACCGCGGCCGGCATCGTCGCCGTCATCTTCGCGGTGGGGCAGGTGGCCGAGAACAGCTTCCTGTCGCCGAAGCTGCTCGGCGATCGCGTCAACCTCCACCCGGTTTGGGTGATTTTCGCCTTGCTGGCTTTCGGCAGGCTGTTCGGCTTCCTCGGCGTGTTGCTGGCGGTGCCGGCGGCGGCGGTGATCGGCGTGATGGTGCGCTTCGGCATGGGCCGTTATTTCGCCAGCGGGTTCTACGATTCGGGATCGCCGCGAGGCGGCAAACGCGGCTGAGGCGCGGCATGGCTCAGCTGCCGCTCGATCTGGGCCACCGCCCGGCGCTGGGCTGGGACGATTTCCTGGTGGCGCCGCCGAATCAGGCGGCGGTGCAATGGCTCGATCGCTGGCCGCGCTGGCCCGGCCCGGCCCTGGCGCTGTTCGGCCCCGCCGGCAGCGGCAAGACCCATCTGGCCCATGTCTTCCAGGCGCGTTCGCAGGCGGTGTTCATCGCGCCCGAGGAATTGGCGGCCGACCGCGTGCGGCCGCTGCTCGGCCGTTTCCGCGCCGCCATTATCGACGGCGGCGAGCGCGCACCCCTGAAAGACGGCGGCGAGGCGCTGTTTCATCTCTACAACCTGCTGGCCGAGATCGGCGGTCACCTGCTGCTGGTATCGCGCGAGCCGCCGTCGCGTTGGCGCATCGATCTGCCCGATTTGCGTTCGCGTCTCCTGGCGGCGCCGGCGGTCGATGTGGTCCCGCCGGATGACGCCCTGTTGGCATCGGTGCTGGTCAAGCTGTTCGCCGACCGGCAATTGACCGTAGGAAAAGACGTGATCGGCTATCTCCTGACCCGTCTCGAGCGCAGCTTCGCCGCGGCGCGCGGCGCGGTCGAGGCGCTCGACAAGGCCGCGCTGGCGGCGCAGCGCCGCGTCACGATTCCGCTGGCGCGCCAGGTGCTGGAAAGCGGGCCGGGGAGCAGGGAAGGCGGCCGACCGCTTATTTAAGCGCGAACAGGGCGCGCAAATGCGCCGAACCGATTTCAAGCTCCGGCCAGGGAAGCGGCAGATCGAAACTCGCCAGCGCCGAGGTCGGCAGGCCCTGCGCCAGTTGCGCCATCAGCGGTCCGGTCGCCCGGTCGGACAGCAGCACGGCGAGTTCCACCAGTCCGGGATTGTGACCGACCAGCATGACGGTGCGCGTGGCTTTGGGGACATGCCGGAGCCGCGCCAGCAGGTGTTTCGCATCGGCCAGATAGAGTTCGTCCTCATAGACGATCTGGGGCGCGGGCTTGAGCGCCGGCAGCACGATCTCGAGCGTTTGCCGCGTCCGCGCCGCGCTGGAGCACAGCACCAGCTCGGGCGCGATGCGCGCCTCGGCCATGGCGGCGGCGATGGCTTTGGCGTCCTTGCGGCCGGCCTCGGCCAGCTTGCGGCTCCGGTCATCCCCCGAGCCTTGGGTTTCCGCCTTGGCGTGGCGAAGAAGGTAAAGGGCGTTCATCGCCATGCCGAATTTCGCAATGACATGTTCATACAACGGTTATAGTCTCGCCGCATGGAACGGGAAATGGCGGCGATATCCGGGACCGAGGAACGAATCGAAGACAAGTCCTTCGATGGCAGTTCGCCTGGCCGGTTCATCAATCGCGAACTGTCCTGGCTCGCCTTCAACGAGCGCGTGCTCGCCGAGGCCGACAATCCGCGCTATCCGCTGCTGGAACGGCTGCGCTTCCTGTCGATCTCGGCGAACAACCTCGACGAATTCTACATGGTGCGGGTCGCCGGGTTGAAAGGCCAAGTCCAGGCGGGTATTTCGACGCCGAGCCAGGATGGCTTGACCCCGGCGCAGCAGCTGACCGCCATCAACCAGCGCGCCGGCAAACTGATGCAGGATCAGCAGAAGACCTGGGCCGCGCTCGAACGCGAATTGGCCGTGGCCGGAATCACGGTGGTGGAACCGGAACAGCTGTCGCCCGAGGACAACGCCTTCCTGGCCGCGCGCTTCCAGGCCGAGATCTTCCCGGTACTGACGCCGCTCGCCATCGATCCGGCGCATCCCTTTCCCTTCATCGCCAATCTCGGTCTCGGCATGGCGCTGGAACTGAAGCGCCGCAGCGACGGCAACCACATGCAGGCGCTGCTCCTGATTCCGCCCTCGATCGCGCGTTTCGTGCGCCTGCCCGGCAAGGCGGTGCGCTTCCTTCCGGTCGAGCAGATGATCGGCCGGTTCCTCGATCAGCTCTTTCCCGGCTTTGCGGTCGCGGGCATGGGCATGTTCCGCATCCTGCGCGACAGCGAGATGGAAATCGAGGAAGAGGCCGAGGATCTGGTGCGGCTGTTCGAGTCGGCGCTCAAGCGCCGCCGCCGCGGCCACGTCATCCGCCTCGGCATCGATGCCGGCATGCCCGAGGATTTGCGCGATTTCCTGATCGAAAGACTCGACGCCTCGCTCGACGACGTTTTCCAGCTGGACGGGCTCCTGGGTCTGGCCGACACCAGACAGCTCATCATCGACGAGCGGCCGGACTTGGTCTTTACGCCCTATAACCCGCGCTTCCCCGAACGCATCCGGGATTTCGGCGGCGATTGCTTCGCCGCCATCCGCCAGAAGGACATCCTGGTCCATCATCCCTATGAAAGCTTCGACGTGGTGGTGCAGTTCGTGCGCCAGGCGGCGCACGATCCCGCCGTGGTGGCCATCAAGCAGACGCTCTACCGCACCAGCAACGACAGCCCGATCGTGCGCGCGCTGATCGACGCGGCCGAGGCCGGCAAGTCGGTCACCGCGCTGGTCGAGCTCAAGGCCCGCTTCGACGAAGAGGCCAATATACGCTGGGCGCGCGACCTGGAACGTGCCGGCGTGCAGGTGGTCTACGGCTTCATCGAATTGAAGACCCACGCCAAGGTGTCGCTGGTGGTGCGGCGCGAAAGCGGCGAGCTGCGCGCCTATGTGCATTTCGGCACGGGCAATTACCATCCCTATACCGCCAAGGTTTACACCGATCTCAGCTTCTTCACCTGCGATCCGTCGATGACGCGCGACGCGCAGCAGCTTTTCAACTACATGACCGGCTATGCCACGCCGGCCAAGCTCGAGAAGATCGCGGTTGCGCCGATCAATCTGCGCCAACGGCTCACCGAGCTCGTGGAAGCCGAGATCGATCATGCCAAGGCCGGGCGGCCGGCCCAGATCTGGGTCAAGCTCAACGCGCTGGTCGATCCCGCCTTGATCGACCTGCTCTACCGCGCCTCGCAAGCGGGCGTGAAGATCGACTTGGTGGTGCGCGGCATCTGCTGCCTGCGGCCAGGGGTGCCGGGCCTGTCCGACAATATCCGGGTCAAAAGCATCATCGGCCGCTTCCTCGAGCATGGCCGCATTGTTTGTTTCGGCAACGGCCAGAAATTGCCTTCGCCCCATTCCAAGGTGTTCATTTCTTCGGCCGACTGGATGCCGCGTAATCTCGATTGGCGCGTCGAGGCGCTGGTTCCCATTGAAAACGAGACCGTGCATCGCCAGGTTCTGGTCGAGATCATGGCGACCTCGCTCAAGGAAGAGGCCCAGAGCTGGTGGCTCGGGCCGGATGGCGAATACACCCGCGCCAGCACCGACGCCAAGGCGCCCAGCGCGCATACTTATTTCATGACCAATCCGAGCCTGTCGGGGCGCGGCAGCGCGCTCCAACCGCAACGCGCCCGGCCGTCGCCCCGGCTGGTTGCCGAGAAGGATTACCATTGAGCATGCCGGCGCGGCTCGCCGTGGTGGCCGAAGGCGTGACGCGGCGCGATTGCGTCGCCGTGGTCGATGTCGGTTCCAATTCGCTGCGCCTGGTGATCTATGACGGGCTGAAGCGCACCGGCCGCACCCTCTTCAACGAGAAGGTGATGTGCGGCCTCGGCCGCGGCTTGAGCAAAACCGGCCGGCTCGATCCCGACGGCGTCGAGCAGGCCAAGGCCAACATTCAGCGTTTCATCACGCTGGCGCGCAACGTGGGCGCGGCGCATTTCGACATTCTGGCGACCGCCGCAGTGCGTGATGCCACCGACGGCCCCGCCTTCGTCGCCGATATCGAGAAGCGCTTTTCCGCCCGGGTCCGCGTGCTCTCGGGCGAGGAAGAGGGCAAGCTTTCCGCCATGGGCGTGCTGGCCGCGATTCCGGAGGCCGCCGGCGTCGTCGGCGACCTCGGCGGCGGCTCGATCGAGCTGATCGAGCTTGGCAAGGGCAATGTCGGCCGCGCGGCGACCTTGCCGCTCGGGCCGCTGCGGCTCTCCGACATCGCCGACGACGACAAGAAGCTCAAGGACGTGATCGACCGGCTGCTGGCGACCGTTCCCTGGCTGGTCGAGCCGCCCGATCCGGTGTTCTACGCGGTTGGCGGAGCGTGGCGCGCGCTTGCCCGCATCCATATGGCCGAGACGCAATATCCGTTGCACGTCATCCAGAATTACACGCTGTCGCGCAATGAGACCGAGAAGTTCCTCGATTTCATATCCAAGCAGTCGCGCAAATCGCTCGACGGCATCGCCGGCCTCTCCAAGAAGCGACTCGAGGTGGTGCCGCTCGCCGCGCGCGTGCTGGCGCGCATCGTCAAGCGCATGGAGCCGAAACGGCTGGTGTTCTCGGCTTGGGGGCTGCGCGAAGGGCATCTCTACAGCCTGCTTTCGCCGGCGGAGCGCGCGGTCGATCCTTTGTTGGCCGCCTGCGCCGAGGCCGCGCGCGCCTGGGCGCGTTTCCCCGAAATGGGCGAGGCGCTCAACGCCTGGGCGGCGCCGCTCTTCCCCAAGGAAGACGCGAAGTTCAAGCGTCTGCGTCATGCGGCGTCGTTGCTGTCGGACATCGCCTGGAACGAGCATCCCGATTACCGCGCCGAACAGGCGGTGCGCCAAGCGCTCTATATGCCGGTAGCGGGAATCGACCATCCGGGCCGCGCCTTCGTCGCCACGGCCATGCATGCGCGTTACGGCGGCCGCGGCACGGTCGAATTGCTGGCGCCGCTCGAACTGCTCGACGACGAGGAGCTGCTGGCGGCGCGCACCGTCGGGCTGGCGCTGCGTCTGGGCTATACCCTGTCGGCGGGCGTGCCGGCGGCGCTCGCCGGATCCTCGCTGGCGTTGAACGCCAATGACGTGACGCTCATCCTCGCGGGCGAGGCGGCCCAGCGTTACGGCGAGAGCGTGCAGCGGCGCCTGGATTCCCTCGCCAAGGCGATGGGCCGCAAGGCCGTGGTCAAGCGGCCCTAATTGCGCCGCCGCCGGTTCAGGCCTTGGTCCGCCTGCGATCGCTTCCGGGCAGCGCTTTGCCGGTTTCCAGCAGGCTCTTCAGGCTCGACAGAACGAGGGGCCAGCCGCCGGACACGGCTTCGATAAGCTTCGAGCCGTCCTGGTCGATCTCGTGGGTGACGGTCAATTTCACCGTGTCGCCGTTCGGTTCGAGTTCGAGTGTGGCGCGCGAATGACCCTCGGTCTTCAACTCCGGCCTGAACTCGTTGCGCCAGGACAGCACCAAGCGGCGCGGCGGGTCGATCTCCAGCACCTTGCCGGCGTCGGCAACGCTATTGTCGGAGAACACCAGCTGCCAGGGTGAGCCGGATTGCCAGTCGCAATCTTGCCTCATGCCGTACCAATAGGAGCGGGTGAATTCCGGCCTGATCAGCGCCTCCCATAGTTTCTCCGGCGTGGTGCGGATATAGGTCACGTAGACGAATTTCGAGCTCATTGGCCTTCCCTTTCCAGCTTGTTTTTCAGATCCGACAGCGCGCGCAAACGCCCGCGCTCGAATTTGACGATCCACCGTTCGGCGATCTCGTTGATCGGAACGGGGTTGAGGTAATGCAGTTTCTCGCGGCCCTGTTTCTGGGCCGCCACCAGATTGGCGGCTTCCAGGATGGCGAGGTGCTTGGCCACGGCTTGCCGCGTCATGGAGATCCGCTCGCATAATTCGCCCAATGTCTGCCCATTCCGGGCGCGGAGATTGTCGAGAATCCCGCGCCGCGTCGGATCGGCGAGCGCCTTGAACGCCGCATCCATGTTCATCGGCGATAATATGCAACCAAACGGTTGCATGTCAAGCCGATTTTTTACAGCCGGGAGATTCGGGAACAGTCAGGTTGCGATTGCGCCGTTTACTGCGCGGCCGCGGCGGGCGGTGCGGTGCGCACCAGCTTGATGCGCTTGCCCTCGGCGGTCAGCGCCAGTCGCCCGTGTTTCAGGTCGAGCGCGTCCTTGCCGAAAATCTCGGCGCGCCAGCCGTGGAGCGCGCGCACCTCGGCCTTGTCGTCGGCGGCGATGATCTCCAGATCCTCGCTGTCGGCCACCAGTTTTGGCGCAACGTCGTTTTCCTCGCAGCGCAGCTTCAGCAGCACGCGCAGCAGATCGGTAAGCGGACCGATGCCCGGCGGCGGGTCGCGGCGCGGCGGCGGTTCGGGATACTGGCTTTCGGGCATGGCCAGTACGCGTTCGATCACGGCCAGCACCTCGCCGCCGAGCTTGCCCTCGGCAAATCCCCTTCCCATGCCGCGCGTCCGCGCCATTTCGTCGACGTTCTTCGGCGCATGCGCCGCGATTTCCAGCAGCGATTCGTCGCGCAGCAGACGGTTGCGCGGCAGGTTGCGCTGCTGCGCCGAAATCTCGCGCCAGGATGCCAGCTCGCGCACCAGCGCCAGCATGCGGCGGTTGCCGCTCCTGACCTTGAGCCGCCGCCAGGCCAGCGCCGGATCGAGGCGGTAGGTCGCGGGATCGCACAGCACCGCCATTTCCTCGTCCAGCCAGGAATGGCGGCCGCTCTTGTCGAGTTGCGCCGCCAGCTTCTCGTACACCTTGCGCAGATGGGTCACGTCGGCCAGCGCATATTTGATCTGGCGTTCGGTGAGCGGGCGGCCGGCCCAGTCGGTGAAGCGCGAGGATTTGTCGATCGCCGCGCCGGCGAGCTTGCCGGCCAGAGTCTCGTAGCTGGCGGATTCGCCGAAGCCGCACACCATGGCGGCGACCTGGGTGTCGAAGATCGGCGCCGGCACCTTGCCGTTGAGATTGTAGAAGATTTCGAGATCCTGGCGCGCGGCGTGGAACACCTTCAGCACCTTGGGGTCGTCCATCAGCCCGAGCAGCGGCGCGAGCGAAATCCCCTGGGCCAGCGGGTCGATGGCGGCGGCGGCATCCGGCCCCGCCACCTGCACCAGGCAAAGCTGCGGCCAATAGGTCTTGTCGCGCATGAATTCGGTGTCGACCGTGACATAAGGGGCGCTCTCGAGGCTCCGGCAGAAGGAGTCGAGCGCGGCGGTCTCGGTGATCAGCGTGGTCATGGGCGTTGTCATACACCCAAAGGCCGCGCGCGCGACACCCCGCTTGACAAGCCGGCGCCCGCCATGCGCTTTTCGGCTCGTTTTCGAAACGGAGCCGATTCGGCGATGCATCTCTACCGCACGCATAACTGCGGCGCGCTGCGCCCGAAAGACGTGGGCGCGACGGCGCGGCTCTCGGGCTGGGTGAACCGCAAGCGCGACCACGGCCAGCTGCTGTTCGTCGATCTGCGCGATCATTTCGGCGTGACGCAATGCGTCATCGACAGCGGCAATGCGCTGTTCAAGGCCGTCGACGCCCTGAAGCTCGAAAGCGTGGTGACCGTCACCGGCCAGGTGGTCAAGCGCTCGGCCGAAACCGTCAATCCCAAGCTGCCCAGCGGCGAGATCGAATTGAAGATCGCCGAGCTCGCCGTCCAGTCCGAGGCCGAGCCGTTGCCTTTCCCGGTCAATGCCGAGGCCGAATATCCCGAGGATATGCGGCTCAAATATCGCTTCCTCGACCTGCGGCGGGAAAACATGCACGCCAACATCATGCTGCGCGCGCATGTCATCCAGTCCGTCCGCCAGCGCATGGTCGCGGCGGGCTTCACCGAGTTCCAGACGCCGATCCTGACCGCCTCCTCGCCCGAAGGCGCGCGCGACTATCTGGTGCCGAGCCGGATTCATCCCGGCACCTTCTATGCGTTGCCCCAGGCGCCGCAGCAATTCAAGCAGCTGCTGATGGTGGCGGGCTTCGACCGCTATTTCCAGATCGCGCCCTGCTTCCGCGACGAGGCCAGCCGCGCCGACCGCTCGCCGGGCGAGTTCTATCAGCTCGATTTCGAGATGTCCTTCGTCACGCAAGACGACGTGTTCGCCGCGATCGAGCCGGTGCTGGCTGGGATCTTCGAGGAATTCGGTAAAGGCAAGACAGTCACCAAACCGCCTTTCCCGCGGATATCCTATGACGAGGCGCTGTCGAAATACGGCACCGACAAGCCCGATCTGCGCAATCCGATCGTTATGATGGACGCGAGCGAAATCTTCCGCGGCTCGGGCTTCAAGCTCTTCGCCAACATCGTCGCCAAGGACGCCAATGCGCGGGTCTGGGCGATTCCGGCTCCGGGCGGCGGTAACCGCGCTTTTTGCGACCGCATGAATTCCTGGGCGCAGGGTGAGGGCCAGCCCGGCATGGGTTACATCTTCTTCCGCGGCAAGGAGGGCGCCGGTCCGGTGGCGTCCAATCTCGGCCCCGAACGCACCGAAGATCTCCGCGCACAGCTCGGGCTCAAGGACGGCGACGCGGTGTTCTTCGTCGCCGGGCTGCCGGCGGTGTTCCGCGCCTTCGCGGCGGCCGCGCGCGTGAAGCTTGGCCAGGAATTGAATCTCGCCGCCAAGGGCGAATTCCGCTTCTGCTGGATCGTCGATTTCCCGATGTACGAGTTCAACGAGGAAACCAAGAAGATCGAATTCAGCCACAATCCCTTTTCAATGCCGCAAGGCGGCCTCGAGGCACTGGAAAAGCGGGATCCGCTGACCATCAAGGCGTTTCAATACGACATCGTTTGCAACGGCGTGGAATTATCCTCGGGCGCCATCCGCAATCACCGGTCCGACATCATGTACAAGGCCTTCGCCATCGCCGGTTATTCGGCGGCGGAGGTCGAGGCGCGTTTCGGCGGCATGCTCAACGCCTTCAAGTTCGGCGCGCCGCCGCATGGCGGTTCGGCGCCGGGCATCGACCGCATCGTCATGCTCCTGGCCGACACGCCGAATATTCGCGAGGTGGTCGCCTTCCCGATGAACCAGCAGGCCCAGGATCTGCTGATGCAGGCGCCGGCGCCGGTGCCGCCCGAACGTCTCAAGGAACTCCATATCCGCCTGGTGCCGCCCGATCCCAAGCCGGTCAAATCCAGTTGATGGGGGATACCGGGCGTCGTGCTAGCCTATATCCCGATGGTGGCGACGCAGACAGCAGGATATTTCGCATGATTGAGCGGCCCGGCCGGTATGCCGGCATCGCCGCCGTGCTGGCATGCGTCGCGCTTTCACCCGCGCTGGCCGCGGGGGTCAACATCGCGCCGCATCAGGCGCTTTACAGCCTGTCGCTCGAATCCGCCAAATCCTCGAGCGGCGTGGTCGCGGCGTCCGGCGCCATGTTCTACAAATGGGGCCAAGCCTGCGACGGCTGGACGGTCGAGCAGCGCTTCCGGTTGCGCATCGCCTATGCCGAGGAGGACGGCGTCGACATCAGCTCGTCGCTGGTGACATGGGAGTCGATGGATGGCCTTAAATACCGTTTCAACGAACGCCGCATGCGCAACGGCCAGCTCGATGAGGAACTGCGCGGCGAGGCGCAACTGGACGGCCCGGGTCAAGGCGGCGTCGCGGAATTCACCAAGCCCGAGACCGCGACGATCACGCTGGCGCCGGGAGTCCTGTTCCCGACCGCGCATACGCTGTTCCTGATCGGCCGCGCCCAGGCCGACGAGCAATTCGTCGCGCGCAACGTATTCGACGGTTCCGAGGTCGAGAACGCCGGCGAGGTCTCGGCCGTGATCGGGCCCGCGCTTAAACCGGCGGGGGGCAAGGCGCCCAAGCCGTTCAACAGCCCTTTGCTGCAGCGCCCGTCCTGGCAGATTCGTCTCGCCTTCTTTCCGGCCGACGCCAAGGCCGACCAGACCGAACCCGATTACGAGCTCAGCATGCGGCTCCTGGACAATGGCGTGTCGCAGGACATGAAACTCGATTACGGCGATTACATCATCCGCGCCAAACTCGACGAGATCGAGCCCTTGCCCAAGCCGGGTTGTTAGGCGCCGGCCGTTAGCTTTGGCCGCCTGCGGGCCAGAGCCACGCGGCGCCGCGCACGCCGCTGGAATCGCCCCATTGCGGCGGCAGCAATTTCGTCGTCACCGTATCCGAGAAGACGTAGCGACCCCACAACTTGGGCAGGTTGCGATAGAGCCGCTCGATCCGGCCGACGCCGCCGCCGAGTACGATGGCATCGGGATCGAGCAGGTTGATCGCCGATGCCAGGGCACGGGCAAGCCGCTCTTCATAGCGCTGCATCGTCGCCTCGCTTGCCCTGTCGCCTTGGGCCGCGCGCCCTACGATCTGGTCCGCGTCGAATTCCTCGCCGGTCTGCCCGCGGTGGTCGCGGGAGAGCGACGGTCCCGAGAGAAAGCTTTCGATGCAACCATGCTTACCGCAATAGCAAAGCGGCCCGGGACGCTCCGCGTCGCGCGGCCAGGGCAGGGGGTTGTGACCCCATTCGCCGGCGATGCCGTTGGGTCCGGTGAGAATCCGTCCGCGCACGGCTATTCCGCCGCCGACGCCGGTGCCCAGGATCACGCCGAACACCGTCTCAAGCCCCTTGCCGGCGCCGTCGATCGCCTCGGACAGCGCGAAGCAATTGGCGTCGTTGGCGAAGCGCAGGCTCCGTCCAAGCGCCGCCGTCAAATCCCGGTCGAAAGGCCGGCCATTGAGGCAGGTGGAATTGGAATTCTTCACCAGGCCGGTGGCCGCCGACAGCGTACCCGGCATGGATACCCCGATGCTGGCCCGGGCGCCGATCTCGCGTTCGATCTCCGACGCCAGGTCGCGGACCGCCTGGATTACCGCGCCGTAATCCTGACCGGGTGTCGCTACACGCTTGCGTATGGCGATCGCACCGTCCGGCTGCAACGCCGCCGCTTCGATCTTGGTGCCGCCGATGTCTATTCCAATCCGCATGGCCCGATTCGCGTCTTAGCCGTCAAAAACTTACCAAATCTTAACCTAGATGAATTTATAACCCACCCAAGCTCTGGCTTCGCTGCTGGGCTTGCGGCGAGCCGCCCGACTGCGTGTCCGGTGAGTCGCGGCCGATTGGGGAACCGGACGTATAATCTTTTTAACTTCTTGTCCCCTAATATTGGCTCCAAGCGCGCGTCAATGCCCCCCGCGGCAGACAGGATTTGGTCATGATGAATGGCAAGGCGAACGGCAAACGAGTTCTCATTGTCGAAGACAATGACCTCAATATGAAGCTCTTCCACGATCTGCTGGAAGCGCATGGCTACGATACGCTGCAGACCAAGGACGGCATGGAAGCGCTGAAGCTCGCGCGCGAGCATCATCCCGATCTCATCCTCATGGATATCCAACTGCCCGAGGTCTCCGGCCTCGAGGTCACCAAGTGGATCAAGGAAGACGAGGATCTGCGGGCGATCCCGATCATCGCGGTCACCGCTTTCGCCATGAAGGGCGACGAGGAGAAGATCCGTGAGGGCGGTTGCGAGGCTTACATCGCCAAGCCGATCTCGGTCGCGAATTTCCTTCAGACGGTCGCGCGTTTCCTGAATTAGCGAGTTGATGGTTAGCCCATGACGGCGCGCATTCTGGTAGTCGACGACGTCGACGTAAACGTGAAGCTGCTCGAAGCCAAGCTTTCGAGCGAATACTTCACTGTTCTGACCGCCAATGACGGGCAAACCGCATTGAATATCGCCCAGGAAGAGCGTCCCGATCTCATCCTTCTGGACGTGATGATGCCGCGCATGGATGGCTTCGAAACTTGCAGGCGGCTCAAAGCCGATCACCGCACCGCCGACATTCCGGTCGTGATGGTAACCGCGCTTACCGAGACCAGCGACCGCGTGCGCGGGCTTGAGGCCGGTGCCGATGACTTCCTCACCAAGCCTGTCAACGACACTGCGCTGTTTGCGCGCGTGCGCTCGCTGGTCCGGTTGCGCCGCATGACGGATGAGTGGCGCCATCGCGAAGAGGTCTACGACCAATTCAACGCGCTGTTCGTCAAGGAGCCCCCGGTCGAAGATCACGGCCCCGCCCGCATTCTGCTGTGGGAAGAGAATACTTTCGCCGGTGCGCGCATCGCCGAGATGCTGGGGCCGGTGGCCAGCGAAACGGTCCGTCCGTCGTCGCCCGAGGAATTGCTGGCGAATTGCGACCAGTCGATCGAGCTCGTGATATTGAGTCTCGCCGGCAAGGTCGACGCGTTGCGCCTGGTCTCTCAGCTGCGCGCCAACGAGGCGAGCCGCGTCGTGCCGATCCTGCTCATGGCCGACCCCAACGAGCTGCCGCGCCTCGCCAAGGGCCTCGATCTCGGCGCCACCGACTACCTGGTGCGCCCGCTGGATCGCAACGAATTGATCGCCCGCGCCCGCACCAGCATCCGCCGCAAGCGGCTGCAGGATCGGTTGCAGGAGAATTACCAGAAGAGCCTGTCGCTCGCGCTGACCGACGGCCTCACCGGTCTATACAACCGCCGCTATCTCTCGGCCCATCTCGAAAGCCTGCTGCCGCACGTGGCCGAAGGCGCGAAGGGTCCGGCGCTCCTGATGTTCGACATCGATTTCTTCAAGCGGGTCAATGACGGCCATGGGCACGCCGCGGGCGATGCCGTGCTGCGCGAGATCTCGGCCCGCGTGTCGCGCAATGTCCGCGCCTTCGATCTGGTGGCGCGCTACGGCGGCGAGGAATTTGTCGTCGTTCTTCCCGAAACACCTTTGGAAGTGGCCGTTGTGGTGGCGGAGCGTCTGCGCTCCACCGTTGCCGACAAGCCCATTCTGGTCGGCGACCCGGCGACCGAACTCAAGGTCTCGATCAGCGTCGGCGTGTCGGTGACGCGCGATGCCGACGAGACCGCGGCCTCGCTGATGCGCCGCGCCGACGAAGCGCTCTACGCCGCCAAAGCGCATGGCCGCAACTGCGTGATGACCTATCCGGCCGATGCGGTGGCCGCCGACGGCGCCGCCGCCTGAAGTTCGCTTGGTCGATCCAACGAAAAAGCCGCTCGACCGAGCGGCTTTTTTATCGGGTGTACGGGTCGGTGGAGCAGCCTACTTGATCTTGCCTTCTTTGAAGACGACGTGCTTGCGCGCCACCGGGTCGTATTTCTTGAGCTCGAGCTTCTCGGTCTTGACGCCGCGCGGATTCTTCTTGGTGACGTAAAAGAATCCGGTGTCGGCGGTGCTGACGAGCTTGACGATGAGGGAGCCGCCCTTGGCCATGGCTAAATCCGCGAAATCGCTGGGAATGGGATGCGGACGAGACAATAGCGCCAGGAGCTTTCCTGTCAACTAGAATGGCGCCGGGGAGAAACGCAATGCGGATGGCGCAGGGGCGGCTCGCGATCGAGACCAGGGGGCAAGGGCTTTACGAAGTTACGGCGCAAGCCGCTTCCTGGGTTGCGGCGCAGACGATATCGACCGGCCTCTTGACCCTGTTCTTGCGCCACAGCTCGGCCTCGCTGCTGATCCAGGAAAACGCCGCGCCCGAGGTGCGCGAGGATCTGCTCGATTTCCTGCGCGGTCTCGCGCCCGAGGATGCCGCGCGCTGGCGCCACGATGACGAAGGTCCGGACGATATGCCGGCTCACGTCAAGAGCGCGCTACTGCCCACCCAGCTCGCGGTGCCGGTGGCGGATGCCCGGCTTCTGCTCGGGACTTGGCAGGGGATTTATGTCGTCGAACACCGCCGCGCGCCTCACCGGCGGGAACTGGTATTACACCTCGCGGGCGAGTAAGCGAATTAGTCTCATTCGTAAATAGGATACTGGCAAAGTGAAAATCTGGCTCGAAACCGGGCAGCACATCGCCTCGCCCAATATTGAGGCAGTGAAAGAAGACCGGAAAGCCGCCCAAAGCGCCGCAACACGCGTTAATCATTGAGTTAACGGGGCGATTGCATTGACCCGTGCATACTTATGCACTACGATTTTTCCTAACAAGAAATTAAGCATAAATCGCGTGTGGCATCGTTTAGGGGCGTAGTTCGGGAATTCAAAAAAATCTGCGGGCATTGGCCTGAGACGGGTGGCAGGGGAGCCACGTCTACGGTTGTGCCGCGGTGGATTCCAGATTGCTTCCGGCATGCCATCGGGGGAAAGCCGATGTCGGAAGTGTTATTGCTGCCACCTGGCTATCTGCTCGGCCTTGGCCTCGCTGCGGCCTCGGCCGCCTTTTTAATCCTGGCGTTGTGGCGTGCGGCGACCAGCCGCTTTGATTCCATCCTGACACAGCCGCACGATCCCGCCGCGGCTTTCCGGCCGCCGGTGACAGTGCTGAAGCCGCTTTGCGGCAAAGAGCCGCGACTCTATGAATGCTTGCGCTCGTTCTGCGAACAGGATTATCCCGATATGCAGATCGTCTTCGGCGTCGGCGACAGCGGGGATGGCGCCATTGCCGTGGTCGAACAACTGATCGCCGAATTCCCCGGCCGGGATCTGACGCTGGTGATCAATGGCGGCACGCATGGCTCGAACCTCAAGGTCGGCAATCTGATCAACATGGCGCGCCTAGCCAAGCACGATATCATCGTCGTTTCCGACAGCGACACCTTGGTCGCCCGCGACTGTCTCGCCCAGATCGTGACGCCGTTTGCCGAAGCCGCCACCGGTGCGGTCACCTGCCTCTACAAGGCGGCGCCCGCCGCCGGGCTCGCCTCGAAATTGGGCGCGCTGTTCATCAACGACTGGTTCCTGTCCTCGGCGGTGGTCGACGCGCGCATGCGCGACGTCGCTTATTGCTTCGGCCCGCTGAGCGCGGTGCGCCGCGGCGCGCTTGACGCCATCGGCGGCTTCGCCGCCCTCGGGTCCCAGCTCGCCGACGATTTCATGATGGGCCGTCTGATCGCCGCGGCGGGTTACAAGGTGCGATTGTCGCATGTGGTGCCCAGCACCGTCGTCGCCGAGAATTTCCGTTCCTTGTTCTGGCACGAACTGCGTTGGGCGCGGACGGTCAAGGCGGTCAAGCCCGGCGAGCATTTCCTCTCCGCCGTGATGGAGCCGCTACCGTTGCTGGCGGCACTGCTGTTGCCTTATCCGCAGCTCGGCGGCTGGGCCATTCTGGGCGCTGTCATAATGCTGCGCGTCGCCCTTCATTATCTGCTGCACGCGCGCTTCCGTTTCGATTATCCCGCCTGTCCCTGGCTGCTGCCGTTTCGCGAATGCCTGTGCTTTGCCGTCTGGGCGGCGAGTTTCTTCGGCAGCAATATCCGCTGGCGGCATCGCCGTTTCGCCATCGGCTCGGGCGGCGAGCTCATACCGCTGCCCATGCCCGTGCCGTCGGCCGCAACGGGTGTCGGTCTGTGAAACGGCTCATTGTCACGGCGGATGATTTCGGTCTTGATCTTGCGGTCAACGAAGCGGTCGAACAAGGCCATCGCCGCGGCATCCTGTCCGCCGCCAGCCTGATGGTGGCGGCGCCCGCGGCATCCGATGCGGTGGCGCGCGCCAAACGCCTGCCCGAGCTCGGCGTCGGCCTGCATCTTGTTCTGGTGGACGGGCGTCCGGTTCTGCCACCCGGCGAGATTCCCGATCTGGTCGGGCCGGATGGACGCTTTTTGAGCGACCCGTTCCGCGCGGGAATCAGGATTTTTTTCAGCGCGGTTGCGCGTTGGCAGATGGAACGCGAAATTCGCGCGCAGCTCGACGCTTTCCGGGCAACCGGCCTCGCACTCGATCACGTCAATGCCCATCATCACTTCCACACCCACCCGACCGTGGCGAATTGCCTCATCCGGTTGGCGCCGGAATACGGCATCAAGGCGGTGCGCGTGCCTTATGAACGCCCAGTGCAAGCGTGGCGCGCGACCGGTGACCGTCTCGCCGCTCGGCTAGGCGCCTGGCTGACCCAGGCGCATTGGACCCGGCGGCTGAAGCGGCGGCTCGACCGCGCGGGGATTTTCCACAACGATTGCGTCCTCGGGCTCAGCGACACCGGCGCCATGCGCAAGGAGCGCGTTAAAAGCTATCTCGAGCATCTGCCCGATTGCGTCTCCGAGCTTTACGTCCACGCCGCGACGTCACATTGGGCGGGAATCGAGGCATGGCCCAGCCATTACGAATGCGCCGGCGAGTTCGAGGCCTTGACCGATGCCGGCGTGCTTGCGGCGCTCAAGGCGCAAGGGTTGAAATCCATGCCCTTCGCCGGGCTGACGCGGGAGGCGGCATGAAACTCGGCTTCGCGCTTTGCGCCATCCTGGGCGTGCTGTCGGGTGCCGCGCTGATCGCCTGGCAAGGCTTCGCCGCCGTGGGCGACGCGCTGCGCATAGCCGGTTTTCCCTGTCTGGCGGCGATCTGCGCCTTCCAGATCGTGCCGGTTTCGCTCTGCGCCTTGGCATGGCGCACGCTGTTCAAGAACCCGCGGCCGGACGTCGCCAACTTCCTCTGGTTCCGCTGGATGCGCGATGCCGGCGGCGACATTCTCGGAATTATCCCCACCGGCGGCGAGCTGATCAGCATCCGCACCATGACCAAACGAGGCATCGAGATGGCGTCGGCGACCGCATCGACCGTGGTCGACCTCACCATGGAGATGACCGCTCAAGCGGCGTTCACCATCCTGGGCTGTATCCTGCTCTTGATCGAGCGGCCGGAAAGCAACCTGATCAATTGGACTCTGGCCGGAATCGCCGTCGTCATAGTCATCGCCGGCGCCTTTGCCTTGGCCCAGCGCTTCGGCATGTTCCGCCTGCTGGAAAAGCTGGCCGAACGCCTCGCCGTCGATCAGGGCTGGTCTTATCTGTCGAACGTCAGCGGGTTGCACAACCGCATTCATTCGATCTATGCCGACCGTCCCGCGGTCGCGCGCGCGGCTTCAATTCATTTCGTCGCCTGGGTCGTCGGTGTTGGCGAGGCGGGTATCATTCTGGCCTTCATGGGGGTGCCCATGAGCCTGGCCTCGCTCATCATGCTCGAAAGCCTGGCTTATGCGATCCGAAGCGCCGCCTTCTTCGTCCCGGCCGCCGCGGGCGTGCAGGAAGGCGGCTACATCCTGGTGGGCGCCGCGCTCGGCCTCGGCCCCGAATTCGCCCTGGCGTTGTCGTTGATGAAGCGGGCGCGCGAATTGACCCTGGGCGTGTCCGGCCTCATCGCCTGGCAATGGCTCGAGGGGCGTTTTCTGCTGCGTGCGCGACGCATCACGCGCCGCTGATTACTTGAGAGTCGCCAGATAATCGATGATCGCCTTGCGGTCTTCCGGATTTTTCAATCCCAGAAATAGCATTTTGGTATTGGGCACGACGCCCTTTGGGTTGGCGAGATATTGGTCGAGCTGATCGGGTGTCCAGGTGACGCCCGATTTCTTCATCGCATCGGAGTAGGTATATGCCGCCGCGGTGCCGGCCTTGCGGCCGACCACGCCGAACAATGTCGGTCCGATCTTGTTCTGGCCGCTTTCGGCCGAATGACAGACTGCGCAATTGCTTTTGAAAAGCTGGGCGCCGTCCTGGGCACTGGCGTGACCCGGAAACAGCATCAGTGCGATGGCGGTGACCGCCAATAATCCGGGCAGGGATTCCTTCGCCGTCATTCCGCGAATCTTGCCTAGGCCCTAATTTTTACCGATGAGCCCTTGCCGGTCAGCAAGGGCAACGACAACAAGGTGAAGGTGGCCACCAAGAGAAAGATGCTGCGCGGATGCCCGTTGTCCATCAACCAGCCATACAGCAGCGGCGCGGCAATGCCGGCAATGTTGAAGCCGGTGGAGACGAAGCCGAACACCTTGCCGAACGAGCCGCTGGGCGTAGCGGCGCGCACGATCATGTCGCGCGAGGGCTGTATGACGCCGTTGAGGAATCCGCTCAACGCCATCGTTGTAACCAACAACGCGGCGTTGAGATCGAAAACGCCGACAATAAGGATGAGCATCCCGCTCGCCACGAAGCCGCCGCCGGCGACCAGATTGTGGCGCCTCGCGCGAGCCGCGACGAAGCCGCCCGCCAGTACGCCCAGCGCGTTCAGCAGCAGATAGACCGAGAGCGCGATATTGGCCAGCGCCAGCGGCGTGTTGTAGAGCGCGCCTAGGGCCACGATCGAGAAACTCTGAACGCCGTAACCGGCCATCGACAGCACGAGAAAGAACGCGACGTTGCGCAGGATCGGCGGCGACAGCAGCAGCCGCCAGCCGGCATCGGGTGCTGCGGTAAGCGGCGCCGCCGCGGTCTTGGCCGGAAGGCGGCTGCGCTCCATCCGGTCGGCGAGCGCGTGCTTGTTGAGCAGCAGCACGAGCGCCATGGCGAAGGCGAACACTGCCGAACTCACGAACGCGGCGCGCCAGCCCCACAGGCTCGCCAAAAACAGCATCGAGATCGGCGCCACCGCCGTCCCCAGCGTGCCGAAGAAGGTATGGATGGAAAAGGCGTGAGCCAGCCTGCCGCTGCCGATGGCATGAGACAGGATGGAGTAATCCGCCGGGTGATAGATCGTATTGGCCAGCCCCATCAGCGCGAAACCGCCGATCAGCGCCCAATAGGACGGGATGAACCCGGCCAACGCCACGCCGCAGCCGCTCAGCACCAACCCGGCGACCAGCAGACGCCACGCGCCAAGCCGGTCGACCAGGAATCCCGCCGGGGTCTGGAACACCCCCGAAACGACGTTGAAACTGGCGATCGCCAGGGCCATGCCCTCGTAACCCACCGGATAATCCACCAACACCAAGGCGAACAGCGGCGGCAGCACCAGCATGTAGACATGGCTCATGAAATGCGCGCCGCTGACCAAACCGATGATCCTGGCGTCGCTCGTCCGGCCGGGGATGCCGGCAATGTCGGTCACTTCCACCATGGGAGGCGGTTTCTAGCACAAGGCCTGGGTCCGGCGCGAGCGCGGGAGCGGCATGCGAGCCATGCGCCCGGCCGCGCCGGCAATGGCCCTATTCGGCGTCGGGCTGTTTCGGCGGCGATGCCTGATCGAAGGCGGGGATCGTCATACAGGTATCGTAAACGCGCATTACCCGCTTATAGGGTTCGAGACCGACCTTGAACATCTTGGCTGGGAAGACCTGAGTGGCGAGACAGATGTCGGCGAAGCTGGGCGCATCGCCGTGGCAGAACTTGCCGCTTTCCTTGTGCTCCGTCAAAAGCGCTTCCATCGCCTGAAGCCCAAGTTCGATCCAATGCTGGATCCAGGCCAGGCGCTGCGCGTCCGAGATTTTGAGGGTCTGAGTCAGGTAGTTGCGGATGCGCGGCACGAACAACGGATGGGAATCGGCGACGTTGATCAGCGCGAAGCCACGGACCCAGGCGCGCGCGGCTGCGCCCTTGGGCAGAAGCGGCGGATTGGGATAAGTCTCCTCGAGATATTCGAGGATGGCGAAGGACTGGAACAGCTTGAGGTCGCCGTCATAGAGCGTCGGCACCACCGCCTGGGGGTTGAGCGCCTGGTATTCGGGCTTGAACTGGTCGCCGCGCTCGAGATGGAGGAAACTGTCCTCGCGCTTCAGGCCCTTGAGATTGAGCGCGATGCGGACGCGGAAGCTCGCTTGAGAGCGGTAATACGTGTAGAGCTTCATCGCCATTATCGATCCCCTGTTTCCGGTTCGGATCAAAGCTTGCATGGTTGCGCGTTCCCCGCAATCACGTCTGCGTGTAGCATGGCTGCGGCAAGAGGGGGCGGATTTGAAGCTCTTCGATCTCGCGGGCAAGGTTGCGATCGTCACCGGCTCGTCGCGCGGCATCGGCCGCGCCATCGCCGAGGAAATGGCGCGCGCCGGCGCCCGCGTCGTGATCTCGGGCCGCAAGCCGGAGCCGTGCGATGCCGTCGCCAATGCCATCAAGCGGGAAGGCGGCGAGGCCTTGGCCATTCCCTGCAACGTCGGCGACAAGGAGCAGGTGAAGGCGCTGGTGGAAAAGACCTGCGCCGCTTTCGGCAAGATCGATTGCCTCATATTGAATGCCGCGACAAATCCCTATTACGGGCCGCTGGCCGAGATTGGCGACGACGCCTTCGACAAGATCATGGCCGTCAACGTCAAGAGCCAGCTCTGGTTCTGCTCGCTGGTGCTGCCGGAAATGGCGGCGCGCAAGGACGGATCGGTCGTCCTGATCGCATCGATCGGTGGCTATCGCGGCTCGCCCAATCTCGGTGGCTACGCCGTCTCCAAGGCGGCGGTGATGCAGCTGGCGCGCAGCCTCGCCGGCGAATGGGGCAAGTTCAATATCCGCATAAACTGCATTTCTCCGGGCCTCATCCGCACCGATTTCTCCAAGGCGCTTGTCGAGAACAAGGAAATACTCGCCCGCCGCCTGGCGGGAATATTCTTGGGCCGCATCGGCGAGCCCACGGACATCGCCGGCATGGCGGTGCTGCTGGCCTCGGACGCCGGGCGCTACATCACCGGCCAGTCGATCGTCATCGACGGCGGCGCGACCATCGGTGGTTAGGCGGCGAGCCTGGCCCGGTCGTAATCGAAGGCGAGCGGCCGGCCCTTGCCGGCCAGCAATTCCTTCAATCGCGTTTCCGCCAGCGGATAGCCGAACTGCGAATTGCGCATAACAATGCGCAGCTTCAGCTGGGAGACCGAAAGCTCTTCCAGGAGTTTCCAGTCGTCCTGCGACATGGATTCGCGGTCGAGCCCGACGATACCTTTCAGCATGTGACCGAATTCGTCGTCGTAGACCTTCGCGCAGGCTTCGGCGATGAGAGCGTTGGCGGAGCCGTGCGGGCCAGCCGTTTGGTGCTTGAGTTTCATGCCCTCGGAGAACAGCGTGCAATAGCCGCCCTCGGTGAAATTGGTCGCGCGCTGGCCGAGGCGCGGATGATCGCGGCGGTGCTTGAGGCGCAATTCGGAGAGTTCGAGATCCTCCTTCCAGGCGAGCTTTACCGCCTGTGGCGTGAGCTTGGCCTCGCCCGGTATCCCCAGCGCGTCATAGGCGTCGGCGAAGGCGCAGTAATGCGCGAATTCAGCCCACAGCCCCTCGGCGATCTCCAGAACCTTGTGCCGGTCGATGCCGGCGTCGATTTTGGGAAAGGCCGCGATCAGTTCCTCGGCCGGGCCGAGGAAGATGCCCTTGTCCAAAGGCGCCAGGCCCGAACCCCACACCTCTTTCGAGCATTGATAGGCCAGCCATTTGCGGTCGGTTTCGCGCGTGCGCTTGTCCCAGTTCCAATAACTCGTGAATACCTCGGCCTCGCCCGCCCAATAGGGCGCCGCCGCGTCGATCAGTTTCTTCAGGGGGGTACTGATGCTCATGGCCCGATCTCCTCCCGACCTTGTGTGCTCCAGGATAGATCATCTTGGCCTCTCAGGAATAGGGCTCGATCGGGCATGGCTGTGACTCAGGTGGAGATTGGCTTGATGAGATACGGAACCCCCCTGAACTGATAAATACGATCGGTTGTTTTATGCATTGAGAGATAATCATGCACAGCGCGGGAACAGCCGTCCCAAGTATAATAATCGTCTAAAATAACGAGCCCCCCTGGCATCACTTGCGGATAAAGACTATTCAGGCACTCTATCGTCGACTCGTACCAATCGCCGTCGAGCCGAAGTACCGCAATCGGTTCGGGCAATATGAAACCCGGCAATGTCTTGCTAAACCAGCCTTGGATTAGGTTATATTTTCGCGCTGCCGACATTCGCATCGCCGTTTCGGCAAACGAACGTTCAGCACGGCAATTATCGAGATACAGGGGTGAAGTTTTGTCACGTTGATAGTCCAACGCCACTTGACCATCGATTTCTGTGGCAGCCGGCAATCCTTCAAAACTATCAAAGAGGAAGTGCGTGCGGCCCGGCAATGCATCGGCCAAAGCCGCGCTCATCCCGCCGCGCCACACTCCGCATTCAACGATACAACCGCTTGATGGCGCACGCTCCACGCATAGCACCAGATTGGCTATGCCTTTGCGCTTAGGCACCATCGTGAATCCTTCATACTTGTGGAATATCGCACGTAGCCTAATCTGTCGCAGGGCGCGTTGGCACCTGAGTAAAACGCCGCGGGTGGCGCGCAAAATTCTCTTTAGTCCCTTACGCCTTTTTGATTGCACAGGCTTTCTCCAATTAAGATCCATATCACCTAAGAGCTTGGCGAAGGATTTGGGGCCGCTAGGGTAATTGATCGTCTGACGCAAAACTCTGAACGATCCGGGAGTTTGATAAATCCAAAACGGACCCACCACCAAATGAAGAGTTTGGCGCCATTCTAGCGCAGCCGCTTCAGATATCCGTTGACGTTCCAGGTCATGTTCTGACCAAAAAAATCGCAGTAGCTACGGTCGATCATGTAATCGCCGCCGCGTTCGGCAAGAAATTGCTCGATTGCAACTAGCGGGCCGCCGGCATATTGCCCGGCTATGCCCATGTCGGTCAGAATGCTGTCCTCGACCAAGATATATTCACCCGGCCGTAGCCAGCGATCGAAGAAATGCAGCACGGCCAGGGTTGAAGCCACAGTATGATCGGCGTCCTCAATCACCATTAGCGGTCGCGCCAACGCGTTCATAAAATCGTTATTGAGCAATTCGCCGAGCTTGTACGCATCGCCTCGGTGAAAGGTCACACCAGGCGCAGATACGCCGATCACGGGCTTCACGTCGATGGAATGGATCGCACAAGGCGCGCCGAAAATTTGCATTACATCGGACAGCCATACAGCGCTGCCGCCGTTGTAGGAACCGATTTCGATTATGGTCTTTGGCCGCTCTCGCCACAGAAGCATAGGATAGAGCGCAAAATCGAACGGGTTCTTGACGGTTTTCAAGCCCTTGTATTCGTACATCGCGGAGCCGTGCTGAATGGAGCTGATCATGGGCGCGGGCAAAGCCGAACGTCCGGCTGCGACCTGCTGTGCTAGGCGGCGGCATTCCTTGGCGGCTCGGCCTGGCAAGTGCATGAAAACTGCCGACCACAGATCACTTTGTCGCCCGGCCATGCGCTTTCCTCGGTTCCGGCGCACAAACAATAATCGTGCCTTTCCCATGTTGGCGACAGGAATCTTGGGTTCAAACCGGATTGTAACCTCAGTTGTTTCGGCCTTGCCGGGTGGCTCTGCGGAATGAATAATGCCCGCCGAACGCGTCAGAGGGGGCCATGAAGTCCGGATTCCACGTTGTTCCCGCCTTGGCGGGGGCGCTGTTCTATGCGGCGCTGGCCGGGTTTCCGGCGTCTTCGGCCCTGGCCGATGATGAATACGACATACAAGTCATTCTCGCCCTCTCTGGCCCAGGCGCTTTCCTCGGCAATGGCGAGCAGCAGGCGCTGCAATTCGCCGAAAAAGTGGTGAACGATTCTGGCGGTATCCAGGGTCGCCCGGTCAAATTCGTCTTCCATGACGACCAGACCAATCCGCAGGTCGCCGTCCAGCTCGCCACCGACATCATCGCCACCAAGCCGGCGGTGATCCTGGGCTCGTCGCTGGTCGCCACTTGCCGTGCCATGATGCCGCTGATGACCGACGGGCCGGTGATGTACTGTTTCTCGCCCGGCATCCATCCCGATGACGGCAGCTACGTCTTCACCGCCAGCGCCTCGACCTTCGATCTTGCGGATTCGGTGATCCGCTATTTTCGCATGAAGGGCTGGAAGAAATTCGCCCTGATATTTTCCACCGATGCCTCGGGGCAGGACGCCGAAAAAGGCATCGACGCGTTGCTGCAAAAGCCCGAGAACAAGGACATCCAGATCGTGGCGCGCGAGCATTTCAACACCACCGATGTCAGCGTCTCGGCCCAGATCGCGCGCCTCAAGGCGTCGAAGCCCCAGGCCCTGATCGCCTGGAGCACCGGCGCGCCGATCGCCACCATCTTCCGCGGCATGCAACAGGTAGGACTCGACATTCCCATCGCCACCACCGACGGCAACATGACCTACGCCCAGATGACGCAGTACAAGGATTTCCTGCCCCGGCAGCTCTATATTCCCGCGGCGCAATGGGTGGTGCGCGATCCGACGCTGCTCAGCCCGGCGGTCGCGGCCAAGAGCCAGATTTTCTACAAGGCCTTCGAGGACAACGGCGCGCAACCCGACATCGCCTCCGAACTCGGATGGGAGCCGGGTATGCTCGTGATCGAGACCTTGAAGAAGCTCGGCGCCGGCGCCGGCGCGGCGCAGTTGCGCGCGGCGCTTGCCCAGACCAAGGGCTATGTCGGCGTCAACGGGGTCTATGATTTCGCCGCCGCGCCGCAGCGCGGTCTCGATGTTTCCGACACGGTGGTGACACGCTGGGCGCCGGCCAAGAACATCTGGGAAATCGTCAGCAAGCCGACCGGCATTCCGCTCAATTGAGCGGCTTGACATGAATCTCGCGATCCAGATTGTCATCGGCGGGCTGCTGCAAGGCGCCGTATTCGCCGTCATTGCGTTGGGCTTTTCTCTCGTCTTCCGCGTCACCGGCGTCATCAATCTGGCGCAGGGCGCGTTCTGTGTCCTGGGCGCCCTGTTGATGTACACGCTTCAGGTGGCGCTGGGCCTGCCCGTGCTGGTGGCTGCGGTGGCGGCCTCGCTGGCGACCGGCCTGTTCGGCCTGGCGCTGGGCGCGGCGACCTTCGTGCCAGCGTTGCCGCGCCTGCCCACCAGCTCCATGCTGGTGATGACGGCGGGGCTTTTGACGCTGATCGAGGGCCTGCTGCTGATCTTCTGGTCGAGCCAACCCTATGCCCTGCCTCCCTTCTCGGGCGAGGCGCCGGTGCTGTTCGGCGACATCCGCGTGCCGACCCAGGGTTTCTGGATCGCCGGCATCGCCGCTTCCATCATCGCCGCGCTGTGGTTTCTGATCCAGCGCACCACGCTGGGCATGGCGCTCCGCGCTTGCGCCGAGAACCGCATAGCGGCGCGGCTCATGGGCATCGACGTGCCGCGCATGACTCTCTTGAGCTTCGGCCTGGCTGCGCTCATCGCCGGCATCAGCGGCATCGCCGTAGCGCCGATCACCTCCCTCGAATTCGATACCGGCCGCTTCTTCACCAATTTCGGATTCATCGCCGTCGCCATCGGCGGCCTCGGCGCTTTTCTCGGCGCGGTATTCGGCGGCCTCTTCCTCGGCGTGGCCGAGCAATTGGCGGCGGGTTACGTCTCTTCGCTGTTTGCCAACGCGCTGGCGCTGATCCTGCTGTTGACGGTGCTGTTGTGGCGCCCCAACGGCTTGTTTTCCGCCGGCCCGGCGCGGCGCACCGACGTGCGCGATGAACAACGCGTCTACCGCTCGATCTTGCAAATCGAGGGCAGGGGCGGATTACTCTTCGCCGCGCTGGCCGTGGCTTTTCTGCTGGCGCTGCCCTGGGTATTGCCCGGCCGCAGCATCCTGAACTCGCTGGTCATTACCGGTATTCTCTACATCGCCGTGCTCGGACTCGATGTGCTGATGGGCTTCGCCGGGCAAGTAAGCCTGGGCCAAGCCGGGTTCATGGCCATCGGCGGCTATACCGCCTCGATCCTGGCCGTGACCTATGGCGTCTCGCCGCTGCTGGGGACGCTCGCCGGAATGCTGCTGTCGCTCGTATCGGCGCTGGCCTTGTCGCTGGTCACGCTGCGCCTGCGCGGCCATTACCTGGCTTTGGCGACGCTCGCTTTCGGTTTGCTGATCGACTCATTGACCGTGGGCATGACCGACACCACCGGCGGGCCTTCGGGTCTGGCCGGTATCCCGTCTTTCGCCGTGCCGGGCTTCGTGTTCTCGACGCCGCTCTCGATGTATTACTTGGTCGCCGGAATCATCGTGGCCTTGGTGCTGTTGCTTCAGGGCGGTATGCGCTCGAGCTTCGGCCGCGCGCTCAAGGCGGTGCGCACCGACCAGACCGCCGCCGCCGCGCTCGGCGTCAACGTGGTGCGATACAAGCTCGCCGCCGTGTTGATCAGCGCCGCGCTCGCCTCGCTCTCGGGCAGTCTCTACGCCTTCTATTTCCACTTCCTCTCGCCCGAAATGGTCGGCACGCCGCGCTCCTTCGAGATGATCGCCATGCTGGTGGCGGGCGGTGAGGGGACGCTGATCGGCCCGATCCTCGGCGTGGCGCTCTTGACGCTGTTGCCGACTATCTTCCAGCCCTTCGCGCTCTATAAGACCTTCGCCGAGGGCGCACTTTTGGTGATGTGCTTCCTTTGGCTGCGTGACGGCATGTTCGGCGCCTTGGCCGCGCCAGTGACAGGGTTGTTCCGCCGCTCCAGACAAAAGGCCGCGCCGTGACCGTTGCGGCGCTCCAGGTCACCGGTCTCTCGAAGAGCTTCGGCGGCGTGAAGGCGATTTCGGATGTCAGCCTCGCCGTGCCCCAAGGCAGTCTTACCGCCGTGATTGGTCCCAATGGCGCCGGCAAGACCACGCTGTTCAACTTGGTGACTAACCTCTACCCGGCCGACCGGGGCGAGGTAAAATTCTACGGCGATTCGATCCTCGGCCTCGGCCCTGGCGAAATCGCGGCGCGCGGCCTTATTCGCACCTTTCAGACCGCGCGGATATTTCCCGGCATGACCGCGCTGGATAACGCGCTGGCGGGATCGCATCTCCATATCCGCCGCGCGCCCTGGCAGCAGATGTTGTGGCTTCCCCAGGCTCGACGCGAGGAACGCGCCCTGGCCGCCAAGGCCGATGCGCTTTTGGAGGTGGTGGGTCTCGCATCTTACCGAGACATGGCGGCGACCGATCTGCCGATGGGTGGGCAGAAGCTGTTGGAGGTGGTGCGCGCGCTGATGGCGGGACCGCGCCTGTTGCTGCTGGACGAGCCTGCCGCAGGCCTCAACGACGCCGAGACCGGCGATTTGGCCGAGCTGTTACGCGCGGTGCGCGACAGCGGCATCACCGTGATCGTGGTCGAGCACAACATGTCCCTGGTCATGGGCGTGGCCGATCAGGTGATTGTTCTCGATGCGGGCGCCGTCGTGGCCGCCGGAGCGCCGCGCGAAATCCAAAAGGACAAGCGCGTCATCGCCGCCTATGTCGGCGCGGAGGAAGTGTGATGCTCGAATTGAAGGGCGTCTCCACCGGTTACGAAACCGCGAACGTGGTCCACGACGTCAGCATCAAGCTGGGCGCGGGCGAAATTGTTTCGCTCGTCGGCGCCAACGGCGCGGGCAAATCCACTCTGGTCAAGACCATTTCCGGCCTGCTTGCCATCCGCGCCGGCGAGATAACCCTGGAAAATCAACGCATTGACGGGCTCAGCCCGCGCGCCCGCGTGCTCATGGGAATATCCCACGTGCCCGAAGGCCGCCAGGTTTTCGGCGGCCTGACGGTGGAGGAAAATCTCCGCCTCGGCGCTTATGCCCACCGCAAGGGTTTGTCCGAACCGGAATTGCGGCAGCGCATCCAAAGCGTGTGCGAGCGTTTTCCCGTGCTGTTGGAGCGGCGCGACGAGGCTGTGGCCAATCTCTCGGGCGGCCAGCAGCAGATGCTGGTCATCGCGCGCGGCTTGATGGCAGCGCCGCGCATTCTGGTTTTGGACGAGCCCTCGCTGGGCCTGGCGCCGGTGCTGGTGTCGGATATCTTCAAATTGATCGCCTCTCTGCGCTCCGAGGGCCGCGCCATATTGCTTTCGGAACAGAACGCCAGGCTCTCCCTCGCTATCTCCGACCGCGCCTACGTGATCGAGAACGGCCGCGTCGCGCTCAGCGGCACCGGCAAGGCGTTGCTTAAGAACCCCGGAGTTGCCGAACGCTATCTCGGCGTCGGCAAGGCGGTCAGCGTCGCCGACGCGCCGCGTCACGCGCGTATGGTCAAGAGACTCAAGGAGATTTTCGCATCATGAAACCCTCTATGCCGACGGTCGATTCAGCGATTATCATTAACCTGCCAAGAGTCAATGATGACTGCGTCCTGGTGATCGCCGAAGCAAAAAAGCACGCGCCCTTCGACATTCAGCGAGTTTTTTTCGCGACCAGCGTTCCCGCCGGGGGTATGCGAGGACACCACGCGCATCTCCAATGTCACCAGCTGCTGATTTGCCCGTGTGGAGCGGTCAGCGTCGTGATAACGGATGGGGAGAGCAGCCGGACTATTACCTTAGATAAGCCCGAAAAGGCTCTTCATATCCCTCCTGGACTGTGGGCCGAGGAGATCTACCGCGATCCGGCGACGGTGCTGCTCGTGCTATGCGACCGGCCCTATGAGCCCGAGGATTACATCCGCGACATGACCGCTTATCGCGCTTGGCGCATGCGATGTGAAGCGGGCCATTGACGCCAAGTTTTGAGGATGGTCAAAAGGCCCAAAGGCTCAAGGGATTTCTCTCAGAGTAGTTACGCCGTCGGTCTGGATGGGTCGCCGTTTGGGCTGCTTCACGCAAAACATGGTGCCGTTCTGCCAAACGATTTCGAAGGGATATTGCGAGAGCGCGCTCATAAAATTTCGACTTGACCCCGCGCCGGGCAACAGCCAGTCGTGCAGCTCAATCGCCATCGCGTCGGTGTTATCGAGCCAAGTGGTATTGGAACGGAACAGCGCATCCTCGCCGCCCTCGATGTCGATCTTGGCCAAGAGTAGGCGCGGAGCGCCAGCCATGCGCATTATATCGGGTACGGTATAGACGGTAAGGCTGCTGCCGCCTCTGTTTCCTGTCTCGGTTACGCGATAGCAGGAAGCGGGGTCTGCGCTGTTCGCGATCACGATCTTGGCGGAGCTGTTGTCCCACAGCGCCGCGTGCAGCGGCATTATGTTCGGGAAATCCTTGGTGTTGGCGCAGAGCATGGCGTAATTACCCTCGTCGGGTTCGAGTGCATAGATGCGCGCCTCAGGGAATAGGTCCGCGAACCAACGGGCGGAAAGGCCGATGTTGGCGCCAGCATCGATGATAAGCGGTGTCTCTCCGCGCGCCCGGGAATCTTCGTAAGCTGCCGTCAACCACTGGAATTGCTGGCTGCCGGCGAAATCGTATTCCCGGATTAGATAAATCTGGAAGAATACATCCTTGTCGGTCGTGCCCTTGCGCAAATGGATCGGATGGCGATTTCCCGGAAGCGCAAGCGCAACGGTTCCGATGCCGAGTTCGAGCTCAAGCGGCAGAAACTTGATCGCCATGAGAATACCGGCTGGGCCGAACTGCCGGGTGAAGCGGCGTATGGCCCGAGACGCCTTTCGCAGAGATCGCTTCTTGGCCATGAAACAGTTCCCTCGGCGCCAGGCTGCAGAAATCTTCACCGCCGGTCAAAACACGATCACAGATGTCTATACGATCCAGCCAACGGATAAAAAGACTTTCTCAGCGCAATCACTCCGCCTCGTTCTTTGCCGGCTTCAGTCGCTTCAACACCACATCCAGACTCGCGCGCCAGTCCTTTTCCGGCGCGGTCCTGAGCGCAGGCTGTTCCTCCACTCGATCGGCCAACCAATCCTGGCGTTTAGCAGTGGCGGAGGTCATCAGCGGCTCGATTCCAGCATTGGCAACGGTCTCGGCGCTTTCGCGCATCTCGGCGGCGCGGCGGCGGCCATGCTGCAACACGCGGCTTATCAGATATCCCGCCTGATTTTCCCAGTTCAGGCTCGGGAAAGTCTCGTCGAGCGAGGCAATGACGCCGTCCTCGACGCCATAGCGCCGCGCCGCGAGGAACCCCTCCACCGTCAGCGCCTCGATGCCCTTGATGAAGACGCTGCGGCACATCTTGATGGCCGAGGCTTGGCCTACTCGTTCGCTGACCGCCTGCATCTTCATGCCCGAGGGATTGAGCAGCGCCGCCAATTCCTTGGCCCGCTTGCCGCCCAACAGCATCGGCACCTTGATGCCATAAGGCGCGACCGGCGCCATCACCGCCGCCTCGACATAGGCCGCGCCCGAGCGCGCGACATCCCTTTCGTCCGCGCGCTTGGTTTCGGGCGAAACCGAGTTGATGTCGAGGAAGAACTGGCCCGGCTTGAGGTAGCCGCCCGCTTCCCCGGCCACCTCGCGCGCCGAAGTCGCGGTGACCGCCGAAATCACCACCTGCGCGTCCTTGGCCGCTGCGGATGCCGAGAGGCAGGGCTCGATCCGCAATTGCCGCGCCTGATCCATGATATCCGCGCCCTGCGGGCCCTTGAACAATATGTCGTAGGTCGAAACGCTGTGCCGCCCGGAGGACGTCAATTCCCGGCTGAAAAGCCGGCCGACCTCGCCGAAGCCGATCAGCGCGATGCGGCTTTTGTTGCCGTCGCGCCCGCTCACTTCTCGTCCTCCAGCCGGTCCACGTATTCGAGGCCCAGCTGCTTGAGCTTGCCGCGCATGTTGTAGAGGTCGAGTCCCAGCTCGCCCTTGGCCAGGCGCGCGCGGTTCTTGTCTTCCTTGGCCACGCGATCATTGCCCTTGGAGGACGTATCTTCGGCCTCCTTGCGCGGCACTACCACCACGCCATCATCGTCGGCCACGATTACGTCGCCGGGATTGACCAGCGCTCCGGCGCATACCACCGGCACGTTGACCGAGCCGAGCGTCTCCTTGACCGTGCCCTTGGCCGAGATCGCCCGCGACCACACCGGGAATTGCAGCTTGGTCAATTCGCTGACATCGCGGCAACCGGCGTCGATGATCAACCCGGCCACGCCGCGCGCCCGCAGCGAGGTCGCCAGCAACTCGCCGAACATGCCGTCGGTGTTGTCGGCGGTGACCGCCACCACCATCACGTCACCCTTCTGGCATTGCTCGGCCCCGACATGGATCATCCAATTATCGCCCGGTTGGGCGAGCACGGTGACGGCGCTGCCGGCGATGCGCGCGCCCGCGTAAATCGGCCGCATGTAGGGCTTCATCAGCCCCGATCGCCCCATCGCCTCGTGCACGGTCGCGACGCCGAGTTCGGCCAGTTGCCGGATCGCGTTGCCCGAGGCGCGCGATATGGTCTTCACCACCACGTTCTTTCCGCTCGCTAGGTTTGCCATCGAACTTCTCCTGGTTTCAGTCCTTGGCCGGGGGCGTCTTCAGCCCAGCGGCCAGGAAAGGGATGAGTGCGCGCATCGCCGCCTCGGAATCCGACGGATCGCAGCGGCCGTTACTGAGCGCGCGGATGCGGTGCGGCCCGGCGGCGGTGTAATAGATCGTGCCGAGCAGAAAATGGAAGCGCCAATAGGCCTGTTCGCGCGGCAAATGCGGCAGGCATTCGCATAGCGCATCGATGAACAATGCGCTGGAGCGGTCGAAATTCTCCGCCACCAGCTTGTCGAGCAGATCCGAATTTTCGCCCGACAGCACGGCGCGCAGCCGGGTGAAACTTTCACCTTCGTCGCCGCCTGCCACTTCCAGCGCGGGGCGGATGAAGGCTTCGAGCACGGCTTCCAACCTGGGCGGGCGCGACTTGGCCCGTGCCTCGGCCAAAAGCCGCTGGCGTTCTCCGTTCAGCTTCTCGCAATGGCGGCGATAGACCTCGGACAGCAAGCCTTCCTTGCTGCCGAAATGATAGGCGACCAATGCCGAATTGACCCCGGCGGCGGCGGCCAATTCCCGCACCGAGACGCCGTTGTAGCCATGGGCGGCGAACAGCCGCTCGGCCGCTTGCAGCAGCTTGTCATGCGCGCCTTCGGGTTGGACGTGGGCCGGCTCGGCGCGGGTTCTTCTGGCGATGGCTTCGCGCACGCTCATGCGGTAAAGCCGTAAAGCCGCGCCGGATTTTCGACCAGAAGCTTGCGGCGATGCGTGGCATCGGGCGCGATCAACGGCACCAGATCGACCAGATCGCCGTCATTCGGCATATGCTTGGCGATGTTGGGATGGGGCCAGTCGGTACCCCACAGCACGCGGTCGGGCGCGGCCTTGACGATGGCCTGGGCGAAGGGGATGGCGTCGGTGAAGGGCGGACCGGCGGTGGAGACGCGTTCCGATCCGCACACCTTGACCCAGCAGGTTTCGAGCTTCTGCAATTCCAGCAGCGCCTTGAAGGGCGGCTGGTCGAGGCCGGCGCCGGCCTTGACCCGTCCCATATGGTCGATGATGAAGGGCAGGGGCAGTTTCCTGATCATCGGGCTCAGTTCGACGATGTCCTTGGCATCCAGGTGCAACACCAAATGCCAGCCCATCTCCTTGATGCGCGAAACCGTGCGCTGAAAGAAGTTTTGATCGGGCCTGCCGCCCAGATGTTGCACAAAATTGAACCGCACGCCG
>Ga0209006_10000453_pt1 | contig 39584 bp, 30 predicted proteins | sample JacPin_JW_Ref_O2_FD_188567 | JGI IMG/M metagenome (GOLD analysis project Ga0209006, IMG submission 188567) | Forest soil microbial communities from Algoma, Ontario, Canada - Jack Pine, Ontario site 1_JW_Ref_O2 (SPAdes) (version 2) | ecosystem: Environmental > Terrestrial > Soil > Boreal... | reverse complement strand
CGAACAGCAGTGTGCTCACTCTCACAGCCAGCAGTACGGCCACTACTGGTTCGTCGACGGTCACGATTACAGGCACCTCTGGCTCGCTAACCGCAACGACGTCAATTGCACTGACGGTCAATGCCAAAGTAACGCAAGGCTTTACTCTCTCGTCTTCACCCTCGTCGCTGTCGATCACGCAAGGGAGCAGTGGAACCAGCACAATCAGCGTGACCGATGTTGGCGGCTTCACCGGCAGCGTAACGCTTGCACCATCGGGCCTGCCCAGCGGAGTCACCGCTTCGTTTGGCACGAATCCAACCACTGGCAGCAGCGTGCTCACTCTCACAGCCAGCAGCTCAGCCGCTACCGGAACATCCACGGTCACCATCACCGGAACGTCCGGCACCCTGACGGCGATCACAACCATCGCGCTCACCGTCAGCGCTGCAACCAGCGGATTTGCCTGCCACATCAACTACAGCATCACCAACCAGTGGCCCGGCGGTTTCGGAGCGGCCATCACCATCAACAACACCGGCACGACCGCCATCTCGAACTGGACTCTGACCTGGACCTTCGCCAATGGACAGACCATCACCCAGATCTGGAATGGCAGCGAAACGCAGAGCGGTGCCAACGTAACAGTGACCAACCTGAGCTACAACGGCAGCATTCCTGCCGGAGGAAATTACAACGGCATGGGCTTCAACGGCTCATGGAATAACACCACTAATGCAGTACCAACGTCGTTTGCGGTGAACGGCACGACCTGTAAATAAGAAGAAAACCTCGTGCACGCGTGAAGCAAAAACAGCTCATGCGTGCACGAGGTTTTTTGAATTTATCAGCATCGAATTTCACGACGATAAGAACTAATTCAACCGGGAGAGACTCTCATGAGATACAAACTGGCTTTCATTATGACATTCGTGTTCCTGGCTGTTGCTATTCCGGCTGACGCACAGAGCACAGCGACCATCAACTTTGGAACGACCTTTCAGACCATCCGGGGCTATGGCGGTGCGACAGCCTGGATGCCTGCCCTCAGCAGCACGCAGGCGAATACTCTGTTTGGAACGGGAAACAATCAGCTTGGCCTGAGCATATTGCGCTCGCGCATCGACCCCAGTTCCACCACAGGCAGCTCGTCAAACTGGGGTACGGAATTGACCAATGCTCAGGAAGCAACCGCGCTTGGAGCCATCGTTATCGCCACTCCCTGGACGCCTCCGGCGGTATGGAAGAGCAGCAATAGTACAGTCGAAGGTTCGCTCAACACCTCCGAATACGCCAACTACGCCAACTATCTGGAGAGCTTTGTCACCTTCATGAAGAATGGCGGCGTCAACTTATACGGCATCTCCATGCAAAATGAGCCGGACGCGAATGTTACTTATGAATCCTGCGTGTGGACCGGAGCGCAAATGGATACGTGGGTGGCCAACAACTCATCCGTGCTCACCACGAAGCTCATGATGCCCGAGTCTGAAAGCTTCACCACCAGCTACTCCGACCCAGCGCTCAACGACTCCAACGCGGTAGGACACATCGGAATCATTGCCGGCCACATCTATGGCGTCGCGCCTTCTTACTACACCAATGCCGAAAACAAAGGCAAGGAGGTATGGATGACCGAACACTACCTAAGCCCCTCCGGATCGCAGCCGGCAATTGGCGATGCCATCGCCGCCGCCGAAGAAATTCACAACTCCATGACCACGGCACAATACAACGCCTATGTCTGGTGGTGGGTCGCCGATTGGAATCCCGGGAGCGGCGTCACCAACTACGGACTGATCGACACCAACAGCAACCCCACCTACTACGGTTACGCGCTGGCGCAGTTTTCTAAATTCGTGCGCCCGGGATACGTGCGAGCCTCGGCTACCGCCAACCCGAATTCCAACATTTTTGTCTCTGCCTATAAAGGAAGCACAAATTCAGTGATTGTTGCTGTCAATGCCAGCGGTTCGTCCGTGAACCAGCCGTTCAGCATCCAGAACGCGACCGTGAGCGCTGTAACACCCTACCAGACCACCTCCTCGGAACACGTGGCGCAGTTGAGCAATGTAGCCGTGTCCGGCAATGCTTTTACGTACACGCTGCCCGCCCAAAGCATCACCACGTTCGTGACGACGACCGGCGGCGGCTCATGCACGACTATTCCTTCCGCGCCTGGCGGTGCAGCCGCAACCGCTGTGTCTTCCAGCAGCATCAACGTCAGTTGGAATGCGGTGACTCCGCCCGCGAACTGCACGATTTCCTACAGCGTGTTTCGTAGCACCACCAGCGGATTCACGCCGTCATCGAGCAACCAGATTGCCAGCGGTCTGACCGCAACCAATTACTCCGACACCGGCCTCGCCTCCTCCACGACGTACTACTACAAGATCGAGGCAGTCGACGGCGCGGGCGCTTCGTCGCCATCGGCTCAAGCCAGCGCGACCACGAGCACCGGAACTAGCGGCTTCGCGTGCCACGTCGCCTACACCATTACCAACCAATGGCAGGGAGGCTTCTCCGCATCGACCAACCTCGAAAACACCGGCACAACAAACATTTCGAGTTGGACTTTGACGTGGACCTTTGCCAACGGACAAACCATCACCCAACTCTGGAATGGCAGCGAAACCCAGAGCGGCGCTAACGTGACGGTCAACAATCTGAGCTACAACGGAAGCATTCCCGCAGGAGGAAGTTACAACGGCATGGGGTTCAACGGCGCGTGGAACAACTCGACCAACGCCGTGCCTACATCGTTTGCCGTCAACGGCACAACTTGTAAATAGAAGAAAGGCGGCGAAATTGAAACCGATGCATGAGTGGAGTAAGCCCCCTGGTCCTGAACCAAGGGCCCGAGCGGGAATTGCTGTCTGATGATCTTTGAGGTTTTGACTGTCTAGAAAATTAGACACAGCGATTCGGGCGGCCGTTCGAAGAGCTTCGCGTTTCTCGATCCTGACGCACCACTACGCAATGGCCGTTGGCGAGGTCATCGTGCAAGTTCACGGTAAGGCGCCGTCGCAGTTTAACTATGTCAATATCCGCGGATGACCCGAGCAAGAAGTAATTTCGCACGGGTTGCGTGGATTGGTAGAGTACGCCTGCGACGCGGAAAGGGAACATTTTCGCGGATATGACCAAGTGAAAGCCTTCGGATTCGCCGGTGACCGTCCGCCGTGCATTTTGTCAACGGTTGATGGGCCAACCGGAGGTTAAGTTCTAACCCGCGTTTATCGGTACTAATCGGAGAGACCAATCTGGTCCGGCGATAACAACGAGGAAGCTATCACAGAGCGAACCTCTCTTGATGCTGCGCCGCAGAGTCATTAGTCAGGGAGCACTTTTCCGCGAGTTTCCACTGCGAGGGGAATAATTAGCAAGCCGATCCCGAAGGCAACCGCGGTAAATGCAACGGGCTTGCCGAGAGTCCCCATTCGGCTGACCAAGGCTCCCACTCCGAAGTTCACTCCCGCGGCAATGAAACGTCCGAACGAAGTGGTGAAGGCAAACGCGGTCGCACGCACCGTAGTCCCGTATTGTTCCGGGAGCCAAAGGCTGAAGATAGCGAAGTTGCCGCCAAAGAAGCCTAAGAAAAACAGCACCGCGATGAACGGATGAAGTCCACTGGGCAGGTAGAACGCCCATCCAAAGCTGAGCAGTATGCAGATTGCCATCCCCAGGAAGTAGATGGCCAGAGTTCGCTTGCGGCCGATCCGTTCGGCCAGCGGAGGGACCACCAGACATCCCAGGATGGTTCCCAGCGACAGCAGGCCCATGCCGAAGGAAGACATGCGCACAGCTTGCGGCTGCAACAGTCCCTCGCGCTTCGCCAAGCTGATGATTGCCGTCGGTGCATAAACCGCGGCCGCCCACAGTCCGCAGATCGCTGACGCCAGCAAGACGGTGTTGACCAGCGTGCGCTGTGTGTAAGGAGGTTTGAATATGCGCTGCAAAGAAGAAAGTCCACCTTCACCTTTTACCTTCGCCTTTTGTTGCCAGCGGTCGGACTCCTTGACCCGGAGCAGAACCACTGTCGCCACAACGACGGGCGTCAGCCCGCACCAGAACATGGCGCGCCAGCCGTAGCGTGCTGCGACCGTGTAGTTGAGGGCCGAAGCCAGAAAAAAGCCAGCGTAATAGCCGGTCTGTAAATACCCGGCGCCCATCTTGCGACGATCTTCGGGCCAGGCTTCGGCCACGTAGGTGCCCGCCAGCGCCCATTCGCCGCCGATTCCGATGCCTGCCAGCAACCGGAACAATCCCAACTGCCATACCGTCTGGGACAATGCGGCAGCTCCGGTAAAGATCGCGTAAACAAAGATGGTGGCGGCGAGCACGCGGCTGCGGCCAAACCTGTCGGCGATCGGCCCCCAAACCAGCGACAGTCCCCATCCCACGAGGAAAAGTGCAAACAGTATCGATCCCGCAAACGCCACATTGGCAGGAGTCGCTTGGTATCCCGATTTCGGAAGCAGTTCCGTGAGCGCCGGGCTGAGGACCAGTGCGTAGATCACCGAATCCATGCCGTCCAGCGTCCAGCCGGCCCAAGCACCCCAGAATCCGGTGATTTGCTGGCGTGAAAGCTTGGTATGGGCTGGGCGATTCACTGCTTCCACAGCCATTAGAATCCCTCTTTCTTGGGCAGGAGGATAACACGACTTGTCAACCGGCGGGTTTAGATGGCGGGATCGTTGCCCGCAGCCTGAAACAGCGCTGCCACTGCGGGCTTCATTACTTTGCCGACCGCGTTGCGCGGAAGAGAATCTAACACGAGAAGGCACTTTGTGAACTGCCAGTAATTCTCGCCCGCTTGTACGGTGCAAGCTGAGTTACATCCGCTGGATGTGTCTTTCTTCTGCTGTTCCAGATCCTCGTAGTGTTTATAGAAAGCCCCGATCAAATATTGTGGCTCCAGGCCATCTCGGACGGGAATTTCTAGTTCTCAAGTGCTGGCCAGTACACCCGCCTTCTTCATTTAAACTGCCTTTTAGAGGCGGTTCTGCCAAAAGGTATGAAGTGCCGCCAGGAGAAAATCCGTTGAACTCAAATAATGAAGATGAGCTTTGGTATAAGGACGCCATCATATATCAAGTTCATGTCCGCACATTTCACGACAGCAACGGCGACGGGATTGGTGATTTCCTCGGGCTTGAACAGAAACTCGATTACCTTCAGGAACTGGGGGTCAGCGCGATTTGGCTCATGCCATTTTTCCCGTCGCCCCTTCGCGATGACGGCTACGACATCGCGGACTACTATTCCGCCCATCCCAGCTACGGCACACTGGAGGATTTTCGCAAGGTGTTGGACTCGGCCCATCAGCGCGGTATCCGGGTCATCATCGAAATGGTGCTGAACCACACTTCCGATCAACACCCGTGGTTTCAGGAGGCGCGAAGTTCGCAGGACAATCCCCGCCGCGATTGGTATGTCTGGAGCGACACCGATACTCGGTATAAGGACACCCGAATTATCTTTCTGGATACCGAGAAATCAAACTGGGCGTGGGATCCGACATCGAAATCCTTTTATTGGCATCGCTTTTTCAGTCACCAGCCCGATCTCAACTATGACAATCCCGCAGTGCGGGAGCAGATGTGGAACGTGATGAAGTTCTGGCTGGAGATGGGCGTGGATGGCTTCCGGCTTGACGCGGTGCCATATCTGGTGGAACGTGAGGGAACCAATTGTGAGAACTTGCCGGAGACTCACAATATTCTCAAGGAATTACGGCGAAAACTGGATCAACACTTTCCTGGAAGAATGCTGCTGGCGGAAGCCAACCAGTGGCCTGCGGACCTTCGTCCATATTTCGGAGACTCCGACGAATTTCACATGGCGTTTCATTTTCCGCTGATGCCCCGGATGTTCATGGGGCTTAAGCTCGAAGACCGTAAGCCGATCACAGAAATCTTGCAGCAAACTCCAGAGATCCCGCCCTCCTGCCAGTGGTCCCTGTTTCTGCGCAACCATGACGAACTGACTCTGGAAATGGTCACCGACATGGAGCGCGACTACATGTACGACGTGTATGCTCAGAACAAAACGATGCGCCTGAACCTGGGAATTCGGAGAAGACTCGCTCCATTATTGAATAATGACCGCAGGCGGATCGAGTTGATGAACGGGATGCTAATGTCGCTGCCAGGCACCCCGATCATCTATTACGGAGATGAAATCGGAATGGGAGACAACATAAGCCTAGGCGATCGCAACGGAGTTAGGACCCCCATGCAGTGGAGTGGAGGGTGGAACGCTGGTTTTTCCACCGCGGAATCGGAAAAACTGTATGCTCCGATTATTCATGATCCGGTATACGGGTATCCCGCCGTAAATGTCGCAGCTCAAAGGGAGAGTGAACATTCTCTCTTTCATTGGATGCGGCGCATCATTGCAGTCCGGAAATCGAGTGCGGTGTTCGGCAGGGGATCGATCGAATTTCTCTATCCCGCTAATCACAGAATACTGGCTTACTTGCGGCGGCTCGGCAGTGAGACCGTCCTGATCGTCAACAATCTTTCGAGTGCCGCACAAGCTGTCGAACTGGATTTACGGCGTTACAAGGGAAATATCCTGATCGAGATGTTCGGCAATAATCTCTTTCCCCGCGTCGGCGACCTGCCTTATCTGTTGACGTTGGGTTCTTACCAGTCTTACTGGTTTCGGCTGCGACGCGTCTAGGCGAGCGCGAACAATGAAGGAATGTCGAATGCTGGAGACTCACCAAAATCACACGGAATCTTGAAGTGACGGAATCTGCAAAGTGGAAGACGGGAACTTTCTTACCGACGATTTTCTCCGCCAGCTCATCAATGTTGGCGAGGTCGATATCCTTGTGGGCCTGCCCACTCATAACAATGCCAAGACTATCGGCTCTATCGTCCACACGATTCGAAGCGGCATCCTCCGCGATTTTCCTCGTGAGCGCGTGGTCATCCTCAATGCCGACGGAGGATCACGAGACGGAACTCCGGAACTGATCACCGGCGTTTCCATCGATGATGTGCGACCAGCCTCCAATGTGTACGCCCTCCGCACACTGCACGCGATAAGCACAAAATACGCCAGCACCCCGCAGAGTGGAGTTGCGTTGCGGACGATTCTGGCGGCTGCCGAACTGCTCCGAGCGAAGGCGTGCATCGTGGTCTCCCCCGAATCCGAACTTATCACCCCGGAATGGATCTCGAATCTTCTCCGTCCCGTATATTACGAAGGCTTCGATCTCGTCTCTCCTACCTATCGCAGGCATAAGTTTGATGGGCTACTGACGACGAACCTGCTGTATCCGATGGTTCGCGCGCTCTATGGCGTAAGGATCCGCGAAGCCTACATGTCCGAGTTCGGATTCTCCGGCCGTCTGGGAAGCCAATTCCTTGGCAAGAATCGATGGAACGATGGAATCGGTGAAGACGGAGCGGAGCTCCGCTTGGCGCTGGCTGCCGTCACCGGCGGATTCCGCATCTGCCAGTCCTTCCTCGGAACGAAGGATCCTGTCGAGCGCCGCGCCGCTGATCTTGTCTCGACCTTGCGGCAATCCGTTGGTGTGTTGTTCTCTGCGTTAGAGTTCGACTTCGACGTGTGGAGCACAGTTTCTGGTTCTCAGGATGTACCTACGACCGGGAATGACCTGGAGTTACTCCTGGATCCTTTGCGGGTTAACCGGAAGCGCCTGCTAGAGATGTTTACCAGTGGAGTTTCAGAATTAGAATCTGTTTTTCAGTCGATTCTCTCTCCTTCTACTCTCGCTGACCTGAAGCGGATCGTCGGTTTGGGCGATGAGCAGTTTCGTTACCCCGCGGAATTATGGGTCAGGACGGTATACGAGTTCGCTGCGGCTTTCCAGAAATCTGTGATCAACCGAGATCACATCATTCAGGCACTCGCGCCGCTCTTTCGCGGAAGAGTATTCACCTTTGTCGTCGAGAACCGTAACGGGTCCGCGATGGACGTCGCGAATAACATCGAAGGCTTATGCCTCGAGTTCGAGCGATTGAAACCATATCTGCTTGAAATATGGAAATCGAAAGAGTGAGGCTACTATGCGGGAAATGATTCTCAGCGAACTGACTCAGGCGATGCAGGACATCGCTAGAGGCTTCGCCCACTACCTTCCTCGTCTCCTGGTGATGCTGATCCTGGCATTTCTGGGATGGCTAGTCGCATACCTGGTCAAGGTAATTCTGCGCAGCATTCTTCGGCTCATCAAGTTCGACCGGCTGTCGGAGAATGCAGGCGCTTCTCAATTGCTTAGCAAAGCCGCTCTCCCTTCGGCGACGGAGGTGTTGAGCCGGTTCGTCTTCTGGGTCACCTGGCTCGGCTTCATTCTGCTGGGGGTGAGCGTGCTGGGAATCCTGGGCCTGCAGGAGCAAGTCGCACGATTTTTCTTGTTTCTGCCGCGTCTGTTCGCTGCGGTGTTGATCTTGTTTTTCGGGATGCTTGCTGCGGGGTTTTTCGCTCGCGCTACTCTGCTGGCCTCAGTGAATGCGAATGTTCCATCCCCTCGCCTTCTGAGCCTTGCCGTACGCAGCATTATTATGGTTTTTGTATTCTCTGTCACCTTTGAAGAGTTAGGTTTGGCGGAGCAGACTATGCTAGTCGCATTCGGAATTGCTTTCGGAGCATTAATGCTTGGTTTGGCCATCGCCTTTGGCATTGGCGGCAGGGATCTGGCACGGCATTTCCTGGAAGAGAAGTTCGTTCGCGTCAAGAAAGAGCAGGACGAAGATGAACTTTCGCCCCTATAACACATTCTGCCGTCCTGGCGCGGGCAAGGCGTTTCCTAGCGACGGTCAGGCTTTTTCTTTAGGAGATTCGACAGCGAGGTCCGGGTGGACCACACCACTTCTGTTTTTCCCGGTTGCTCCCGATCCACAGGGGCCAGATCGAGCACGACATTACGGGCATGGTCCGGATGGCGTGCAGTGACAATTTCTGCCGCCAGTATGCCGCAGAAGGTGAGTGCGGCCTCTGCTTCGTCGTCATAGTGCAGGAGGTAGGCAACGTTGCACTCCGAGCATTTAATAGGATGGCTTTCGTCACGAAACAGTCCTTGCTTCGACGGAATCGCATCGTCTCGGACAACCTCGGCATGCATGTGGCCATTATCCCACGCCGCCCTATTCCCACGCCTGATGAAAGCATTCCCAGATTTCAACGGTCGTACAGAAGTGTTAGAGCTCGTAATTTTTCACAAACTCCCTTCGTGAGACTATTCGCCTTATAGCGCCACCTCCAGTTTCCGCTCACAGTACCAGGCAAATTCATTCGAGCTTCGTTGCCCAGGCCCAGTACGTCCTGCAACGGAACCATGGCGGTATTCGCTACGGAGGCCAGGACGGTGCGAATGAATATCCAATTGACCTCTTCGTTTTGAAAGCCCAGATATGCACGGGTGAAATCGTGCTCTTCGTGGATATCGCGTTCGGTTCGAGTGCTCTCGCCCACTCCCGAACTCGTCCACCAGCCGAGAGTGGTGTCGTTGTCGTGTCCGCCGGTGTACGCGACCAGTTCGCGAGAATAATTGTGCGGGCGGAAGCTGGGCCCTTGGGGATCTTTTCCGAAGGCAAACTGCAGAAGGCTCATTCCCGGAAAACCAAAGCTATTGCGAAGAGCTTCTACACCGGGAGTAATCACACCAAGATTTTCGGCAACAAATGGTAGTTCTTTCAATTCAGTTTGCAGAACTCGAAAAAACTCTGCGCCGGGACCTTCCACCCACTTTCCTTCAGCGGCCGTCGATGCCCTGGCTGGAACCTCCCAGTAAGCTTCGAAACCGCGAAAGTGATCCAACCTCACAGAATCAAACATTTCAAGGGATGCACGGAAGCGATCGATCCACCAACGGTGACCGGAAGCTGCCGAAACATCCCATCGATAAAGAGGGTTGCCCCACAACTGGCCTGTCGCGCTGAAATAGTCGGGGGGAACGCCCGCAACGGCAGTGGGCTGCCCCCGCTCATCCAATCGAAATAACTCCCGATGGGCCCACACGTCAGCGCTGTCGTGAGCGACGTAGATCGGCATGTCGCCCATGATGCTAATACCATGGCGCCGACAACGATCTCTTATCTGCTCCCATTGCCGAAAGAATTGGAACTGCGCAAATCGGTGATAATCCAACTCGGGCGACAATTCGTTCCGCCATTCCTTCAGAACGACGGGATCCCGTTGACGTATTCCCGCATCCCAATGGACCCAGGCTATTTCCTTGTAGCGTTTCTTGCATGCCATGAAGAGCGCATACTCGTCCAGCCACTCCCTGCTCTTCTGACAAAAGGTGTTGAAGGCATCACGGCCAGCCTCGGTTAGGTCGCCAAAAAAAGCGCGGGCCGCTTTGCGAAGCAGTTCCTGTTTAAAGGCGATTACCCGGTCGTACGCCACATGCTCGTCCGGAAAATTCGGCGCACCGGCCAGGTCTCCGGCCGACAGAAGTCCTTCCGCACGAAGAGCTGCCAAATTTATAAAGAGGGGATTTCCCGCAAATGCAGAGAAGCATTGATAAGGAGAATCACCGTATCCAGTGGGGTTCAGCGGCAAGACCTGCCAGATTTTCTGCCCTGACCCGGCTAGGAATTCGATGAACTCATAAGCGGATTCTCCAAAATCGCCTATGCCGTGGCCGCCGGGCAAAGACGAAACATGGAGAAGGATTCCACTGCGCCGGGGAAAAATCACCCGATTAACGTAACGCTTCCAATGCAGCCACGCAATAGGGAGAAATGTGGAGCATAGCTGCAGGTAACGCAATTGTAACGATTTGAGGGTTATTGATCCCAGCTTACCGGACTCCGTTTTGTTCCCGTGCTACGGTGATAAATCTAGAGAGTTTGCCGTTAGGCAGCGAAGATTAATCACGCACAAGTCGGCGCGCGGGGGAGTACATCTTTGAAGCGACGAGAGCTAGTACACGGATTAGGAGTTGCCAGCTTGTGGTCTGTCATACCTCGCTTTAGATGGGGATTGTCGCCTACACCCCGTCGGAACGGTGATTCGAAAATCTCAGTAGAGCCAGCGCCTTTGCCGTCGAGCGTTGCCGGTATTCGGCTCATAGACTCGGACATCGCGCGAAGAGCGACCGACTTGTCGCGCTCTTGCTGTGCTCCATATTTATTTAACCATGCCGTCCGTACCTATCTTTTGGGGTCGTTGACGGGACGCGCTCTCGGAAAGCGATTCGACGAGGAAGTTTTTTTCCTGTCCTGCATACTGCATGACTTGGGCTTAACCGAACGCTTCCAGGGAGACTTGCCATTCGAGATTCAGGGTGCGGAGGCAGCAAAGCACTTCCTCTCGGAGAATGCATATCCGAAAGAAGGAATTGAAACAGTATGGGACGGCATCGCCATGCACGCTTCCGCGATTGGCCAATTCAAACGGCCGGAGATTGCCCTGGTCGGAGAAGGCGCTGGAGCAGACGTTCTTGGTCCCGATTTCTCGCAGATCAAGAAGAGCAACGTTGATGAAATTCTAAGAACTTTCCCCCGGTTGGGTTTCAAAGGCGCGTTTGTTAAGACCTGCGCCGACGTTGTGCGCAGGCACCCACGAAGCGCATCTCGCAGTTTCATGCGCGACATCGGCGAACGCTATGTGGATGACTTTCATCCGAAGAATTTCTGCGATCTCGTCATGCAGGCGCCGTTCTCCGAATAGGGACGATCGACTTTGAGATTCTTAGCTTTGTCTAGATCAGCGGAAACGGAATAAAGGCCACCAACCCGAAGGCTGGTGGCCTTGCTCTTCGGCCACTGCTGAACTAGAAATTAACTTTCAAGCTGAACTCTGCCACGCGAGGCGCTCCCAGCCCATACACGCCGGTGCCCGCGCCGACCCGGACATTCTGCGTGCCGAGGTAGTTGGTGCCCCCAATATTTCCTGGAGCTCCAGTCAAGTACGGGCTCAGGACGTTGGGCGGAAGATCGAAATTGGCGAAGTTGAAGACGTTAAAAAAACCGATGCCGGGCTCGATGGAGACTCTTTCTTTGATTCTGTACTTCCACCGGAGAGAGAGATCCACATCCTTCAACCACGCAAGCCCAACCGCGCCGGGAACAGGCGCCGGAAGCGAAGGAGCCACACCGTTCATCGCTTGCAGTTGAGCCAACGTGAACAGGCCATTCGCAATCAGAACCTGGCCCGCCGGTGTTGCCTGCCCGGCCACGTTCTGGTTGTAGTTGCCTATCACCTTTGCCAAGTCGTCGGCGCTGATGCCGCGCATGAAGGAGCCATTCTTGGTGCCGGGCAAGTAGTCCTGAGTGCTTCCGTCTCCGGTGAAATCGGTGCGGAAAATTTCGCCGTTTCCAAGACCTGAGTTTGGCACCACAAGCGGCGTCGATAACGGGCTGTAGAAGTGGGTGATGATTCCCGTCTGGAATCCCCACGGCAACTCGAAGCTGCCGCCGAAAGAGAATTGGTGCGTGCGGTCTAGTGTCGAGGGCCCCATAAAACGCAGCGGATTGGCATTATCGACAGCTCCTATTACAAAGTCCTGATCAGAATACTGTTGGAAGTTTGGCGGCTGCGGATTGACATTAGCGCCTCCAGGATTTACGAACCGAGAGAGACTGTAAGACATCTGGAAATTCGCGGTCTTTAATCCCTTGAAAGGATTGGCAACGTTTTGCACCAGCTTCACGTCGAGCGCGTTGTAAACGGATCGCCCGATCGGCAACAGGAAATTCATGTTGGAAGCTCCTGGGTTAAGCCCTGGGAATGCGCAGCCAACGGCTGGGCAACCGCCAGTCCCTGGTTGACCGGTGACGGTTGTGCCGCCAATGCCGAGCTCGTAGGAAGCGGTCAGGCCACGTTTCGCGAAGTCCGCCATCTGCGCCCCAATCGGAGTGCCGCCTGCGGGAGTGGGATCGAGCGGCAAGCATCCACCCGGCGCGAGCGCTCCGTTGAGTGACGATGCTCCACACGCAGTGATCGTGCTGGCAATGGCCGCCGCTGCGCCTGTCTTATTGAAGTAGCGTGAGTCACCGCTGTGATTGAGATCCACGCCCAACAGAGAATGCGTTTCAACGTTGCGAACGTAGTCCGCGCTGAGGACCATGCCGCGGCGGAGCTGGCGCTGAATCCCGATGTTCATCTGCAAGGAACGGGGCGTTTGGAAATCCGGCGCAAAGGTCAAGGGAGCGGTATTCGTGCCAATTCCCACACCCGAGGCGAGCAAGTTGCCGATGTAACCGCCATTTTGCAGGGTTGGAGTAAACGGATAGTCAGCTTGATACGTGTGCAGAAAGTTGATGAGGTTCGGAGCGGCGGCGCCAATCGTGATTGGACTGCTTCCATTCCCGCAGACACCGTCCGGGACCGGAATCGAACCTCCTGGAATAGGAATGGGCGCGGCGGGAGCGCCGGGGCCAGTACAGGCGGGGGCGACCTGTAGGAAAGCCCCAGTTGCTTCCCGAGTCGGCCGGTCGAACAAAACGTTGTTCCAAATGGTGTTCTCGTAGTAGAGCCCAGCCCCGGCGCGGATCACCGTCTTGCCGTTGTGCGTCGGATCCCATGCGATGCCGATCTGAGGCGCGAAATTGAGATTAGGTTGCCGAATCCGATCGCCCAACTTGGGGAACTCCGGAACTACATTGTCGAGCGAAGGAATACCCGGCAAGTCTGAGTCGTTGCGGCCAGTGTCACGCACATACCGCAGGCCCAATTCGATATTGAGGTTGGGCCTCATCTTCCAGCTATCGCCCACGTAAAGACCAATTCGATTATCCGGTCCCAACCCTCCTGCGGGAAACCCAAACGCCGCTTGCGAGGTCGCGAAGCCGATTCCGTTACCGAGGATAAAAGAAGATACGTCGTAGTTGAGAGGATTCGACGCGGTAGTGCCGTCCGGTCCAGCCGGGCAGGCTGCACTGACTGTGGCGCAGTGCGCATCCAAAAGATTGGGGGCAGAAAATACAACCGGTGCGAGACTGTAGAAGTCGGCATAGCCGCCGCCACGGATGTGGTTAAATGTCGCCCCGAAGCGGATGAGATGGTTACGAACAGACTTGCTGCCGTCATATTTATATTCGTGATCGCTCTGCGGCGTCGACTGCGGAGCCAGATAATTGGGACCACCGGCGAACGCGCCGTTGAAGATTGTCAGGCCTGAACTGGAAAATGGCTGTCCCATGTCTCCGTTCTGGATTTGGTTTTGAAACTTCAAGTATTCGAAGCGGATGCTGTGCGCGAAACTGCCTGTGGTGAAATCGAGGCCGACCACATGGGAGCGCGAGTCGTCTTTGTTGCTGTAGACCTGAAAGCTCGAGGCGAAAAACGTTGCGTCGGTGAGGTTCGCAAAGTAGTCGTAGCGATAAAACACCTTCGCGCTTTTGGTCAATGAATAATCGACCTTGCCCAACAGCTCGCTTTCACGGAATGGCGCATTGAAGAAGCCGGAATCCGAACCAAACGGAGCGGGCAACGCCACCGGCGATTGCAGATTGTTCAGGGTGCGTTCGCCATCAGCGAAGAAAAACAGTTTGTCCTTGATGACGGGACCGCCAAGATTGCCGCCGTATTGATTGCGCTGGAAGCCGGGAGTGCTCAGTCCGGCTGGCGTGGGCAGCGCCGCGGCGATGGCGCTGTGGTCGCGGAAATAGCCAAAAGCGTGGCCATGATAGGTGTTGGTCCCGGACTGTGTAGTCACGTTCACCGCGCCCGAAGATGTCAGATCATTAGAAAGGTCCAATTTCGACTGGCTAATCTGAAATTCTGCGATGGCGCTGGCGGGTATGTCCTGCGTCGTAGTGCCCACCGTCTCGTCGCTAACATCAACGCCATCTACTTCGATACGCGCGCTGCGACCGAAACGACCGCCAAAAGAGATCGAAGAATAGCCGACCTTGGTCGGATCGAAATTCGTGCCGTCCTGGATTTGGACGCCGGGTTCCAATTGAGCCAGATCGAGGAAGTTCCGGCCATTCACAGGCAGGTTCTCAATCTGTTGGCTGGTCAACACTCCCTGCACCGCGGCCTGCTCGGTGTTCACCTGCACTTCGCCGGCCTGTACTTCGATGACCTGGCTTTCCTGACCAAGTTGCAGAGCTGCATTGAACGTTGCGGTGTTTCCCACTAACACGTTCACGACTTCGCTGACGCTGCTGAAGCCCTTGGCCGAAATCTGTACCCGGTATTGACCTGGGGTCAGAGCACCGGACGTATATGCTCCTGAGGAATTCGAGGTCAGCGTTATCGCCAGGTTGGTGGCAGTATTCGTGATCGCAATCCTGGCGCCGCTCACCACGGCTCCGGTGGGGTCATTCACGAGACCGGTGATACTGCCCGATCCCACTGTGGTCTGCGCACTCGCCGGGGAGAACATAACAAGCAACAAACCAGTTGCAATTGCGAAATACAAAAATACTTGCGAGCGAAAGTGAATAAGACCACCCTGCTTCATCATGCCAAGCCTCCTGTGCCGTTTTTAGAACCGAGCGGTCGGTGACTGCTCCGGTCGTATTCATCACGGCAAGTCGGCATCCGCTGGACGCATGAATTGGCGAATACATCGGTGGCGGGGACGAGTAACCCGTGAGCATCAATCAGTCGCTGAGCATCAATGATCGGTCTCTCCTGAGGCCGTAAGTAAATGCAGGACTATTTATGGTTCCATGGATGTCTTCATAACGACAGTATGAAGAAGTGGATTTCGGGGAAAAATAACCTAAAGTAATCCTGTTCTTGGCGGCGTGTCGCCTATATCTCTCTACCGCCAGTTTTCCTGAGGGAAACATTCTGATTCAGCCGGAAGAAGTTATTCGGATCATAGTGTGACTTAACCGCGATCATGCGATCCCATCGTTCCCGATAAGCCTCAGGCACACGATCCTGCTCATCGCCACTCATGAAGTTGACGTAAACACCCGGTTTCATGGCAGGCCGAAGGCTGTTGAAGAGGCCGCGAATCCAGGAAATATTCCCAGCATCAGAGCCTGGCTCCGACCAGTTCGCCAGCAAATTCATGATGAAGGGAGCGCTGCGATCGCCGAATGCGGTCTCGTCCGCCGCGATCCGCGCTGCCGCGCCACCAAGATAGGCAAGTTCAATCTGGGTTTCTGATGAGGGTATCGTAGTAACGGCCTCGACCATGCGATCAATAGTGCTGTCGTCGAGATAAGTGAAGTAGCCCGACTTGGTGTAGTAGCGCCGTCCATGCGGGAAATCGGAATCCGCCATGGTTTGTAGGTTCATGAACGACATGATTTTGCTACTCACAGAAGCCGGATGGCACAGGGAAAGAGCGCGCTCTAAATATGGACGCCCGGCTTCGGGGTCGCCGGTCCAAACCAAAGAACTACCAGCCACTGGCTGTCCGCGGAGCTCAACGGGCACCTTCTCCGTATGTGGCGCAAGGCGCAGATCAATATTCCACTTCAAATCGAATGGCGCTTCGGCCATGAAATCTCTCCAGCGTTGAAGAAGCGGGCGAATATTAGCCTGTGGAGACAGTCCTTCAGCGAGCACAACAGAGGTAAGCGGATGGAGTTTTAATTCGAATTCCGTCACCACTCCGAAGTTGCCGCCGCCGCCACGCAAAGCCCAAAATAAATCGGGGTTCTCGTTTGCGTTCGCGCGTACGACTGAACTATCCGCAGTTACAAGAGTGAATCCTTCGACGTTATCGCATGATAAGCCGAATCGCCGGGTGAGCCATCCGGTCCCGCCGCCCAAGATCAGTCCGGCAGCGCCGGTGTGCGAGACAACGCCGGACGGAAAAACCAGTCCTACCTTTTGAGTTGCGGTATCGATCGATCCCAAGAGACAGCCACCTGCAACACGCGCCTGTCGCGCCTCGGGATCGACAGTGACTCGGCGCATTCTTGAGAGATCGATCACCATTCCGCCATCGCACGTGCTGAAACCTGCCAGGCTGTGCCCTCCACAACGGACCGCGGTAAGAATTCCGGTCTCAGAGCCGGCCCGGATCGCTTTTTGCACATCACTTACATCCGCACAACGCGCGATAACGCCTGGCGCCCGGGCTACCATGCCGTTCCAAATGGCGCGCGCGTCTTCGTAGCCGTTTTCGCCGGGGCGCAGCAAATCACCTTTGAATTGCCGGTGGAGCGAAGAGTAAACATCTTCGCTGGCTTCGATCATCTTGTGCTCTCCTTGCCGAAGGTTTTTCTATCTCGTGGCGCCTAACGGGTGTTATGCCGTCGGCCCCGCAGATACAAGAGCGATATCAACCCCAAGAAAACGGAAAATGCCGGAACCGACCATTGCAATCCGTCCACGAAGAAGGTTGTAATCGAGATTGCAAGAAGCAACAGAATACCGGCCAGTGTGAAAAAAGGGTGGGCCCACAGACGCATGGGCAGGCTCAATAGCCGCTGGCGTGTGATGGCTTGGCGAAACCGGAGGTGCGTGATGAGAATCACCAACCATACGAAAAGCATTCCCGCAACTGCGGTCCCATAAAGGATGAGGAAAGCATTCTTAGGCGCAAAGATGGCCAGCAAAATGGCGGCAATAATCCCAGCAGTTGAAGCCAGCAGCGCGCGGTGCGGCACACCGTTGCGGCTCACCTTGCCCATCCATTCGGGGGCATAACCTCCCCGCCCCAGAGAGAAAAGCATTCGGGTTGAAAGATAAAGGTTAGTATTCACGCTCGATAGCGCCGCTGTGAGCACGACGAAATTCATGATTGCAGCGGCGAAGGGTATATGCGCGGCAGCGAATGCGGTCACAAAAGGACTGCCGGAAAGCGTGGACGAACTACCCTGATTCCACGGAACCATTGTCACCATAATCGCAATCGCCAGAACGTAGAACAAAATAAGCCGCCATACAATGTTCCGCATGGCGTTCGGGATGGTAACTTCCGGATGCTCGGCTTCTCCCGCCGTGACAGCGATAATTTCCACTCCCATGTAACTGGTGACGGTTATGGTCAGCGAAAGCCAGACCCCTTTCCATCCCGTTGGTAAGAATCCGCCATGCTGAGTTAAGTTGGCCAAGCCAATCGCGCTCCGGGAGCCGACGCCAAAAATCAATGCCAATCCAACCATAATGAAGGCGACGATGGCAGCCACCTTGATCATCGCGAACCAATATTCAAATTCACCCAGACGGTTGACCTGCATGGAATTGAGTGCCACCAGAGCGACTGAAACTAAAACCACCCAAATCCATTGCGGAACATTCGGAAACCAAAAGGAAATGTAGATGCCGGCGGCGGTGACTTCGGCACCGATGGCAATGATTTGTGCGGCTCCGTAAGTGGCTTGAACTGAAAACCCTGCCCAGGGATTAAGGTATTTCTCCGCATAAACTCCGAACGCTCCTGCGACAGGATGAACGACCGCCATCTCCGTAACCACATAGGACATGATGAGAGCGATGCCCGCCCCGAGGAGATAGGAAAGAATGACAGCGGGTCCGGCGAGACGAATGGTTACACTGCTCCCCAGAAACAAACCAACACCGATGGCGCCACCGATGGCCATCATCGTAAGCTGCCTTTGGCTCAAGCGCCGGTGGAGATCTTGCGCTTCAGGAATTGGACGCTTCCCGGCAAGCGCGACCCCATGCCCCGCACTTTGTTGATCAGTCATAACTGCCAACACCGGCAGGGTCAAGAACCATGAGATCGATATTTTTCTTGAGAACGTCCGAGACCGCCTCCACATCTTCCATGGTGTTGTACACATGGAACGATATGCGCAGGCCGTCGTGCCGGTTCGATGCGACGATGTCGCTTTCCGCGAGCTTTTGCACGAGCAAGTTTGAATCTTTGGCCTGCAATACCACCAACGGTCCTGCGCTATCGGCGGGTGTTTTAGCGCGAATACCTAGATCGCGGGCACGGCTCAACAGCGATTGCGTGAGCCTCGCAATGTGGCCCGCCACGTTCTCCATGCCGATTTCTCGCAGCAGTTGAAATCCAGGCGCCGCTGCGTACGCGTTGGGCACCGACGGAGAGCCTGACTCGAATCGCCGCGCAGTGAGAGATAGATCGATGTGCTGGGGATCGTAGGCGAAGGGATTTGCTTGGGCAAACCATCCGGTAACTGTGGGCACCAGCGATGAAATCAGTTCCGTGCGCACGTACATGAAAGCGAGGCCGGGAGGGCCGAGCAGATATTTGAGAGTTCCGGTCACAAAACAATCCAGGTCCAGGGCTTTCACGTCAATCGGGCGTGTTCCGCAGTCCTGGTAATCGTCGAGCATTACGAGAGCGCCGGAGCTGTGCGCGATTTGCGTAATGGCATTTACCTCGGAACGAAATCCGTTTTTGAAACAGACGTGCGTGAGAGGCACGATAAGCGTATCGCGGTCTATCATCTTTTCGTAATTCACCAGCGGAATGCGGTCGCCTTCCGCGCTTACAAATTGCACGTCTGCGCCTCGAGCACGTTGCGCCAGCCAGACATGCCCCATGGTAGGAAATTCAAACTCGCCCATCACAACTTTCTTTCGCTCCCGGAAGTTCATCGCGCTGGCGATGCTATTGAGGCCCGCCGAAACGCTGGTGACGATGGCAACTTCATTCGGGCTGGCGTTGATGAATTGCGCAAAGGCAGTTCGCGCGGCCTCATACCGTTCTACCCACGTCTCCCAAGGCGAGCCTTGCGCGTGCCAACTCGCGATGTAATCTTCCAGTCCGGTCTGCACGGCATCGGATAGCGCTCCCTGGGAGCAAGTATTGAGATAAATTTTGCGCCGAAAGATGCAGAAGCGAGAACGAATCTCCTGGACTTGCTTATCGGTCAGCATTAGTTTTTTATCTCAGCCAGCGCGTTTCCGAAACTGCGCACTTCTTCCACCGTGTTGTAGTGCACGAGCGATGCTCTGACCGCGCCACTCTCCTGCGTAAGCCCCAACCTCTTCATCAAACGCGGCGAATACATGTGGCCGTCGCGCACGCCGATATTATTGTTGGCGAGCTCTTCGGTGACTTTTGCCGGAGACGCATTCGGCAAATTGAAGCATAGCGTTGGCACTCGTTCACAGATCCGCTTTTTGTCTGCTACGCCATATATCGTCGCTTCGCAATCGTTCAGCACCCGAAACATTTCGAGCGAAAGTGATTCTTCGTAGACCCGGATTGCCTTGAACGCCCGCTGTAGTGCGGCGCGCCTGGATTCCGGTTTCTTCGTTTCATCGTTATGCGGGAAGATGCTTCTGCCCAAAGCTTCCAGATAGCTTACCGCGGCATCCATCCCAGCCACATTTTCGTAAATAAAAGTGCCCGCTTCAATTTTTCCGGGTGGCTCGTCGGGGATGAAATCTTCACGAAAAGTGGGCAGCTTCTCAAGCAGTTCGCGGCGGCCCCAAAGAAATCCCATGTGGGGAGAGAAGATTTTATAACCCGAACACACCAGATAATCGCAATCGAAAGCTTGCACGTCGATCAATCCGTGTGGGCCGTAATGCACGGAATCGAGAAAAATTTCAGCGCCGGCCGCGTGCGCCACTTTTGCCGAGGCCTCGACATCCACAATCGAGCCGATGGCGTTCGAAGTAAGCGTGCACGCCACGAGCCGCGTCGCCGACGATACCAGAGGGACGAGGTCGTCCACGTGCAGATTTCCATCGTCCCTCATCTTCCACCAACGAATTCTGGCTCCGATGCGTTCCAACGCCAGCCAGGTGGCGACGTTGGCTTCATGGTCCATGTCGGTTACGACAATCTCGTTCCGCTTACCGAGCGTTTGTCCCACCGCCAAACTAACCAAACGAATGAAGGAAGTGGCGTTCATGCCAAACGCGATTTCGCTGGAATCGCGCGCGTTAACAAGATCAGCGACACTGTTTCGCGCACGCAGAATCGTTTCGTCCACTGCACGGCTTTTCGCGTAACGTCCCCCTCGCTGCACATTGCACTCGAGAAGATGATGATTCACCGCGTCGAGCACAATTTGGGGCACCTGCGCACCGGCTGCGTTGTCGAGAAAGATGAATCCCGGAGTCCGGGTCAGTGCAGGGAAAGCAGTGCGAACGGCTTCAACGGGAAAATTTGCATCCGATCCAGACGCGATTCCAGCGTCGACAATTTCCTGGGATTTGGCTGGCAAGCTATTGCTCCTGTTACATCTGAAAAATAATCGCTGAAGTCTTATGGAATGAGCAGCGCCAAACCTATACCCCATTGCAAACACTCGTCAAGAGCGCACTCTCCGCCTTTGAGGATAGAATATGTTCGCCGTTTGCAGATGTAAGAAAGCGGAATATGCCGGTATCTTTGACCAGCTCCAGGTTGATCTACGATGCTTTGAAAGAATGCGACATCGGTCTGCTCTCCGCTCTGCCGGAAACCTGGTTAGTACATCTCATTCGGTCAGCGGATGAGGATCCCGAGATGATTTTGGTGCGACTGGCAAAAGAGGAGGAAGGAGTCGGGATCTCGGCGGGGGCGCATTTTGCCGGGGTCAAGTCGGCAATGCTCATGCAGAACCATGGTTTTTTGGCGTCGATCAACGGAATTGTTTCTTTAGCGCATTTATACAAGATTCCTCTGTTGATGCTCATCAGCTACCGCGGCTCTTTGGGGGAGCGCGATCCGTGGCAAACGCAAGGCGGCAACGTCACTGAACCAATCCTGCGGGCGCTGGGAATCCCCTACTTTTTTCTTGATGCGCCGGGAGCCGTCGAAAAACGTATTCGGCAAGCGCAGACCCTTGCCGAAAGCAGTTTGCAGCCGGTTGCGCTTCTGTTGACGCGCGACTTGATGTGGGAGGAGTGATGCTGCGCCTTGATTGTCTTCGGTCAGTTTATCCGGAGTTGGAAAACTGCCTGGTCGTCACGATCATGGGAGCGGTAGCGGCCGAGTTGCACTCCCTGGGTCATCGCCCCAATTTTTTCTACCTGCAACACGCGATGGGACTGGCCTCTTCGACGGGATTGGGCCTCGCTCTTTGCCTGCCCGAGCAGCATGTGATCGTCTTCGATGGCGACGGCTCGCTTTTGATGAATCTTGGCGGCCTCAGCACAATGGCCCGTTATCGGCCTAAGAAATTAAGCCATATTGTTTTCGATAACGAAAGCCTGCTCTCGGTCGGCGGTTTCCCTACGGCGACGAGCACAGGTACAGACCTTGAAGGGATCGCCCGTGCCGCTGGCGTTCCACGAGTGGCAACAGTACGTAGTGTGGAGAGTTTTAGAGTCGCCGTAACCGAGGCCATACGGGGCAATGAACTGACAACCATCATCGCCAAGGTCAAAGCCACCGGACCCGCCGCCTATGTCACCGACCTGTCGTTGTTGGAGAATCGGTTTCAATTCCGCAGGCATATTCAGTCGCTGAAGAAAAACTGAGGATCGGGGTAGCGTTGTCTGCCGATTGAGAGCCAGAAGAGTGCCGAACGCAACCGCAAGTGAGGATCGCAAATGTCTGAAGTCCTGGCTAAACTGCTCGAAGAACTAAGCGCAGGCCGGCTGCGCATTGTGGATCTGACCCTGCCCTTGAGTCCGCAAACACCTCTGCTGCCGTTGCCGTCGCAGTGGAATAACTCGCCTGCATTCAAAATCTGGGAACTGTCGCGGTACGATGAGCGCGGTCCCGCCTGGTATTGGAATGGATTCGAAACCGGGGAGCATACCGGCACACATTTTGATGCTCCAATTCACTGGGTTTCTGGAAAAGATCTTCCAAACAATTCCGTGGATCGCATCCCACCGAAGAAATTTATCGGCCCAGCCTGCGTGATCAACGTCAGTGCGGACGTGACAAACAATCCGAACTATCTGCTAACGCTGGAGCGTGTCCAACAGTGGGAAGAACAGTATGGCCGTATCCCGGCGGGCGCATGGGTTCTCTTGCGTACAGACTGGTCGAAGCGGACCGACCCACAGGATTACATCAATCTGAAGGAGAATGGACCGCACACTCCGGGATTGGCCAAGGAAAGCTCCGCTTTCCTCGCCTCTGAGCGAGATGTGCTGGGCGTCGGCGTGGAAACGGTCGGAACCGATGCCGGTCAGGCGGCCACGTTTGATCCACCTTTCCCGAACCACTACCTCATGCACGGCAGCGGCAAGTTTGGGTTGGCCAGTCTTTCGAACCTCGATCAGCTTCCCCCGACCGGCGCCATCGTCATTGCCGCGCCATTGAAAATCGTCGGCGGTTCCGGTAGCCCGCTGCGCGTGATTGCCATCACTCACTGAAGTAGTGCTAGCCGGATGTCATGTTTGTTCCGAAACAATCTGCAGTCTGGTCCACTACGCGCATAGCGCGGCCTGCTGGGTACACAACCTTATCATTTGCTTTCACGCGGTTACCGGACGAACACGCTCTTGAGCTATCGCTTGGAGCATGCCTTCGACCACCTCTTCCACGCCTGCGATCGCTGCACGTTCGAGCACCCTGGAAATGCTGGGTGAAGCTTCCCCTCCTGTGACTCGTTGAATTGGGTGGTCGAGCCAGTCGAAGAATCGTCTCTGTATCTCATCGGCGAGCCAACCTCCGTAAGACGTGCCGCGCGCGCCCTGTTCTACGATCAACACATTGTGTGTTTTGTGGATGCTGGCTTCAATCGTCTCCCAATCAAGGCTCGCTTTGTCGAGCCAACGCAAATCAATCACCTCGGCATCAATACAGGTCCGTTCGCTCGCTTCCAGAGAATGAGCTACCATAGAGAGGTAGGTCAGAATCGTAAGTTGCGATCCAGGCCGACGGACGCACGCTTTGCCGAACGGGAGATGGTAATCCAAATCATCAACCGGAGCGTCGCCTGATGAGGCGTAAAGGTCGAGATGTTCGATCATAAGCACCGGGTCGTTGCATGCCAGAGCTGAATTCATCAGCCCCACATAGTCGAATGGAGTTGAGGGCGCCACAATTCGCCAGCCTGGAGCCGTAACAAAGATTCCAGCAGGCTCCAGGGAATGCTGCGAGCCGTAACCCATTCCCATCGAGATCTTGGTGCGAAGCACCAGAGGCATGTCGCTGTCGCCACCGAACATGTGGCGCGATTTGCCGATCTGATTGAATATCTGATCGGCGCCAACCCATATAAAATCCGGAAACATGAACTCGACAACTGGCCTGAATCGCCCGTCCAATGCGATTCCACCGGCGAGACCTATAAATGTATTTTCGCAAATAGGTGTCCCCAGCACACGGTCGGGGAAGCGGGCTTTCAAACCGCGCGTAGCCCCGTTCGTGCCCCCATTCAATTTATGAATATCTTCTCCCAGAACTACGATTCTTGAATCGGTTTCCATGCGACGGGCCATAACATCAGCAACGACGTCGATGAACTTACGTTTTTCAAGCTTTCCTGTGAAGGTGCAGAGTTCTTCGGTACGAATTGTTTTCAGTTCGCTAAGGTCTCCACGTAGACCAATATCGCGGAAGTCCGGCGAGGGCCAAAGCGCGGGACGGATGCGGGTCTTTCTGGAGTCGCCCTTTCCCTCAGTCTCGGTGAGCTCACCAAGTGCAGCCTTCATCGCGGACGTGGCTTGTTCGCGAAGACTTGCGATTCCATCTGCGTCTATTAATTGACGCTTTCGCATCTCATCGCCCATGCGATCCAGAGGGTCGCGCGCGCGCCACGCGTCTTCTTCCTCCGCGGGTCTATAGGCAAATGGAGTTCCGGAATAAGGAGCGATGTAGTTGTAAGTTTCAACCTCGATCAAGGTGGGTCCGCGGCCAGATCTCATGTGATCAAGCGCCTCGAGCATGGCCAGATACACCACCAGCGGATCCATGCCGTCAACGCGCCACGAGGGAATGTTGAATCCGAGGCCGCGCGCCGAAAGGCGAGGTTCGCCTGTCGATTCGCTTACGGTAGTCGACGCCGCGTATCCGTTGTTTTCGATAAAAAAGCAGAGAGGCAGTTTCCAGGCTCCGGCAAGATTCATTGTTTCCGTAACCGACCCGATATTTGCGGCACCGTCTCCAAAGTAGGCTATTGCCACCGAGTTCGTGCCAGCCTGTTTGCGCGCCCAGGCAGCGCCAGCAGCCGGAGGTACGCTGGCGCCGACAACCGCGTTTGTGCCCAGCGCGCCGGCTTCTTTCCAGCGCAAGTGCATGGAGCCTCCGCGCCCGCGGCAAAAGCCTTGTGCCAAACCCAGAATCTCTGCAAGAGTGCGTTGCAAAAGGTTTTTAATTTTAGGTGTAACGGCGTTGCGCGGATCGAGACCCTCTGGCGCAATGTAGGTGAGCGACTTCGCCAGAAATTGGTGATGTCCGCGATGTGCGCCGGTAATCCCATCTCTGGCGTCCAAGGGCAGAATGGAACCGACGGCGCCGCCCTCCTGACCGGGACTCAAATGCCTGAAGCCATGCCCCAAGCCTACAGCCCACTGTTCAAAGACAGTTTCTTCAAAGGCGCGAATCAGATGCATCTGACTGAGCATTGTGCCGAGCAGTTTTGGATCCGCCAAATCCCAATCTTTTTCGACACTGCGAAGTTCGACCCAGGGGGAGCACGGCGAAAGCGCAAGTCGTTCTGGCATTGACGGAACTCAGTCTGTGATTTTCCCGCGGAACTGTAGAATCCAGGAAATTGCGAAAGATGAAGAAGCCACGCGAATTCCGGCCACTGTGAATTCGCGTGGCTTCCTCTTCGGAGAGGCCGACGTTAGCTCAACACTGTCTGGAGGGCATGCGTCCAGCGCCACTCGAAGGTCTGATTGGCCGCGGGTTGCGCTCCCCAACTGGCTAACCAGATTCCCGCTTCGGCAGCTCCAGGGCGATCCAGTACGATCCGGAGCATGGAATTGTTCAAGTTCTCGACAGTTCCTGCGAACTGCTTGTTCGGGACGTGTGAAACGACGACACCTTCAAACACGTCTCCGGTAACGGTGCGAATCGAATACTTATCACCCCTGCCGAGTCCTGCGAATGAACCTTCGGCGAGAATGCCATTCTTGCCAGTGAGAAGGGACCACATCTCGCCGTAGCTCTTGGTGGAGGGTGTGCGAGCCCAGGAAACGGTGCGCTGTTCACCGAAGTGGGATTTCACATACTGGCCCAGAGCGGCGTTCTGATAGGCCGCGCAAACCCCAACGGTGGATTGGAAACGCTGCCATTCCGGAGTGGTTCCGAAGCCAGCGTACTCATACGTCATCACGGTTTGATCGCCAGATGAAGTGAGTGTGTAATCTATTGTTCGCGTCTTGCTGGGGCCGTCGCTGGGCTGGAATGTCACTCCAAAAGGTGTGGTTTCAAGCACCTTCAGCCGCGAATTGGGCTCCCAGATCTGTATCGTTGACTCTTCGACGACCGGTTCACCCCAGGAATGCCGCATGGTACCGCCGGCCCCTGGAGTCACGGAACTTTCCACACCAAACCAATTGTTCAAATGGTTTGATTCCGTAAGAGCCTGCCAGACTTTGTCTGCAGAAGCATCAAATGCGTACTCCTGAAGAATCGTCCCCGGTTGTCCGCTTAAGTTCAATTCAGGCTCGCTAAAGGCGCTGTTGATTTCTGATTCTTTCATAATTCTCCTTTGTCCTCCATGTGTTAAAAGGAGGCAGTTTGGTATTTCCGGAAGCCGGTAGTTGTCAGCGAACATCTGTCACAGGTGCCCGCAAAAGAATCATCGCTGTTCGATGATGTCGAAAGTAAGGTCAAACGGAGTCTTCAAAATATGTTGTCCCTCCCGCGTGCTTGATGACGTCGAAAGTAAAGCCCGAACGGATATTCAAAACACCTCGTTCCTTCTGCCGATCCCGTCTTACACGCTGCAGCTTCGAGCAATCATCGGGCTTCCTTGTTACGCATGACCCTAGCCCGGAGCGTTACGCGCTCTCTCGATGTTCGCTGTCGATTCATCTCGCTCCCCTGCACACGAATTTATATTTGGGGCAGCCTATGCGTCTTCTCTGGGTTTGCTAAAGGTGCTTCGGCCCAACCGAAGGTGATTTACGGGTTCGGGTGGGTTGGGGCCAGGGAAAGGTCCAATAAGAGATCCGATCCCTAAATCAGGGAACGCTTGCATAGTTGCGGTGACGACGCTTGATACGGCTTGGAGAACCGCGCGGAACACATCCCGGGTTTTCTAATGGGCGCTGAGGTCGGCCCAGGAACAATTCGTGGAAAAGTTGGGCCTTGAGACAATAGTGGGAAGGCTCAGTAGCAGCGGATCGAACCCCCTCTTAGGTTGTCAGGTTGTAAATCAATCCGAACGGATCTTTGACGTAGCACCTTGGAAAATCAGGCTCGTCTTTGACTATCTCGCAACCGTTCTTCACAAGCTGGAGTTTAGCCTTCTCAACACTCTTAACAGTAACTTCAAGGACAGGGCCCATCGCAGGTCCTCGTTCAATGAAAAAATTAATGTGATCGCCATGGAGACTGATCATCTGCGGCGTTTCGCCCGTGATCTCGAATCCGAGCTGCTTAACGTAGAAAGATGCAGCGCTTTTTGGATCCGGCGCTTGAATCAGAATGTCTGTACCAAAACTGTTTGCCATATAGATTCCTCCGTACTCTTTAGGCCATCCAATATATATGTTTCAAACATTTGGCGAACCGGCTAAATTGGACACTAATAGTGACCCCATAAACACTAACGTCTATCCGGATGTGCCCGCCTCCTCAGTCAAGCTTTGAGTATTCCGTCTTGGCTTGCTGCAGGATGGGAATGTCGGTATCGGCGTCCTTCCACAACGTTAGGAAACTCTGGTAAGCAGAGCGAGATTTTTCTTTGTCGCCGGATAGCCGATACGACCGCGCCAGACCTAGTCGCGCAAGCGCGCCGGTCGGGCAGTTCCAGACCATCCCCTCATGGTCGAGAATAGTCTTGAATTCCGCGGCGGCGTTGTTGCCTTGTCCAGCAGCAAGATACGCTTCCCCTCGCACATAGGAGGGATACAAACAGGAAATATTCAGGACGAAAATCGCCTGTCCAAATTGGAGAGGCATTGCTAACTTCAGTTGGTCGATAGCTGCCTGCGGGTTCTTCCCTGTCAGTGTCGTACGTGCTCGGATCGTTGGTAGCCACACCGATTGCACCTGCGTCGCCGCAGGAAATTGCTCGGCCAAGCTCTTCGCGAGGAATTCTGCCTGGTTCGTATCTTCCGCCATAGCCAGTGCCAGAGCCGCTTCGATCTGCACGCCCTGGCGCGATGGCATTGTCTTCAGCGCCTCGCCGGCCAGTTGCCGCGCTTCCGCCGTATGGCCGAACATAGCCTCCCGCAATGCGGCATTGTCCAGCCACAAGGCGGCGTTCTCATTGTTATCGGTGCGCATGGCAGACTCAACCGCCTGTCGAGTCAGTTCCTGGGCCTGGCGCAAATGCCCTGCGTAGGCCTCCGTGTCGGATGCCAGGGAGAGCCCATAACTTTCATACTCGGGCCTGCTCTGATACCAGATTCTCTGCTCGTCCATAGCCCGCGCGTCTGCTGTAAGAAAGGCAAGAGCGTAAAGCCCGTTATGAAGGATGTAGTCATCCATCTTCCGGTCGTGGGCCTGCCGGAAAGTCTCGCGCGCATCGTCGAAGCGATGCAAGGCTAGAAAAAAATTACCTAGAAGCTCATAAGTGCCAAGATGATCGGGCGCGAAATGCAAAGCCTGTTGTGCCAGGTCTATCGCGTCCTGATAACGGCCTTGCTCGGCATAGACGATCGCAAGATTGTTGTGAGCCCCGCCATCTCGCGTGTAAGTGTCGATTTCATCCCGATAAGTCTGGGCGGCTCTGTCAAGCTCCCCACTAACATCAAGGTAATAAATACCTGCGATGGCCATCTTCTCGCGTTCGCTGGTATGCTCCCGCAACTGAAAGGCCTTAGTAAGAAATTCGCTGGCCCTTCCGACCTCGCCCAGACTTGCATAGTCTTCGCCCAGAGCAAAGTAAGCCATGGCAAAACCAGGATCAAGTTTTATGGCCTGTTGTGCATAAGGCAATTCGGCGGCGGATCCTTTCTCATGATAAGCATTGCGGCCGCGACTGAACGCTCGCAAGGCCTCCAATGACGACGTGGTCGCTTCCGCGAGTGGGACATCAAAAGCCTTCACCGTGCTGAGCGATTCACCGAGTTTCTGGCGCAGTTTCGCGGCGGCGACGCCTAAAGTTCCCAGCACCTCTTCTTTTGTTGAGGCTGTCTCTTGCTCCTGCGCGAGACTGTCTCCGGTCTGACAATGTACCGCCTTCAGACCCACCACGAACTCGGTACCGAGGCGTGCGATGGAACCGGCAATATATGCTTTGCTGCCGGCACGCAAGCACACCTCTCGCGCCAGCTCGGGAGTGAGCGGCACATTTGCAGGCCGGGTCATCTGACGCAGCATGGCGTCAGCCTTGCTTTCCGCGAGAACGTTCACGAATGGCGACTCGTGCAAAGCGATGTTGAGTCCCTGCTTGAGAGTCTCGTCAAACACCGGATCATCAGTGGAGTTGGCGAAGTCGGCGAGCACAACCGTGTCTCTTTCGCTGAGTGAGTTGGGTGTGCGGGGACGATAGTAGAGCCAGACCGCCACAAGTACAGCGACCAAAGCGGTCGTAATAGCAACGTCCCGCACTCGGATTCTGGACGCGGCTCGGTGGAAGCCTGTACCGATCGGGCTTCGGTCTGTGGCAAGGGTGCTTCCTTGAAGCTGCTTGAGGTCCGTCTTTAGTTCGACCGCAGACTGATAGCGCAGCTCGCGTTTCTTTTCCAGCGCTTTGAGAATGATGCGCTCAAGTTCGGTCGGCGAGCCGGGTTTCAAGGTCAGAAGCGACGGGGGCGCACGGTTCAGGATGGAATCGAAAATGATTGCCGGCGTGGCGCCAGGAAACGGCGGACGCCCGGTGGCCATTTCGTAAAGCACTGCGCCAAAGGAAAACAGGTCGCTGCGAAAATCCAGCGGTTCGCCTCGCGCTTGTTCCGGCGACATATAACCTAGGGTGCCCATGGTTGTGCCGGGCGTTGTCTCCAGGGTCTTATAGGTTGTCACATCTGACAGGCCATCGATAGTCTCGGCGTCCGACGAGATCACTTTCGCAAGGCCGAAGTCGAGAACTTTCGCCGTTCCACGATTAGTTACAAAAATGTTTGCCGGCTTGATGTCGCGATGAACGATTCCCTGAGCGTGCGCGGACTCCAGAGCATCGGCAATCTCGATGGCCAGCGACAGGAGGACGGCTGTTTCCAATGGCCGATTGCCGATGCGCTCCTTCAGCGTGGCGCCATCCAACAACTCCATGACAATAAAAGGCATACCATCCTGCTCTCCTATTGCATGGATAGTGCAGATGTTAGGGTGATTGAGGGCGGAAGCAGCCTGAGCTTCGCGGAGGAAACGCGCCAGCGCTTCTGGATCTTTGGCAACGTCATCGGGCAGAAACTTCAGAGCAACAAAGCGGCGCAGATGCAGGTCTTCGGCTTTGTAGACCACACCCATCCCACCGCCGCCCAGCCTATCCACAATGCGGTAGTTCGAGACGGTACGGCCGATCATGGCCCCTGCCTGAGACGAGGCTATCTTATGGGTGCCGAGACGCGTAAGTCAAAAGTGGCAGACGCAAGCTCACGATTCGCAGGATGTACCTTCTTAGTTTTCGTCTGGCCGTGTTGCATCTTAATTTACGACCATCGACTCGCCGCAGACAGCGCGAAAACCGCGAGAATCAGCAGGCCGACGCCGGAGATTTGCATACGGAGGGCAGAGTTGCCGGCTCCTTTCCACTCTCCGCTAATCATTCCCAGCACACTTGCCGTAATCACGATCAACGACATGAACAGCGGCCAACCAAGGATGGTTCCCCAACTACCAAGCTTGGCGCTTGCTATTCCGTAGAGCGACATGCTCCCAAACCAGAAGGCTGCCATCACAAAGGCATAGAACCAGTGAGACCAAACCTTCTTTTCAATAAAGCGCGCGCCTGTCTTGTTGATGTTTAATAAATAAAGACAATAAAGAGCGTTCGGCAATGCGCCACCAAGCATCAGCGGCAGCCAAACGGCATTCGGTGCCCAGACGGGATTGGCCCCGGCTTTTGTAGTCGTATCTATCAGAGGTTCGCCGAAAGCGAGTGCAAGGTTGGCCATCGCCGATCCGAATCCGCTGCAGATTGCCAGAGTCAGGCCGCGTGTGTAAGAACGTCCTCCTTCCGATCCTGGACCGAATCGCACCGATTCCCGCCGGGCGCCCGCGCTCGCACACATGCATATTCCAGCCACTGTAAGCGCCACACCGATCATCGTGCCTACACCTCCGGCACGAAGAATTTCCTCCGGGTGCAAACGAATCAGCGGAATCAGGCTGCCCAGCGCAGCAGACATTCCCGGCACGATCGAGAAAGCCAGCGCGATGCCAATGGCGTCAACCGCCAAGCCGAAAAAAACTTGCGCTGTACCCCAGCCGACGCCAAACGCTGCCAGGACCAGGATTGGTTTCGGACCTGCCGACGCATAAATCTGGCGGAGCTGCGGCAATGTCGTGAGTGTCACTACCAATGGCAGCAGTAGCAAAGCAAAAATCGTCCACGCAAACCAGGTGTTTTCCCACGCCCAGCGGCGAGTGAACTTCATGGGAAAGGTAAAGCTTCCACTGGTCACTCCAGCAGCGAAGAGGAGGATCAGTCCGAGGATCGGGTCGTGGGGGTACATTCGACGTAATGACGAGATCGTTCGTTAACCCAGGGCTTGCTCCAGGAGAATTCTCCACTGTTGCTCGAATGCTCTTATCTCAGATTGCGGCCTGCCATAAGTTCCGAGCCATAGGTTGGCTTCGAGAACGCCGGTTACACCCTCCACTAAATAAACTCGGAACAGAGAGTCGTTCCGGTTCGCCACGGTGACGGCAAACTGCTTGGGAGGATCATGAATTAGGATCACTCCTTCCATGAAATCACCGGTGGCTGTGCAGATAGAGAATTGATCACCCTCTTTGGCACCTCCGAGCGAACCCGCGCCCAGCAGGCCCGCGCATCCCATGAAACGGCTCCAGACTTCCTGGGCTGGTAAATGCAGAGACCGGCGTACACAGGCGATCGAGCGATCAGTTCCCCCGTGCCGTGCAAGATAGTGACGAAGGCTTCGCAACTGAAACTCCCAACCACGTTGAACAGCCGAGTACAGCTCTTCCCAATAAGAGCCACGGCCAAAGCCGGAATGCATCACGCGCAGCTCGGTCCCGCCCTGTAGAGGCCGGATCAGATAATCCAGAGTGCGGGGTGCATTGTTTGTCCCGCCCGGTTCTAAGAGCACGCCCAAGGGACGAGCCTCGACCGTGCCGAGGTGTCGGTTGGGTTCCCAAATTGTGATTTGCGAATAAGAAACAATCGGCTCGCCCCAGGACAGCCACATGGAGCCTCCAACACCGGGGACAACTCGAGCTTCGAGCGGAAACCAGCGAACCAGTTCCACCGGATCAATCAGCGCCTTCCATACAACATCAGGGGGCGCGGCGATTGCAATCTGCACTTCGATGGACCGAAGATCCTGTTCCTCTGCCGGCAAGATCATTATGGCTTCTCCTTCACTATATGTTCCGCTTCAGTGCGGTTCGCCGCAAGGATTTGCGGCTTGAGATGATTCTCTGCCCGCATCGTTGTCGACGATGCGGTGGAACAGAACTTATGGCGCGGACTACAAACGATCGAAACCGAACGGAATCGAGCAGGGCTGGACCAGTCTGTTTAGTTGTGTTTTCGCAGGCGAGGGAGGGATGAAGCGGCATCCCAAGCAGGCTGCCGCCTCGCTAATCCCAGCGTCCGCATACTTTCGCATACATTACGGTTCCCGAAGCCTTTGAACTTCTCCCCGTTTGCCGATTTTTTCTCTTTACAAAACTACGATAGCGAGCGTGCCCGGACTCTCCAGACATTGGCCAAACGTCTGTCTTGCGGAAGATCAGGAGTGGGAGCGTCTCCTCGCGACGAATGGTCCGTTTTTGAATCAGGTAGGGGATTGTTCCGCACTCCCGCTGGGACTATAGCTCTACATCTCTGTAGATGTTTGCAGGAGCGGGCTGAATGAGTTGGTTAGCCCGTTGGCAACAGGAGGAGAACCTGATGTTCGATTCACTGCATGACAAACCTAAGCGTGCCGATACCGTTGCCTTTCACTCTCGCGCGGTGGAAAGAGTGATCGCTGCGATCCGTGGGCGTTTGGATGAAACGATTTCGCTGGGGGAAATGGCAGCCGTCGCATACATGAGCAGATACCACTTCAACCGTACGTTCCGGCAAATCACCGGAGTTCCTCCGCGCCGGTTTCTCAGCGCATTGCGGATCGAAGCCGCCACTTGGATGCTCTTGAACACGGACCACAAGGTCACGGACATCTGCCTTGACGTTGGCTACAGCAGTTTGGGGACCTTCATTCGCCGGTTCTCTGTTGTGCTTGGAATTTCTCCCATGAAGTTGCGCATGTTGGGTCAAGGCCCCGCCAGGAGCCTGCCTCATCAAAAGAAAGACAATACGCTGAACGAATGCGCCGAAGCAGAATCCACGGTGGGAGGAAGAGTTCGATTTCCATGCTCGTTTTCCGGGCCGATCTTTATTGGGCTCTTTCGAACTCCGATCCCGGAAGGCGCGCCCGTGGCTTGCGCCGTCAGTCTGTACTCGGATTCTTATCTGCTCACGCCGGTGCCACGGGGCGACTACTACCTGCTGGCCGTGGGCTTACCATGGCCCGTCACAATGAATGACTACTTCAGCTACGGGTCGGCTTTGCGCGGAGGCGGCGAACTGGTCTCCGTGCGCGACCATCGTGTGGAATGTCAGGACATTTGGTTAAGAGCGGCGGCGCCCACCGATCCACCCATACTGCTGAACCTTCCATTTCTTCTCGGCAAGATTGCGCCGGGAGCCAGTCTTCATGAAGAAGTTCCAGCGTAACTCGCAGACCGTGGTTGAGGGTGCAACTCCACGGTACAGTTCGCGGACGAATCTCGGAGTCGTATGTTTCCCGAGATTCGCAACCTGGGAGAAGCTGCCAGCCGTGAAGTGGATGATTCTATTAATGTTCGCCATCGCATTGCACGCACTTCTGATACGGTGCGTTTACTTCCTCCTGCATTACGCCGTACTCATTCTGTGCGCTTCACATCTTCATTGGGGGTACCGATGAAACAAATAAAGTCGCCTGTGGTTTCAGCCGTAAGCGGGATCCTTTTTCTCACTGCAGTGGCAGTGTGGGCACAGTGTGCAACGCAGGAGCAACGCTGGAACGAGCAACTGAACGAGATTGAACAGCAGTTGCGCCAAAGTAACTGGGAACCGGCGCGGCAGGGAGCGCAGTTCCTAACCGAGTCTCTGGCCGAGCGCGGTGGCGGAACAATTGCCGACCACCGGGACCATGCGGATGAATTGAACGGCGCTATGGCTGGTCCCGATCCATCGGCCGAGGAACTCGCCCTTGGAAGGGCCGCAGCTTTGGGCGCCATCGCTGAGGCGGAACTCGGACGCCGGGATGAAGCTCGCTGGCATTGGTATTTGGCGCAGAATCTTTCGCGTAATCCACGCTCGATGGATCTTTCTCCTTACGGTGAGGCGGGAGAATTCCTTCGTCAAAATCTGCTCGTGGATGCTGAGCCGCAGCACGCCGGGATCATGGATGTGCTGGATCCGGTGCGGCCGGAAGGATCTGAGCGCTCTGGTTTCCAACCACCGGAGCGCATAAATGTGACCTATCCGCGCCGGCCGCAGGATCTCCGCGGCCGTGACCGATTCTCGCACGTGGTGTTCATTCAAATAACCGTCGACGCAAGCGGCCAGGTGACACAGCCGCTGGTGGTGGACGGCGGATTTTATCCCGGACTCATCTACCGGGCTTTTGAGGCGCTACGCACGTGGAAGTATCAGCCTGCAACATTGCGCGGCAAGCCAATTCCCTTTCGATATGTGGTTCCGGTGGTTTTTGCCGATGATCGGCCCGAGCATCCTGGCGTGTCTTTTTAAATCAGCACCAATTCTGAAGCCCTATGGCTTCTGGGGAGCCTGCTATGATCCCACGATTTGTTCTCACATCTGTCCTCTTGTTGACGATCCCCTTGGCCGTAACCGCGGCTCTTCCACAAGCAACTGGCCAGCTGCCAGCGACGACCCCGGTGAACAAAATAGCTGGGCTGGCTATCGATCTGCATAGCGGTGCGCTATACATTGCAGATAAGGGAAAGAGTGTCATCTATCGAGTCGCGAAGGGCGGAGTAATCACACCGTTCGCCGGCAATGGTCTATCCGGCTTTGATGGTGATGGCAAGAGTGCTCTGGACACTCAGTTCAACCATCCGCTGGCCATTTCATTGGATCAACGAACCGGGGAACTCTTTATAGCTGACACCAAGAACTACCGCATCCGCGCCATCTCGCCCAAGAATCTCAAGGTAAGTACGGTCGCAGGCATCGGCACCCGCACTTCTTCATCACGAATTCCGTACGATTCCCACACGCCAGGCGCACTGGCTGCCGGACACATTGCAGGAGACGGCGGACCCGCCACTGAGGCGGAGTTCAACCTACCCTCCGGCGTGTGTGCCGATCCTATCGGCATCCTGTTCATCGCCGACTCCGGCAACCATCGCGTGCGCGCGGTCAATCGAGGGACGTCACCCGTGTACTTGATGGGAGTGGAGATCGGTCCCGGCAACATTGAAACCATTGCAGGGACGGGCACGCTCGGTTTTTCCGGCGATGGCGGCAAGGCAACACATGCGCAACTAGCCTTCCCCACCGAACTGAGGGTGGACGCTTCAGGTAGCCTGCTGATTGTGGATAGCTTCAACCAGCGCCTGCGCAAGATCGATCGGCAATCGGGAATTATTCGGACCGTGGCTGCCGGCGAGATTTCCGAGGTACCTCCCGAGCGGGCGCTTGAGCACTGGGCAACCTCAGTGGTTGGAGCATCGGTGACTATGAATCAGGAAATCATCTATACCGATCGTGTCAATCATTCAGTCCACCGCTTGTCGCGAGGGGGAGAAAATCGGGTAATCTACAGCGCGCAGCCCCACGAATACGAGTTTGGCAGCGTGGAAATAGACGCGCAAGGAGAAATCTACGTTGCCGACGTTCACTGGAACCGAGTGCTGCGCATTGACGGCACGACCGCCAGTGTCTATGTGGGCGGAACGACCCCGGGGACCATCCGCTTTGGTGTGAACACATCATCGGTGAAGCGGATCGAATAGTCCGTGTCTAGCACTCGCACTTCGCTGGCATGCCGGGCGCGGAAGTTTTCCATCTCCATTTTGCCCACGGTCCAGATGCCATGCCGGCGTTCGATTTCCTCGGCCCGGAAAGTCTTGAACACCTTACCGTCATCGTCGTAGTAGTCGGCGCGCACAATGATCGAGAGATTTTCCCGCACCCACCCCACCGACTTGGAGAACCCTAGTTCGCTGCGCAGACGCTCGGTGCGAGGCGTCATTTCAACCTTCACCGTCTCACGGCCTTCGATGAGGTCTTTCCCTAGGATGCGAAAATCATAGTCCGCCAAAGGCACACCGACGAGCAGGTCTTCACAACTGAAATCGCTGGCCAGCGCGGGGAATCCCCGGCTGGCAACACCAATTACCTGCCGGGTATTGGGGAAGTACATCCACATCCCGTGTTGCTTCGTGTCTTCCGAAATCAGAAGTCCAATACCTTTTTCGTGATCAGGAATGCTAATCCGGTAGATCGTGCGATAGCCGGAAGCAAGCCGCTCGCGCTGCATCACGATCGTCTTGTGGAATTCCCCACGACGCGCGTCGTGGATGATCATCTCGAGGTGCGCGAGGCTTGCCTTTCCACGCGAACGCATGTTTACCCGGCGCATGATTTCTTCACCGGCGGGGCGGGAGACGGCCGGAGTTAGGGGGAGTTGTTGGCTCGAAAGCCCAGCAGTGAGAGCAATGAGAGAAATGATGGCGCGTTTCATTGGCGGGGTTACCAGATGGAACATGGAATCGCAAACCTGGCGCAGTTCTTGTGACTAGCGTGCGCCACATCGCAGCGTGCTCGCGATCGGCAACCGCATCGCCCTCCAGACCGGAAAAATAGCGGACAGGAGAGTCGCACTCAACGAGACAGCAAATGCAGCCGCGACCAAACTCGGCACCACGTCCACGCCGCCTAGAAATGGTCGAGTCGAGCCGGGTGGCGAGGGGTAGGCAATACCGATAGCGCTGACAAAGTGGGCGATGCCGACACCGAGAGCGGAACCGAGGGCTGCACCCATCAAGCCGACCAAAAGCGCTTCCGTCAGCAGGAGTCTCACCACTGACTGCGCTCGAACTCCGAGAGCCCGGAACGTAGCCAGCTCGACGTGGCGTTCGATAATCGACATTCCGATGGCATTGCCGATAGCGAGAATCACGATCGCGCCGATGATTATTCGCAGAAACCCGAGTTCCCTCCCGAACAGGCTCACGACCTGATTGTAAAAAAGCGCAAGTTCATTCCATGATCGGATTTCCAGGTCAAGTCCTTCGCGCCGAAATGCGCTTTCCATCTCCGCCCGCACTTCCGGGACTGCGTCGGTTCGCGTAAGCAGCAAGACGATCTGTTCAGTTCGTTGATCCTGCAGAAGATGCTCTGTTACCGGCAGCGGAACCTTGAGTGTCCAGTCGTCGTACTCCTTGATACCACCTTCAAAGATGCCTTGCAGTCGCACATGTACCGCGTTGAGATCTCCCGACTGCATCGCAGTCACTAAGTTGAGTTCGTCGCCTATTCTTCCGTTGAGTTTCTTCGCCAGCCCTAGGCCAGCAAGCACACCGTACGGTTTGTCACTCGATAGAGGTTGGCCAGCGCGCAGTGTTACGTGGCGGCTGAGCTCCGCATCCGCCTCCGGTTCGACAGCGACGCCGAAGAACGGGACGTAACGCTCATCCCGCGCAATCAGCCCGGAGAATCCGCGCCGGCGAGTTGCTTGAAGTACCCGCGAATTCGCGCGTGCGAGAGCCACGATCCGTGCGGCTTCCGCAGACGTGATCAGATATCGATCAGGATCTTCCAGATGCCCCGCCGAGTAGCCCCGCTTGTAAATCTGAATGTGACCGTACTGCCCGAGAATCGCATCTTCGCGGAGCTCCCGAAAGATGTTGAATACGATGCCACCATTGACAATCAAGGCGGCGCAGCCCGCGGCGATCGCGAGAAGCGCCGCCGCCGACCGAAGCCGGTTGCGGAAAACATTTCGCAGGGCAAGGCTGAGAAACAATCTCACGCAGCATCCTCCTCAACGCGTCCGTCGCGAAGCATCAAAACCTGATCGGCCATCGCAATTAGCCTCGCATCGTGGGTGGAGTAAAGAAACGTTGTGTCGTGCTCCCGGTTCCAGGAGCGCATCAATTCAATCGCCCCTAAACCGGTCTCTTGATCCAGATGAGCTGTGGGTTCGTCGGCGAGCACGAGTTCAGGTCGACCTGCCAAGGCTCTGGCGAGCGCGACGCGCTGCCGTTCACCTCCCGAGAGTTGATCGGGCCGCCGCTGCCGTTTGTTTCCCAGACCAACCCGCTCGATCATGCTGGCGACTCTCTGCTTGCGCTCGAGCGCCGTAAGGTCATTGCGGAATAACATTGGGAATTCGATGTTCTCCGCAGCCGACAATACAGGTACGAGATTGAAATCCTGGAACACAAAGCCGAGTTCGTGGAGACGAAATCGGGACAATTCGAATTCGCTCATGCCGGCGAGAGTGCGGCCTTTCACTCGAATCGATCCCGAGGTCGGCGAGTCAAGAGCGCCGATTAGGTTTAAGAGAGTTGTCTTTCCGCTACCCGAAGGGCCGGCAAGCGCTACGAACGCACCCTTGCGGATTTCTGCCGTGATTCCCAGCAGAGCGGAACAAGCATTCGGGCCTGTTCCGTAAGTGCGATGAACTGCTTCGATGACAACCAGGTCTCTCCGGCCACGCACTGTGTGCCGGCAAGTTCGAGCCGCGCAGGAACTGCCGTGAAGGCAAATATGCGTGAGCGCGTGTTTTTCATTGTGAGCTGGCATGAGCGTGCCCTCACATGGATAGGAGCCGCAGTTTCGGAGATGCTTACCAGCTATCTGAATTCGCGGAACAGCCCTGAGCAACCCGCCGGAAGACATATAGCTGCGGAAGATCTTTGCCGTTGTGGTGCAGGCCCCATTCCACATCAAAGCGATTTTGATCGCGGAACATGAACTTTACATAGTTCATGTGGTTGTGAGCGAGGCTCTGCAGATTTGTGCTGTCGACCAACTTAAAGAGCAAGACATTAGGATCGCTGGACGACTCGGCGCGCATCCGCAGCTGATTGCCGTACGAACAAAAATGATGCGCCATGCCCACCTCCCCATCCATGTAATACATGGTGTACATGGTGGGATTTTTCTCGATGTAGATGGTTTCGAGAAGAGCTGATTTGTCACTGCCCATCTGATAGGAAACCTTGGCAGCCAGCGCGTTGGGGCCTTTGCCGCGCCAACAACCGACGAGGGAAGCAAGCTTTTTGTTCGCAGTTGAATTGGTCTTGGTAAAAGACGGACAGGTCGGACAAACTTGCGCGTCCATTTCGACGGTGAAAGCACTAAGTGCCGCAAAGAGCCATAGTAGACACAACACTTTCTTCACGATCGACCTCCTTAGTTGCTTGCCTTCTAAACCCCTTGAAGTATGCAAGCGGACGTCTGCGAAAACTTCTCCCGGATTGCTGAAGAGTGCGCTCAGCACGGGCGAAACAGAAAGGCAAGGGCGAAGAAGCGAGGGGAGTGGAGGATTCGTAAGATGGGGCAGAAATCGGCGAGAGCAGTTGAGCTCGCCAACCCAATCTTTAC
>Ga0209006_10000451_pt1 | contig 39721 bp, 33 predicted proteins | sample JacPin_JW_Ref_O2_FD_188567 | JGI IMG/M metagenome (GOLD analysis project Ga0209006, IMG submission 188567) | Forest soil microbial communities from Algoma, Ontario, Canada - Jack Pine, Ontario site 1_JW_Ref_O2 (SPAdes) (version 2) | ecosystem: Environmental > Terrestrial > Soil > Boreal... | reverse complement strand
AGCCGAGCGCCTGCGTGATCTACTAACGACCCAATAACCAGGCAGTGTTGCAACGACCCCTGGAAAACGCCAGCAGGATGACGGGCCGACGCGCTGAACCTCAGTCGCGCTCGATGCTGTGGGTGGCTTCCGTCGTGAGTGCGGCGCGTACGTTCGTCATTGCGGCCGGCGACGACGAGTAGCTCGGGGAGACCCGTCGCGCGAATCGCGCGCACGGTCGTCGCGGCTGGAATTCTGACCGACGTGCCGACGCTGCACATGGTGAAGGGAGATCAGCCGTGTGGTTCTTTGCTGACGGCACCGAGGCGTTGATCTGCGTTCACTCCAACGCGCCAATGGGATCGAAGGAATTCTACGACGCGGACGCCGAACGGTTCACGGCACGCCGCGGCTGGGGCCCGTTGGTGACGGGGCTGAACCTAGCCAGCGAGGCAATCAACTCGGGAGACTATAGGCCGGTGAGCGCTGAGGAGGCCGAGCGGGTGATGGCAGCGATGCAGCAGAGGATCGGCGAGGGCCGTTGATCAGTCCGGCCGGGGTTGCGGTTCCACAGGGATGTGCTCCCACGTCTGGCCCGACAGATCGCCGTAGAACTCCGCCGGTTCGGCAATGTCGACGCCAATTCCAGCAGTTGCAGCCGCGCTATCTGCACGGGGGTCCGGTCTGAGGTCACCTAACCGCGCAACTATTTGCTCCGTGCCCACAATCTGCCGACAGTTACAGATAACTGGTGTGAACTACTGTTATGTATTTGAGCAGTTAGAGCAAGTATCGAGCCCATGACCAGGGAGCTGTGTAGGGTTCGAGTCCCTCCGCGCGCACAGCCAGTGATCAGTCGTTACCGAAATCGTCATCCAGGAAGTTGCTGTGCCTGATGTCGTGTCCCTCGGCTACGGCGGCAACACAGCTAGCCTGACATTCTTGCATCACCGTGGGTTTGCCGTTGCCCTGGATAACTCTCCAACGCCAGGTTGTTTCGATGGTTTTCGGCCCGGAGATCGCATCGCGCTCGGTGACGTCGCAGTACAGCGTGCGCTGTGTGCTGTCGCAGGTTTCGAGCAGCAGCTCGTCCGCCGAGACGCCGAGCGGGTTACGGATCAGCCGGACACCGAAGCGCTCGATCTTGCCGTGGGCCTGCAGCCGCTCGGCGATGCCGGCCAACGCGGCCTCATCGTCGGTGCTCAGCGGCGAGGTCGCACCGAAATCGGCCGGCTCGGCGAACTCCATGCCGATGACACTCACACCGGAGCTGACGGCTGGATCGAACCGCATCGCGGTCGCGCTCAACCCCGTGGAGAAAGCCGACCGCTCCTTGGGTGTTGTCTCGGTTCGGCGCGGCGTAGCGATGGCGCGTTCCACGAAGACCTCTCCGGGTGCCGGTTCAAAATGCTTGTGCAGCAGCCAGATGGCGAATCGCTGCCACGAGTCGGTAGCGACCAGGTACTGGCCCAGCTCTTCAAGGCAGGCGCGGTCGTCCTCGCCCAACACGCCGACATCGGTGGCGTCCATGTCGTGCAGCGTCGCGTAGTCCTCAACGCCGTGGTCCCGCATCGTCAGCATCGCTATCTCCTAATGAACTGGTGCTAATGAGCTTTGGGTGCGCTGGATGGTAGCAGCGCCAAGTTAACAGAACGTGACGTCGCTCACACGATGCCCGATCCCGCGACTGGCAAGCTCACAGCGTATCCGGAGGATTTATTTCACAGCTTCCTTACGCAGGCTTGTCGAATTGGAGGCGGTGCAACTCGGCGTACACCCCGTCGAGTGCCAGCAACTCCTCGTGGGTACCGTCTTCTGCGACCACGCCATCTTTGATGACAATGATCTTGTCGGCATTGCGCAGCGTGCTCAGACGATGGGCGATGGTGATTACCGTCCGGCCCTCCATCAACCGATCCAGCGCCTGGATCACCAGATCTTCCGACTCGGCATCGAGCGCTGCCGTTGGCTCGTCGAGAATGAGAATCGGGTTGTTGCGAATGAGGGCGCGGGCGATTCCGATTCGCTGGCGCTGGCCGCCGGAGAGCGTCAGGCCTCGGTCGCCTACCGTGCTGTCGTAGCCATCGGACATCCGGGAAATGAACTCGTCCGCGTTGGCCAGTTTGGCCGCCGCAATGATTTTGTCATCGGTTGCGTCCGGGCAGCCGAACGCGATGTTGTCGCGAACGGTGCCCCGGAACAGCACGGTGTCCTGCAGCACGAAGCCGATTTGGCAGCGCAGACCGTGAAGCTTGTAGTCGTGGATGTCCACGCCGTCGATCTTGATGCATCCGGCGTCGGCATCGCGGAACCGCGGCAGCAGGCTTACCACCGTGGACTTGCCGCTCCCGGTTGGACCGACGATCCCCACCGTTTGGCCCCGCTCGATCGCGAAGCTGACGTCGCGTAACACCGGGGCGGCGGGGTCATAGCCGAACGCCACATGGTCGAACGTGATCTCACCTGCAAACGGCGGGGGATCCACTGGAGCGGGGCGCTCGGGAATGGTCTTGTCGGCATCGCAGATTGCCTGTACGCGCTCGAATCCCACCGCCACCTGGGCGATGGTGTTGGTCATCACGGCAAGTTCGCGCACCGGCTGGAAAAACTTGGCGAGGTAGGCGAGAAACACGGTGAGTGCGCCCACCGTCATCACGCCGGACAGGATCAGGAATGAGCCCCGCCAGAGCACCACGCCCGTGCAGAACGCGATCGCGATACCGACCACCGGCGAAAGAAGCGACGACAGCCTTCGTGCCTTGATCCAGGCGGTGACGGTCCCACGGCTCGCCAGCTCTAACTGCCGTTCCTGCTGGTCCTCACGCGAGAAAGCCTGCACCACCTCGATCGATTGCAGGCCCTCCTGCAGGGTGGAGAGCATCTCGGACTGGCGTGTGCGCACCTCTTTGACTGCTGTCCTGATCGCTTTGTTGACCCGTACGACGAAGATGGCCAGCAGCGGTGTGATGGCGAGGGCGATCAGAGCGAAATCCCAGCGGAGCCAGAACATCACGGTAACCATCGCGGCGATCGTCAGGCTGTCGGTAAACATGTTGAGGGTGGACACCGACGCGAAACTTTGAATTGTCTGAACATCACCGGTGAGAGTGCTGAGAAGTGTGCCGACCCGAGTGTTGTCGTAATACGCGAGAGAAAGTTCCTGGAGGTGGTGATACAGCCGCACCCGCAGATCGTTTGCGATGCACTGGCCTAAACCCTCGGTCAAGTTCGTGGCGACGTAAAAGGCAATGCCGGTCACCAGCGCGATCGCCACGGTCACGATCCCCGCGGCCGCTGCGATGTATACCTTGCTCGTTCCGCCGAGCATCGGTAGCAGCCAGGTGATCCATTGCGGAGCAGGGTGGTTCCCGGCGACGTTATCGATGATGACCTTGAGCGGCCAGGGCGTGGCCAGGCTCATCGCCATCTGCGTGAGCAGCATCGCCAGGATGATGGCAAGAGTCCGCCGGTAGGGCCGGAGTAGATCGCGTAGCAGCGGCGACACAGTTCGCGTCTCCTTTTGCGGACACGTTTAGCCGAACGGTACAACGGTCGTAGCCCGCGCGCGACAGCGCCCGTGCCCGATGTCACGAGTGTTTCGACATTGTTCAAGACGAAGGTCGATACTGCATCGCGCACCGAAACCGCCGGCGACGGGCATAGTCCCCAGCGAGCGATATCTGCGTCGCGAACTCAGACGTGGCGCCTTGCCGGCGCCACCGACAGGAGGGTGCTCCGTTGGAAAGATTCAGGCCCTCGATCGACTGGGGCAACGAACTCGCCGCGTCTGCGTTGTGGATTTTCAACGCCTGGGCACTCAGTGCAGTCTGTGTGTTGCTGGTCGCGGTCCTGGTGATCCGCTATAGCACGTTCGGACGGCGATTCTGGCGCATCACCGGCGGCTACTTCACCGGCACGGCAAGCGTTGTGGTGTGGGGCACGCTTTCGGTCCTGCTGCTGTCGGTGATCGTCGAGGTGCGCCTCGAGGTGCTACTCAGCTACTACAACAACGACCTGTACTCGGCTCTTCAGGTCGCATTCCAAGGCGCCGGTGCGCGCAACGCCGCGCAGCGCAACTCTGGGGTGCACGGCTTCTGGATCGCGATCGTCATCTTCTGCATCCTGGCGACAATCCACATCGTGCGCATCGTCTTCGATACCTACCTCACCCAGCGTTTCATCATCAGCTGGCGGGTCTGGTTGACCGATCGCCTTTCGGTGGACTGGCTCGCCGGCCGCGCGTACTACCGCGGCCGGTTTGCGGAGCCCGTCATTGACAACCCCGATCAGCGCATTCAGCAGGACATCGACATGTTCACCACCGGGGTGGGTACCGGCCCCAACGTTCCGTCGTACTACTCCCAGACCACGTTGCTTTTCGGGGCGGTGGAATCGGTGGTTTCGGTGGCGTCCTTCACCGTGATCCTGTGGAAGCTTTCCGGGCCGCTCACCCTGTTCGGGGTCGACGTCCCCAGGGCATTGTTCTGGATCGTCATCGTCTACGTTCTCCTCGCCTCGGTCATCGCGTTCCGGATCGGTCACCCGCTCATCAGGCTGAGTTTCCGCAATGAGCAGACCAACGCCGCGTTCCGTTACGCGTTGGTGCGGTTGCGTGATGCCGCGGAGGCGATCGCCTTCTACCGTGGCGAGCAAGCCGAGCGCGCGGAACTCAACAACCGATTCGCGGCCATCATCTCCAACTACCGGCGCTACGTTCGACGCACGGTCGGCTTGGTGGGTTGGAACTTTTCGGTTACCCAGGCGATCGTTCCGCTGCCCTACCTGCTTCAGGCACCGCGCCTGTTCGCGGGCACCATCAAGTTGGGCGACGTGACGCAGTCGGCCACCGCGTTCGGCAAGATCCAGAGCGGACTGTCGTATTTCCGCAATGCGTACAGCCAGTTCGCGAGCTACAACGCCGCGACCATCCGACTGCACGGGCTTGTCGAGGCCAACGACCGCGCCCGCCAACTGCCGGTACTGGCGACCGGGCCCAGCGCCGACGACTCGGTGGAGCTCGACGCCGTTGAGGTGCGCACGCCCGCGGGCGACCCGCTGATCGATTCGCTCGATCTGCGCTTAGAGCGTGGCGAGTCGATGGTGATCACCGGCTCATCCGGTAGCGGCAAGACCACTCTGTTGCGCAGCTTGGCCGAGTTATGGCCCGCCACGGCGGGCCTGTGGCGCAGACCCGCCGGCGACCACGAGACGATGTTTGTATCTCAGCTGCCGTATGTGCCGCTGGGCGATATCCGCGCGCTGCTGTCGTATCCGGCCAAGCCGGGTGACATCGGGGACGATCGACTGCGAGATGTGCTCAGCCAGGTTTTCTTACCCCACCTCCGCGACCGGCTCGACGAGGAGCGTGACTGGGCCAAGGTGCTCTCACCCGGCGAGCAGCAGCGCATCTCGTTCGCCCGTGTCCTACTGACCCGACCTAAGGCGGTGTTCCTCGACGAAGCCACCTCCGCGCTGGATGAGGGCCTGGAGGTTGCGCTGCACCGGCTGCTGCGCACAGAGTTGCCGGAAACCATCATTGTCAGCGTCGCTCATCACGCCACAGTGGAACAGCACCACCAACGCCGATTGGAACTGCTTGGCGGAGGTGCCTGGCGGCTCGGCGCTAGAAGCGGCTATCGCGATGAACCCTGATCCCGGGGCCGCGTCCTTACCGCGCCTGAGAGTCGTCGAGTTGGCATCCGCCGGGACCGACGTCGACGTCGACCTCGGGCCGGTGGTCGCGGTGGGTTCGGCCGCCGATATCGCCACCACGCATGCCCAACCGTGGCTGGAGCGCGCGACGTTCACGCTGACGCAGGACTCGGTAGACGATCGCCGCGTGGTCACCGTGCCGTCGGTCGCGGCCTCCACAGAGGAGTTGGTGCAGCGCGTCGATCGGTGGCCGCAGGCCGCGGCGATATGTGATGACGTCCTGCGGTCACTACATCGGGGCACGCCGACGTGGAGCGGCCTGGTCACCGAATCGCTTGCGTATTCGACTTTGCAGTCGGGCCGCGAATTCAGGGACTGGCTGGCTCGTCGCGGACCGGCGTCGTCGCCGAGCACCCCCGATCCCGTTTTGATTGAGCGCCAAGGTGATTCGTTGAGCATCTGGCTGAATCGGCCCGCCCGCCACAACGCGTTCTCCACCGATATGCGGCAAGCGTTGCTCGAGGCGTTGACGATCGCGCAGTTGGACACGTCGGTGCATCAGGTGGTGCTCGCGGGTAAAGGGCCGTCCTTCTGCAGTGGCGGCGACCTCGCGGAGTTCGGCTCGTTCAAGGATCCGGCGTCGGCGCATCTCGCGCGCACGCGCTACAGCCCGGCGCGTGCGCTCGACGAACTGTCGGGGCGGTTGGGCGAAGGACTGCAGGCGCGTGTGCACGGTCAAGTGCTCGGCAGCGGACTGGAGATGGCCGCGTTCTGTGGACGAGTGGAGGCGGACCCGGAGTCCCAATTCGGCCTGCCCGAACTGGCCCTCGGCTTGATTCCCGGAGCGGGCGGCACAGTCAGCATTACTCGGCGAATAGGCCGTTGGCGCATTGCCTATCTGGTGCTGTCCGGGCGCACCATAACCACCGCAACCGCACGGAAATGGGGTTTGATCGACGCCGTCGCGTAACGCTGTTCAACAGTGTGACCACAATAAGAGCGTGAAGTCGTGGGCTCTTCCGGCGAGCATGCTGTCGCATGTCCGGCAGGTCGGCGCCGCGATCCGGGACCGCGCCACCCGCCTCGGCGGCCAGCCCGTTCGCATCGATGTCCACGAGGTGATCACCGGACGCGCCGCCCTGCTTGAGCTGGACCCGCCGACCCGGATCGCATCGGGCGGCGCGAGCCGACTGCTCGCGGGCGCGGATGGTTGGTGCGCGCTGACTCTGAGCCGCCCCGAAGACCTCGAAGCTGTTCCGGCGCTGCTGGAGCTGTCCGAGGTCGATGATCCGTGGACATCTCTGGGCGCCGCCGCAATCAGACGTTCGGTCGCGGACTTTGTGGCCCGGGCCCGGCTGCTCGACCTGCCCGCGGCGATGTTGGGCGAGGTGGGCGCCGCCGAGCCGACCGTCACGCAGCACAACCCGCCGTCGGCGCGGTCCATCGGGGATCTGCTGGTTGTCGACATGTCGTCGATGTGGGCCGGACCGATGTGCGGTCGGCTGTTGGCGGCGGGGGGCGCGACCGTGGTCAAAGTCGAGACGCCCGCCCGCCCGGACGGCACCCGAAGTGGCGATCGACGATTCTTCGACTGGATGAACAGCGAAAAGCTGAGCTTTTCAGCAAGTTTCGACTCTGACGAGCTTGCGGCCCTGTTGCGGGCCGCCGACGTGGTAATCGAGGGATCGCGGCCGGCGGCCCTTGCCCGTCGCGGTCTTTCCGCCGACAAGGTGCCTGCCCGACCGGGCCGAGTCTGGTTGCGGATCAGCGGATACGGAAGCGGCCATCCCGGACGGGTCGCGTTCGGCGACGACGCAGCGGTCGCTGGTGGGCTGGTCAACGTCGACGAGCATCATCCGATGTTCTGTGGCGACGCAATCGCTGACCCGCTGACCGGCCTGGCGGGCACCGCCGCCGTGCTTGACGCATTGACCCGCGGCGGCGGAGTGATCATCGACGTTTCGATGGCAGCCGTAGCGGCTACCTACGCGGGCCTAGCGGACACCGGAGTCGCCGAGTGTGAGAGACAGATGCCCGAGCTCCCGGCACAGCCGGCCCGCGAGCTCGGCGCCGATAACTCGCGCGTGCGCGCATTGGTCCAGGCGCGGCTCGTCGCATGCTGATCCGGCGCGCGACCCTGCTGGACGGCCGCGTCGCCGACATTCGCGTCGGCGAAATGATCAGCGACGTCGCCCCGACGCTGACACGCCAACCTGACGAGACGGTGTTTGACGCGAATTTGGGTGCCGCCCTTCCCGGCTTGCATGACCATCACGTGCACCTGAGGGCGGCCGCTGCGGCAGTCGGCTCGGTCGCCGTCGGGCCGCCCGCCGTCCGCACCGAAACGGAATTCACGCGAACACTCGCCGCCGCGAACCCCGACGCTGACGGCTGGATTCGAGCGATCGGATACCACGAGTCGGTGGCCGGCGAGTTGGACCGCGCCCGGCTTGACGCCGCCCAGCCCACAGCTCCGCTTCGGGTGCAGCACCGCAGCGGCGCCGAGTGGATCCTCAATTCCGCCGCGCTCGCGCGGATCGGCGACCCGGATCATCCCGATGGGCGGATCCCGAGCGGCGAACCCCGGCTGGCTGAGGCGGTTCCACGGCGTCAACCCGACCTTTCGGCCCTGAGCAAACAGCTCACTAGGTACGGCGTCACCGGCGTCACCGACGCCACCCCCGATCTTGATCACGACGACATCGCCTTTCTCACAACGACTTTCACACAGCGCGTGCGGTGCCTTGCTCCAGGTAAGAAGATCCTTCACGACAATCGGCTCGACCTTGACGGGCTGACGCAGTGGATTACCGATCGCCACGCCAACAGCACCCCCGTCGCGATTCACTGCGTGACCGCAGCTCAGCTCGTCGTCACCATCGCCGCCCTTCGCGCCGCGGGCGGTCATCCGTTGGACCGGATCGAGCACGCGGCGGTGGTGCCGGACGGCTGCGTTCGTGAGCTCGCCGAGCTGGGCGTCACGGTCGTGACTCAGCCGAACTTCGTCGTCGAACGCGGCGACCAGTACACCGACGACATTCCCGCCGACGAGCAGCCTCATCTCTGGCGGATCGCGTCGTTGATGCACGCCGGCATCCCGGTGGCCGCCAGCACCGACGCCCCATTCGGCGCACTCGACCCGTGGGCCGCGATGCGCGCCGCGGTCACCCGGGCCACTACCACGGGCCACGTGCTCGGCCCACAGGAGCGCATTGAGCCTCTGCAGGCCCTGCAAATGTTCCTGGGCTCCGCGGATCGCCCGACCAAGCTACGGAGCATCGGGCCGGGGCAACCCGGTGACCTGGCCATTCTCGCGGTGCGGCCCGCCGAAGCGCTGCGAGCGCTGGCCTCCGACACGGTGGTCGCGACGGTCGTCGCGGGGGCATTGATGTGATTTCGCGACGACCGGAACCACAGAATTTGTATCCTCACCGAGTGCGGAAGCGAATCGTCGTGGTGGCGGCAGCGGTCGTTGCGGTCGCCGGGGTTGCCGCATGCTCGTCAGAACCGCCGCCCAACCACCCCAGCCAGGCATCGGTGACCATCAACGGCAATACGGTCGCGAGCAAGCAGAGCGTCACGTGCAGCCAGCAGGAGAACAACGTGCCCGGCTCCAAGCCGCAGTGGTTCTGGACGCTGGCGGTCGGCGACCGGGATGTTTCCGGAGTCAGGGCGATGCTCAACGGCAGCGACGAGAACCTCACCGCGGAGTCCGTCCACATTCTCAACCTTGGCGGCTTCACCGGGTCCTACTCCGGCGGCGACGGTGGTGAGGCCAACGCCACCTTCGCATCCGAAACGTTCACGATCACCGGCAAGGCCGAAGGTTTCAACACCTACAAGCCCGATGAGCCGGCCACCGCGACGTTCAAGATCGTCGCGACCTGCTGACGTCAGCTGCGGTTGCGCTTCACCTCTTTGAAGGGCACGCCGCGATCGGGGGCATATTCGCGCGGCAACCCCAGGATGCGTTCGGCGATGATGTTGCGGGCGATCTCGGTGCTGCCGCCGCCCAACGACGCCGACTGCCGAGACAAGTAGCGCTCACCGACGCGGAGCAGGCCTTCGGCGCCATCGACGACGGCCGCACTGCCCGCGATCGCCAGCGCGGTGTCCATCTCGAGTTGGGTGTTGACGGCGTGTGAGATGCGGATGATGGATCCCGCTGCCGGGGGCAGCGAGCCGTCATTGACCCCGTGATACACGTGATTGATCAGCTGCGCGTGCACCATTCGGTACACCAGCGCGCGGCCCGCGATGTTCTGTAGGCGTTCGTTGTCGGCCTGGCCCACGGCTTCCAGCAGCGCCGCGTAGTCCACCGGCACGTCGGTCTTGCCCTCGGAGCCGATTCCGCTGGCGAACTCGGACCCGCCGCCGACCGCGCGCCGCTCGTGATACAGCTGGCGTGACGCGACGTGCCAGCCGTTGTTCACCTCACCGAGCACCGCGTCGTCGTCGAGTTCGAGGTTGTCGAAGAACTCTTCGCAGAACTCGACGGACCCGTTGACCTGTTTGATCCGCCGCAAGGTGATCCCGGCGCTGTTCATGGGCACCAGGAACATGCTCAGGCCCTCGTGCTTGGGCACATCCCAATTGGTCCTGGCCAGCAGCAGCCCATAATCGGCAGCGAATGCGCTTGTGCTCCACGTCTTTGCGCCGTTGACAACCCACTTATCGGCTACCTTGTCGGCACGCGTGATCACGCCGGCCAGATCCGATCCGCCGCTGGGTTCGGATAACAGCTGCACCAGCACTTCGTCCCCACGTAGTGCCGCCGAAATGTGTTGGCGCTTCTGCTCTTCACTGCCGGTGTCGAGGATCGTCGCACAGCAGATCGTGAACGTGGGCGTATTGAGAATCATCGGCATCTCGTAGTTGCGGGTTTCCGCGTCGAATGCCTTCTGGTAGTCGATGGGCAGTCCGAGGCCACCGTACTCGCGGGGGAAACAGATGCCGGCGAATCCCCCTTCGTAGAGGCGCTTTTGGAGCTCTCTGACCCGTTGCCAGGGCTCTTCTTCTCCGCGATCAGCCGCAGGCGGGTTGGTCGGATCGATGCGAGGCATGTTCTCTGCCAGCCACGCCCGCGCCCGCGCGGCGAACTCTGCGACCGATTCGGTGATCTCGGTTGGCGCCGAGGTGGTCTCGGTCATGACGCCGGCTCAAGTTCCTTGGTGAGCCCGTAGACCCGCAAGTTGTGGTCTTCGGGCGTGCCGAACATCGAGCGGTACAGTGTGGCTCGCCGCAGGTACAGGTGCAGATCGTGCTCCCATGTCACGCCGATGCCGCCATGCAACTGGATGCAGTCCTGCACCATGCCCTGGGCGTATTCACCGACATAGGATTTCGCGACGCTGACCGCCAGGTTGGCACCGGGCGAGCGCTCGGCCACCTCCGCTACCGCAGCACGGGTAGTGGCCCGGCAGGCCTCCAACCAGATCTTCAGGTCGGCGAACCGGTGCTTGAGCGCCTGGTAGGAGGCGAGCGGACGACCGAAGGAGTGACGGTCGGAAGCCCATTGAATGGTGAACTCGAGGACCCGGTCAAGGATGCCGACGACCTCGGCGCACTGCAGCACCATCGCAATCTGGGCCTGCCGTTCGATGAGCGTTGGCGTCTGCGCCGCGGTGCCGACTGCCGCCGATTCGTCGACCTTCACACCGTCGAAAGTGACTCGGTCATACCGCTTCACCAAGTCGATCGATCGCTGTGGTTCGACACGAACGCCGGGCGCATCCGTCGGCACCAGGAATTGCCGGATCGCACCCTCGGATTCGGCGACCACCATCAGGATTGCGCTCTGGGAGCCGGCCTCGACGCGGTCCTTCACGCCGTCGATACGGAACCCCGTCGCCGTGCGCGCGCCACGCACCGTGGGCTCCAGTGGGGCCCACGGCTTACCCGGCTCGTACACCGCCCAGGACGCGATCGCGTCGCCGGACACCAGGGCTTCGATCGTCGTTGCGTGGCTGTGATTTTCGTCGATAGTTTGCTCTTCGCGCCAGCGCTCATCGGCCGCATCGACTAGCCCGGCGAGAACGGTGCTGACCGGATGCAGTGGGCCCGGCGCGACGGTCTTGCCCATCAGCTCGGCAACGACCGCCAGATCCTCGACGCCGTTGCCGGACACGCTTCCCCCGCCGAGGTCCTCGGGCACCAGCAGGCCCGCCCAGCCCAATTCGGCAGCGCGCCTCCACCATTCGGGCTCGAATGAGACCCCGGCGTCGTGAAGCTCCCGCACCCGGGTGAGTGAGGCCTCCTTCTCCAGGAACGCCTGGGCAGTCGACGCGAAGAGCAACCTCTCCGGCGACGCCCCACTCACGCGTGGACCGGCGAGCCGACCTTGAACAGCTTCATCATGTTGCCGCCCATGATCGTTGCCTTGTCGTCCTCGGACAATCCCTCGAGCTCGTCGACGAATGAGATCGGGTCCTTGAGGCCCTCCGGGTGCGGCCAGTCCGAACCGAACACCACGCGGTCGCTGCCGACCATCTGGACGATCTCGGTGAACCGGTCCTCCCAGAACGGGCTGATGTACACACAGCGCTTGAAAGCCTCGATCGGATCCTCGAGGAAACCGCTCGGCATCTTGGCGTAGGTGCCCTTGAGTTGCTTGAACAGGTAGGGCACCCAGTCGGCGCCGTTCTCGATCGACAGAACCCGCAGTTCGGGGTTGCGGGACAACGCCCCGTGGCACACCAGCGCAGCCATCGCGTCCTCGATGGGCCGCTTGCCCATCGCGACCATTCGGAATGCCGTGGGCTTGAACGGCAGGAACTCGTCGCCCGGTTCCCACACGTTCAAGAAGTCGGAGTACCCGCTGTCCGACGCGTGCATCGACACCGGAATGTCGGCCTTGATGCACGCCTGCCAGAACGGGTCGAACTCGGGCAGGCCGAACGAGCGGGTCCCGCGGAAGCCGGGCACCGGAGCCGGCCGCACCAGCACCGTGCGGGCTCCGTGATCCAGGCACCATTCGAGTTCCTCGAGCGCCCGGTCCACGATGGGCAACGTGACCACCGGGGTGGCGAAGATGCGGTCCTTGTAGTTGAACGACCACGTTTCATGCATCCACTGGTTGAGCGCGTGGATGACGTCGTGCGTCATCTCCGGGTCGTCCTTCAACCGCTCTTCGACCAGGCTCGCCAATGTGGGGAACATCAGCGCGTAGTCGATGCCGAGCTCGTCCATCACCTCCAGGCGCGGGCCCGGCTCACGGAACGCGGGGATCGCCTGCATCGGCTCACCCATCATCTCGCGGTAACTCTTGCCGCCGCTGCCGTGCCGGAAGTACTCCTCCTGAGCGCCCGGCCGCGCGACTACGTCGAAGGTGGGGTTGGGAATGTAGTCGCTGATGTGGCCGCGGACGACGATCTTCGTGCGGCCGCGGACCTGCACGTAATCGATGACGTTCTTGCGCTTGTCGGGCAGGAATTTAGTCAGCGCCTCCTGTGTCTCGTACATGTGGTTGTCGGCGTCGAACACCGGGTAGGGAAGTTCGCGAGATGGCATGACCGGCTCCTGAGAGTCTTGTTGTTCTCTAGCGGTAATGACATTACCACTTCTGGACCAGCGTAAACGACCCGCCTGAAAGACAACGCTGCGGCGAGCGCATCACGCAGGTCAGACGGGTTCGCCGTCATTCGCAAGGCCTCTCGTGCAGAACTCGTAGATGTGGTTGGCGTCGATCGGGACACCGTTCAGCTCGACCCCCAGGACGCGCAGTCGCATCGCGCCGAGAACGGTCTGCATAATCAGCGCGGCGGTGGCGTTGACGTCGAGGTCTGCCCGGAAGGTGCCTTCGGCGATACCCCGGTTCAGGATGTCTTGGATCAGCTCGTGCAGCGGCAACAGCACGCGGGCATATTCACGGGGCAGCGTTTCGGCCAGGTGATCGTTGTAGAAGGTCAAACCCCTGTTGATGCTGTCCTGGGTGGTGGATTCGGCCGGCGCGCAGATCCGGTCGATGAGCAGGCGCAGCGCCGCCGCGCTTGCCAGCCCGGTCGTCTCTTCGCGCCACTTCTGCGTCGACTCGGCCATGATCTTGTCGATCAGCGCGAGCAGCAGCTCATCCTTGGTGGAAAAGTGCTGGTAGAAGGATCGCAGCGACGTCTTCGACCGTTCCACGACCTCGAGCACCGTGAAGTCGGTGCGTCCCGTCTCGCCCAGGATCGCCAGCGCAGACTTCATGAAGCGCTTGGCGCGAGATTCGGTGTCGACGCCTACGGAGTTGGATGTCGCCGGCCGAGCGGCTCCAGAGTCGGATGTCGCCGGCCGAGCTCCCGCGTCCGGCGACCGTCCGGTCGGCTTCGCCATCGGAACATCCTTCGCGTCGGTCATGCAGCTGGTGAGAATGACGTTACCGTTTTCCTGGAAGCTGACGGAAGCTTGAGGCTACTGTTTTGCACCGGCCGGATTGATGAGCCGGATCGATGAGTACGTGAGGTTGGACATGACAACGGAATCTGATCAGACGCAGTGGTCGGTCGCCGGCCTGCTCGAAGTGTTCGACGTGCAACCCAACGGGCCCGACCGCTTCACCGCGGAGACGGGCATCGCGGGTGCCGACGAGCGGCAGGTGGTGGAGGGGACCCAGGTGCTGGCGCAGGCGATCGTGGCCGCCGCGAAACGGTTTGCGGACAAGTCGGTGCGTTCAGCGCACGCGGTGTTCAGTAGGGCGGTGATGGTCGGAGCGCCTGTCGAGCTGGTCATCGACGTCGTGCATGAAGGCCGGTCCACAGCGACCGCGATCGTCTCCGCGCAGCAGAACGACCGGCGCTGCGTGACGATGACCATCTTCGCCGACGTGCCGTCAGACGATGTGATCCGCCACCATCTTCAGCGTCCCGATGTCGCGGCGCCCGGCGACGCGAACCTTTCGCCGATGCCGATGATCGGACGCGAGCTGCGGCTCGTCGACGTGGTGGACGTCAACAGCCCCGACGAGGTCGGACCACCGGAGTTGTACGCCTGGCTGCACTACGACCCGATCCCGGCGCGGGACGATCTGGCCAAGGCGTTGATCGCGTATTTCACTGGACATCTTGGGATTTCGACGACCATGCGCGCGCACGAGGGTATCGGCACCAGTCAGGCGCATCTGACGGTGTCCACCGCACCGATGACGATCACCGTCAGCTTCCACGAGCCGGTGCGTTGGGAGGGCTGGCTGCTGTACACCCACGAGAGCACCCAGGTGGGCGCCGGCATGTCGTATGTCCGCGGCGCGGTGCACAGCGAGGAAGGCGAGCTTCTCGCTTCGTTCGCTCAGGATGCGATGATCCGCCCTCTGCGTACCAGCGACACCGCCATCAAGGCGCAGTCACGGTTTTAGCGTCCCGCGGTCAAGTGCGTCTCGCAGTTCGCGCTTCAGCACTTTGCCGTAGCTGTTCTTGGGCAACGCGTCCACGAACAGGTAGCGCTTGGGACGTTTGAAGCGGGCGATGCGCTCCAACAGGTGAGCGTCCAACAGAGCCGGCTCGACCGCGCCGACGATGAACGCGACCACGACCTCGCCCCATTCCGCGTCCGGCGCACCCACCACGGCCGCCTCCGAGACACCTGGATGCTCCAGCAGAACCTCTTCGACCTCGCGAGGATAGATATTGCTTCCGCCGCTGATCACGACATCTTTGGAGCGATCGCGCAGCGTCAGATAACCCCGCTCGTCGAACGAGCCCATGTCGCCGGTGTAGAGCCAGCCGTCCTTCAGCGTGCCGCGTGTGGCCTCGGGATTGTTCCAGTAACCCGACATCACCGCGTCCCCGCGGCAGACGATCTCACCGATTTCGCCCGTGACAGCCGCCGTGCCGTCATCGCGCAGCACCGCGACGTCCATGCCCGACCTCGCGTAGCCGACCGACCCGAGGATCGCGTCGTCGCCGGCTTCGTGGTCGGTCCGGCGAAGACCCGTGATGGTCATCGGCGACTCGCCCTGACCGTAGACCTGAGCGAAGATCGGACCGAACGCGGCCATCGCCTTCTTCAGGCTGTCGACGTACATCGGGCCGCCGCCGTAGACAATCGTCCGCAAGTTCGTTGGCCGATCACGGCCAGTCTGGACAAGGCGCTGCACCATTGTCGGGGCAAGGAACGCGCTCGAACCGGGATGGTGTTCGCAGAGATCCAGGAATTCTGTCGGATCGAACCGGCCCGATTCCGGCACCACCTGGCGGGCACCGCGCAGCACGTAAGGAGCGACGTAAATGCCCGAGCCATGCGACATCGGCGCGCCGTGCACCAGACTGCAGTTCTCGTCGGGCGAATCGATGTCGACCAGATGGGCGACCGTCATCGCCATCAGGCTGCGGTGTGAAAGCATCGCGCCCTTCGATCGACCGGTGGTGCCGCTGGTGTAGAAGAGCCAGGCCAGCGTCGACGGATCAGTGGATTGGGGAGTGTACCGTTCGGCCGCCGACCACTGTGAATACGATGCTGTGCCAACCGTTTCGATCGGAAGATCGGCAACGGACGCGAGTTGGGAAGCGATCTTCGCCGAGGCGAACACTTGCACGACGTTCGCGTCCTCGAGGATCTGCGCCATCTCCCGAGGATGCAGTTTGTAGTTGAGCGGGACGACCGCGCACTCGGCCGCCCAGACCGCGAACATCAATTCGACGAACTCCGGGCGATTCTCGCTGGCGATCGCAATCCGCGCGCCCGGGCCGGCGATCTGGCGTACCGACGTCGCGAGCCGCAGCGCGCGGTCACGCAGTTCGCGCCACGTGCACAACTGGCGCTCGCCGCAGTAAACCGCGCCGCAGTCGCCGAATCGCGACGCGGCCTGGTCGAGCAGCGCGAACATATTCAACGGGCTACCCATTCCGAAGTCAACGCGAAGTCCGACAGATACTTCGTCGAACTCCAGCCGCCGTCGACGACAATCGTCTGGCCGTTGATGAAGCTGCCGCCTTCAGAGCACAAAAACGCGATGGTGCTTGCGATGTCGTCGACCGTCGCCAGCCGCTGATGCGGCGTCATCTCGGTGTTCATCTTGAGGAATCGCTTGTCCTGCAGGCGCCGCTCGACCATCGGTGTCTGAGTCACCCCGGGCGCCACCGCATTGCAACGTATCCCTTGCGAACCGTATTGGCAGGCAATGTGGGTAGTCAGCGCCGTCAGTCCCCCCTTTGCCGCCGAGTACGCGCCGCCGCGCAGGCCGCCCACGACGGCGAACGTCGACGTCACGTTGATGATCGCCGAACCGGGTGACATGTGCGGCAGCACGTCGCGGGCCAGCCGGAACGGCGCGCGCAGCATCAAGTTCAGGAAATAGTCCAATGTCTCGTCATCGGTCTCGTCCAGCGGCTTCGGGTTGCCCACGCCCGCGTTGTTGATCAGGAAGTCGATGTGGCCCCATCGGGTGACGGCGAGGTCGACGATTCGGCGGGGGGCGTCGTCATCGGTCAGGTCAACGGCGAGGGTGGCAGCGCGCTCCAGGTCGCCTGTACTCTGCTCCAGGGCCTTCGCCAATTCGGCGAGCCTATTCTCGTCTCTGCCGACGCCCAGCACCGCCATGCCCACTTGCGCGAGCTTGGTCGCGCAACCGAAGCCGATACCGCTGCTCGCACCCGTCACGATTGCTACTTGCATATCTCTCGTCCACCTTCGATCAGCCTCGCTCTAATCTGCTGCTTGAGGACCTTGCCCGCGTCGTTCTTCGGCAATGCTTTCCAAATAGCCACCTGCTCGGGCACTTTGAACCGGGCGACGCCTTGGTCCTCCAGGAATTCCCTCAAGCTTGCGACATCTGGGCCCCGCCGCACGGCGGAGACGATGACCGCGCAGGCACGTTCGCCCGTGCGCTCATCGGGCAATCCGACCACGGCGACCTCGGCGATGCCGGGGTGACCGACCAGGATGTCCTCGACCTCCTTGGGAGAGATGTTCTCGCCGTGGCGGATGATGATGTCTTTGGCGCGGCCGGTGACGACGAGGTACTCGTCGTCGACCCAGCGGCCGAGGTCTCCAGTGCGAAAAAAGCCTTCGGCACTGAAGGATTCGTCCTCGTCCTCGGGGTGCAGATAACCGATCAGCATCTGCGGCCCGCGCGCCAGGATTTCGCCCACGCCCGGCGGCGCGGCGTTGTGGCTGACGAGCTTGATGTCGGATGTGCCCGCACACCCGTCGGTGTCGGCCGCGTGGTCCGTGTCGCCGCGTCGCGTCGCACCGACCGTCGTGATGGGCACCTCTGTCGAACCGTAGACACGCGTGACCACCGCGTGTTCGAAATACGACGCCGCTCTGCGGATCAGCGATGGTGGCACCGACGCGCCGCCGCAGATGAGCACCTTGAGGTCGGACAGGTGTGCGCCGCCACGCTCGGCGGCGCTAAGGATGCCCGCCAAAAATGGTGTTGCTCCGGACATGTGGGTGCAGCGTTCGCGCTCCATCAGTGTCACCGCCTGATCGGGATCCCACCGATCCACGAGAGTCGCCGTGGTGCCCAGCAGCAGCGGGCACTCGAAGGCGTAGATGGAGCCGCCGATGTGAGCGATCGGTGACGGAACGAGAAATCGGTCACCGGGATCCACCAGCCAGTGATCGCGAATCTGACAGATCAGCGCATGGATGGAGTTATGGCTGTGAAGAACGCCTTTCGGGCGCCCGGTCGTTCCCGACGTGTACAGAATCATCCGGACCGCATCCGGGTCCAGCGCCGGCGGTTCTTGGGGTTCAGGCTGCTGCTCGAACAACGAGGCGTAGCGCGTGTGGGCGCCTGCTTCATCGGTGCGTAGCGCGACCACCTCCGGTGGCTCAGCCAACTGGGCGGTCACGCGTGACAGCATCGACGCGTAGTCGTGGCCGCCGAATTCGGACGGCACGAAGATCATCCGGCTCGCAGCATCGGCCAAGATGAACCGCAGTTCACGATCCCGCAGGGACGGCAGGATCGGGTTCACTACCATGCCCGCCAATGTCGATGCCAGGTAGATGACCGCGGCCTCGTGCCAGTTGGGCAGCATGAACGACACCACGCTGCCGGTCGGCATGCGGGTCAGCAGTGTCTGCGCGAGTGCGGTCGCCTGGGCGTCCAGCGCCGCGCAGCTGAGGCGGACATCGCCATCTACCAACACCGTTCGCTGCGGTGTCGTCAGCGCCGCCCCGCGCAGCGAGTCGGCCAATGTGGTGTGGACCCACCACCCGCGGCCGTAGTAATCGGCCGCGTGCGGCGCGTTCTTGCCGTCGACGTGTACCCGCACCGCGAGCTAGCCCTTCACCCGCCGCATGGTCATGGCGTGGCGGAAGCGGGACGCCGGATGGGTGTTGATCGTGACCTGGGCGACCTCGCCGTCAGACGTCTTGTATGTGCGTTGCATTTCCAGTGCGGCGGTGCCTGGCTGGATTTGCAAGCCTTCCGCCAGCTCCAGCGAGATCACCACCGCGGCGATCTGCTGATGCACTTCGACGACGCTGACCCCGAACAGGTCCTCGATCAGCGGGAAGATCGGGCCGCTCTGGCGTTGCAGGAGCCTGCCCACGGCCGCGAACGCGCGATTGATGTAGTACTCCGTTCGGCAGATCGGCGCCGAATCGCCATCGGCTTGCCGGTAACCGCGTACGGTCAACCACTCCGTGCCGGCCGCCAAGCCCGTTCGGGCGGCGAGATCATTGTCTATCGTCACCATCGCGTTGGACTCGATCACCAACTGCGTACCGGCCGCGAACGCGATCAGGTCGTTGATCGACATGACGTCCTGCGCATAGGAGTTCGACGCCGGGCGAGGAACGACGAGGGTGCCGGCCCGCGGCCGCGATGCGACCAGGTTGTCGTCGCGCAATCTGCGTAACGCCTCACGCACGGTGTAGCGGCTGACCGCGAATCGCTCACACAGCTCGTGCTCGGTGGGCAGCTGCGAGCCGACCGGATACACCCCGTCAACGATTTCCTTCCGAAGGGTGCGAGCGACCTGAAGGTAGCGGTGGTCGGCAGGAGTGACGGTCACGTGCTTACCCGGTGTAGTGCCAGAACGCTGCCGTCACCGTCGGCCGAAACGAACAGACTGCCGTCGTGACCGATTGTGATGCCGGCGAACGGACCTTGCGGCCCCGAAAACGGGGGCATCCCCTTGAGCGGTTTCGGAACCACGCCCGGCGGCGGCCCGACCGGCAACCCCGACGCGATCGTCAGCCGAGCCTGGGTGCCCAGGTCGAACTGAATCAGCTCCTTGGCGCCCGCATCGACGATATACAGCCGGCCATCTGCCACGAGAATGCCCTGCGGACACTGCAATTCATCGACCACTGTTTCGGCGGTCGATCCGGCTAGGCGCACCACCCGCCCGGCACCCGATTCCGCGACAAGCGTGGCCCCGTCGGGGGCGATCGCGACTCCCACCGGGTCTTGCAACCCGGATCCGAGGACCTCGACATTGCCCACGCCCACCGAGAGCACCCGTCCCGTGCCCAATTCGGCGACCACGACGCCGGCCGGACCGATCGCCACGCCATAAAGCTGGTCGAATCCGTCTGCCAGCACCTCGGTTTCACTGACGCCGGGTGAATACCGCGACACCTGGCCAGCGGACGTGGTGACCACGAACTCGCCGTCGCCGAACGGCGCCAGCCCGCGTAAGAACCCGGGATAGCCCGGTGAGAACAGCATCGCGACCGTCTGCAATGACCCGTTCGGCCGCACGACGTAGAAGTAGGTGCCGTCGGCGATGTAGAGGTTCCCGTCGTCGCCGACCGCGAGATCCAGCGGCCAGTTCAAACCACCCGGCAGGACGGTTCGCGTTTCGCCGCCGCGAAGAATCTCGGTGATCTGCCCGGTGAAGTTCGAGACAAACAGCCGATCGCCCACGAAGGTTACGTTGTCCAGGCCGGGGGTGAGCTGAGCGAGCACGGTCTGCTGACCGCTGCGCGGGTCGATGCGCAGCACCTGCCCGCTCGCCACCTGGGTCGACACGATGAAGCCCTCGGCATCGAACTTCACCGAATCCGGCACGCCGAGGTCGCCTGCGACACGTTGGGGCTGACCGCCTTCGGGGTCGATCCGCCAGATCTCGTTGGCACCCATGACCGGGAAATAGAGCAGGCCGTCGGGACCGACTTCCATCGCGTTCGGCGACGGCACGTTCTCCAGCAGCACGCGTGGCTCGCCGCCGTTCAGGTCCATCTCGAGAAGCCGCCCGCCCTCGCGGCACTCGCCGACGAACAGCCGTCCTCGGTGAAAGGTGATGCCGTTCGCGGACGGGACGTCGTCGCGCAGCACGCGGGTCCGACCGCCGGCATCGAGCACGCTCACGCGACCGTCCATCACCTCGGTGGCGTACAGATTGCCGTTCGGGTCGAAAGCGACATCGTCGGGCGCGATGATGTCGCCGCCCCTCGCACTCACGGTGTCAACCTGCCCGGTGGCGGGGTCGAGCGCGCTGATCTGACTGCCGGTCACCTGCGCCACATAAACCCGGCCGTCCGGGCCGGTGCGGAGACCGTTGGCACCGAACAAGCGGCTAGGCGCGGTCACGCGTTCGAGTCGCCAGCCCTCGGCAACGTTCAGCGGGTTTGTGGGTATGTACCGGCCCTCGTGCAGCGAGATGGTCATGCCTCGTCGCGATCCTTCCGTCCGGCACCCTGCGCTGGACGTTATCAAGCACTGCTAGTCCAGACAATAGTTCTTCGGCGAACTACGACCCACCTTGACGGCGTGATTATTGCTGCGGAATAGTGTTCTGCAATATGCAGAGCATCGTATGTTGTCCGGACAATTAGTGCAGCTATGAAGGATTTCCTCAGGCTGGACGGCCGCGTCATCGTCGTTTCGGGCGCCGGTGGTGGCGGCATCGGCACGACTGTGTCCAGGATGGCGGCCGAGGCGGGCGCCACGGTGATCGCGGTGAGCCGGTCTAAGGAGAACCTCGACGAGCACGTCGCTCCGCTGGCGCAGGACCGCCTTTCTGTCGTACCGGTTGCGGCTGACGCGTCGACCGACGACGGGATCGGTGCCGTCATCGACCAGGCGCGGCGGACCGAAGGGAATCTGTACGGGCTCGTGAACATCGCCGGTGGCGCCGAGCCGTCGACGTGGATGCCGTCGACCCGGGTGAGCCGGGCCGATTGGCGTGAGCTCTTCGCCGCGAACCTCGAGACCGCGTTCTTCATGAGCCAGGCCGTCGCCGCTGAGCTTCGCGCCCAGGGACTTCCCGGCTCGATCGTGTCGATCTCGTCGATCAGCGGCATGAACACCGCACCGTTCCACATCGCGTACGGCACAGCGAAGGCCGCGATCGTGGCGATGACCCGCACGATGGCGGTCGAACTCGCACCCGACAACATCCGCGTCAACGCGATCGCGCCGGGGGTCACCGAGACGGCGGCGTCGCGCACCTACACCGATCCCGATCCCGATCGCGACCGTCGCGCCATCGCGATGGGACGGCGCGGGCGACCCGAGGAGCAGGCCGGGGCCATTCTGTTCTTGCTCTCCGACCTGTCGAGCTATGTCACCGGTCAGACATTGCTCGTCGACGGCGGCCTCAACCTGAGGTGGAGCCATCTCGGTGCCGACAACACATCCCTGTTCCTCAAGGACGAATCCTTCCGCGCGGCGATCAAGGAAATGTGATGACGGACATTAAAAGCCAAGCAAGCCAAGCAGCTGAACAGCTCTCCATGCCGGTGACGATCGGCGTGGAGGCATACACCTCACCGGAGTATGCCCACGCCGAACGTGACAAGCTGTGGCGAAAAGTGTGGCAGCAGGTCGGCCGCGTCGAGGAGCTGCCGGAGGTCGGCAGTTATCTCACGTACGAGATCCTCGACGACTCGATCATCGTTCTGCGCACGGGGCCCAGCGAGTTCAAAGCCCACCACAACGTGTGCATGCACCGTGGCCGTCGGCTGATCGACACGCCTGAGGGCGCCAAGAACGCATGCGGCCGCGCACGAAAGTCGATCGTCTGCGGATTCCACGGCTGGACATACGGTTTGGACGGCGCATGCACGCACATCCGCGAGCATGATGACTGGAGGGGCGTGTTGACGCCCGAGAACACACACCTCGCCAGCGTCACAGTCGACACCTGGGGCGGCTGGCTGTGGATCAACATGGACCCTGACCCCGAGCCGCTGATGGACTACCTCTTCCCGGCTGCGAAGATCCTCGACCCGTTCGGGTTGGAGAATATGCGCTACAAGTGGCGCAAGTGGCTGAACTTCGACTGCAACTGGAAGGTCGCGATGGAGGCCTTCAACGAGACCTACCACGTCTTCACGACGCACCCGGAGTTCAACAAGTTCGGCGAATTCAAGGGCTGGGCGAAGGCGCAGGGCAAGCACAGCAACATCGGCTACGACGCGCCGGACGACCTGGAGGAGACGAAGTCAAAGATCCGGCTCGGTACCGGCGATCCGCGCATTTCGACCGCCGAGATGCAGGTCTACACAATGGAAGAGACCAACGCCACGACCACTCAGACGCTGGTGAACGCGGCGCTGCGCCTGGTTGACGAGTTGCCCGAAGGCACCACGGCCGACAAGGTCCTTGAGCACTGGCTGACGTCGGCACGCTCCGATGACGAGGCCCGCGGCGTGATCTGGCCGACGATCCCACCGGATGTGTTGGGGCAGAGCGGGACGGCCTGGCAGATCTTCCCGAACTTTCAGATCGGGCAGGGACTCACCAGCGCGTTGTGCTACAGCGCCCGGCCCCACCCCAGCTACGACCCGAACAGGTGCATCTTCGAGGTGGCGGTGTTCGAGCTGTTCCCGAACGGCGAGGAGCCCCAGACGGAGTGGCAATACACCCCGGTCGGCGACCCCAACTGGCGGTCCGTGCTGCCTCAGGACTTCTCGAACATGGCGGCAGTGCAGCAGGGCATGAAGTCCCTTGGCTTTCGGGGGACAAAACCCAACCCGTATCGCGAGCGCAGCACCGTCAATCTCCACTACCAGCTGTCGAAGTACATGGGCACGGGCGAACCCCGAGAACTGCGATGAGCCGCTTGCGCGAAGAGCCGAGAACCGAGATGAGCCGCTTGCGCGAAGAGCCGGATTTTGTGAAGGAGAACGCACCCAGCATGACGATGCACCGAGAAGCCTGCGGACCCACCCAGACTCCCGACGACATCGATATCGATCGTCTTCGGGAGAAATATCGTCAGGAGCGTGCCAAACGGCTGCGCGACGAAGGGTCGAAGCAGTACGTCGAGCTGTCTGATGACTTCGCGGGGTATTACGAAACCGACCCACACACGCCGGTCGCACCGCGCGACCCGATCTCGGACGACGTCGACGTCGCCGTACTGGGCGGGGGCTTCGCAGGCTTGCTGTCGGCGGCCTACCTGAAGAAGGCCGGAGTTGGCGACGTTCGGATTATCGAGCTCGGTGGCGATTTCGGGGGTGTTTGGTACTGGAACCGGTACCCGGGCATCCAGTGCGACAACGAATCATATTGTTACATACCGCTGCTCGAAGAGCTCGACTTCATGCCGAGCAAGAAGTTCGCCGACGGCGCCGAGATTTATGAGCATTGCCGGCGCATCGGAAAGCACTTCGGGCTCTACGATTCGGCGATCTTCTCCACACAGGTGCGAGATCTGCGCTGGGACCAGGAGATCAAGCGCTGGCGAATCAGCACCAACCGCGACGACGACATTCGCGCTCGCTTCGTCGTGATGGGCTCGGGTCCGTTCCACCGGCCGAAGCTGCCCGGCATCCCGGGAATCAAGGATTTCAAAGGACACAGCTTCCACTCGTCGCGTTGGGACTATGACTACACCGGCGGGGACACTACCGGCGGACTGCACAAGCTCGCCGACAAGCGCGTCGCGCTCGTGGGGACGGGAGCCACCGGCGTACAACTCGTGCCGTACCTCGGTCGGGATGCCAAGCACCTGTATGTGTTTCAGCGCACGCCATCAACCGTCGACGAGCGTGGCAACACACCGACCGATCCCGGATGGGCAAAGTCGCTGAGGCCCGGATGGCAGAAGGAGCGGCAGCGCAATTTCCACGGCTGGACGTTCGAGGGAATGGCGCTGGGCCAGCCGGACCTGGTCTGCGACTTCTGGACCGAGCTCGGCCGTAACACGGCGGCCCGTGTCCTCGCCTTGGATGATCCTGCCGCCATGTCTCCCGAGCAATTCATGGCGATCAGGGAGGAGGAAGACTACAAGATCATGGAGCGGCTGCGGCGGCGCGTCGAGGGTCTCGTCGAGGACGGGGAAACCGCCGAGACGCTCAAGCCCTATTACCGGTTCCTTTGCAAGCGGCCGTGTAGCAACGACCAGTATCTGTCGACTTTCAACCTGCCCAACGTGACGCTGGTCGACGTCTCTTCGTCCAAGGGTGTCGAGCGTGCGACGGAAAGGGGACTCGTCGCCAACGGCGTTGAGTACGAAGTTGATTGCATCATCTATGCCAGCGGCTTCGAGATCACCACGGAGATCAGCCGACGGTACTCCATTGATGCGATCGCAGGTCGCGACGAGCTGTCGTTGTTCGACTATTGGCACGACGGATACAAGACGTTGCACGGGATGACCAGCCGCGGATTCCCCAACCAGTTCTTCACGGGCTTCACCCAGGTGGGCATCTCCGCCAACATCGCCGCGAACTACGAGCTGCAGGGCGAACACATCGCGTACATCATCTCCGAAGCGCTGGTGCGGGGCGCCACCACCGTGGAGCCCAGCCAGGAGGCGCAGGACGAGTGGTGCACGACGATTCGCGACACCGCGATTGACAATTCGGCGTTCGACGCCGAATGCACGCCGGGCTATTACAACAACGAAGGCGGGGGCGGCGGAGAGGGAATCCGGTCGCACCTCGGCGAGCCATATGGCCCCGGTTTCTACGCCTTCGGTGATCTGCTGAAAGAGTGGCGCGAGAAGGGCGATCTGGACGGTCTGGTGCTCGGAAGATGAATGCCTGAACTGAGATTCGACGATCGTGTGGCCGTCGTGACCGGTGCCGGCCGCGGATTGGGCCGCGCCTACGCGAAGCTGCTCGCGTCGAAGGGCGCGAAGGTCGTGGTCAACGATTCGGGCGCCAGCCTGACCGGGGACGGCAGCGACGCGGGACCCGCAGAAGCGGTGGTGCGGGAGATCCAAGCAGCGGGCGGGGCGGCCGTCGCATGTACCGAGTCCGTCGCGACCCCGGAGGGCGGCACCACGATCATCCATACCGCCCTGGACCGCTACGGCCGAATCGATATCCTGATCCACAACGCGGGCAACGTTCGTCAGGCCCCCCTCAAAGAGATGACCTATGAGGACTTCGATGCCGTCCTCGACGTGCATCTTCGAGGGGCCTTCCATGTGGTCCGGCCCGCCTTTCCGGTGATGTGCGACGCAGGTTACGGCCGCGTTGTGTTGACCTCATCGATCGGCGGCCTGTATGGGAACCACGGCGTCGCGAACTACGCGGCGGCCAAGGCGGGCGTCATCGGACTGTCCAATGTCGTTGCGCTGGAGGGCGCCGCCGAAGGGGTGAAGAGCAACGTGGTCGTGCCTGCCGCGGCGACGAGAATGGCAGAGGGGCTGGACACATCGGCTTACCCGCCGATGGGACCCGAGCATGTCGCGCCCGCGGTTGCCTGGCTTGCGCACGAATCATGCTCGATCACAGGGGAAATACTGGTCGCAGTCGCTGGCCGGGTGGCCAAAGCGCTCATCGCCGAGACTCCGGGCGTGTACCGCTCTTCGTGGTCGATCGAGCAGGTCGGCGAGGACCTTGCCGCCATCGGTGACGCGACCGCGCCCGTGGTCTTTCCCGTCGTTGCGGACGGTCACGTCGAGCACATCCGCTACAGCTTCGAGATGGCACACCGTGGCTAGCGGCCCGCTGATCGGGGTGTGCGTGGTGGATCTCACCGCGATGGTGATGGGCCCGTATTGCACGCAGATCATGGCCGACATGGGCGCTGACGTGATCAAAGTCGAGCCGCCCGAGGGCGATAACACGCGCTACATCTCGGTCGGTCCCGCACCGGGAATGAGCGGCGTCTTCGTGAACGTGAACCGCGGCAAGCGCAGCGTTGTGCTGGACCTGCGGTCCGAGGCGGGCAAGAGCGCACTGCGCGCGCTCATCAAGGAAGCTGATGTGTTCATCCACTCGATGCGGTCAAAGGCGGTCGCAAAGCTCGGGTTCGGCTATGACGAGGTCGCCGCGATCAATCCGGCGATCATCTACACCAACTGCTACGGGTATGGCCGGCGGGGACCACAGCGGGACCGGCCCGCGTATGACGACACCATTCAGGCCGAGTGTGGACTGCCCGCCATCCAGGAACAGCTGACAGGTGAGGCGAGCTATGTCGGCACGATCCTGGCGGACAAAGTCGCCGGTTTGACGGCGCTGTACGCCACGATGATGGCGCTGTTCCACCGTGAGCGGACGGGGGAGGGGCAGGAGGTCGAGGTCAGCATGTTCGAGACGATGGCGTCGTTCATCTTGGTCGAGCACGCCAATGGCGCCATGTTCGACCCTCCCCTGGGGCCCGCCGTGTATCCCCGTACGGTTGCGCCCAACCGCAGGCCGTACCCCACCCGCGACGGCCATATTGCGGCGCTGATCTACAACGACAAGCAGTGGAACGCCTTCATCGACGCGGTGCGGCCAGCATGGGCCAGTGATAAGTACGCCACTCTCGAGCTGCGGGCCCGCCACATCGACGCCGTGTACGGCCACGTGGCAGAGACGTTGAGGGAACGCACTACAGACGAGTGGCTAACACTGTTCCATGAGCTGGAAATACCCGCCGCACCGATTCACACCCCAGACGCGCTGTTCGACAATCCCCACCTGAATGCCGTTGGTCTGTTCGAGACCGTGGACACACCGCACGGCCCGGTGCGCTTTCCAGGTGTGCCGACGTGGTTTTCGCGGACACCGGGCCGGGTCGCCGGGCCGGCACCGGAGCTGGGTGCAGACACTGCCGAGGTGTTGGAGAGAATCGGCATGACCGCCGTGGAAGCGGAACCGGCGCTGGGGTCAGGATAGGAGGGTTGCGGGGTGGACTTCGATATGGGTGAAAAGGCGACGCAACTTCGCGGTGAGCTGCGTGAGTTGGTGAAAACGCATGTGCCGGGAGACTTCCTGGGCGCATTCACGGATGACCCCGCCGATTTGGCGGTGGCCCAGCGGTTTTGCCGGCTACTGGCCGAGCGTGGGCTGCTGTGCCTGTCCTGGCCGGAAGATTTCGGTGGAGGGGGCGCTTCGGTGTGGGAGCAGACCGTGGTGCGCGAGGAAATGTGGGCCCACCACGAGCCCCGGGGTGCTCAGTACATGGGAGTCAACTGGGTTGGGCCGATCATCATGCGCCACGGCACCGAAGAACAGCAGCGCAAGCACCTGCCGCCGATCGCGCACGGCGAGGTGATCTGGTGCCAGGGCTTTTCGGAACCCGAGGCCGGCTCCGACCTGGCGTCGCTGCGCACCGCCGCGCGGCGGGATGGTGACGGCTGGACGGTGAACGGGCAGAAGATCTGGACGTCCTACGCGACGATGGCGCAATGGTGCTTCCTGCTGGCCCGAACCTCGAAGGGGGAGAAGAAACAACAAGGCCTGACAATCTTCCTGGTGCCCATGGACGATCCGGCGATCCAGGTGCGCCCGATCCGTGCGATGTTGGGTCCGCACCACCTCAACGAGGTGTTCTTTGACGACCTGCGGGTTACCGAAGCCGATGTGCTGGGCCCGATCGACGGGGGCTGGTCGATCGTGCAGGACGTGATGTCGTTCGAGCGGGTCGGCATCGCACGGTATGCCCGATGCGAACGCCTGCTGGCGGCAGCGCCGTCGGTGCTCGGCGACCGGTGGGACGACGTGGCCGTGGAATTACGCGGGCGGTGGGCACGAATGCTCACGCATTGCCGCCGCGCGCGGTTGCTCGCCTATCGGGTGGTCTCGTTGCAGAGCAGCGGACGGATACAACCGGGCGACGCGGCCGCGTACCGGATCGCTGTTACGAAACTCGACCAGGACAGCGCCGAAGTACTGATGGAGATCGTGGCCACGGTACCCAGAGACGATCCGGCCAGCCGGTACTTCCGTGCCGAAGTGGAAGACCACTGGCGGTATTCGCAGGCGTCCACAGTCGCGTCAGGCAGCATCGAAGTGCAACGCATGCTGCTGTCGAGGGCTCTATTGGCGGCCTCATGATCCTCGACCTGGGCGACGAAGCCAAAGAGTTCGGGCGCGAGGCCCTTCGCGCGTTCGAGACCGCCGGCGGCGACCAGCTGCTCCAGCAGGCCGAAGCCAAGCCCGACACCCGGGAAGCGCTCGTCGCCCCGATCCTGGACGGGCTGGGTGCGTGGGAGCTCGACGTCCGCACCGACCGCGATTGCCTGGAGGCGGCCGCCGCGCTGTGCCGCAGCGCGGGCTACTGGGGGCTGCCCTATCCCGTGGCCGAACGGCTGTCGCGGCCCACCGACCTCGACGTCGACGGTCTGATCGTGGTAGCCGACGGCTCTCCCGAGGCGATCATCTGCGGCCTCCAAAAGCATTGGACCGCTGTGACATTGGGCGGCCACAGAAGTAGCGTGGTCGGCCAGTCCACGGCCGGGCCCGCCTTCTCGGTCGCACTCGAACTGTCCGCACTGGACGACCACGGAGCCGGCGATGTCGCGCTGGGGCTGGTGCTGCCGTGCTGGACGCTGCTCGGAATGCTCGATCGCGCCATAGAACTCACCATTGCGCATGTCCGCCTGCGCAAGCAGTTCGGCCAGCCCCTGGCCTCGTTTCAAGGTGTCCAGTTCCAGTTGACCGACGCCGAGGTGGAGCGCAGCGGTCTGGAGATGCTCGCGAAGTACGCATTGTGGAGCGTCGGAGCCGTCGGTGATGATGCGCTCGACGATGCGCTGGCGCTGCGGCTGGCCGCCATCGAGGCGGCCGAAGTCGTGTTCCGGGTCTGTCACCAGTTGCACGGCGCGGTCGGGTTCTGTGACGAGACCACCCTGTCGTGGCTATCCCGGTACAGCCAGCCGCTGCGGCGACTTCCGTTGGGCCTCTCGGCGACTCGCGACTACCTGACCCGCCGCCTTGGCGGGAGAGCGTTGACAGGACTGTTCTCATGAAATACGACCTGCCCGACGAGCTGACCGTCGACGCGGACGGCGCGGTGCGCACCGTCGTCATCAACCGCGCCGACGAACTCAATTGCGTCAATGAGAACCTGCACTGGGCGCTGGCCAACGTCTGGCGACAATTGGCCGCCGACAGGGCAGCTAAGGTGGTGATCCTCACCGGTGCCGGACGCGCATTCTGTGCGGGCGGCGACCTCAACTGGATCACAACGTTTCTCGACGACCCCGTCGCACGCGACGAGAGCATTCGCGAGGGGTCTCAGATCATCGAGGAGATGCTGCGATTCCCGTTGCCGGTGATCGCGGCGGTCAACGGACCCGCGGTCGGCCTGGGCTGCAGCATTGCGTTGTTGTGCGACATCATGCTGATCTCCGAGGCGGCGCATCTGGCGGATCCGCACGTCGCCGTGGGCCTGGTGGCCGGAGACGGCGGCGCTGCATTGTGGCCGCTGCTCACGCCGATCATGCGGTCCCGCGAATACCTCTATACCGGTGACCGCATCTCCGCGGCTAGCGCTGTCGAGCTGGGCTTCGCGAGCCGCGCTGTCGCGCCGGACGACCTGATGGACCAGGCGCGTCGGCTTGCGGCACGCCTCGCCGCTCAATCCCCGGAGGCGCTGCAGGGCACCAAGCGGATCGTCAACATGTACCTGTCCCAGGTGCTCGGCGGCCCGATGCAAGCAGGCTTTGCGGCAGAGCAGGTCACCATGCAGACAGCGGACCATCGAGCCAAAGTCCTGGCGTTCAAGCAGAAGTCGAAGCGCACATGACGCCGACCGCTGATCTCGACGAGTTCCGCGCGACCGTCCGGGCATGGTGTGATGAGCACGTCCCCTCGGACTGGCGTCGGGCCCAGACCGATGTCGACGACGAGCAGTTCGTCGACTTCCAGAAGTGGTGGTTCCAGGAGCTGCGCGCCGCGGGCTTCGCGGTTCCGCACTGGCCGCGCGAGTGGGGTGGCGGGATGTCGGTCGCCGAACAGATCATCTTGTACCGGGAGCTGGCCGCGCACGACGCCCCGCGGCTCGTCCTGGCGTTCGTCGGGATCCACCACGCGGCATCGACATTGCTCGCCGCGGGCACCCAGGAGCAGCTGCAGCGACATCTCCCGGCCATCCTCGGCGGCGAGATCTGGGTCCAGGGCTTCTCCGAACCCGAGGCCGGATCTGATCTGGCCTCCCTGCGCACATCCGCCCGGAGGGACGGTGACAGCTACGTCATCAACGGCCAGAAACTGTGGGCCAGCGGCGGGATGCACGCCGACTGGTGCCTGCTGCTCGCCAGGACCGACCCGGATGCAGCCAAACGGAAAGGCATTTCGTACTTCCTGCTCGACATGAGCACTGCAGGCGTCGACGTGCGGCCGATCCGCAACGCAATCGGGGAGTCTCACTTCTGCGAGATTTTCCTCAACGACGTCAAGATCCCGGCGGCAAACCTCGTCGGTGCGGAGAACGCGGGATGGCAAGTGGCTCAGGCGACGCTGGGCGCCGAGCGCGGATTGACGATGCTGGAGCTCGCGGAGCGCCTCGGCCACGCCGGGTTCCGCTGGCTGGTCGAGGCGTGCCGCCGGGGCCGGCTGATCGAGGACGCCGTGGTGCAAGACAAGCTGGCGCAGTTCGATATCGAGATCACCGGCCTGCGCGGCCTGTGCCGGGACCTGGTGGAACGCAGCGAAACAGGGACGGCCGGTGCGGCCGACGCGTCGGTCGTAAAGCTGTTCTACAGCGAATTGCTACAGCGGCTCACCGATTTCGGCGCTGAGATCGGTGGGCTCGCCGCTCACACCCAACTGACCAAACCGATATCGAGCGGGTGGGAGTCCGGGTCGTGGGTGCTCGACTTCATCGGGTCGTGGGAGTGGACGATCCCCGGAGGATCGAGCGAGATCCAGCGCACCATCATCGGTGAGCGGGGTCTGGGCCTGCCGAGAGAACCGAGCGCGGTCGGATGAGCGGCAAGTTCAAGGAGTTCCACGACGAGCTGCGCTCGGTCGCAAGTGATCTGCTGGCAAAGGACGCCGCGGTCGATTGGCCACTGCTCGCCGAAGCCGGATGGACGGGCCTCGAAGCGCCAGAAAACCTCGGCGGGGCCGGCGCAGGCTTCGGCGAGGTGGCGGTCGTCCTCCAGGAAATGGGCAGGGCCGCGACACGAAGCGCCTACATCGGCGGAACCGTCCTGTCGGTCGGCACTCTGATCGCACTGCAGCCCAGCGCAACTCGCGACGCGCTGCTCAGTGATGTCGCCACCGGTGCGGTGAGGACAGCTGTCGCATTATCGCGCGATGGTCAGGACGTCGATCCCTCGGCGCCGTTTCGCATCGAATCCTCGTCGGCTGGTCTGCGGATCACTGGTCGGTCCGAGTTCGTGCCGGACGCCGACGGTGCCGACCGACTGCTGCTACTCGCGAACGCCGCGGACGTGCCGGTGGTCGTCGTCGCCACGGCGCAGGCATCCGGACTCTCGGTGACCCCACAACCGGTGGTCGACGAGACACGTCGACTGTCGGTGGTAGTCGCTGACGGTGTAATGGTGGACGAGTCGTCGGTGTGGCGGTTCGACGGCGATCCCGGAACGCGAGTGCGTCGCCTGCTGGACCGGGCGGCGGTGGCCGTCGCCTGCGACAGCGTCGGACTGGCGGAGGCCATGCTCTCCGCTACGGTGTCCTACGCCGCGGTGCGCCACCAGTTCGGCCGCCCGATCGGATCGTTTCAGGCCGTCAAGCACGCCTGCGCGGACATGCTGGTGCGAATTTCGGTTGCGCGCCAACTCGTCAGCGCCGCGGTCGAGGCCATCGCCGACGATCGCACGGACGCCGCGACGGCGGCATCGATGGCGAAGTCCTACGCCACCGCCGCGGCGGTCGACGTCGTCGGAAAGGCCATGCAGCTGCACGGCGGCATCGGATACACGTGGGAAAGCGGCATCCACGTCTACCTCAAACGCGCCGCGCTGAACCGTTCGCTGTTCGGCTCGCCCGCGGCGCACCGAAAACAACTCGCGCAGCGCTACTCCCAAGGGACCTAACATCTAGGAGTACGAAAATGGGTGTACCCGTTTACAAACGAATACTGGACCTGTTCGAAGTCGAGGGTGTCAACACGCTGTTCGGAATCCCGGACCCGAACTTCGTCCACATGTTCCTCGAAGCAGAAACACGCGGCTGGACGGTGGTGTCGCCGCATCATGAGGAGAGCGCCGGCTTCATGGCCGAAGCGGTCTCGCGCATGACCGGACAGCCGGGTCTGTGCGTCGGCACGCTCGGGCCGGGTGTCGCCAACATCGCCGGTGCGATGATGTGCGCCAAGGTCGAGAACTCACCGGTCATATTCCTGGGCGGGCAGCGGGCACGCATCACCGAACGACGGGTGCGTCGCGGACGCATCCAGTTCGTCCGTCAGGAGGCCCTCTTCGCGCCATCGGTGAAGTACAGCGCATCGATCGAATACGCCGACCAGACAGACGAGATCGTCCATGAGGCGATCCGCCGGGCGATGTCCGGCACGCCCGGCCCGGCTTATATCGAGTTTCCGTCACATGTGATTACCGAAGAGCTCGACGTGCCCGACCCGTTGCCGTCCAGCGCATATCGTCTCGTCAACCAGAGCGCGGGTGCGCGGGAGGTCGCCGAGGCGGCGAAGCTGATCCGGGATGCCAAGAATCCGATCCTGCTGGTGGGGCACGGCGTGCACACGTCGCGCACCGGCACATCGGTCAAGGAGCTCGCCGAGCTGATGGCGTGCCCGGTGATCCAGACGTCGGGCGGCACCTCGTTCATCCCCGGGCTCGAGGATCGCACCTTCCCCTATGGGTTTTCGTCCGCAGCCGTGGAGGCGGTGGTGACGTCGGACCTGTGCGTCGCGCTCGGCACCGAGCTCGGCGAGCCCGTGCATTACGGCAGGTCCCGGCACTGGGCCGACAACGACGCGAACCGCAAGTGGATCTATGTCGAACAGGATCCGACGGCGATCGGCGTGAACCGGCAGATCGACGTGCCGCTGGTGGGCGACCTGCGCGGGGTCGTCCCCCAGCTGGTTGACGCGCTGAAGAACAGCCCGCGCCCGCCGTCGGCCGCTCTCGAGGGCTGGATCAAGCAGGACGCCGACCAGCTGGCCGAGCTGGCAGAGACCGCGCCCAGCGGCAGGACGCCCATCCATCCCGCCCGCTTCGTGGTCGAGGCGACCAAGGCCTTCCCGGCCGAGGGCATCATGGTTCGCGACGGCGGCGCGACCGTCATCTTTCAGTGGACGTACTCGCTGGCGAAACCCCGCGACGTCATCTGGAACCAGAACTTCGGCCATCTCGGCACTGGGCTGCCGTATGCGGTCGGCGCGTCCGTCGCCGATGGCGGCAAACGGCCGGTCATGCTCCTGACTAGTGACTCGTCGTTCCTGTTCCATATCGCGGAGCTGGAAACGGCTGCGCGCCTGAGACTTCCGCTCGTGTGCGTCGTCGGTGTCGACAACCAGTGGGGCCTCGAAGTCGGCGTGTACAAGCGCACATTCGAGCAGCCGTCGCCGCAACCCGGCGTCCACTGGAGTAAGAACGTCCGCTTCGACAAGATCGCCGAGGGGCTGGATTGCCACGGCGAGTACGTCGAGCACGAGGAGGACATCGGGCCCGCGATCAAGCGGGCTTATGCCAGCGGCAGGACCGCGGTCGTCCACGTCTGTATCGATCCGAAGGCCAATTCGGAGGAGATGCCCAACTACACCGAATTCAGAACGTGGTATGCAGAAGGCACGCAGTAAGCGGCAGGCCTCAGTAAAGGAAACGCTATGCGCGAATATATGAAGTTCTACATCGACGGCCAGTGGGTCGATCCAGTTGAGCCGAAAACGCTGGACGTCGAGAACCCGACCACCGAGCAGGTGTCCGGCAGGATCGCGGTGGGTTCGGCAGCCGATGTCGACAAGGCGGTCACCGCGGCGCGGCGCGCGTTCGGGACCTGGTCGCAAAGCAGCCGCGAAGAGCGGCTGGACGTGTTGCAGGCGATCCTTGCCGAATATCAGAAGCGCACCGGCGACCTCGCGGACGCGGTGACCGAGGAGATGGGGGCGCCGCCGTCGCTGGCCGCCGGACCGCAGGTCGGTATGGGCATGGGTCACCTCCTGACGGCCATCGATGTGCTGAAGAACTTCGCCTTCGAGGAACAGCACGGCACGACGCTCGTCGTGAAGGAGCCGATCGGCGTCTGCGGGCTGATCACCCCGTGGAACTGGCCGATCAACCAGATCGCCTGCAAGGTGTATCCGGCGCTCGCGACCGGCTGCACCATGGTGCTCAAGCCGTCCGAAGTCGCGCCGTACTCGGGCCAGATCTTCACCGAGATCATGGATTCCGCGGGCGTACCGGCAGGCGTCTACAACATGGTGTTCGGCGACGGTCCCGGTGTGGGCGTGGCGATTGCCAGTCATCCCGACATCGACCTGGTCTCGTTCACCGGGTCGACCCGCGCCGGTGTCGACGTCGCCAAGAACGCAGCAGCGACCGTCAAACGTGTGACCCAGGAGCTCGGTGGCAAGAGCCCGAACATCGTCATCGACGATGCGGACTTCGCGAAGCACGTCACCGCCGGCGTGTCGGTGATGATGCTCAACTCCGGCCAGAGCTGCAATGCACCTTCACGGATGCTCGTGCCGAAGGCCCGCATGGAGGAAGCCACCGCCATCGCCGGTGCAGTCGCCGAGGCGGTGGCCGTCGGCGATCCCGCCAACAAGGCCGCCATCGGTCCGGTGGCCTCTGGTGCCCAGTTCAAGAAGGTTCAGGGCCTGATCCAGAAGGGCATCGACGAAGGGGCCACCCTGGTCGTCGGCGGCCCCGGCCGGCCGAACGGACTGGACACGGGTTTCTACGTAAGGCCCACTGTCTTCGCGGGCGTCACCAATGGCATGACCATCGCCCGGGAGGAGATCTTCGGGCCGGTGCTGTGCATCCTCGGCTACGACACCCTGGACGAGGCCGTCGAGATTGCCAACGACACCGATTACGGTCTGGCCGGCTACGTCTCAGCGGCCGACATCGACGTGGCACGAGCGGTGGCTCGGCGACTCCGTGCGGGCTCCGTGGCGATCAACCACGCCTTCGATCTGAACGCTCCGTTCGGCGGTTACAAGCGAAGCGGTAATGGTCGCGAATGGAGCGAGTTCGGCTTCCACGAGTACCTGGAGATCAAGAGCGCACTGGGCTACGTGTCGGAGGGCGCCGCGTCCTAACCGCTGGCGGCAGTGGGGGCACGCTTCGTCGCGCGTTTACGTGCGGGCCTGGGGTAGGGTGCCCCGAATTCGGGTACCGGATGCGGACCCGCCGCACGGGTGGCCGCGATCGCCGCGCGCAGTGGCCGCGCCAAAACGGCGAACGAGGCCATGTCGAGCACCATCGGCGTGAGGAGCCGGTTGTGGATGTAAGCGAACCCGCTCCCGGTTTCCGGGTCGGCCCATCCGACCGTTCCTCCGAGCCCGATATGACCAAACCCCTTGAGTAAGCCTGGAATTGGCGATTCGTGATACCCGAGGTGGAACGGCATGGGCACGACCATGTTCAGGTCGGGCAACACGCGTGGCTTACCTGCCAGGTCGCGCGCCAATTCCGATGACAGGAACTGCTTTCCATCGATGCGGCCGTCGTTGGCGAGCGCGGCGTACATCTTGGCCAGACCGCGACCGGTGACCACGCCGTTGGCGGCTGGGATCTCGCCGTCGAGGAACGGGGTATCGCCCTGCACAAAGGATTTGATGCCCGGGAAGTACATCGAGCCGAGCACACCGGAGAACGGCAGCCCGGCCACCCTTGGCGCGACCAAGTTGAACAACCGGTTCGGCCGAGTGCTCTGTGGCGCGAGGATCTGGGCAACCTCGGTCGGCGAGCCGGCCGGGGGGCGGCCGAGGTGCAAACCGTCGGTGTTCAACGGCCGCGCCACCTCGGTACGGATGAGTTCCCGCATGCCTTTGCCCGTCACCGATCTCGCCAGCCCAGACACCAGCCATCCGTAGGTCAGTGCGTGGTACGCGGGCGCGCCCTTGAGGTGGTCGGGAGGCGCGGCGGCCAACCGCTCCTCCATCAAAAGGTGATCCATCAACTCCGTCTTGCTGACACCCTTGAGGTGCGACAGACCGGATCGATGCCGCAGCATGTCACGAACGGTGATGTCCGACTTGCCGTTTGCGCCGAACTCCGGCCAGTACTCGGCGACCGGCGCGTCGTAGGACAACAGTCCGCGGTCGACCAGCCGGTGGATCACCGTCGAGGCCACTGCCTTGGTCGCGGAGAACACCATCGCGCCCGTGTCGGCCGTCCAGCGCACCTCGCCGGCGCGGTCCGACCACCCGGTCCACACGTCGACGACCGGCTGACCGTCGATGTACACCGCCAGCGCCCCGCCGCCGAACCGGCGCCCCGGGAACAGCTGAGTGAACAGCCGGATCACGCTTGCGAATCGGGGATCGGCGGCGCCTTGCACGCCGCGCGGCAGACCGCGGTCGGGTTCGAGCACTGACGACACTGTCATGGTGCTCATGATGCGTCCGGGCGGTAGCCGGCTTTCATGAGAATGACGTTATCATCTGAGGACAATCACGTAACCGGCCGGAACGCGGCCCAGGACAGGTGAGAAATGCGCTTCGCGATCACGCATCCGATCCACAACCACCCGTACAACCCGGAGCTCGTCTCTGGTCACGGCGTCGCCAAAGTCGCGGCATCGGCAGATGCGGCCGGGTTCCACGGCTTCGGCTTCACGGATCATCCGGCGCCGACGCAGCGCTGGCTCGACTCCGGCGGCCATGACGCGCTCGACCCGTTCGTGGCGATGGGATTCGCCGCGGCGGCTACGACGAACCTTCGCCTGATCCCGAACGTCGTGGTTCTGCCGTACCGCAATCCGTTCGTGGTGGCCAAGGCGGGCGCGACGCTCGACCTCCTTTCCGGCGGGCGGTTCACGCTGGCGGTTGGCGTGGGCTACCTCAAACGCGAATTCGCCGCGCTCGGTGTCGATTACGACGAGCGCAGTGAGGTGTTCGACGAGGCGCTGCAGGTGATCCGGACGATCTGGACCAGAGACGACGTCACGTTCGAGGGCCGGCACTTCACTGCGCGCGGGATCACCGCGCACCCCCGACCGGTGAGTCGTCCGCATCCGCCTATTTGGATCGGTGGTAACACGGGTCGGGCCCGTCAGCGGGTCGCCACCCACGGCGACGGCTGGTGCCCGTTCCCTGCGCCTGCCTTGATGGCCAACACGGCAGGGACGGCGGCGTTGGACACTGATGAGCGGCTTCGTAACGGCATCGAGGACTTGCGGCGCCGCGTCGACGCTGACGGCCGGGACCCGTCATCGGTCGACATCTGCTTCACCAACTCGGCCGGCGGCAGCCCGGGCCGGCCCGACTTCAACGCTGACGCGTATCTGACCGGCCTCGACAAGCTGGCGGGTGTCGGGGTGACGTGGGTGCAGGTTGGCGTGCCGGGCGACAGCCTGGCGCACGCGATTGAGGCGATCGATCGCTTCGGTGAGCTCGTGATCGCGAAGACCTGATGGTGCTGACCCGCGACGCTGTGTCGCTCGACGGCCGCGTCGGCCGCGGCGAGAACATGATTTCCGATTTAGAGTAATGGCATTGTACGCTTTCGTAAGCGCATTATTGACAGTCGGACCCCACGGAGGATCGCTCGATGCAGAAGGCGCTCGCACCCGAGATTTCGACCTGGCCGGAGGAAAACCCGCAGCTCATCGGCAGTAAGTGCGGTGCCTGTGGCGCGACGGCATTCCCCCAGCAGGACCACTGCCCGAGGTGCAGCGCCGGTGAGATGGCGGCGTTGCTGCTGCCGCGGCGCGGGACGCTGGTCACCTGGACGACGCAGGGTTTCCCGCCCGGGGCACCCTACGCCGGCCCGACCGGCAAGGATTTCGTGCCGTTCGGGGTCGGGCTGGTCCAACTGGACGACGTGATCAGGGTCGAGGGCCGGCTCACCGAGAATGATCCTGCGAAGCTTCAGTTCGGCATGGATGTCGAGCTGACGATGGTGCCGTTCACCACCGACGACGAGGGCAACGACGTCGTGACGTTCGCCTTCCGGCCGCTCTGAGGAAAAGAGGAATTGCCGAGATGAATGACGTGGCGATCATCGGCGTCGGGCTACACCCGTTCGGTCGGTTCGACAAGACCGCGATGCAGATGGGCTCCGAGGCCATCCAGACCGCGCTCGGCGACGCCGGCATCGAATGGAAGGATGTGCAATTCGGTGTCGGTGGTAGTTATGAGGTCTGCAATCCCGACGCCGTGACCCGGCTCGTGGGGCTCACGGGCATCCCGTTCATCGACGTGTTCAACGCCTGTGCCACCGCCGCCACCGCAATTCAGGTGTGTGCCGACACAATTCGCATGGGCAAGTACGACATCGGGATCGCGATCGGCATGGACAAGCACCCGCGCGGCGCCTTCACCGACGATCCCGCGAAGCTGGCGCTGCCCCAGTGGTATGCGGAGAACGGCCAGTTCGTCACCACCAAGTTCTTCGGCATGAAGGCCAACCACTACATCCACAAGCACGGCATCTCGCAGGAGACACTGGCCAAGGTGGCGGCGAAGAACTTCCGCAACGGCGAGCTGAATCCGAATGCGTTCCGCCGCAAGCCGATGTCCGAGGACGCGATCCTGAGCTCGCCGGTGCTGAACTACCCGCTCACGCAGTACATGTTCTGTGCGCCCGACGAAGGCGCCGCAGCGGTGATCATGTGCCGTGCGGATATCGCGGAGAGGTACACGTCAAAGCCCGTGTACGTGAAGGCAACCGAGATTCGCACGCGTCGCTACGGCGCCTACGAGGTGCACGCGACGTCGGCCCCGCTCGATGACGACGTCTCGCCGACGGTGTACGCGTCGAAGGCGGCGTTCGAGGCGGCAGGCGTGGCGCCGGAAGACGTCGACGTCATCCAGCTTCAGGACACCGACGCCGGGGCAGAGGTGATCCACATGGCCGAGGCCGGGTTCTGTGCCGACGGCGATCAGGAGAAGCTGCTGGCCGACGGCGCCACCGAGATCGGCGGGCCGATGCCGGTCAACACC
>Ga0209006_10000450_pt1 | contig 39722 bp, 31 predicted proteins | sample JacPin_JW_Ref_O2_FD_188567 | JGI IMG/M metagenome (GOLD analysis project Ga0209006, IMG submission 188567) | Forest soil microbial communities from Algoma, Ontario, Canada - Jack Pine, Ontario site 1_JW_Ref_O2 (SPAdes) (version 2) | ecosystem: Environmental > Terrestrial > Soil > Boreal... | reverse complement strand
GAGCTCAGCGCGCACGGTTTCGAAATCGGCTGCCATTCCATGACGCATCCCTACCTCACCGATCTCGACGCGAAGGGATTGCACTATGAGATCGTCGATGCCAAAACGCAACTGGAACAGCTGATCGGCAAATCGGTTGAACACTTTTCTTGTCCCGGTGGCCGCTACGATCAGCGGGTGGTTGCGCTGGCACGAAGCGCCAGCTACCGGAGCGTCAGCACCAGCCAGGTGCGTGCAAATTCCAGAAGATCGGACCCCTTCGCGTTGGGCCGGGTAGCCATGTTGCGGGATTATTCCCTGGAAACGTTCTCGGTGATCTGCGCGGGGACGGCTCTCTCTCGCATGCGGATGCAGAGCACGCTACGCGAGGCGGCCCGCAGGATTCTGGGTAACTCCCTGTACGATCGGATACGCACGACGATGCTCGGTCGCGCCAATTCTCCGGATTGAGATCGAAGCGCGAGCAACTCGTCCGCTCTCGCTAGCTCTGATATATTTACGCCAACGCCTGATTTTTGCATTGGTTTGCGGTTTCGTGCACATCGCCTCTGAAGATCACCGGTCCTGAAGATCAATGAAGCAAATTCTCCGAAAAGGGTTGAAGGATATCATCGTCGACGAAGTCCCCGACCCGGTGGTCAGCCCTCATCACGTTCTCGTTCGCCCCATCTATTCGCTGATCAGCAGCGGTACCGAAACCGCCAGCATCCACCAGGAAGGCGTGGTCCGGGCGGTCGCCAACGACCCTTCCCAGATCACCAAAGTCTGGAATGCGCTTAAAGGCTCGCCCATCAGAACTTTGGCCGAGGTAAGAGCAAAATTCAGCGAATACGCTATCCTCGGCTATTCCGGCGCAGGCCTGGTGGCCGAGAAACATCCCTCCGTAACCGATATTGAAGTCGGCGATCGAGTCGCCTACGGCGGCGAAGGAACTGGACACGGAGAAACCATCCCCGTTGGCCGCAATCTCGCCGCCAGGATTCCCGATAACGTTTCGTTTGACCATGCTTGTTTCACCACTCTGGGCAGCATTGCACTCAATGGCGTGCGTATCGCCAATATTTCTTTGGGAGAGCGGGTCGCGGTCATCGGCCTGGGACTGGTCGGTCAACTCGTTGCCCAACTCGCGCGCCTGCAAGGCGGTTTTATCGTCGCGACTGATCTCAGAGCGGATCGAGTGGATCTGGCACGCCGACTCGGCGCCGATGAAGCCATGGTCGGAAGTTCCGAATTATCCGGCCAGATTCGCGCTCTCACCAATGGCCAGGGTGTGGATTGCGTCATCATTGCGGCGGCTGCCAAATCGGACGCACCCTGCCGCCTCGCCGTCGACCTTTGCCGCGATCGCGGCCGCATTGTCGATGTGGGCGCCGTGGAACTGAACTTTCCCTGGTATGAGACTTATCTGAAAGAACTTCAGATCCTGATGGCCCGCGCGTACGGTCCCGGAAGTTACGACCCCGCCTATGAACGCAAGGGACAAGATTATCCACAGGCCTACGTCCGCTGGACCGAAAACCGCAACATGGAAGAGTTTCTGCGGCTCATCGCGCAGGGCCGGGTACAGATCGAGCCGTTGATCACGCACCGATTTCCGCTGGACGACGCTTCCACCGCCTACGCCACTATCATGGATCCCGCCGCGAACAGTCTGGCGGTACTGATGAAATATCCCGCTGCCGATTTGGCGGAGCCGCTAGCGGAATTTCGACCCAAGAGAAGAATCGAGGTCAAGGGCGGTCCAGAGACATCGTCGGCGGTTGGCGTCGCTCTTGTGGGCGCGGGAAATCTCGCGCGCTGGGCTCATCTTCCGAATCTTAAGAAGACGCCCGGGGTCCGGCTGCGTGCGATTCACTCCGCCAGCGGCGCGCGCGGGAAGAGTTACGCTCTGCGTTTCGGAGCGGAGTATTGCGCCACGGACTACGCCGAAATCCTGGCTGATCCGCAGACCCAGGTCGTCGTGATCGTCAGCCGCAATCCACAGCACGCCTCTCAGGCTCTGGAGGCCCTGCGCGCAGGCAAGCATGTCTTCGTCGAGAAACCCATGGCGCTCACCCGGGATGAATGCCGCGACCTGTTTCAAGCCGTGGAAGAAACCGGGAAGCAACTCACCGTCGGATTCAACCGCCGCTTCGCGCCCACGTACAAAACCCTGAAGCAACAGATCGCGAAACGTACTGGCCCGGCGGTCTTGAGTTGCCGCGTCAATTCGCCGGGAATCTCCGGATCTTACTGGATGGCCGATCCTGCCATCGGGGGCGCCATCCTCGGAGAAGCGTGCCACTTCGTGGATTTGATGTATTGGCTGCTGGATTCCGAGCCGGTGGAAGTTTCCGCCTACTCGCTTCCCACCGGCAAGATGGATCCGATTGGAGAAAACAATCTGGTTGCGTCCTTTCGCTTTGCCGATGATTCCATTGCGAATCTGACCTATTGCACAGTGGGCAGCCGCACCTCGGGAGGTGAGCGCTTAGAAGCTTTTGCTCCCGGAGTTGGCGCGGTCGCGGAGGATTTCAAACAGGCGATCATCCGAACCGGAGCCGTTCGCAAGAGTTCGAGCTGGTTTGCCGAAAAAGGCTATGAAGACCAGATGCGCGAGTTTTTTGCCGCGTTGAGGCAAGGCAAGTCCCCGGAGGTCACGGTGCGCGACGGTGTGCGGGCAACTCTCGGCTGCCTCTGCATGCTGCAATCCGCGCGAGAACAGGCGCCGCAAGCGATCGACATCGAAACATTCCTCGCTTCTTCGTCCCAATGAGAGCGCTTCAGCTAGGTCCTTATCCGCCGCCTCATGGCGGAGTCCAGAGCAACCTGGTTGCGATCCGTACTTTCCTTCGGCAACACGGCGTGCCCTCCGCGGTCATCAACATTACACGGCACCGCAAGCCTGACGCGGATGACGTCTACTATCCAAAAACCGCCGCTGGAGTGATTCGACTTCTCTCGCGCCTGGACTATGACGTGGTTCACCTTCATGTAGGCGGAATGCTCACAGCGCGAGTTCTCAGTCTGGCACTGGCTTGCACCCTGCCGCGATCCCGGTCGGTGATGACGTTTCACTCGGGCGGATACCCATCGACCGCGGAAGGCAAAGCTACCGGGCCCAATTCCTACGCGGGTTTTGTTCTGCGCCGGTTCGATGGCTTGATCGGCGTGAATCCGGAAATCATGGGTTTCTTCGAACGTCTCGGCGTATCGATCAAACGTTCGCGTATGATCCTGCCGCACTCTTTTCTACCCGATGAGCAAGCTGCAACCACGTTTCCACCGGCCGTGGAAGCCTTCCTCAACACCCACAGCCCTATCCTGATTTCCGTTGGATTGCTGGAACCGGAGTACGATCTGCCATTGCAGATCGAGGCCCTGGGACGCGTCCTTAAGAAGTTCCCGTCAGCGGGACTGGTTCTGATTGGATCAGGCAGCCTGGACCATGAACTCCGCGGCAAAATCGCCGCCTGCCCTTATGCGGAGCATGTCCTGCTTTGTGGCGATGTACCGCATGCCATAACTCTGCAAGCCATCTCGCGGGCTCAACTGATGCTGCGGACAACGCTTTATGACGGAGACGCAGTCTCGGTCCGGGAGGCCCTCCGCGTGGGCACGCCGGTCATCGCCAGCGACAACGGGATGCGGCCCGCCGGTGTCCATTTGATTCCCAAGTCAAATTTGCATGCGCTCCTGGAAGCAATCGACGACAGACTCTCGCAACCCGCGGCCAGCAAAGTTGCCTATGGCAGCGATGTCACTAATCTGCAGGCAGTGCTCGACTTCTATCAGGAACTGATGGCTGGGAATTTATCTTGAGACCCGATGCCGCAATTCCTTGCAGATTCGCTGTGCCATGCGGCGCCCACTGTGTTGGCAGGCCTCCGATAACAAATTAGAATGAGTCCATGGCAGGTCTAAGAGAAACATGGAGGCGTTGAATTTGGCCATGAAGCCTTTCCTCTGGTTCATCTGCTTCATGGCGTTGTGCGTGAGCGCGGTGTGCGTCGCACAAGCACCTGCCAGCGTGAGCCCTGACGCGACTCGGAGCCGCGCCTGCCCGCCGCCGAAATATTGCGCGCCAACCGACAGGAATGCGAAACCGTACCCGGAGAAACCGCCGGCGATCGGAGCCGCAGGATCGATTGTGAACGATCCGACTTTCGGATCCCGCATCCTGCGTGTCACCGACGAGCGGTCGGATCCAAAGCAGGCAGGCAGGCCGCTCTACACGCCATCTTCCGCGGAACAGAATTCGTGGAACAAGGACTCCACGATGTTCTACGTGACCACATCCGGAGGATCGTTTATGCTCTACAATTTCGACGCCGCGACCATGACCGCCAGTCCAGCAAGGAGCCCAAATTTGAGCTGGGGAGCGGAGCCACAGTTCAGCTTCCGGCAGGCAAACATCCTTTATGGGGTCAGCCACCCGGAGCCTGCCTTTGAACAATACGACACTTCGAGCGGGCGGGTCACCGAGATCAACAAACCGTCGAAATGCGTCAAACTTGGAGTTCGCGATTCGGGGCATTCGGTCACGGTTAGCGCCGATGACAACCGGTTCATGACCACATTGGGTCCGCTGCAAGACGAAAATTATCTTGTCTACATCTACGACAGATCCCAGGGATGCCGCTGGTATAACCCGGAGACAGGTGAAATTGGCGGCGCATGGGGGCCCAAAGGGACGGTTTCCATTCCTGACCGTTTTCCCATTCATAATGCTCGCCTGGCAAAGTCCGGAAAGTTCGTCTACATAACCCGCGGCGCTGCTGGCAGCGTGGGTCATCGCTGGGTTGTGTGGGAAATCGACACCATGAATGTCAGCGTCTGCTCCCACGGTTGCAGCGGACACCATGCGATGGGCTACTCTCACATCGTGGGTTCGTCTGGCTTGACTCATCCCATGGACACGGTAATGAGGCCCTTGGACCATCTGGAAGTCGCCACGCCGATCATCGATGGACTGGAACCTTATAAGGGAAGCTGGTACGACTCCCATTTCTCGTGGAGTAATGTGGACCCGAATGATTCCGCACCAGTCTGTTTCTCAACCTACGAGCCGACCAATCCAAATCAGCCTGGGGTTGCGCCGCTCGTGACTGGACCGTGGGAGAACGAAATCGACTGTATCGAAACAGATGGAAAGGCCTCGAACGTTTGGCGGTTCGCCCACACCTACAGCACTGCCAGGAACGGCTTCTGGTCGACCCCGCGAGGCAACGTTTCGCAAGATGGCCGTTTCTTCATGTTCACCTCCGACTGGGAGGATCAGCTTGGGAAACTGCCGAACGGCGACAAATACCGGACCGATGTTTTTATCGTAGAGCTGAAATGACGCACCGCAAACAACCGTCGTTCTCGGCAGGGAGCCCAGCCTAGATGGCATCTTCCGAGAGCTCACACATCCCACAGAGCACGTTCCACCACATCGGCTTCGTCGTCGCGTCCATCGAGCCATCCGTTGCGGGATTTCTGGACTCGCTGCAAGCAGAGTGGGACGGAGCCATTTTTCACGATCCCAATCAGGCCGTGCGCGTAACGTTTTTACGCGGCAAAAATGCCGCCAACCCGTTGTTCGAATTGGTAGCGCCGGCCGGCGAAGACTCTCCTGTGATTCCGTTCTTGAAGCGCGGCGGCGGATTGCACCATTTGTGCTATGAGATCGACGATCTGGAGGACCAGTTGGCCTTGAGCCGCGCCCAAGGCGGACTCGTAGTCAGGCAACCGCTCCCGGCAGTCGCTTTTGAAGGGCGACGCATCGCCTGGGTCTACACCAGGAACAAATTACTTGTGGAGTATCTGGAGCGCGCAAAAAGGCCCCCTCAGAAATGACCTCGGAGTCGAAAGCTATAGACCTGCGCAGCGAAGTTGACCGCCTGATTTCGGCGAGACCGATCTCAGTAGAGTCGGCCGCCCTGGTCTCTCGACGTCTTGCCGACCTCTGGCGCGCGGAGGCCGGCTCCGTCGCCGCAGCCTTCCTCGTCTCGCGGTTCGAAAAGCTGCGCGGCAAGCTGCCGCTGCAGCCGTATCGCCTGGCGATTCTTCGCTCCTTCACCGTCGAACCGGCAATCCCCTTGCTCAGAGCTGAGGCTTTTGTTCATGGCATCGATCTGACCGTACAACTGGGAGATTTCAACGCCTACCCACAGGAAATCCTGGACTCGAACTCGTTGCTCTACCGCTTCGCCCCCGACGCCGTGATTCTCGCGGCGCAGACCGCGGATCTCGCGCCGGAACTGTGGCATCGGTTTGCAGATCTCGAGCCCGAAGCAGTCCCTTCCGTCATACAGAATGTAACCAATAACCTCAGCCAGTGGATCCGTGGATTTCGCGAGCGGAGTTCCGCTACTCTGGTAGTGCATTCGCTGGAATTGCCGGCGATTCCGAGCGCGGGGATTCTGGACGCGCAAAGCGAAGGCAGACAGACTTCGTCCTCACAATGCAGGGCAATCCAAGAGATTAACCAGGCGCTTCACGTCATCGCCAATGAACATCGGGGCGTCTATGTGCTCGACTACGATGGGCTCGTTGCCCGCCACGGTCGCTTGCGCTGGCATGACGAACGAAAATGGCTCATTGCCAGAATGCCTATCGCCGCCGACTGTCTGGTTTACCAGGCGCGCGAGTGGCTGCGTTTTCTGATGCCGCTGTGCGGGAAAACTGCCAAAGTGCTGGTGACCGACCTCGACAATACCCTGTGGGGAGGCATTATCGGCGAAGATGGCATGACTGGAATCAAGCTCAGTCCGGAGTATCCCGGCGCAGCCTATCAGAGCGTGCAGCGCGCCTTGCTCGATTTGACACGTCGCGGAATCCTGCTGGCGATTTGCAGCAAGAATAATCCAGAAGACGCGATGCCAGCCCTGACGGATCACCCCGGCATGCTGCTTAAGCCGAAGGATTTCTCCGCGGCGCGCATCAACTGGAATGACAAGGCGCAAAACCTGCGCGAGATCGCCTCTGAACTGAACATCGGCACCGACGCGCTCGCGTTTCTCGACGACAATCCCGTGGAGCGGGAACAGATTCGCAACGCCATGCCCGAGGTCACGGTTCTTGATCTGCCCGAAGATCCGCTCGCCTTCGCCGGCGCCATCCGCGACTGCCCGGCGTTCGAGCGGCTTACGCTGTCCAGCGAAGATCAGCAGCGCACCGGCCTCTACGCCGCGCAGCGTGAGCGCTCCCAGGCCGAACAGAGTTTTCAAAGCAAGGAAGACTTCTTCCGCTATCTCGATCAGGAAGCGGAAGTCGTCCCCGTGTCGCCGACCACGCTCGCGCGAGTCGCGCAGCTCACGCAAAAAACCAATCAGTTCAATCTCACGACGCGCCGCTACACCGAGCAACAGATCGCCGAACTCGCCACTCGTCCGGAGTGGCAAGTTCTCTCCATCAGCGTGCGCGACCGCTTTGGAGACCACGGCCTGGTGGGAGTGGCCATCACCCGCGATGAAAAGGACACCTGTGAGATCGAGACCTTTCTGTTGAGTTGCCGCGTTATCGGCCGTGCCGTGGAAACCGCGCTGCTATCGCATCTCGCCGGAATCGCAGCCGTTCGTGGCCGCCGGTGCCTCAGCGGACGATTCATCCCCACCAAAAAGAATGCCCCGGCCCGCGATTTTTATTCCGCGCACGGATTTCAGCTGATCGAGGAGAAACCCGACGGCTCGGTTTGGAGCTTGCCCTTGCCGCAGCATAAAATCGCCAGTCCGGAGTGGATCCGGTTGAAAACTACCGAGGGAGCGCACAATTGACGTCCACCATTCTTGACCAGTTGCGAGGCGTAGCCTCCGATCTTTTCAATATCCCCGCAAGCCAGATCACGGCTGAGTCTTCCCCGCAAACGATCGATGCCTGGGATTCCACCCAGCACTTGAACTTTGTGCTCGCGTTAGAAGAGAAATTCGGCCTTCAGTTGTCTCCCGAAGAAATGGAACAGATGCATAATGTCGGCGAAGCCGCGAAGGTGATCGAGAACAAGCTGCAGGGTTCGCGCTGAGTGTGACTTGCCGATTTTCGCGGCTTTTCGTCCGGTTGTCCCACCGTCATGCCCATCCTCATCCAGCCATATCGTGAAGAGCACGAATCCGCAGTGCGGGATTTCAATCATCGGCTGCAGTCCGGCGGCGCGGACCCTGACCTCGTATTTTTCACCTTCGCCCGGCCGCGTTTCTTGCCGTACTCGGAGGGCGCGAACCTGTACCAGGAATATTTCGTCGCGCTGGAAAATGGCGTAGTCCGCGGCGGCTACGCCCTTAAACGGCAGAACTTTTTTTTCTGCGATGGCGTCGTTCGCAATGTTGGCTACTACCACCATCCGCTCTCGGAAGGCATCGTGAACAAGGCCTACGCATCCGTTGGAGCGCTGTTGCTGAAAGATGCCATGAACCGCTCCCCCCTGCTCTATTGCCTGGGCATGGGAGGTTATGATCGCCCGCTGCCGACGATGCTGATTCGGCTGGGCTGGGCGCACTTTGCCGTTCCCTTCTATTTCAACGTTGTCCATCCCAATGTTTTTTTCCGCGAACTGCAGGCGCTGCGGACGTCTACGTTCCGCCGGGGGCTGCTGAATCTGGCTGCCTGGAGCGGGACGGGTTGGGCCGGCGTCAAGACCATCCAAGGTCTTCGAAAACTGCGCGCTCCGAAGCCGGGGTCATTCACATCGCAGCGGGTCGAGGATTTCTCCGACTGGGCCGATCCCTTGTGGGAGCAAGCCAGGAAGGAGTATGCGATGACTGCCGTCAGAGACGGTCAAACGTTGCGCACCCTGTATCCGGGCGGCGACACGCACTTCACGCGCCTGCGAGTGGCCCGGGGTGGGCGGGATATCGGATGGGCGGTGGTAGGAGAACGGCGGAAGGACGAAAAATACGGCGCCATGCGCGTCGGTTCTATCGTGGATTGCTGGGCTGCGCCTGACAACGCCTTGCCCGTCGTACAAGCGGCTTCGGCAGCCCTGGTCGATCAGGGAGTGGACCTGATCGTCTCCAATCAAAGCCACCCTCTCTGGGCGCGCGCGCTCGAGCATGGCGGATTCCTGAACGCAGCGTCCAACTTCATTTTCGCCGCGGGTAAGAATCTGACCGCGCTGCTGCAACCCTTTTCAGAGAACCAGTCTCGTCTCCACTTCACCCGCGCAGACGGCGATGGACTGCCGCGCAATTTCTGATCTCAGATTTTGTGGTTCTTCTGGGAGGGGGCAAGACCCGGAGTTGCCAGTTCATATCCGAGATCCTGCATCAGCCTGCCCCAATGCTGTTCTATATAGGCGACGGTTTTTTCCGGCAGGACGGTTTTCCAGCCGCCGGAAGTTGCATTGCGGACAAACGGTTTGTCCTGGCGCGTGAGCGTGGTCGCGACCCATTTCCCACTCTCTTTGCGTTCCAGCTTTCTCATGTTTTCGGCGGAACTCAGTTCCACCGCCCGACTCACCCGCTCCGGAGTAGCCTCAATCCCCAGAAACTCCGCAACCCGCGCCAGTTCCTGCTGAGGATTCTTTTTCAGCTCTTCATAGCGCAGCAGTAGGAAACCCTGATGCCCCTGCCGAGTGGCTAACCAGCTGCCGACGTGATCTCCCCAGGAACCAATGCGAGGCCAGAACTCCGGCGCCATCCAGCGCGGCACAAACTCATCGATGGGATATCCTTCCCGCACCGACCGCAACTTCAGTTCCCAGTGATAGTTCGACACCGCGACATCCCGAGGGTCGCGCACGATGTAGATGACCTTGGCGTATCGCGGATCGAAGCATTCATGGCTCTTCAGGACGCGCGGCCGCGGAAGATTGCGCAGCACCCGGTCCGAATGCTTGTACATATCGGGGACCAGCCGCTCGACGCTCAGAAACGTGACTTCCTCGTTCTGGTGAAACAGGTTTCCGATCAGGAAGCGCGTCCATGTATTGCCCGAACGCGGATAGGAGGTAAGGAACACATCGTCCGGGAAAATTGTGATGTCGCGCTCGACTCTGAGCTTGCGGAAGAGTAGGTCGCTAACGCGCGAAAGATGCTTGAGTCCCCTTTTCAGCACAGCTCTTCCTCTAAATTTGCGGATGTTCTCGTCACTCTCTCGACTCCGTTGCCGCTGGCGTGATCTCCAATTTTAGCAAGGGACGCGAAAGCGGAGCATCACACTTATGGTTACCAAAGAGTGATGGGTACGACTTCAGCAAGAAAATTTCGAATTCACCATGACCGGGAAGCTCACGAGTCCTACCCTCGTCTTTACCAAAGCGACTTCTACTCTTCCGTCGAGCTCGTCTCGCTGCCAGCCGCGTCCTTTCGTCGGCTCTGCAGCCATCCCTGGAACCGCTGTTTTCTGGCGACCATCGCCTTGGCTTGGGCGCGCAGGCTCGAAATAAAACCATAGCGCGACTTGGTGAACCAAGGTACGTTGTGCGGCGCACAGCCGTATTTTTCTTTGTATGGCCTTTCCCCGCCCCAGTCGTAAATTTCAGCCCCCTGGCGCTTCCAATACCGTATGGCGTACCAGTGGATGGCCTCGTTCGGACGCAAGATCTGGCTCGCACGCCAGCTCGCATTCCCCCAGAATTCCGCGAACTTCCTGTAGCCGGGAAAAATTCCTGTGGCAATGCACTTCCCTTCGGAATCTCTTGCCCGCACCAGCAAAATGCGCCCCGTTGGTTCGAGATTTCGAATCAAAGACCGCACCCGCTCGACGCCATAGGTCGGAACCAGACCCTGCTTGGCGAAGACATCCTTCAACTGTTCGTAATATTCGTCGGCGAAACCAGGATCGTGCGCCTCCTCGATGGTCACCCCGCTCTTCTCTGCCTTGCGCACGCACCGTCGGCAGGCGCTACTCATTTTGCCGAAAAGACTGTCTTCTGTTTCCGTAAGATCGGTGCGATAGGTCGCAAACGATTCGCAGGAAAATCCCATCCCGCTACCGTCCTCAACCGAAAAAAAAGGATCGGAAACTTCCATGTGCAGGCATTTCAGGGTGTCCCACGCGACCCGCTCAATGGCCGCCAACGCTGTCTTACGCGTGGCTCCCGGCACGAGATTAAATCCCATGTAAGGTGTGGTCCATCCGGGAAACGAACTCCCCAGAATCCGCAGGCCGAAGCGAGAAAATACCAGTCCCGAGAAATAGCCAACGGTTTCCCCGCCCTCGGCTAATTCGCAAACGACGATCTGCGCGCGCTGCGTTTCGCGCACGAAATGCAGCCACTCCCGGGTCTGGAAAACCGTGCGGTCGGCGAACCCGTCCAGCCGTTCCCAATCAGCCTTTTCCGGATCGATAATCTTGGCTTTCATTCCCATGCTTACCAGCAGATTCCCTGATAGGACGCTGCCGAAGCCGGCCGGGAAGCCGATGCCAGATTGATGAGATCGATCACGATCTGGTCGCGGGCGAGGCAGCGGGAAAGTTGGTCTTTGTCCACTTTAGTGGCGATCACAACGACCTCTCCGCTTCGAACCACATCTTCAACATCGGCCGACAGTAACGAACCAATATGCGGAATGACTTCCTCAATATACTGGCGGTTCGAGCCTGCCAACCGTCCGAGCGACACATCTCGATCCCACACTCGAACCTGGCAGCCTTCCCCGAGCAATCGTTTGATCATCTGCACTTGGGGGCTCTCCCGCAGGTCGTCGGTCCCGGGCTTGAAGCTTAACCCCAGAAATGCAATCTTTCTTTTGTTGGTTCGCAATACGGCCTCAACTGCCCGGTCGATATGCTGTGCGTTGCTGGGTAGAACCGATTCCAGCAGAGGCAGCGCCAAATCCAACTCTTTGGCGCGATGTCCGAGCGCTCTCAGATCCTTCGGCAGGCATGATCCGCCAAACGCGAAGCCGGGCGAGAGGTACGCCGGAGAAATATTCAGCTTGGTATCGGCGGTATAGATTTTCGTAACTGCTTCTGCGTCGACCCCAAGGCTCTTGCACAAGCTGCCGACTTCATTCGCAAAGCCGATTTTCACCGCATGGAACGCATTGCAAACGTATTTGACCATCTCCGCCACGGCAATGCTCGTTTCGAAGACGGGACTGCTGATAGTGCTATACAGCTGCCGAGCCAGGATAAGATGTTTCGGATCTTGAGCACCCAGCACGGTGTAGGGAGGCTGAAGGAAATCGGCCACTGCGCTGCCTTCCCGCATGAATTCAGGGTTGTAGCAGACGGCGAAATCAATGCCCGCGCGACGCCCGCTCGCCTTCTCCAAAGTCGGTATGACCAGCGACTCAGTCGTGCCGGGCAACACCGTACTGCGCAACACGATTACGTGATACGAATTTTTCTTCTGAAGGGCGATGCCAATTTCGTGCACTACCCGTTCCACGTATCCGAGATCCAGCTTGCCGCTGCGCAGGCTCGGAGTGCCGACGCAGACGAAAGAAATCTCCGAATTGCGAACCGCCTCTGCGGCATCGGTGGTAGCGTGAAGCATCCCCGACCGATGTCCCTCTTCCACCAGTTCGCTCATGCGGGCTTCGATGATCGGGCTGCGCCCCGCAGCCATCATCTCGACTTTGGCGGGGCTAACGTCTACCCCGGTTACTTTGTGGCCCACATGGGCGAAGCATGCGGCGCTAACCGACCCCACGTAGCCCATGCCAAACACACTGATCGACAGACCCACTTTCCAGCTCCTCAGTTTTTATGAATGCAGATTAAAAGTATGCCAGTTTCGCATCTGCATCGAAGGTGACCTAAGTTCCTTGCTCCCAGTTCCTTCTTCCGCTCAGATTGGAGTATATCGAGAACTTGAGGATAAAATCTGTCTGTGCCTCTCGCTGCACGAAGCATCTGGGCTCGCTTGTCCAACATGAGTTGGGACGAACTCCAGACTCGCATACGCCAGGAGGTTTCCAAGCGGCTCGATGTCGCGCTCTGTGAAATCGGGTTGCAGCCCGGACGCAACGGACTGAATCTCTCCTCGGGTTCCTCCGCGCATTTCTTCTTTTCGCCCGATCAAATTCCGCAGCGCGCCGCACTCCTGCGGAAGTATCTACCCGACGACGCGGCGGGAATCGTGGCAGCGGCGAATGAGATTTGCCGGCATCGTTTCCGCCTCCTGGGTTACCGGGACCTCGATTACGGCGCCGAAATCGACTGGCATCTCGACGCTGTGCATGGTTTACGCTCCCCTCTGATCCCATGGTTCAAAATCAACTTTCTCGACTTTGCCCAGGTCGGCGATCACAAGGTTACCTGGGAGTTGAGCCGCCATCAGCATCTGGTCACGCTGGCCAAGGCGTGGGTGCTTACGGGCGAAGAAAAGTACGCGCACGAAATCTTTGCGCAATGGTATTCCTGGCAAAGCGCCAATCCTTATCCGCTGGGGGCAAATTGGGCCAGCAGCCTTGAGGTTGCATTTCGCAGCCTGTCGTGGATTTGGGTTCACCACCTGATCGCGCAATCTCCCGTTATGCCCCCTGGGTTTCAGAAAGATCTGCTCGGCGCACTGGCCTTGAACGGCCGCCATATTGAGCGCTATCTCTCCACTTATTTCTCTCCCAACACCCACCTGCTAGGAGAAGCCGTAGCACTTTTCTTTATTGGGACGCTCTATCCCCAAATCTCGTCTGCCGAAAATTGGAAAAAACGCGGCTGGAGAGTCATTCAGCAAGAAGCCGTCCGGCAGGTGCGTCCTGACGGCGTATATTTTGAGCAATCGTTGTATTACCACGTCTACGCCCTCGACTTTTTCCTGCATGCCCGCTTGCTCGCAGCGCTGAATGGCGTCGAGATCTCCCCCGAATTCGATCTCGTCCTTCGAAAGATGCTGGAGGTGATTCGATCTCTCGCTCAGGCCGGCCCACCCGACGGCTTCGGAGACGACGACGGCGGAAGGCTCTTTAACTCCGCTCGCAATCGTGCCGAACATATGACGGATCCATTGGCGATCGGAGCTTCGCTTTTTCACGATGAAGGCTCGGCGGCACGCGCCGCATTAACGGAGGAAGCGATCTGGCTGTTCGGCGATAAGGCGATTTCTTCCGTCGCCGAACCGTTAGACTCGCGTCTCTCAATCACGTCTCAGTCCTTCCGTAATGGCGGACTTTACATTGCAGGAAGCTCCGACCCGGTTCCTCAGCAGATGGTTATCGACGCCGGGCCGCAAGGTACAGGACGCAGCGGTCATGGCCACGCCGATGCCTTGAGCCTCAAACTATCCTTGTCTGGCCGCCGCTGGCTGATCGATCCAGGAGCCTGCTGCTACATCGGTCCGGGCAATGAGCGGAATACTTTTCGCGGTACGCGGGCCCACAATACGCTGGCCGTCGACGGTCTCGATCAGGCCGAACCAGACGGCCCGTTCGCCTGGAGTTCGATCCCAACTACGCAGGCCGACTTGTGGATCGAAAGCTCCGTCGGCACATTGTTTGCCGGCTCCCATTCCGGATACGAAAGGCTCGCTGAGCCTGTTCGGCATCGCCGCTTCGTATTTCACCTCAAGGGTTCTTTCTGGCTGATCCGCGATCTCGCGGACGGAAAAGGTTCGCACCTTCTCGAAACTTCCTGGCACTTCGCGCCCGATGTCGAAGTCTCGGCTTGCAACAACGGATTCATGCTGGTCGCCAAACCGAGTCAATCACCCACCGCGCCAGATCTCACTTTCCTTCCGGTCGATGATCCGCGATGGAAATCCGAACTGTTGTCAGAACACGTTTCGCCGGCTTACGGACAAAAGCTGAGTGCTCCCGTGGTCCGCTACAGTGCTCGCACCGAACTTCCGGCAGAACATGCCGTGTTGATCATCGCCACAGCTGGAGAAAGAGTTGGAGAAATGAAGAAATCAGGAAGGTTCTTCCGGGAGGAGCGACCGCTCAGCGATCTTCGCGCGCCGGAAGCGGTCTACCGGTACGAACAAGGCGATACCACGCACTGCATAATTTTCCGTCAACCGCGGCAGGAGGCATGGAATCTCGGGCCGTGGACGAGCGACGCAAGATTCTTCTATTTTCGCGGGAAGAATCGGCGAATCGATCGATTACTGTTTTGTGAGGGAAGTTTCGCGCAACTCCGCGGCCAGCCTGTCATCTCGCACGACGGCATTTTACAATGGTTAGAGTGGACGAACTGGGACGGCCGGCGACAATTCTCCAGCTCCGAAGATGGTGCTGCCGGTTCTTTCGCCGAAAGCATGCTGGATTCGGAGATCGCGCTTTGAAATGGTATTGAACCAACCGTATCGCGTGAACTGCGCGAACGGATCAGGCAGCCAGGAAATCACCTATGTGCGGCATCGCTGGGGTCATGAAATTCCGGGACGGCGCGAGGGTCGAGTCTGAAACTCTCCGGCAGATGTGCGCCGCCATGGTCCATCGCGGGCCCGACGACGAAGGAATTTACACCGATGGCTCCGTCGGACTCGGCATGCGGCGTCTCAGCATCGTCGATCTCGCCACCGGGCACCAACCTCTAAGCAACGAAGACGGAACCGTGTGGATTGTTTTCAACGGTGAAATCTACAACCATGCCGCCTTGCGCGAAAAATTGCAGGCTCAAGGTCACCACTACCGCACCAACAGCGACACCGAGACGATCGTTCACCTGTACGAACAGTACGGACCAGATTGCGTGCAACACCTGCGTGGTATGTTTGCCTTCGCAATCTGGGACGCGCGCCGCCGGCGCCTCTTCATCGCCCGCGACCGCTTGGGCATCAAGCCGCTTTATTACCATCTGAGCCCCGGCCAAATCGCCTGGGGATCGGAAATCAAAGTAGTTCTCTCCTGTCCGGGAACCGGTGCGCAGTTCGATCGCACGGTTCTTCCCGAGTATCTGGCGTTCGGATACCTCTCAGGCGAGCAAACTTTCTACAGCGGAATTCGCAAGCTGATGCCCGGCCACTGGATGGAGATTGACCCGAGCGGGCAAGTCAAAATCGAGCGCTATTGGGATCTTCCCGTCACGCCGAGCGAGCGCGCGCAGCCTGAGAGCTATTACGTCCAGACCTTCCGGGAGATGCTGGAGCAATCCGTGAGCAGTCACTTGATGAGTGATGTGCCCCTCGGCGTTTTTCTCAGCGGCGGAGTCGACTCCAGCGCCGTCGCAGCCTTAATGACTAAAATCCGCCGCGCCCCGGTTGAGACTTTCTCCGTGGGCTACGCCGAAGACGCCTATAGCGAACTTTCCTACGCTCGCGTCGTCGCGCAACATCTGAATTCCGTTCACCACGAAGTTCTCGTCAGCCAGCAGTCTTTCTTCGACGCCTTGCCTCATCTGATCTGGCACGAGGACGAACCCATCGTCTGGCCTTCGAGTGTCGCGCTGTATTTTGTGGCTCAACTGGCACACGAGCGGGTGAAGGTTGTGCTGACCGGCGAAGGCGCCGACGAAACTCTGGCCGGCTATACCCGCTATGCCTTTACTCTCAAAAATGCGGCCTGGGATCGCATTTACCGCCAACTCATGCCCGGCGCGATCCGAAGCGGAATTCGCGGCTCGATCGCTGATTCAACCTGGATCAGCGCCACTGTTCGCCGCAAGCTGTCCCACACTTTCCTCGCCCGCAATGGCAACTCGTGGGCCTCCTTCTATTTCGACAACTTCTTTTCTGCATTCAGCGAGACCGATCAAGCTGGCCTGCTTACCAACGAAGTTCTAAAGGAGTGCGCCGCAGGGGCGGCTTACCAGAATGTTCTGCAGTACTGGGATCACTCTTCCGGTGAGATGTTGCAGCGCCTGCTCTACACCGATATCAAGACCTATCTCGTCGAACTGTTGATGAAGCAGGACAACATGAGCATGGCTGCTTCGATCGAGAGCCGGGTTCCATTCCTCGATCATCCGTTGGTGGAGTTTGCCACAAATATTCCCCAGAATCTGCAACTAGGCGGCTTCGCGGGCAAACGCATTTTGAAGAAGGCGGTCGAAGATCTCCTGCCGCACTCCATCCTCTACCGCCCGAAATTAGGCTTTCCCACCCCTTGGAGCCGCTGGCTGGCGGGACCGCAGTTGGAGGTAATCTGCAAGCTGCTTCTCGAACCACGATCCACTGAACGGGAATTATTTCAGCCAGCGGCCGTCGAACGCATCTTCAACGAGCACCGCTCCGGCCATCGCGATCATGCCGACCGCATCTGGCGCCTGCTCAACCTCGAGCTATGGCAAAGAATGTGTCTTGAACAAGAGGAACGGCAGCCGTCTCCCGCCGTGGCGCACTAGAGGTTCTCAATAAGCGCTTTTGGGAAGGGCATGACTTAAGTCGTGCCATCTGGAACGGATAGAAACGAGCGCTTCAGCCCCTGAGAACCTGCGAATAAAGCCGGCAATATTCTTCGCGGATTCGTTCGATACCGAATTTCTCTTGAGCAAATTGTCGCGCTCGCTGGGCCATGGTTCGCCGGAGTTCCCCGTCGCTCAAAACCTGTTCCAGGCCGCTCGCCAGATCTTCTTCGTCATTCGGGGCCACCAGCAGCGCCCGCCCATCGCCACCGAGTTCAATGTTTCCTCCCACCTCGGTCGCGACTACCGGTACTCCGGCCGCCATTGACTCCAGCATGACATTCGAAAGGCTCTCGGTCGCCGAAGGCACCACTGAAACATCCATGCTGGCAAGGCACGCGGAAATGTCGCGGCGATCACCCATGAATCGCACCCGGCCTTCCAGCCCCAGATCGACCACTTGTTGCTCCAATGTCCCGCGAAACGGCCCGTCCCCTACCAGCAGGAATTCCACATTCGCGTGCTTCCGCGCCACCCGCGCCGCCGCTCTCAGAAAGCCGCCTTGGTTCTTATAGCCCTGATTCATCCGCGCGATCATTCCCACGCGAAGCGTTCCCTCGCTCGGCTCCAAAGCCGGAGTGGCCCTCGCAAAAGCTTCCGGCGGCAAGCCATTGCCGATGACGCTCACCTTGCGTTTCTGCAGGCCCGCCTGCACCAGCCGGTCGGCGGCTGCCTGCGAGTTGCACACTACCTGGTCACACCAGCGAAACACAGCCATCTGGGCGCGGAACTGTGCCGGCGTCAGCAGATCTCCCAATTGCCGCTGACTGCCAATTACCACCGGAACGCCGGCCAGTTTGGCTGCCGGAATCATTGTCAAGTTCGCATAGAAATCAAAGGCGTGAGCGACCGAGACTTCCGATTTCCGCAAATGCCGCATCAACCGCCACCGGCTTTGCATGGATTTCATCCCATAGAGGCTGCCGCCCAGGCCGAACTGGTGCAACTCGCCCAACCCAGCCCGCGCGACGGTGTCGAGTAACGACCCTTTCTTCTGGATGCAAGCCACTTGCACGGAACACTCATTGCTCTTCAAGCAGCGTGCCACTTCGACGAACTGACGCTCGGAGCCGCCTGTCTCTAGACTGTTAACCATGAAGAAGATTTTTCCGGGAAACGCGGGTTCGGAACTGTTTGATCGCGGCGCTGCAGGCTGGTCCGGCTTAACCTCGTATTGGTGCTGCAGGGGCGAACTCATCCCAGATTCCCGGCAATGCTCGCAACCCCGTAGGGTTCTGCTCCCGAATCCGAAGTTGGGATTCTTTCCAGAAAGTTGCGGTGCCAAAGTTCGAGGATCAGCAAGCGCCATATCCCGCCGGAATGGTCGCGGTACCCGCGAAAGTGCTCGTCGAGCAAGCGCTTCACGCCCTCCGGGTTGAAATATCCGCGTTGCAAAGTACGCGGCTCCAGCAGAACCGACAGAATCAGGTCTTTTAATTCGTGACGAATCCAATGCACCAACGGCATGGCGAAGCCCCGCTTCGGCCGGTACAGCGCCTCGTGCGGCACTCCCACGCGGTCGGCCAACTTGCGCAGAATATATTTCTGTTGCCCGCTTCGCAGCTTCCACTCCGTCGGCAGTCCGGTAGCCCACTCGACAAACACGTGATCGAGAATCGGAACCCGCACCTCCAGCGACGTCGCCATGCTCATGCGATCGACCTTGGTCAGAATGTCGCCGACCATGTAAGTCTTGGTATCGAGATACAACATCTGATCGGTGGGATTTTTCGCCGGAGCCTGGTCGAAATACCGTTGCATCACATTCTCCGGATTGCCACCAGTCCGCAGAATCTCGCGGAACTCGTCGGATAAAAGCGGTATGTCTCTTTCAAACAATGGGAGGAACGAAATACTGTCGACATAGCGCTCCCGCCACGGCAGTGAGACGTTATACGAGAGCCTTCTGCCGCGCATGTTTTTGGGCAACCGCGGAAAAACGCGCTCGCGGTACCAGCGTCCCGCCCAGCGCGGAATCCGCCCCAGCACGTTCCGGCGAAGATTGATCGCATACCGGTCGTATCCCGCGAAAAGTTCGTCGCCGCCATCACCCGACAATGCCACCGTCACATACTTCCGCGCCATGCGCGAGACGAAGTAAGTCGGCAACATCGAGGAGTCGCCAAACGGCTCTTCCAGCGATCGCGTCAGCGTCTCCACGGTCTCCAGAATATTCGGTTCCACCACCAGTTCGTGGTGTTCCGTGCCAAACTTCTTCGCCACAATCCGCGCGTAGCCGGACTCGTCGAAATCGTCGTGCCCGAAAGCGATCGAGAAAGTCTTGACTGGCTTGGAACTTGCCCGCCCCATCAACGCGACCACGGTGGACGAATCGGTTCCCCCGCTTAGTAAGGCGCCCAGCGGGACGTCGGAGATCAGCCGGATCCGCACCGCCTCGGCCAGAAGCCGCTCCATCTCTTCCAGACATTCTTCTTCGCTGCGCGGCGCTCGCGTTCCGTACTCCGGCAGATCCCAATATTGACGAATGCGAATCTGGCCGGCTTCCAGTTCGAGTACGTGTCCGGCGGGCAACTTCTGAATGGGCAGAAACGCGGTAACGGGATCGGGAATATAGCCGAAGTGCAGGTATTGCAGAATCGCTTCCTGGTTCACGCTGGCAAGTTCCGGAGCCACTGCCAGAATGGCCTTGATCTCGGAGCCAAACAGGAACCGGTTGCCCGCCAGGGCATAGTGTAAGGGCTTCTTCCCAAGACGATCCCGCGCCATCAACAGCGTTCCGCGACGCTCGTCGTAGAGCGCGAACGCAAACATTCCTCTGAGCTTCTTCACGCAGTCGGCGCCCAGATCCTCATACAGATGAACAATGACTTCGGTATCGCTGTGGGTCGAAAAACGATGGCCTCGTTTCTCGAGTTCGCCGCGCAGCTCAGGGAAATTGTAGATCTCGCCGTTGAAGACGATCCAAATTGTCTTGTCTTCGTTGAAGATCGGCTGGTGTCCACCGGACAGGTCGATGATGCTCAACCGGCGCATACCCAATCCCACCCCAGCCTTTACGAAGATTCCTTCTTCGTCGGGACCACGGTGCACAATAGCTTCACACATCCGGTGAATGGTGGCTTGATCCACCCTTCCATCGGAATCAGTGCGAACCATTCCGGCTATACCGCACATGCGCTATCCTCTCACGATCGCTTCCGATACCCTTCCGGTGGATTTCCGTGGGCATCATCGCTGGTTTCTGAACAGGGCAGTCGCCCGTGCGGATGGCCCGACGACACCGCCAACCGGCACCAGTTCCGCCGGCCGAGTCTCAGCCCTGGACCATTGCCGCTTTTGTTTCGGCGAATCCGGGGGAATATCATTTGAGCTCTGTTGCTCCTTGGCGATCGCCAACAACACGGAAGTGTAGGCGACGGCGAAATAAGGAAAATACTGGTACGCCTCGGGCGCAAACAGCGCTCCCACAATGAATCCGACCAGTGTTCCACGCAAAGCTCCCGCAAACAGGTCAATCTCCGGGTCAGTGGTGGGAATCCGGCGCAACTCCTTAAGATTGGCAAACCCCCGGGCGAAGAAAAGCAGGTACAGCACCAAAGCCACAATCCCGCCTTCCACCGCAATCTGCAGATAAGCCACGTGAACTTCCCGCCAGGTACCGGAATAGACTTCGAAGTTCGCCAACCCGATTCCCTGCGGATAGTGCGCGATACCTTCCAGACTCTTGACGATGAGATACCGGCGCTGTTCGTAAGAATCGAAAGCCCTTACGTCAACCCCGTTTTGCAGATCGTTCCCGGACATATCGAGGATTCGATCTTTCAGGCGTCCGCCCACGGCGAATCCAAGCACCAGTGCTGCCAGCGCTGCCCCGGCGACCAGATGAACGCGCTTCCCCTTGATCCCAAAAATCCATAAGCACACTGCACCGGTGACCATCAGGTCGATAAATCCGGCTCGCGAGGCAGTCAGAAACAGCGCGGTACACATCGCCAGCATTCCACCGCCCCAGACCAGCTTGCGCGGAAGGCTTCGCGTTCTCAGCAGAAACGCGAAACAGAACGGGAGGCACAGCACGATGGCGAACGCAAGATCGTTGGGATTGGAATAGATTCCTCCGATGACGCCTTCGAGCCGGGGATGTGACCGACCCTTTAGCAAAGATACGATGGAAATCACCACCACCGACGCTGACTGAATGAAAATGATTCGCCGCAATCTCGCGATGGTCGTCACTACCATGAACGTCAGCACCCACGCGATCAGCACCTTGGAAAAGTCCAGCGTCTTGAAGAACGCGCCGCCTCTCCAAATCGTAGACAACAATGCAGAGGCGAACATAACGCAGATGATGCCGAGCAGATACATCCCTTCTTTCGGCACGTCGCGAAATCCACGCTTCGTCTTGCTTCCTGCACTCATTAGAAGACCGAGCACGGCACAAATCCCCGATATCTTTGCCAGAGGAATGTAGACAAGGAATGGAATCCAGTCCTCTGGCCGCGCGCAATAAACCAGGTAAAACGCGCTCAGCCAAAAGAATGCGCCAGCCAGGGGCTCGCGTTGCAGCGTGACTCTCTGCGTCCACCGGGCGACTGCACCGCCATTGTCGGGAACCACTGCCATCGGAATTCCTCTTCCCCTTTGCGATCTCGCCTGTTTCGATCTTTCTTATTTCAATCTTCCTACTTCTCAGAGACGCCATCCGCACTGCGCTCCGGCGGCAACTTCCTCACCGATGCAAAGCCGTCACCGTACGAGCGGAACGTCGCTGAGATTCTCTGCCTTCGCGCGCGCCGGAACTACCTTTGAGGAGCCTTCCACCACGCTGTGCAGAACCTCCCCGAATCTTGCTCCTACAAAGGGCCAGCCATAGCGCTCCGCGGTTGCGCGAGCCGCCAGTCCCAAGCGGGCGCGATCGCTGGCGTCCTGCAGCAATCTAGCCAAAGATTCCGAGAAACATCCCGCCGTGTCGGAGATCACGATATCCGTTCCGTCTTGCACGTCCAACCCTTCAGCTCCGACGGTCGTCGAGATCACTGCCTTGCCGACAGCCATGGCTTCATAAATCTTGAGTCGAGTCCCGCCGCCTACGCGCAGAGGAACTACAACCACCGCCGCCTCTTGCAGATGCTCAACCACGGACGGAACCCGGCCGGTCACTTCCACCGAATCACCGGCCAGGGCTTTCACCCGATGATCGGGATTTCGTCCAACAATCCTGAAGCGGGCTTCCGGAATTTTGGCCCGGACCTGCGGCCAGATGTCCGCGCAGAAATATTTCACCGCGTCCACATTCGGTTCCCAATCCATGGCGCCCACGAACACGGCCAACGGTTTCTCCGTGGTAGCCGTCTTCGCTGGAGAATATTGCTCGGTATCCACTCCAGTCGGCACCACCGTCACGCGATGCGGATCGACCCATGCACTCATCAGTTGTTTGTCGTGTTCGGAAACCGCAATCACATGATCGAACCTGGCCACCGTCGCCTGTTCGTAGCGCAGCATCTTCGAAAACTCGATGCCATAGATCATCTTCCGCAGGCCGGCACTTCCATTGTTGGCATGACGGCGCCAGATTTCGCTCTCGACGTTGTGCTGGAACAGGACCGCCGGCACCGGCGGAAGCTTGGGGAAATGGATTGCCGCGTCCAGAAAATCCAGAACCAGCACATCGGGCTTCTTCTCTGACAGGCAGCGCTCCAACCTGCTGCGAACTGTTCCCGCTGCGAACCGGCTCACCGCGTAGGGCGCCGCCTGTGGCAGCCGGGTTAGATAGTCAATCCCGCGGGCCACCGCCGAGTTCGGATTTCGCCCCATGCTCACGCAAATCGCGCCCGGCAGCTGACCTTGAACCTCGCGCTCGTAATCGGCGTCCACAGGCCCGTCGTAATACGAAAAAAAGGTCACATCATCGTTCGCTGCCAGTTGGCGAAGAATATTGAACGAACGCAAATCTCCGCCGCTGTGCACCGGGAGAATCTTGTTGGCTTTTACCCAAAGGATTTTCATCGTAGGTGAACCTCTTTGGGCAGCGGCGACCGGATCCATACCTGTTTGCGTCCGGCGACGAAATTCGCGAACGCCACTAGCGCCGCCAAATTCAAAGTTGCAAAGGTATAAGCGACCTCGCTAGGCCGCGTCACCGGACCGAGACTCCACCCGGTCCATCCCAACAAGCTCAACCCGTAGAATCCTGCCTGCGCCCAGAAGGCAAAGCGAAAAATTGCACCAGGTATGAACCAGGACGAAATCAAAGTCGCAACCAGCGCAAAAGGAACCGCCAGCCGCAGCAGCTTGTGACAGACGAATTCAAAGCGCAGCGGATTTTCTTTTCCCAGCAGCCAGGGCGCCAATCGCAGTAACTGGTAATTCCCTGTCAAGGTGCGAACTTTCCTCTGAAATTCACGCGCAGCTCCAAGGTCGGCGGCGTCCCAGGCTCGCGCTCGCCCATCGAACAGTACGCGGAATCCCTGCCGGGCTACGTTCATCGGAATCAATACGTCATCCAAAATCGTGTCCGCCGGAAGTTCCGTCAACAACGACCGTCTCGCCGCGTAGAGTGCGCCGGTCGCGCCTACAACCGATCCCGAAGAGGACTCGAGTTCGCGGACCCGCTTTTCGATTTGCCAATACAATCCCATGCCGCGCCCAGTCTCTCCGTTTTTCGCATCCCCCAACATGAGCTCGCCGCTGACCGCACCCACTTTCTGATCGGCGAAATTTTCCATCAGCAAACGAAGCGCGTCCGGTTCGATCCGCTGTCTCGCGTCCGTGAAGACCACGATTTCTCCTTGCGCCAGATTCATTCCGTCGTTCAGGCCTTGCGCCTTGCCCCGCGCCAACTGGTTGAGGAGAACATTCACCTGCGGATTCCGCGCCTGCTCGCGCAGGATCGACTCGGTTTCGTCCGTAGACCCGTCCGACACCACAATGATTTGACGCTTGTCCGCGGGATAATCGAGATCAAGCAGGTTGCGCAGTTTTTCTGCCAGCACCGCTTCCTCATTGCGCACCACCATCAGGAGGGACACAGGAGGTTCAAAAGAGGCGCGATTGACGGCTCGCGGCCGCAACTTTCCTCTGAGCCACAGCCATCCGAGATAGCCGACGTGGACGTAAGCAATCAGCGCCGCCGCCGGCCAGAAGAGCCATCTCATTTGGCTCCCCTCCCCAGCAGCACGATCTTTACCGTCTGCAGCCAGATCAGGAGATCCAGACCGAGCGAAGCGTTCTTGATGTAAAAAAGGTCGTACTGCAGTTTTTCGCGGGCATCGTCCAGCGTGTTTCCGTACTTGTACCGGACCTGCGCCCATCCCGTAATACCCGGCCGAACGATATGCCGCACGCCGTAGTACGGAATCTCTTTACTCAACCATTCCACAAACTCGGGCCGCTCGGGACGAGGACCCACGAAGTGCATGTCCCCCTTCAGCACGCACCAGAGCTGCGGAATTTCATCCAGGCGCGAGGTCCTCAGAAACTTACCGAATCGCGTGATTCGCGGATCGCTATCTTGCGCCCAGGTTGCCCCGGAGTCGGCCTCCGCGTCCGGGCGCATCGTCCGGAATTTGTAGCAAAAAAATGAAGCGCCGCCGCGGCCCACGCGCTTCTGCCGGTAGAGCACCGGACCAGGGGAGTCCAGCCTGATCGCCAATGCAACGAACGGAAGCAAAGGCAGTGTCAGCACCAGCGCCACCAGGGCCACGGTGAAGTTAAGCACTCGCCGCACCAGCCGGAAAACCCCGCTGAAGCGGAATCCTTCGACAAAAATCAGCCAGCTCGGGTAGAGTTGCTCCACTTCGATTCTTCCCGAAATCTTCTCCAGCCACGAAGTCGCTTCTTCCACCTTGACTCCTGCCAGGCGTAAGGCCAGCAGCTCTTCCACCGGAAGCGTGCCGCGGCGGTCGGGCATGGCGACAATCACGCGATGGACCGCAGTTTGCCGCCCCAACTGAGCCAGGTGTGTCCCCACTGCCTCGCGCGTGAGTTCCCCCTGTAAGTTTCCAGTCCAGCCCACCACTTCGATCCCCAACTCGGCGCGTGCCCGCAGTCCATCGACCAACCGCTCCGCCCGTTCCCCCGTTCCCAGCACATAGACTCGCTCGCGGAAGAAGGGCTGGCGCACCAGCCACCCATACATCGACCGCCAGCCGAATAAGGCGACGGTTAGAATCCCCACGCCCAGCAGCGCCGAATTGCTGCCCGGCAGAAATCCGGGAAACAACTTGACCACGCCGGCCAGAACCAGTGCCACCAGGCCCAGCACGAACAGCAACCGGAAGGCTTGGTCCAGCTTGGCTCCCAGTTGCGACGAATCGTAAAGATCGAAGCCATGCGACAGCAGCAGCACGATCGCCGTGAGTACAAGAATCCTCACGTACCCGCCCTCGATGAACAGGGCATTCTTGAACAGAAGCGCGTTATCGGTATTCCAAAAAGTTCCCAGGATAAACGAGCAACCAACGATCAGCGCCTCTCCCACAAGAAGCACAAGAGTTCTGACCGGGTAATAAACATTGAAGAGCCGAATCACTTACCACTTCCCCCTAGGACTTGGTGGCCGTTTCCTTCTTTTGATAGGCTTCGTAGTAGTACTGCTGATAAGGGGCCGCTTCGCCGCTGGTCCCGTTGAGCACCACGCCCACCAGCGCCTGCTCGGGAAATTCCTGCCGCGCCCGGCGCGCCACATCCGAGGGCGTCACGTTAGAGCGCACCACCATCAGCACGCCATCGCAGGCCTTGGCCAGAACGCTGGCGTCGGATACGGGAACCGCCGGCGGCGAGTCGATGATGATCCAGTCAAACAGCGGCTCCAGGCGTTGCAGCAGCATTTTCAAGCGGCCGTTGCCGACCAGTTCCGCCGGATCTTCAATGCCGGTTCCGCTCGGAATGAAGAACAGGTTCTCGAGTGGTCCGCGCTGCATGATGGAAAGCTCGTCATTTTTTCCCAGCAAATAATCAGAGAGTCCGGGACCCGCGGTCGTGCCCAGCATCAGGTGCAGACGCGGCCCGCGCAGGTCGGCATCGATAAGGAGCACCCGCCGTCCGTGCTGCCGCACCATCACCTGCGCCAGGTTTGTCGAGGTGAACGACTTGCCTTCTTTCGGCAGAGCGCTGGTCACCAGCAAAGTCTTCAACGTCATCTTTTCGCGCATGTGATAAAGGCGGGAACGCAGCGTGCGGAACTCTTCCGTCCCCCGCGCGGCATCGTCGCCGTTCATGAACAGCAGGGCTGACGGCTGCGGTTTCCACTCCAACTGCGGGCAGCGCGCCAGCAAAGTGTCGACGTTCAACGGACCGCCAAGGGTAGGCATTCCCAGATTCGGCATCCTGACGTTCGCCGACTCCGGCATAGCCCCGACGGGCATCGATGGCGTAATCGGCTCCTGGCCGTAAACCGACGGATCGGCGGGAGAAGTTGGCTCATATCCCGGCTGCGCACCCTGCGCGGCTGCCCGCTCCTGCTCGGCTTTTTTTAACGCTTCATGAATTCGGCTCATAGGTTCCTTCCTTCGGAGAAATCTTTTCTTCCGTCTGATGGCTTCCGTTCGTTCCGCCTTGCGGCTCGCGCAAGCGGTCGGCCAGCGTGGCCAGTGATCGCAAAGCTTCGACTAAATCGAAAGTGTTCGCGCCGGGCGCCGCCGGCGCCGGATTCGACGTGGTGAGCATCGCCGAAGCGTGGTTGTCGCCCAAATCGAAATCACGCGCGACCGACTCCACCACGTTCGGGCCGATAATTTTTTGCTGATCGACAAACGCGCTGACCAAGCAGTGCTCGCAGATAAGATTAATTACGCGCGGAATTCCCGACGAGTGCCGGTGAATCGCCGCCAGTGATTCGGGCGCGAAAATCTCCTGCCCGTTGGACCCGGCTATACGCAGCCGCTGTTGGATGTAAGCTTTTGTTTCTTCCAGCGTCAGCGCATGCGTTTTGGCGCGCAGCGTCAGCCGCTGGCGCAACTGCCGCAACTGCGGCTGCTTCAATTTCTGTTCCAATTCGGGCTGCCCCACCAGCACGATTTGCAGCAGCTTTTCGGTGAAGGTCTCGAGATTCGTCAACATACGAATCTCTTCAAGCACCTCATCGGAAAGATTCTGCGCCTCGTCCACGATCAGCACCGCAGTCTCGCCGGCGCGGTAACGATCGAGCAGCCAGTTGTAAAGCCGCAGCAGAATCTGGCTCTTCGCCTTCGAATCGCAGGGAATGCCGAAATCCGCCATCATGTAGTCGAGAAACTGCGGCACGTTCAGGCGCGAGTTGAAAATGAACGCCGTCGCCACCTGCTGCAGACGCAGCCACTCCAGCAGCTTATTGATAAGCGTGGTCTTGCCCGTTCCAACTTCGCCGGTGAGCAGCACGAATCCTTTGCGGCTCTGGATTCCATAGGTCAAACACGCCAGCGCCTCTTCCGTGTGCCGCGTCAAAAACAGATAACGCGGGTCCGGATTGACATTGAATGGATTCGCTCGTAGCCCGTAAAACTCTTTGTACATAGTCTCCCTACGTCAGCACTCGGTACCGCTTCAAACCCTGACCGACTCTTTATCTTTCGACCTTGTCCCGTTCCCGTTCTTATCGCGGTTCCAGAACTTGAACTTGCCGTTGCTGGCTTCTTCCACCTCGCCGCCCACCCAAGGCACCGCCACCAACATGGGCAGATCAAGGGCCGCTTCGGCGTCGGCCTCCGTGCGAATTGAGTTATCCCGCAGTTCGAGCCACAACGACAGACCCGTACCGAGCGCCAGTCCCGCAGCCAGGCCGCCCAAAGCAAACTGCCAGCGAACGGGGAAGCTTGGCGCATCCGGCAGGTTCGCCGGATTCAGAGGAAACATACGTTCGCCCTCGGACTGGTTGTTCATCTTGACCGTCAGATCGGCGGAACTCTTCTTGGCCAGCAGGTCCTGATAGGACTTCTGCGCGTTTTCATAATCGCGAGTCAGGGCCTTGTACTGCTCTTCGATCGCTGGGCTCAGCGACACGCGGCTCTGGTACTGTCCAATTTCCTGCTGCAATCTTTTCTGGTCGCGCGTGGCCGCCGCGATTAAATCGGCATACTGGTGAACCTGCAGCCGCATCTGGCGAACCTCCGGCGGCTCCGTTGCGGAAGCCTTATCGGTGGTGGTGCCGGCATCGGTGGCGTCGTCGGAAGCCTTGTTGATCTCGGCCAGCTTCTTCTTCACTTCCGAGATGTCGGCTTTGGTCTTGATCACATCCGGATGGTCTGCGGTGTATTTGGCCTGCAGATCGAGCAGTTGCGTCTGTAGTTCGGAGAGCTGCTTCTCGAGCGTCTGCGGATTGGTTGAAGACTGCGAAGACTTCCACGCCGCCACCTGCTGCGCCAGCATCGATTCGGTGTAAGACTTATCCTGCTGGGCGCGGTTCAAAGTCTGCGTATTCGCTTCCAGCTGCGAGTTCAGCGCCATCAGAATCTTCAGATTGTTCTCTTCGTCGCCGGGAAGCTGGCCGACATATTGCTTCTTGAAAGTCGCCAGCTTGGAGTCCAAGTCATCGAGGCCGCGCTTGGCGTCTTCCAGACCTTTGTTCAGGACGTCACTGGTGCCGCTTGCCGCCGCCTGCACTGACTTAAGGTTTTCGTCGACCAGCAGCGTGGTGAGCTCGTTACAAATCTGCTGTGCTTCGCGCGCGTTCGGTGCCGTGTAGTTCACATAGAAACCGGGCACAGGACTTCCCTGCCCTGGCTTCGGCTTTACCCCGCCGATCTGGCTCAGCGTCGTCATGACCGGCTCAACCGACATATTGCCGCGGATGTTGTCGATGACTTCGCCCACTTCCTGCGCGTTCTTGTTGGGATAAATGCGCTCGACCACCGGCTGCAGCCGGCTCTGGCTGAGTACCTGCTGTTGCAGGGTCGCGACGCGGGCCGTCAGATCTTGCGAGACCACCGGCTGCACCATCGTCTCGGGAACCTTTTGCCCCTCCACCAGGATCAGCGACTGCGAGGTGTACTTCGGCGGGAAGGCATACGACACCAAAAATCCTGCCAATGGCGCCAGCAGCGCGGGGATCAGGATCACCTTCGCCCGCCGGCGCAGCATCGCCAGATAATCGTCCATGGTTAATTCGCGATTCTCAATCATCTTCGTGATTCCTTTCCCGACTCATCCAACATCTGGGTAATTCTCTCGAGCTCAAACTGTCGAACGAAATCAATCCAGCCGTATCGGCCGCGGTGTCCAGTCCAATCCAATAGTCAGAACCTCGCGGTTCGAAATGCGGCTGCAGACGGTAGTAGTACTGCAATAACTGTTGTCAAACGCCAGCTCATTGAACTGGTAGCTGGCGAACGCGTGAAAGTTGTGTCCGATCTGCCGATGAGCGGCCGCGGCCACAAATCCGAACTGATAGGAATTTGCATCGACTCCTGCGCTGGACGCCTGCAACCGTGAATTGCGTGAGTAGCCGATGTCGCCCGATACCGACCATATCCGGGTCAGTGGACGGTCCAGGGTGACGCGCGCCAGATCGGTCTGCGATCCGGCAAAGAGGCCAGAACCGCTGGTTTCATAGCGGTCGTAAGAGGCTTGAACAAAAGTCTTGGGAAACTTATAGCGCAAGCGCACCCGGCCGGCGATCCCAAGGCGATGGTCGGTGACGGTGGTCGGATTAATGGTGTCAGGGGGTAGGCACGCCAGAACAGGAAGGGTGGGGTCGCTGCAAATTACGCTGGGGGTTCCAATGTCTGTTAGCTGCGGTCCGGCTCCAATCAGAAAATCCAAGCGGCCGGAGATGCGATGCCCGTATACCAGTTGAAAAACGTTGGAATGAAATGCCAGATCGGAGTAATTGAAATTAAAAGCCTGATAGGCGTACATGACGGCGATCTGAGTGTGCGATGACAAAATCCGGTTATAGCCCACCTGCGCAAACGTTTCCGAACTACCGATGAAGGTGATTGGAGAAACGGTGGGATCAGCAACCGTCGGCTGTAAGCTGCCGTAGAAATGTGTGAAGGCATATCCACCCGCGACGGTGATTGCCGACTTGGGCGAAAGATACTCCGAGACATCGGCCATGCTCACGTCCAGAACGCGTGGCACCAACCCTTCCGTGCCGAGAATGCTTCCACTCAAAAGCGGCGCCACGCCGGTGCTGCCCAGAGACTGCATTCCGGTTGATCCCGTCGATCCGTAGGCGGCTCCGAAGTTTCCTTCCGGCAGATAGCTGAAACTCTCGCGTACGTTCAACTCTCCGCGCTTCCAGGTGAGCTTCTGATTGAAGTCCATCTGTTGCAGCGCCTTGAATCCTTCGCCGCGCAAGCTGTAGTAAGCGGCGCCGCCTTCGTAGTCGAGAGCCAGGTCGTAGTGGCTCCACAGGCGTTGCAGCGTGACACTGCCGATGGCGCGGCTCACCGAATAGGCCGACTGCCCGCCCAAGGAAGTCTCAGGGTTGGTGTCGAGGGACTGGCTGACCGTGGCGCCTGGCTGAATGTAGCTCAACGGCGCGGCGTGCGGCTCGACGTTCGGCAGGTCGATGCCCGAAAGCGGCGGATTTTCCACCACCGGCGGTGGAGGATTCTCCTGCCCGTAGGCCGGGATCGGTTCCTGCGATTGGGGGGTGGCGTCTGGGGTCCCGCTGGCGGGTGGGGTGGACGTGTCTTGCGCCCACACTCCCGGCGTCGCCAAAAGCGCGACAGCCAGCAGGCCTAGGGTCCAGATGCCTGGGGTCACTTTGTGACCGCTCAATTTTTGACGTTCGCTCATCATCTTTCCTTTACGGACCTTCCACAGAACTTGTTTCTTTCACAGAACCTTGCCGGTTGCAGAAAAGACATTTGTTACGGGACGACGATCGTGTCTCCCGGTTTCAACTGAACGTTCTGCTCCGGACGATTTCCTTTCACAACTTCCTTGTAATTGAAAGGAATCCGACTCTGTTTCCCGTTCTCAGTGCGCAGAAGATAAATTCCCTTCACGTTGGCAAATTGCGTGAAACCCGCCTGCGCCAAAGCCTGCAGAACGGTCATGTGCGGCAACAACGCCATGGGCCCGGTGTGATTGACTTCGCCGGTCACAAAAACTCTCCTGCTATTCATCGCGAGCACAACAATCGTGACCCGCGGATCGGAGATGAATTTCCTCAACTTCTCGGTGATCGAATCCTTGAGCTGGGTCGGGGTCAGCCCGGCCGCATCAACATCATTCAGCAGCGGCATCGAAATCTTTCCGTCCGGCCGCACTGGGACGGTCTCGCTCAGGTTGGCCTCGTTCCATACCGAAATCTTCAGTTGATCGTCGGCTCCGATTACATAATCGGAAGGCAAGGCCTGCGACACAGCAGGCGGCTCGGCGGGTTTGTTCTTGTCGGTCTTTGGTGCATCCGCTACCGGCGTATCACCTTGCGCCGTAGCCGAAGGCAACAGCATTGCAAAACTCAAAAGAACCATCCCTGATACACATACAAATTTCTTCGTTCTCGTCATCGCCCTCTCCATCGCTTTCTGTACCGACTAGCTGGCTCCGTAGCCTTCAAACCCAATCTGCTTGAGCTTGTACAGCAACGCCTTGTAACTGATCTTTAACTCCTCGGCCGCGCGCCGCCGGTTCCAGCGGGTTCTCGTCAGCGTATTGAGGATCAATTCCTTCTCGGCTTCACGCGACGCTGCCCGCGACGCCGCTTTCAATGAAACTTCATTGCCGCTGTTCCGGACTTTCTCCGGCTTGCTCAGCACTGCGCGCAAGCCACCGAGCGCAATATGCTCATCGCCCAGCGCCACCAGCACCCGGGCTGCGTCTTCGAGTTCGCGCAAGTTTCCGGGCCACGCATAATCGAGAAATAGCCGCAGCGTTTCGGCACTCAGATCCGGAACATCGCGGTGAAAGTCGCGTGCATATTTCCGCAGAAAATGCCCGATTAAGAACGGAATGTCTTCTTTGCGTTGCCGCAGCGGCGGCAGCCGCAAACACACTCCGCTGATGCGGTAATAAAGATCCTCCCGTAGCTTGCCGCGCTTAACTTCCACTTCCAGATCGCGGGCGCTGCCACAGATCAACCGTGCCCGGCCAATATCTTCCGCGTCGCTGCCCGGCATCAGGGGCAGAACTTCGAGCAACTGCGCCTGGCAGTCGGCGCGCAGATCGGCCAGCTCATCGAGATAAATCGTGCCGGCATTGGCCAGAGGATCCCCGGTCCGCTGATCCTTCAAATCGGCCAACTTAAGCGTCGCGCAGCGGAACCAGCGGAAAGGCTGCTCCCGGCGCCGCGACATGCCATGAATCCGTTCCGCCGTGGCGTGCTTCCCAGCGCCGCGCTCAGCCAGGACCAGCACCGGCACATCGCTTTGCGCCAGCTCCCGAATCACGGCCTCAACCGGGCGCATGCTCGCGCTTACGCCTTCCACAAACGCCAACGTCGCCAGCTCCGGCGCTGAGCCAGCGCTGTCATGCACCCCGTTAGGCAATACTTTGCCCATCTTTTCCCTTCCCAACTTTTACTGGAGAAAGTGACCCTACACCGGGCGAATGCAAGAGATGTGCCACACTCAAGCTCGGCGGGCCTAACGATTCAAGATTCCATTTTCTGGTTTATTTTCAATATTTTACACCAACAGTTGGATGCAGGGAAGTAAATTTATCGGTCTATCTGCCAATCCAATAACCCTCAATCGAGAACTTATAGGAAAAACTTTTCTCACATCGGTTTCCGAGATTTGGGGCAATATTTGCCCTTTCGGGCCAACCTGGCTTCTAAAACCGCTTCTTTCAGCCTACTTCGTCCCGCAGCTTCCTCAACATTACCAGCGTAAGTCCCCCTGTCACCATGGTTTGCATTGCACCTGCCGTGGCTTTCGCTTATGCTCGAATTTCCCCCTTACCCGGTTTCTGTGAGCCAATTGGTGCAGACCCAGACTTCAATCCCGCGCACCGCCGCTTCTAATGCGGCGGCGGGATTTCCTTACTGGCAGATTGGCGTACTAGGTGCGCTTACTCTCTGGCTGTACTGGGCAACCATCACGCATTTGGTGGCTCAATGGTGGGGCGATCCCAACTTTTCTCACGGATTCTTCGTACCCCTGTTCTCCGGCTTCGTCCTCTGGCAGGAGCGCGACCGGTTTTTGCGCCTCACGCCCGCGCCGAACTGGTCTGGTCTGGCGATCATTTCGTTCGCATTGGTCCTGTTGATCATTGGGCAGTTGGGCGCGGAACTTTTTCTCGCCCGGTTTTCGCTTTTAATCCTGCTGGCAGGCGCGGTAATTCTGTTCTTTGGCTGGAATTTTCTGCGCGCGGCGCTCTTCCCGTGGGCGTTTTTGCTGCTGATGATTCCGATTCCGGCCATCGTCTTCAACCAGATCACCTTCCCGCTGCAGATCCTAGCCTCGAAAGTCGCCGCCGCCGCGCTTCCGCTGTTTGGCGTCCCGATCCTGCGCGAAGGCAACGTCATTAATCTTCCGGCGATGGCGCTTGAAGTCGCGGAGGCATGCAGCGGCATTCGATCGCTCATGTCGCTGGTCACACTCGCCATCATCTACGGATATCTGGCCGAACGCCGCCTGTGGGTACGCTGGGTGCTGGCGCTGGCCTCGGTGCCGATTGCGGTTTTGGCCAACAGTGTTCGAATCATTGGCACCGGATTGCTCGTCCAATACTGGGATGCGGATAAGGCGGAAGGCTACTTCCATGCCTCCTGGGGATGGATCATTTTCGTCTTTTCTCTGCTGATGCTCTACGCTGTACACAGCCTGATTCGCCTGCTTTCGCGCGAGAAAGGAGACGCCGCGTGACACGGTCCACTGTTCGCTTCGCGCTGGCCGTTGTGCTTATCGGAGCGGCGGCACTTTTCCTGCAGGCACATACCCGATCCGAGGTATTTCCGAGCCGCCTTCCTCTGCAATCCTTTCCGCAGCAAGTCGGCGATTGGAAAAGTTACGATGTCCCGCTCGAAAAAGATGTGCTGGAAGTTCTCGGTCCCGGCGACTTCCTTTTGCGCGTCTATCAGGACCAAGCGGCGCAGCAGGCGCCAATTGATCTGTTCATCGCCTACTTCCCCAGCCAGCGCGCAGGAGACACCATTCACTCGCCGCAGCACTGCCTGCCCGGCGCGGGATGGACTCCGATCGAGAACACGCCGATGCAACTCACCATGCCGGGACATGCTCCGTTCCCGGTCAATCGCTACATCATTGCCAAAGGCGATGCGCGGCAGGTCGTTCTCTACTGGTATTGGGCGCACGATCGCGGCGTTGCCAGCGAATATTGGGCTAAATTTTATCTGGTCGCCGACTCGATCCGCATGAATCGCACCGACGGTGCGTTGGTCCGCATTAGCACGCCGATGTATCGGGGAGAAACCGTCGACGACGCCATGCAGCGCATCATGCCGTTTTCCAACAGCATGACGCCGCTTCTGGAAAGCTATATTCCGCGCTGAATCCGTCTCCGTACTCAAGCACTCAGTTTCTCTCTCCGCTGATGCAGCTACTCCGAATCAGCGTGATAATAAGAATCAGCCATGCTGACCGTCCCGGACTCGCGAATAATTCTCCGCGCGGCTATCGTCGCGGTGCTCGTCTTCCTCACTCTGCCCGCCCATGCTCAGGAGCTTTCCCGCCGCATCATTCTGAAAGACGGTTCCTACCAACTCGTCAACAAATATGAAGTCAAAGGCGACCGGATCCGCTATTACAGTACCGAGCGCGATGAGTGGGAAGAATTACCCAACTCGCTGGTCGACTGGCCCGCGACGGAAAAGTATGAAAAAGACCGCGCCGCCGGAGCCAGCGTTCCGGAAGCCGTGCAACTTGACAAAGAAATCGATCAGGAACATGAAGCCGAGGACTCAAAACTGCCGCAGGTCGCTCCCGGTCTGCGCCTGCCCGAAGAGTCTGGAGTCTTCCTGCTCGACACCTTTCAGGGAGAAGCACAGATCGATGAACTCAACCAGACTGCGGGCGACATAAGCCGCGGCAGTAAGGCCAACATTTTTCGCGGGGCGATGGGCGGCCTGAAGCAAACCGTCGAACTCGATGGCGCCCATGCCACCGTGCAATCCCACGTCGGCGTGCCCACGATTTACATCAAAGAAGATACGTCGGCCGGCGCCGGGCAGGATCCCGCACCGGGCACGAAGCCGGGGCAACCCGAGCAACCGCAACAGCCCGTGCAACCAATCGTTTCCTTCGATCGCTTCCGCATCATTCACACCGAAATCAAAAACGACAAACGCATTCTCGGCGATATCAAACGTCAGCCTACCGGCAAGACCACGCAAGAACAGCACGCGGTCAAAACCACGATCACCAACGTGGCTGGCGGATGGCTGAAAATCACACCCATCGAGACGCTCGCGCCCGGAGAATATGCGCTGATTGAAATGATGGGAAAAGAAGGAATGAACGCCTATGTATGGGATTTCGGCGTGAACCCGAAGGCCCCGACCAATGCGAATCCGTGGAAGCCCGACGCGAAAACCACATCACCGCCGTTGCCGGCCAAAGCGCCGGATAAATAAATCAGGGTCGGTGAGTTACAAAACAGCAGGCGGTCAACCTATCCCGCGCGCGCCAGCACCGGAGGCTCGGCCGCAACCTCTGTGCCGGGCCGCCGCGCCTCCACAAAAAATCTCTTGCCTTCGCGGCGGAAGTTCAGATCGGTAAATCCTGCGCGCTGGAGGGCAATCCTCATACCAGCTGTAGTCTGGCAGCTCTCCGCCACTTTACCGAATGAAATTACTCGCCCGGAAAGATGAAATACAACTCCATTCAGCAACACAAAGACACGAAAGAGACTAGGTTTGAGGCGAGGAAACGATTTTCGAAACTCGCTCCAGGTAAAGTCAGGTGGATGCAGCGTCGCCTTCAGCCATCCTCCCGCGACAAGCACGCGGTGTAACTCGAATAAGGCTTGCGGAATGTGCATGTAAGGTAAAGCTACATTGCATAAAACTCCATCGAGGCTGCCCGACTGCAATGGAAGGTCCTCGCCACGTGCGCATACATAGCTCCAACCCCGGTCTTTGTATTTCACATGAGCAGCATGAAGAGACTCGCGTGCAATATCCAGGCCAGTAACGTGGCAGCCATCGACTTCTACGCCGATTCTGCTCCAGGAGTCCCCGGCGCCGCACCCAAGGTCGAGAATGCGCTCCATAACACCCTCTGCAAGAGGGCAGGACTATATCTCACCTTTTAATGTTTGGCAATCGTAATTTAGGATATTGATCGGCAGGAAAGAGGAATGACTTAGCGGATGACTTACTGGTTACTTACTTCCGTATACTTAGTTAAACTTATTTCAATATCCCGCGCTGGGCAATTCCGATGTTGTCGCGCGTCGAGTTTTTGACCATGTACATCATGCCGTCGGCCTGGCGGATTACGTCGTGCGCGGTGCGTGCATCGTGCGGATATGTCGCGAGCCCGATCGAAGCCCGCACATTCAAATTCAATCCCTCTTCTTTGCAAAATGCGCTGGCCCGCATGGCTTCCCGCAATCTCTTCGCAACCACCAGCGCCTGATCCTTTCCCGTCTGGGGCAACAGCACCACAAATTCGTCCCCGCCATAGCGAAACGCGAAATCGATCAAGCGCAGCTGCGCTTTCACCAGATACCCAATCTCGGCGAGCAGCTTGCTTCCAACTAAGTGCCCGTGCGTGTCATTGACCGACTTGAAGTGATCGAGATCGATGAACAGAATGCTGAACTCGTAGCCGAATCGCGACGAGCGGTAAACCTCGGTTTCCAGCGTTTTATAAAGATGCCGTGCGTTGTAGAGGCCGGTGCAGTCGTCGGTGATCGTGAGTTCCTGAATCTTTTCCACCCAGCGCGCGTTTTCGATTGCGATGGCCGCGTAATCGCAAAGCGCCTGCAGGAAGAAAAGTTCGGCATCGCCAAACAAAGCCATGTCGACGTTGACTAACTGAATCACGCCCAGCACGCGTAGCTTCGAGCGCAGAGGCACGCAAATCACCGACCGCGTCTCCCACTTCGTGGCCTCATCAACCCGGCTGGCAAAGAAGGGATCGGTGCGAACGTCGGGAACAACGCGGGATTCGCCGTTTTTCGCTACCCATCCGGCGATGCCCTCCCCGACTTTCAACCGGACGTTTTTCAGCGCCTCCGCTTTGTCGCCCACCGCAATCGCGAAATACAGTTCGTCCTGAGTCTCATCGACCATTAGGAGCGACCATGTATCCGGGCGGAAATATTCCGCCATTTTCTCCATGATGGTCTGCAGAATTGAGTCGAGATCCAGCGATGACGTCAGCGCCTTCGCCACATCGTGGAAAATCGTCAGTTCCTGGCTGTGCCGCGTCAATTGAGTGCCGGCCTCAGGCATGCAGAGTTACCTTAAATAAATCCCGCGTTGGACGGGGGGTGGCAGTGAGAAAAATTATATTCGTCACTTTCGTGCAGGGGCAATGAACGTAAGTAACCGGTATCGCTAAAGCCAACCAGACAAAGTGTTTGCAGATTAGAACAGTCTTAGAAATCTGATGCGCCGAGCGCGAAGAAAATGACCCCGGAGGAGTAATCTATTCCCATGAACAAGCCGTCCCTTGTCGCTCTCGTCCCGCTTGCCATTTCCTTGCTGGCGTTTTCGTCTGCTTTCGCCCAGCAGGCTTCTTCACAAACTTCTCCGCCACAATCTTCTTCGCAATCGCCGGATAAGAATGCTGCGCCGGGCAATCCCGATCCGCACTCCACACCCACGCTTGATGGCGGTATCGGCCCTTGCTCGGCGGACTTTACCATCACCGATAAGGCCGGAGCTCCCGTCTACAACGCGATGGTCAGTGTTCACATCGCCTACGGCACATGGAGCATCCGCAAGCTGGACCTGCAAGTTAACACCAACGTCGATGGCAAGGCTCGCTTCACCGGCCTCCCGGACCGCATCAAGCATGGAATCATTTTCCATGCCAGCGAAGGCACCCGTACCGGCGAGGCCTTCGACGACCCCGCCAATACATGCAAAGCGCAATTCACGATTGCCTTGCATGAAACGCAATAAGTTCGGCGCCCGACCGGTTAATGTCGACCATCGTACCCAGCCGCTATCTCTACATTTCTTGATCCCTTTTCGTGTTAAAGTATCGGCGAGCGGGACAGAACTGCAGGGCCCCTAGCTTTTCCATCCCGCCCTTCAGGATCATCTGACATGCTTCGCGCCTCTCCTCTCTTCCCGCTGGACCACGGGCACCACACCTGCGTTTTTTACCGCACCGATGATGAACTTCTGGAATTCCTTGTCCCTTATTTCGCCGAGGGGTTGCGCAAAGGCGAATACTGCTTCGGCGCGCAGAAACCACACATACGCGAGCGCCTATTCACCGGTCTCCGTTGGTTCGGGATTGATACGAAAGAATATATCCGTCGCGGCGCATTCGACATTCACACTGATGAAGAGGTCTATTTTTCCCACAACAAATTTGACCCCGGCGCCATGATCGACATGTTGCTCTGTGCCATGGATGAGGCGCTCGCCAAAGGCTTCACCGCTCTGCGCAGCGCCGGCGAGCTCACCTGGGCAATCTCAAGCCCAGATATGTGGGCGCAGGTTCTCGACTACGAGGCGCGCGTCGATCAATGTTTTCCCGGCCGAGCAATGACGGGCATTTGCCAGTACAACGCGGCCGCATGTTCTTCAGGAGACTTCGACGCTGTGGTCGAGCGTCACTATTCGCATGTATGCGACACGAGTCCAGGCTCATCCCATACGCATATCACGGTCCGCAACGAAGACCATTGGGCAGATGTAATCGCGGATCAGTCGGCTCCCAATCCGAATTTTTACTACGTCGTGCAGCCGCGGCACACCGCAGAGCCGGTTGGCTGGGGCATTGCACCTACGTTTGAATTTGCGACCGAAAATGCCCAGCGCATCGTAACCGGAGATCACAAGAGGAGTTGATGCCCGGCCCGGGCAAATCGGCCGAACCCGCTGTTGCATTGTTACCCACCCCCTGACCCGATGGCGGTAGCGTCGCCGCACATCATGTCCTATGATGATTTCTGAGCAGTCGGCCAACTTGAGTGGGCGCATTCGGGGACAAATTTCGCAAGGCGCGCGAGAAAAAGAATATCTCGCTCGATGACGTTTCCAACGTCACAAAAATCAGCGCCCGCATGCTGCAGGCTATCGAAGAGGAACGCTTCGACCAGCTTCCCGGCGGCGTTTTCAACAAAGGCTTCATCCGCGCCTACGCCAAGCATCTCGGCCTCAACGACGAAGAAGCGGTTACGGACTATCTCGCCTGTCTGCGGCAGGCTCAGATCGACGCCCATGAAGTTTGGGATACTGCGCCGCCAACGCCGACCCGCCCGACGGCTTTGCCCCAATCACAACAGGCCGCGGCCTATCAGAAGCCGGCGTTGAAAGCGAACCCTCCGGTTCGAGTCGAACCGATCCGAACCGAAGAAGAACTTCCCGATCTCCAACTGCCACGCGCGGAACATGTGCGCCCGCCGCGCCGAGATTTCGCGACCAAGCGCAGCAGCCAGATTCCCTGGAGCATGATCGCGGTGGTCGCCGTGGTGGTGGCGCTGGCGATTCTGCTCTGGACGCGTCACGCGCACACACCGCGCACGGAAGCTGCAACATCCGCGCCGGC
>Ga0209006_10000449_pt1 | contig 39737 bp, 30 predicted proteins | sample JacPin_JW_Ref_O2_FD_188567 | JGI IMG/M metagenome (GOLD analysis project Ga0209006, IMG submission 188567) | Forest soil microbial communities from Algoma, Ontario, Canada - Jack Pine, Ontario site 1_JW_Ref_O2 (SPAdes) (version 2) | ecosystem: Environmental > Terrestrial > Soil > Boreal... | reverse complement strand
AATCCAGAAGGTCCGGCGCGTCCTCAACGGGTGTGCAGTACGACGCCGGCGTTGACGATGCCGGACGGTCCAGCGCTGTCCATGGTCGCGGAGTCCACCCGGATCCCATCCTGTTCGGACAGGCGCGCAAGCCAGGCGACGACGACATCAAAGGGCGCCTTTTCCAGGCGCACCTGCAGGCCGCCGGCGCCGGAGGGCTCGCTGCTTGTGAGCGCAGTGCCAAGGCCGGCCTCGCGGGCGGCGTTGTCGACCACCACCAGCATGGAGCGCTGCGTCGTGGGAGTCGGCGTTCCCGGGCCTGCCGCAATGAGCTCCGGCGTCACGCCGCGCATCCAGGCGAGATCGGCTTGTTTGGCGACGATGCGTGCGTGCGTGCGCGCGACGCTGCGGTCGAGCGGCAGGATGACGCCAAACACCAGGAGGAGCGCGATGCAGGCGCCGCCAATGATGGCGACGCGGCGCTCGCGCTCGTTCAAGGAGTCAAAGGATCTCATTTTCATCTCAAGATCCCTTCGGCCGTATTTGAATGCGCCCTTCGTAGCCCGATCGCGCCGCATTGCCGGCCGTCAGATCCGCCTGCCAGCCGTTGTCGCGCAGCGCGCGGCTGATGCGGTCGAGGCTCTCGGCATTGGGGGCCGCGAGTTTCAGATCCACCGCGCCTTCGCGAAAACTCAACGCCTGCACGATGGTGCCGGGCGCGCCGTTACGCGCCACGACGAGCGCGCCCAACGCCGGCAGGAGGCCGGAGAATTCGCCGCCGCCGCGTGCCGTCTGGAGCCGCTGCTGCATGCGGCGTCGCGCATCGGTGGTATTGAATTCGCCCGGCATCGCGGTGCGAAACGCCTGATCGATGGACGCATCGAGGGTGTGCTCGCGTTTCTTCAGCACCGCAAGCTCGGTCGCCTTACCGACGACATGCAAGCCGACGAGGCAGGCGAGAAGAATCGCTGCCACGCGCCAGGCGCGCAGGCCGACCGCATTTGAAGTCTGCGGGGCATAGGAACCCTGCAAAAGATTGATGGCGGAAGCCTCAGGCAGCTGCTGAGCGAGTAGCGGCAGTGGCCCATCGCTTAAGACCTGCACCCGCATGCCGTCGAACTGATCGCGCAGCGCCTCAACGGCCGCTCCATGCTGTTCCCATTCCGCCGCGCCCGTATAGAGGATGAGCCCCGCGCCGCGGCCCTCCACCGTGAACTCATCTCCCGGCTGCGCAAGCGCGAGCGCCAGAGCCTCCGCCAGCGCATCGCTCGGCATCGTTACCGGTGCAGCGCCCGCCGCGCGCACCACCACCATATCGCCATCGAGCCATGCCACCGCCTGCCCGGGATTCGCGGGCAGCAGATCCGTATCGGCGTACATGCTCTCCGGGACGATGCCCGCCGCCTGTACGGCACCCAACCATTCATCCATCAAAGCGCGCGCCACTACCGCCACCGGTGTGCGCGCCGCGTCTCCCGCGCGTCGCGTGGCGGAGTCAGCGCCGCGGCGGCCGATGGCGAAGTGCAGCTCGTCAATATCCTCGGCGAGCTGCTCCTCGAGCGCGTACGGAACCATCTGCGCCAATTTCGCGCCGGCCTTCGTCGGCAGCTCCGGCTCCATCATGAGCACGTCGGTCCCCGGGACCAGCACGCACACGTGCCGACCCGCAGCGGCAGGCTGCGCCAGGGCGAGCGGTCCGCCCGCGGGCGCCTCGATGGCGACGCCGCGCGCATCGGCAACGATCCACGACGCCTGCTCGGCAGGGGTCCGCGGGAGTCTGATGATGAGCCAATCCGCCATATGATTCGCCTAGTGATCCTAGTCGGCGACAAAGCTGCGCTGAATGGGTCGCACCTGCCCGCTGGGGTCGCGCAGTAGAAGACTGTACAAGGCGAACTGCGCAGTGCCAATACTGACAATGCTCGTCAGGCGAAAGTAATGCGAGTTCTGGCTGATGCGCTGGCTCACCTTGCTGAAGCCTGCGGTGTCGCCGCCGAAGGCGGCGACGTAGTCGGTGAGCTTCGGAAAACACGCGGTCGTGCGCGCGCTCGTAAGGCGCGCAGGATCGGAGCCAAATTCCGTGCGGCCTTCAATCATCGCATCCAGGACATACCCCGAGGCCGAACAGATGTTAATCGTGGCATCCTGCGGCAGTGCGGTCACATAGGGCTCGATCTTCAGGTAGCGATCGCGCCCGAAGCCGGGCAGGGCGAGAAGCTCGCTCGAGCTCGTCACGAGCATGTTCGGTGTGCGATAGGGCGGATCCTGGGTCGTGTAGAAATTATCTTCGGCGCCATCCGGGAAACCCGGTTCCGAATCTGAATCGATCCAGTCGGCCATCAAACTTGCCCACTTGGTCTCAAGCCCCACCATCTGCAGCAGGCGCTGAAAGATGAGTACCGCCTCCGGATCGGTCACGCCGTTCGGCGTGACGAGACTGTTGAGATTGAAGCGCCCCTGCACATCTTCCAGAGAGGCCTCGAGCATCACTCCCGGGGCGATCTCGATCGGGCCGACTGGTTTCGCCCACGCTTCTCCCGGGTAGTCGTAGGTGGCGCCGGCGCGCAGGTCCGCGCGCAGACCGAAGGCGGCGAGCGCTTCGGCGGCCTGGCCCACGAGCAATCCTTCGTCAAATGCGATTGCTGCTGCCGCGCGGCGCGCACTCATCGCACTGCCATAGCCGATGGCGGAGGCTAAAATGGTGGCAATCGCGACCAACAGGATCGCGAGCAGCAAGGCGATGCCCCGCTGGCGCTGCAGACTCCTCGGCAGGCGCTGCGCACTCAAGCGGCCACCTCAATCACGCGCACGATCTTGCCCCAGTCCTCAAGTTCAAGCGTCACCTCCACGGCGATGGGACGCAGGCGCAGATTGGCATTGGGATCGCCCGCGAGCGCCTGCGGCGGCCATTGGTCGCGCCAATTGAAGGACACATCCATGTAACGCACTGTGACGGACTTCACTTTGTCGAGGAGTTCGCGCCGGATGGTCGTGGTCGTCATCACCGCATCGAGGACCGGCCAGTTTTCGCGGCGCAGCGTGCCGTTCTCGAGGATGTAGGTCACGCGCTGCAGGGCCGAGCGCTGGATGCCGGCCGGATTCGCCCAGCCGGCGCGCGTCAGGGTAACGATGGCAACCGGGGTAGTGGAACTGGTGAACGTGCCGGCGCCCGTCATCGTGCTGGTGGAAGTCCCGAGGGTGGTGCTATTCGTGCTGCCAGTGGTAGGGGTGGGGGGTGTCCCCGGTGTCGGGGCGGTGGCGCCGAGGCCCAAGCCTCCGGGACTCGCGCTCGAGCTGACCGAGCTTAGGCCCATGCCGGTGCCGGTACTCGTGCCGGCCAGAAGCGCGGGCAGCCAACCGTCGCCGAGCGGCTGGCGCACCGGCCGGGGAGCGAGCTGCGTGAAGTCCTGTGTCAGAAGACGCATGGTCGTCTGCACGGCGAGCAGGCGCTCCTGGCGTGCATCAAGCGCCTCGTGGTTGTTGAGCGCCTGGTTGATGGCGCCGTAGCCCATCGACAGCACAATGGCCGTAATGAAGACCGCGACCATGAGCTCGATCAGCGTGAAGCCGCTATGTGCTCTGAAGGTTCTCATCAGTGCTGTGTCGGCGCCGGCCCCGATGTCGGCGGCGACACCTGGGGATTGAAGACCGGAGGCGTGCCCGCTCCCGGGCCGTTTGGAGTCGCGGGGGATGCTCCCGGCTGTGTCGCGGGCTGCGTGCCGCCCGCGCCGGACGAGGGCTGACCGGGCGTGACGTTCCAGCTCGGCAGGTCGCCGCGAGGCGCACCCACCGCATCGCCAATGACGCCCGTGACATCGGCGTACCAGGCATTATCGCCGCTTGCGGCCACATCGGAGGGCCGCACTTTCACCACGATGAAGAGAACGCCTGGGATCGAGCCGTCGTCAATGTTCTGCGTCCACTTCCACTTGCGGCCCGCATAGTCAATTTCCCCCTCGGAGTCGCCCTTGCTCGGCGCCTGCGCCGACAGTCGCACCTTGGAGACCTGATTGAGGGCGATCCATTCCGCGAGGGTCTTGTCCTGCAGATAGCCCGCGGTGCCGGCGGCGGAATTGAGCGTCCCCAGCAGCGCCGCCATCCCCAGGGTGACAATGGCAAGGGCGACCAGGACTTCAATCAGCGTGAATCCGCGGCGCCGCAGGAGAGCGCGCGTCACGAGGTTTTCTCCAGCGGCAATGCGGTGGTTGCGATATGCCCCTTGGCGTCGACCGCAAGCTTCACGCTGCGCACCGCGCCGTCGCGCACGATGGTGAGCTCGAAGGCCGAGAGGTCGCCGTTCGAGAAGATCATGACGTCGGGCTTCTTCGGGTCCTCGGGGCTCGGCGGTTTGAAGACGATGTCGTGTCCTTCAACATTTAATTTGAGGGTGAGTCCGGCGGGCAGGGTGCGCGGGCGCAGCGCATCATCCTCGGTCACATTGGCCCACAGCGCCGTGCGCGGATCGAAGGCGTAAAACGCATAGCCGGTGGCGGAACAGGCGAGGCCGAACTCGCGCGTCTGAATCTCCGCCGCGTCGCGCGCGTAATTCATGAGGGTTGCGAGCCGTTCGCTCTCCGTCTCGAGCTCATGATCGGTGCCGGTGAGATTGACCGACAGCATGACCCCTGCGGCAACGATGCCAATGATGAACACCACGACGAGCATCTCGATGAGCGTGAAGCCGGCCGGGGGGCGCAAAGTTCGCATAGGCGCTCGGGCGATCGCGCCCGCGCAGCAGCATTACTGCTGTTGCTGCTGCTGCTGCTGATCGTCGTTCCAGTTTCCGACGTCGGCGTTGATGCCGTCGCCACCGGGCTGACCGTCGGCGCCGAGCGAGAAGAGGTCGTACTCGCGGCCGTGCGTGCCGGGATAGACATACTGATAGTCATTGCCCCATGGATCTTTGCTGACGCGCTGGATGTAGCCCCCCGGGCGCCAGTGATGGATCGTCGGATCGGTGGGTTGCAAGGACAGTGCCTTCAACCCCTGGTCCGTCGTCGGGTACTTGGAGTTGTCGAGGCGGAACATGGTGAGCGCGGTCTCGAGCCCCTGGATGTCCTGCTTCGCCTTGGCCACGCGCGCCTCGTCGACGCGATCGATGACCTGCGGCACGATGATGGACGCCAAGAGCCCGATGATGACCACGACGACCATGATCTCGATGAGCGTGAAGCCGCGCATGAGCGCGCGAGATGAGCGCAGCCGTCTGCTAGATTGGGTGAGTATGCGGTTCATATCGGTGCTCGAGCGCCTCCTGCGACGCTACGGATCATAACAAATGAAGACAACGCGGCCTGTGGGCGGGTTCAAAGGTCTGCTCAAGTCTGTGAATGGCGACGGTCCTTCGGGCTGGGCGCTCGGGGGTAGCCTTGCGCTCATCCTGCTCCTGCAGCTCGGGGGCAGCGCGACTTTGCAGGCGCTGCGCTATGACCGAAGCGCGCTCCACGCCGGCCAATGGTGGCGCCTTGCGAGCGCTCACCTGGTTCACCTCGACCTGCGGCATGCAGTGTTGAATGGCCTGGGCTTAGTGCTCATGTGGGCTCTCTTTGTACGCGACTATCGCGCGCGCCACTGGTTCCTGATCCTGCTCGCCGCAGCCGCGGCCATCGATGCGGGTCTGTGGTTTCTGGATACGGGCGTGCTGTGGTACGTGGGAGCCTCCGGAGTCCTGCATGGCGTGATGGCAGCGGGCATTTTGGCCGAGCTGCGCCGCGGCGAATGGACCGGACTCGTGCTCGCGGTGCTGCTCGTCGCGAAGCTCGCCTACGAACATTGGAGCGGCGCGTTGCCCTTTGCCGGCGCTGCGGTGCCCGTGGTCGTGAACGCGCATCTTTACGGCGTGCTCGGTGGGCTTGCCGCAGCGCTCTGGATGAAGCCGCAACCGCTGCGGCTATAATTTGTCTTTTCATCAGGGTCGCCGATGAGCGTCGCGTTCGTATTTCCGGGCCAGGGCTCGCAGTCGGTGGGAATGCTCGCAGCGCTGGGCGCCGCGTCCGCCGCAGTGCGCGACACCTTTGCCGAGGCCTCAAGTGCGCTGGACTACGATCTTTGGAAGCTCGCCCAGGACGGGCCCGCCGAGGAGCTCAATCGCACGGAGTGCACGCAACCGGCAATGCTCGCCGCTGGCGTTGCCACCTGGCGATTCTGGCGCGAGGCGGGCGGGGCGCTGCCCGCTATCGTCTGCGGCCACAGCTTGGGTGAGTTCACGGCCCTCGTGTGTGCGGGAGCGCTCGATTATCCCGCGGCACTCAAACTCGTCGCGTTTCGCGCCCGCGCCATGCAGGAGGCCGTGCCACTCGGCAGCGGCGCGATGGCGGCGATTCTCGGGCTTGAGGATGCGGCGGTGCTGGCGGCATGCCGCGAAGCCGCGGGCAGCGGAACCGTCGAAGCGGTGAATTTCAACGGCCCAAACCAGGTCGTGATCGCCGGTGACCGTGCGGCGGTGGAGCGCGCCATTAAAGCCGCGACCGCCCAGGGAGCGAAGCGCGCCGTGCTCCTGCCGGTGAGCGTGCCCTCGCACAGCAGTCTCATGGAGCCCGCCGCGCGGCGCCTTGGAGAGCGACTCGCGGCAGTCGAGCTGCGCGCGCCGCAGGTTCCTTATCTCAGCGCCGTCGATGCCGCGCTGCACTCGGACCCGGAGGATATTCGCGCGCTCCTTGCGACCCAGCTCGCGCGTCCCGTGCGCTGGGGCGACGCCGTGCGCGCGGTGCTGGCCACCGGCGTCACGGCGCTTATCGAATGCGGGCCGGGCAAAGTGCTGACCGGGCTCAATCGGCGCATCGAGCGCCGCGCGAATCTTGCCTGTATTGCGCTCGAAGATCCCGCCGCCGTCCAAGCCGCGCTCGCTGCGAGCGCCGGAGCTGCACATGTTTGAAAATGATCTGGCCCTCGTCACGGGGGCCTCGCGCGGCATCGGCCGCGCCATCGCGCTCACCCTGGCGCGCGCCGGCGCCCGCGTGGTCGGCACTGCGACGAGCGAGGCGGGGGCGAGCCTCATTACCGCGATGTTTGCGCAAAGTGGCCTGCAGGGCCGCGGCACGGTGCTCGATGCGGGCGATGCGGGCTCGATCGAGGCGCTGGTCGGCAATCTCGAAAGCGCCGAAGGGCTGCCGACCATCCTCGTGAACAACGCCGCCATCACGCGCGATATGCTGCTGCTGCGCATGAAGAGTGAGGACTGGGATCAGGTCATCGGCACCAATCTCACCGGAGTATTTCGCATCTGCAAGGCGTGTGTGCGCCGCATGCTGAAGGAGCGGCGCGGTCGCATCATCAATGTGTCATCGATCGTCGGCGCCACGGGAAATCCCGGCCAGACGAACTATGCAGCGGCCAAGGCCGGCCTCGTCGGATTTACCAAGTCACTCGCCCGCGAGCTCGGTTCGCGCGGCATCACCGTGAACGCCGTGGCGCCGGGATTCATCGATACGGACATGACGCGCTCACTCACCGCCGAGCAGCGCGGCACTCTTCAGGCTCAGATTCCGCTTGGCCGGCTGGGAGCGCCCGAGGACATTGCAGCCGCTGTGCTGTTCCTCGCCTCCCCGCAGGCCGCGTACATCACCGGAGAAACGCTGCATGTCAATGGCGGCATGTATATGGCCTGACGCGCTGCGGCGGTGGCACCTCGGGGGGTGTTCCCCTACAATACCGCGCCCGCGCCACCCGTGCGGGTGCGCACGCACACGCTAACGTCAAAAGGACAAAACTGTGATGAGCACGGTTGAACAACAGGTCAAGGCAATCGTTGCCGAGCAGCTGGGCGTCAAGCAAGAGCAAGTCACGAACGATGCCTCTTTCGTCGATGATTTGGGAGCGGACTCGCTGGACACCGTCGAACTGGTAATGGCTTTGGAAGAGGAATTCGAGATCGAAATCCCGGATGAGGATGCCGAGAAGATCACGACCGTCCACCAGGCCATCGATTACATCAACGAGCGTCGCACAAAGTCTTGATGTCCAAGGCAAGACGCCGCGCGGGCGGCGTCGAGCGCATCTCGCGCCCCCGCGCATCGCAGCCCCCCGATACCCCGCACAGGTAGAGCGTGAGCAAGCGTCGCGTCGTCGTCACGGGCCTGGGGATCATCTCCCCAGTGGGGAGCACCGTCCCTTCCGCCTGGGAGGCGGTCATCAACGGTAAAAGCGGTATCGGACCGATCACGCGCATGGACGTGTCGGCCTTTCCGGTGCGCTTCGGCGGCGCCGTGCACGGCTTCGACGTCAACCAATACATCTCCGTCAAAGACGCGCGCCGCATGGACGAATTCATGCAGTACGGGGTGGCCGCCGGCATGCAGGCGGTGGTGGATTCCGGCACCGACTTCGAGAAGATTGACCGCGATCGCTGCGGCATCATCTGCGGCTCCGGAATCGGCGGCCTCGGCACCATCGAATCCGAGCACAACGCCTACCTGAAGGCCAATAGTCCGCGCAAGATCTCCCCGTTCTTCGTCCCGGCCTCGATCATCAACATGATCTCGGGGCACCTGTCGATCCAATATGGCCTGCGCGGCCCGAATCTCGGGGTCGTCACCGCCTGTACCACGTCAACCCACGCGATGGGGCTGGGCATGCGCACCATCCAGTACGGCGATGCCGACTGGCTGCTCGCAGGCGGCGGTGAGATGGCGACGACGCCGATGGGGCTCGGCGGCTTCGGCCAGGCGAAGGCGCTGTCCACCCGCAACGACGCCCCGCAGGAGGCGAGCCGCCCATGGGATCTTGATCGCGACGGCTTTGTGCTCTCCGATGGCGGCGGCGCCGTGGTGCTCGAAGAGCTGGAGCATGCGCAGCGCCGTGGCGCGCGCATCTATGCGGAGCTCATCGGTTTCGGCATGAGCGGGGATGCGTTTCACATCACCGCGCCGCCCGAAGACGGCGATGGCGCGCGGCTGGCGATGGTGAATGGATTGCGCGATGCACACCTGAACGCGAGCGACGTGCAATACGTCAATGCGCACGCGACCTCGACGCCGCTCGGCGATCGGGCCGAGACCGTCGCGATGAAGCGCGCCTTCGGCGATCACGCAGCGCACCTCGCGGTGAGCTCCACCAAGTCGATGACCGGGCATCTGCTCGGCGCCGCCGGCGTCATTGAAGCTATCTTCTCGATCCTTGCGATCCGCGACCAGGTCGCTCCGCCGACCATCAACTATCACACGCCCGATCCGCAATGCGACCTCGACTACGTGCCGAACACCGCGCGGCAGATGAAAATCGACGTCGCCCTGTCGAACTCCTTTGGCTTCGGCGGCACCAACGGTACAGTCATCTTTCGCCGCTTCACCGGCTGAACCCACGAGTGCACGCCGGCGCCGAGCGTCTAACGGGAGCGCGCGTTGATGGCTAAGAGCATTGCCGTGGTCCTTTTGGTTCTGGCCGCCGCGGCGGGCGGGGGCTACTACTGGCTGCAGGATCAATTCGTACGGCCGGGGCCTGCCTCGCAAACCCTGCGCGTCGATGTCGAACCCGGCACGAGCGTGCGCGGCGTGCTTGCGCTCCTGCATGCCCGCGGGGCGCTCGGCGAGCCGCGCAGCATCGAGCTCTACCTGCGCCTGCATGGACGCCGCCTGACCATCAAAGCGGGCACCTACGAGATCCCCGCGCGCGCCAGCGCCTCTGCGATCGTCGATCTGCTCGAGGCCGGACGGGTGGTCCTCGAGGCGCTGACCATCGTCGAAGGGTCCACCTTTGCGCAATTGCGCCAGGAACTGGCAAGCGACACCGATGTGGTGACGACGCTCGCCGGCAAGAGCGATGCTGAGGTTATGGCGGCCCTCGACCATGCAGGAGATTTCCCGGAAGGCCGCTTCTTCCCGGACACCTATCGCTTCGCGGCGCGCAGCACCGACGTTGAAATCCTGAAGCTCGCCAATGCCAGCATGCAGCGCGTGCTCGACGAGGAGTGGGCCGAGCGTGCCGAGGATCTGCCGTTCTCGACGCCGTACGAGGCGCTGATCCTTGCGTCGATCGTGGAAAAGGAGACGGGTCTTGCGAGCGAGCGCGCGCGCATCGCCGGTGTGTTCGTTACCCGCCTGCGCGCGGGAATGCGCCTGCAATCTGATCCCACGGTCATTTATGGCCTGGGCACGAACTACGACGGCGAGCTGCGCACGCGCGACCTCACGACCGACACGCCCTACAATACTTACACGCGCGCCGGCCTGCCGCCGACGCCGATTGCTCTTCCGGGCCGCGAGGCACTGCGCGCCGCGGTGCGTCCTGATGTGACGGGGGATCTGTACTTCGTTGCAACCGGCGCAGGCGACGGAGCCCACCACTTCTCGAAGACTCTTGAGGAACACAACGCCGCGGTAAAACAGTACCTGACGCGTCTGCGCCAGGCGGGTGCGGGAGCGGCGCCGAAATGACGGCGCCTGCGGGCGGCCGCTTCATCACGCTCGAGGGGATCGAGGGCGCGGGCAAGTCGACGGTCGCGCATCACGTGAAAGAGTGGCTCGCCGCCCGCGGCATCAAGGCGTGCATGACGCGCGAGCCGGGCGGCACAGCACTGTCCGAGCGCGTGCGCGCCATTGTCTTGGAGCGCGGCGGGGAGTTTTTGACGCCCGTGACGGAGACCTTGTTGATGTTCGCGGCACGCGGCATCCATCTGGATAACCTCATCCGTCCGGCGCTGGCGTGCGGCGAATGGGTAGTGTGCGACCGTTTCACGGACGCGACGCGCGCCTACCAAGGCGCGGGGCGCGGGGTGAGCCGCGACTTTATCGAGGCACTGGCGCAGGCGGTGCATCCGCAGCTCAAGCCTGATTGCACGCTGCTCCTCGATCTTCCGGTTGAAACGGGCCTCGCACGCTCGAAAAAGCGCGCAGGCGACGCGCCTGCCGATCGCTTCGAAGCGGAGCCCACTCAGTTTTTCGAGCGCGTGCGGGAGGCGTATCTTGATCTTGCGATGCGCGAGCCCGAGCGCATCCGGGTCATCGATGCCGCGCGACCGCTGCCGCAAGTCGAGCAGCAGATTGCAACGGCACTCGAGGCTTTCTTGGATTCGAAATCACAAGCTAGCGGTAATTAGTTTGATCACGAAGGACCTCCCCTGGCTTCAGCCCCAACAGGCGCTGCTGCGCGCCGCCTTCGCCGCGGGGCGTCTGGCGCATGCGCTCCTTATCCATGAGGCGCGCGGCGCGGGCGGCGATGTCCTGGCCGCATGGACGGCGCAGCTCGTGCTGTGCACCGCTTCGAACCCGCCCTGTGGTGAATGTGTGGGCTGCCGGCGCGCCGCCCTCGCTCAGCATCCGGATCTCATCACTCTGCAGCCCATCGAAGACTCGCGCCAGATCCGCATCGAGCAGGTACGCGAGCTTTGCGCGGACCTCACGCTGACGAGTCATCAGGGCGGCTACAAGGTCGCGATCATTTCGCCTGCGGATGCGCTCAACCGCGCCGCGGCCAATGCGCTTTTAAAAACTCTCGAGGAGCCGACCGCGCGCACGCTCCTCATCCTGGTCGCAACCCAGCCCTCGCGCTTGCCCGCGACCATCTTGAGCCGCTGCCAGCGAATTTACATTCGCACGCCCTCGCGGAGCGAAGCTACGGCGTGGCTGCAATCGATCCGCGGGCCGGCGGAGTGGGGTGCCGCCCTTGATGCGCTCGGCGATGCGCCGCTCTTTGCCGCCGAGGCGGACCCCAACACGGTGGTCGAATTCGCCCGCGAAACCCGCCGGGTGCTCGAGGAGACAAGCGGTGGCCGCGCCGACCCGGCCGGGACCGCGGAACAGTGGTGGCGCACGGATTTACCGCTGCGCCTCATGTGCATTGAGAACTGGCTCACGGATCGCGTGCGCAGGCATTTCGCCGGCGCTGCTTTTTCCGTAGAAATGGGCGCGGCAGTGCACTTGCAACGCGGGCGTGAGATCCCGACTATACGCAGGCTCTTCGGTGTCATTGACGCGGTGCAGGAACTGAAGTCGTCGCTCGATACGCCGATCAACCGCTCACTCGCGCTTGAGAGTGTGTTAAGACGACTGAATGCAGCATGACACCGGGGGCCTACGGGCCGTAAGTTGAGTGAAATGAATTTGCGCACGGGTCCCAACAAACCAGGTCTGCTCACGCTCACCATCAAGGATAAGAGCGCGCTGTACCTTGCCTTCATGCCCTATGTGAGAAACGGCGGACTGTTCATTCCGACGAACAGCAATTATCGCCTCGGCGACGAGGTGTTCATGCTGCTCAATCTCATGGGCGAGGATGAGAAGCTGCCGGTCGCCGGACGCGTCATCTGGGTGACGCCGAAGGGCGCACAGGGCAAGCGCACGCCTGGCATCGGCGTACAGTTCAGCGAACAAGACCGCGGCCAGACGCAGAAGAAGATCGAGAATTATCTCGCCGGCGCACTCTCGGGAGAGAAGGCGACGCACACGATGTAGAGCGAGCGGGCTTTCGCTTCTTGACTGCGCGCGACACCTGCGCAGCGACGATTTTCTCCGACTCCCACCATCAGCCTTCGCGCGACGCGCCGGCCGAAGCATTCATGCGCCGCAGGATGCTCTGGCGGCGCGTTACAGATTCACCGCCGCGCACTGTCGCGCGACATGCACGCAATTGCTGCCGCTCCGCGATGCTGTCGCCGCGTGCGTTCAGCGCTCGTGCACGCGCTTGCGCATGAAAAAAATCGCGCGTAGGGTTGGTGACATTAGAAAATCGAAATTTGGCGCCCTATTTGAACCAACTTCGCCAATGAGCGCACTCACGGTGGTCGCCGCGGTGCACGGGGACAAACTCGCGAGAAGTTCTTGCCCGGCTCAAGCTGCAACAGCAGCTCTGGCGCCAAGTTCAGCCGCATTCTTCAAATTGATCTTTCGTTCGGTCATTCATTTTAGTCCATCACCAAGAATCTAGGGGAGATCGCACATGGGATTATGTAACCTCAATCACCGCAGCCTGCGCCGGGTTGCCGCGCTGGCCACCCTCGCGGTGGCGGCTTCACTCGCCCAAGTCCACACCTCCGCGGCAATAGAAAAGGCCGTGGTGGCAGGCGCTGCCGCCGCGGACCAGAGCGTGAGGTTCAATATTTATCTGCCGCTGCGTGATCGCGCTGCGACCGAGGCGTTTCTGACCCAGCTGCACACGCCGGGTTCCGCGCTCTACCATCAGTGGCTGACGCCCGCCGAGTTCAACGAGCGCTTTGGCCCGCAAAACGCCACGCTGAGCGCGATCTCGCGCGAGCTGGCTGCGCACGGGCTCGAAGTCACTGCAGCGCATGCTCATAGCGTGCAGGTGACGGGCACCGTCGCCGGTGTGAAATCCGCGTTTGGGGTGCAGCTCTCGACGGCGCATTTCCCGTCCGGCAAGCAGCTCCTGACGGCTGCGACTCCGGTGAAACTGACGCCGACGCTCGCAGCGCTCGGCGCGGTCATCCCGGACTTCTCCGGAACGATCCACATGCAGAAGCTCGCGACCCCCGTGGCCATTCCACAGAATCGCGAGTCTTCGACCGGTGGCTATTGGTTCGACGATCTGAAGCAGGCCTATTCCTACCCGAGCTACAAGGTGCTCACGGGCAAGGGGGTCACCATCGGCATTCTGATGACTCCCGGATTCAACCCATCGGACATGACCAAGTATTTCTCGCATGAGAAGTTGGCGACGCCGCATATCACGACCGTCAACGTCGAAGGCGGAGCTCCCTACAACGTCAACGAGGCCGATGAAACCCATATCGACATTCAGCACTCCGGCGGCATGGCGCCGCAGGCGAGCATCATTCTCTACAACATGCCCGATCTTGATGATGATTCGATCCTCGCGGGCCTGACGGAAATCGTCGAAGACAACCAAGCTGACGTCGTCAACATGTCTTTCGCCGGACCCGAAGCCGGATATTCCGCGGCCTATAACGGCGGCGTGAATTACACGGGCGTTATTGGGATCTACGATGATTTCTTCATGGAAGGCAATTCTCTCGGGATCACCTTCGTTGCATCCTCGGGCGATTGGGGTGGGAAGGACATCCCGGCCGCAGCGTGTTTCTCGAGCGCGCCACCCGTGCCCTGTGGCGCGATGCAGGTCGGCATCGCTTTGCCGGAATCAAGCCCGCACGTGACTTCCGTCGGCGGCACCAATCTCGTGACGACCTTCAGTGCCAATAGCCTGAACTCGGCATACGTGCGCGAAAATGCGAGCTTCGATGCTCTGGTGGCCGACATCTTCTTCGGCAGCTCGGCGACGGGTGCTGTTTGGGGTTCCGGAGGCGGCATCAGCAGTTATTTTGCGAAGCCGTCTTATCAGAATCAGGTCTCGCAGCAGTATCTGCCGGCAGCGGCAAAGAACTGGCGCACGACGCCGGACGTTTCGCTTGAGATGGGCGGCTGTCCGGGTGGCACCCTGTATGCCGAAATTAACGGCGTATGCCCCCCCGGCCGCAGCTTCGACTGGGCTGCGCTCGGCGGCCAGTTCGATGGCTTCATCGGAACGAGTCTGTCCTCGCCCGACTTCGTCGGCCTCCTGGCTCTTAAGATTCAATCCGAAGGCGGACGCCTGGGGAATGAGAACTTCGACATCTACGCCCTCGCGGCTGCCCAGGCGAACGGCTCGGCGAATGAGGTCTACCGTCAGAACATCCCAGGCAATAACGGCGTTTACAAGACCGCACCCGGTTACAACCTCGTGCTCGGCAACGGGACCGTGATTGCCAATAGTTTCGTTCGCGGTTCGACGCTGCCGGCGGCCGGCATCCCGCAGACCCCGACGAATCCTTAGGGAGCGCATATCCTCCCGCACCCGGTGCGGGAGGATCACTCCTGGAGGCCGCACGCAGTCGTGCGCGCCCGGCTCGTGAGGCGAGGGGCCGAGTCGCTGCGGCGGTGCTCGGCGCACACGACTTCAAGCGCACGCTCAATCCAAAGTCGATCATCTTTCTTGCGCAGGTAACCGCGGCGCCGCGCGGTGCAGCTCGCCCGATGACCGCTCAGAAGTTCACTCGACGCAGCAGCGCGTGTTGGACGAACAACACGCGCAGACGCTCAAGAAGCGCACAGATGATGTCGGCCGCACGCAGGCCGCGGCGCTCTGATTTCCTCCTCGACCAACGGCGTCGCGCCCCGGCGTGCGTGAGCGAAGGCGGCCACGACACGCTGACTTTAGCGTAGCCGCGTGCGCAAGTTCGCCAGGTATCGTCGGATGAATCGCATGCGAGCTTGCGAACAAAAAACAGAGCGCGTAGGGTTGTCGGCAGCAAAAAAATTTAAATTCGTCAGCAAGAGAAAGCGCGCTTAAATCGTCTCCGCCGAAGTAGCCCAGAACACGCCGAATGGGCGGAAACGACTGGTTTTATAGGGGAATCCTTGCTCAAGGCCTTGGCAAACTAGATGAAAGCTGATGCAGCTGTGCGCGGCTTTTGCGTCTTCGCTCAGTCGTGCTAAGCATTAAGTCAAAATACGTCATTTTTTGGGAGAACCATCGTGGCATTATGTAATCTCAAGGTCGGTAGCCTACACAAGGCATGCGCGCTCGCGCTGCTTGGCGTGGCTTCATGTTTCGCTCTCGCTGGTAGCTCCCTCGCGTTCGAGAGGGCGGTTGTCGGTGGCCCACCTGCCGCAGCGCAGGCAGTGGAGTTCAATATTTATCTTCCGCTCGCCAATCGGGAAGCAACCGATGCATACCTCACCGAGCTGCATACGGAAGGTTCCCCGGCTTATCACCAGTGGATGACGCCCGCTCAGTTCAACGCACAGTTCGGCCCGAAAGCGAGCGCCGTGAGCGCAATGACGCGCGAGCTCGCAGCACATGGCCTGAAGGTTACCGAGGTGCACGCACACAGCCTGCACGTGGTTGGCACCGTCGCGGCAATCGAATCGGCCTTCGGCGCGAAACTTGCGACGGCGCATTACGCCTCGGGCAAGCAAGTCTTGCGCACGACGACGGCATTTAAGATGACACCCAGCCTTGAGGCGGCCGGAGCCGTCGTTGCCGGCTTTTCTGGAACGATCCGCACGGCCAACACAGCGCACCCGGCGCACACGGGCGAGCCAGCGAATCGTTACTCACCCACTGGGGCATATTGGTTCGACGACCTGAAGCAGGCCTACTCCTATCCGAGCTACACGTCGTTGAACGGCAAGGGCGCCACCATCGGCGTGCTCATGTCGCCGGGATTCAACCCCTCGGACATGAAGCTGTACTTCGGCCATGAGAAGTTGGCCGTGCCGAAAATCACGACCTTCAACGTCGAAGGCGGAGCCCCGTACAACGTCAGCGAGGCGGCGGAAACGCATATCGACATCCAGCACTCGGGCGGCATGGCACCGAAAGCGAACATCATTCTCTACAACATGCCCGATCTCGGTGACGATTCGATCCTGGCCGGTCTAACCGACATTGTTGAGACCAACGAGGTCGACGTCGTCAACATGTCCTTCGGCGAACCCGAAGCGTTTTATACGGCTGCCTATAACGACGGCGTGGATTACACGGGCATCATCGGCATCTACGACGACTTCTTCATGGAAGCCGATGCGCTCGGGATCACGATGGTGGCCGCCAGCGCGGACTGGGGCGCGTTGGACATCCCCCCTCCGGCATGTTTTAGCGCCAGCGCTCCCGTTCCCTGTGGCGCGATGCAAGTCGGTGTGGGCATACCCGCGGCGAGTCCGCATGTGACGGCGGTGGGCGGCACGAATCTCGTGACGGCCTACAATCCGAACAACCCGGCGGATCTGAACTCTGCCTATGTCAGCGAGAATGCGAACTTCGATGCACTCGTTGAGGACATCTTCTTCGGCACCTCAGCAACCGGCGCAGTCTGGGGCTCGGGCGGCGGCATCAGCAGCTATTTCAAGAAGCCGACTTACCAGAACCTCGTTTCGCAGCAGTACCTGCCAGCGAGCGCGAAGAAATGGCGGACCATCCCGGACGTTTCGGTTGAAATGGGCGGCTGCCCATTCGGGGATCTGTATTACGAGATCTACGGCGTGTGTCCGCCCGATCGCAGCGTCGACATCACGGCGCTCGGCGGGCAGCTCTTGGGCTATGTCGGCACGAGCCTGTCCTCGCCCGACTTCGTCGGCCTTCTGGCGCTCAAGATTCAATCCACTGGCGGCCGGCTTGGCAACGAGAACTACGACATCTACGCTCTCGCCGCTGCGCAGCAAAACGGCTCGGCGAATCAGGTCTTCCGCCAGGACATTCCCGGCAATAACGGCTTTTACAAGACAGCACCGGGCTACAACCTCGTGCTCGGCAACGGCAGTGTGATCGGCAACGACTTCGTTCGTGGTCCGAGCCTGCCGGTTGCAGGCATCCCGCAGACTGCCACCAATCCGTAGGAGCAAACATCCTGCCGCAGCGACCGCTGCGGCAGGATGCCTTTCGATTCGCCCGTGCAGCGGCCGTTAAGCGGCCGCCTGCGCGGTCTGCCCATGGCGGCGCCACGCGCGAATCAAACGATGGGAATCGTCTTTACGCGGAGCGGCGCAGAGCGACGTTGCCGCTCGCAAGTCCGCCGCGCAGGACGTAGGCATCGAAACCGCGTTCCACCATGATGTAGGCCGCCGCAGAGCTGCGCCGTCCGGTGTCGCAGTACACGACGTAGGGCACGCTCGCATCGAGCGCCGAGAGCTTCAGACGGATGAAGTACAGCGGAATATTGAGGGAATCCTCGATGCACAGATTCTGGTGTTCGCTCGGCAGGCGCACATCGAGCCACTTACCCCCGCGTGCAATGATCTCGCGCGCCTCCTCATAGTTCAGCCACTGCAGGAGCGGCTCGTTCATGAGTTGGCGAAAATCTTCCTTATTGAGCCGCATGAGCATGCCATCGGTCAGCATGGTCACGGTGGCGTTGCGTTTCGCCTCCGCGATCAGCGCTTCCTCGCCGAAGCTGTCGCCGATGCCGAGTTCAGCGAGCTTGATGCCTTCCTTGTTGAGTGGCGTTTCTCGGGTGACGACACATTTGCCGTTCACCAGCACATAGAAATAATCGCCTTCATCCCCCTGCTTGATGACCACTTCGCCGGCGCGGTAGGGCACGCGCTGCATGCGCATGAAGATCGCCTGAATGTTGGCCGGCGGAATGCGGTGGAACGCCTTCGTCTGCAAGAGCGTCGTCATCCAGTCGTCGCCGGCACTCTGCACCTGCGCCTGCAGCTCGGTGACCTCGTAACTGCCGGTCTGATCCCAGGTGATGATGACGTCGAGCAGCTCGCTGTCGATCGCGAGATAGGTGATCTCGTCGACGGCGCGCGCGCTAGCGCGCCGCGGCGTGCCGGGACTCAACGGATTCTTCGCCTCCGGCGTACCGCCCTGGATCATCGCGATGGTTTGCTCACCCGTTCTGAGCTCGACCAACCCGGAGACGACCCAGATCGACTGCTTGTCGGTGTCGCCTTCTTTGAATAGCATCCGGCCGGCCATCATCGTGCGCACGCTCACTTTTTTGGCGAGCGCGGCAAGATTGTCCCTTTTCAGGCCATCCAGTGGCGCGAAGGTCTTCAGCAGCTGCGGGGTAGCTTCGCGTTCTTCAGCCATTGCCAGAAACCTGCCCGTCGGGCGTCATAGGACCGCTAAATAGACAAAAGGGGTACGAGTATAGGCTATGTCAACAGCGCCCAGCCCGCGTCCGGGCGAAAACGAGAACCGTATCGCTGTGCCAGCGCGCCCAGGCGCTGCGTAATCGTGGCCACACCGACGCTTCGGGCGTAGGCGAGGGGTCCGCCGCGAAACGGAGCGAATCCCGTACCGAAGATCACCGCCGCGTCGATGAGGTCGGCATCCTCGACCACGTGTTCGCGCAGGCACGCCACACATTCGTTCACGAGCGCGAGAATCATGCGGTCGACGAGATCGACCGGCGCCGCGTCGGCGTGCGCCGCCGGCTTCACGGGCTTGCCGTCCTTCCAGACATAGAACCCTTCATGAGATTTTTTGCCGAGTTTCTGCGCCGCCACGCGCGCCTTGAGCTCCTCCAGCTCCGGGGCCGGCCGGCCGAGCTCGGCCGCGATGATCTCTCCGACGTGGCTCGCCACATCCAGGCCGACGACATCTGCAAGCTCGATCGGCCCGATCGGCATGCCGAAGTCCACGGCAGCCGCATCGATGACCGCGAACGGCACACCCTCCTGCGCAGCAAACATGGCCTCGTGCAGATAGGGCATGAGGACACGGTTCACCATGAATCCAGGGGCGCTGCTGCACGGCAGCGGGAGCTTATCCAGCCGACGCGCAAATGCCGAGGCCGCCTGAGCAACCGCCGCGTCGGTCGCGGCCGAGCGCACGATCTCGATCAGGGGCATCTGTGCAACGGGATTGAAGAAATGCAGTCCCACCAATCGCTCCGGCCGTGCGAGGTGCGCGGCGAGCGGCTCCAACGTCAGGCTCGACGTATTGGTGGCGAGCCAGGCGGAGGCCTGCATGCGCGGCTCAAGACGTGCATACAGCGCAAGCTTCGCATCGAGGTCTTCAAATATCGCCTCGATGACTACATCGGCCGCAGCAACGCCCGCGCCGGCCGCATCGGCGCTGAGGCGCGCAGCGGCGGCGGCGCGCTTCGCCGGATCGCGAATGCGCTTTGCGAAGAGCGCCTGCGCGCGCTCGAGCGCCGGCTGGATGTATTCGAGCGAGCGATCCTCGAGTGTGACGGTGAATCCACGCAAGGCGCTCCAGGCTGCGATGTCCCCGCCCATGACGCCTGCGCCGACCACGTGCACGTGTTTGATCGGCACCGCGGATTTGCCCGCGGCGGCCTTGAGTCGATCCTGCAGCATGAATACGCGAATGAGATTGCGCGCCGTCGGCGTGCCAAACAGCTCCGCGATCGAGCGCGCCTCCGCTTCGAAGGATGCCGGCCCGTGGGCACCGTAGCGCGCCCACAGATCGACCATCGCATAGGGCGCGGGATACTGATCGCGGCGCGCTCGGCAGGCGAGCTGACGCAGGAGCGCCGACCTCACGAACGGGCGCAGCGGCGCGGTATTCAGGAGCCGCTCGAGAGGCGGCGCGCGCCGTGCACGCGGGGGATCAAGGACCATGGCGCGGGCAGCTGCTTCCAGCTCCTGCGCGCTCACCAGCCGATCGACGAGTCCGATCTTGAGCGCCTTGTCGGCGCGTACAGGTTTCCCCGTGAGCATGAGCTCCATGGCCGGCCGCACGCCTACGACACGCACGGCGCGCACCGTCCCACCGAATCCCGGGTGAATGCCGAGCTGCACCTCCGGAAATCCGAGCGCCAAGCTGTCATCGTTCACTGCGACGCGATAGTGGCAGGCCAGGGCAAGCTCCAGACCGCCTCCCAATGCAAAGCCGTGAATGGCGGCGACGCTCGGGCAAGGCAGGCTCTCCAATCGATCAAGAACGCCCTGACCGGCACGGATCAGGGCAAATGCGTCCTCGGGACCTTTGAATGCGGTGAACTCGCGGATGTCGGCGCCGGCAATGAATCCGCTCGGCTTGGCGGAGCGCACGATGAGGGCGCGCGGTAGTGCCGCGGCGAGGCCTCCGAGTAGCGCGCCGAGTTCGACCAGCACTTCGCTTGAGAGCACGTTGGCCGACGTGCCGGGCTTATCAAGCGTCAGAGAGACAACTCCGTCGGCATCGCGGTCCATCTTCCAGTAGGTGAGGGCGCTCAAGCGGCCGCCTTGACATGAAAGTCACACACGAGCGGGCGGTGGTCCGAGTAGCGCACGTCGGGCACGCGAAAATCGGTCACTTCGATCCCGGCGCTCACCAGAATGAAGTCGAGCTCAATGCGCGGCACGCGTGCCGGGAAGGACGGCAGACCCAGGGTATTCGCGCTGCGCAGCCCGGAGGCGCGCATGAAAAGGAAGATTTCGTGGGTGCCCCAGAACGCGTTGAAGTCGCCCGCTACGATCACCGGCTTCTTGGCTTGCACCACGAGGTCGTGCAGTGAGCGCAGCTGATACTGGCGCTGGCGGAACTTGAGCGACAGGTGCACCAGGAACACGCACACATCCTCGAGCTCGAGCTCAATAATAAGCCGCTTGATGCCGATGTCGAAGTAATGGAAGCGCTCGCCACGCACGTGCGGCGCGGACAGAAAAGCATTCGCCTGCTTGCGCACAATGGGTACGAACTGGTTGAGGGAACTGCGGCCGTACTTGCACTCGTAGGTCGAATAGTGGCCGATCTGGGAGGCGATATGTTCGGCTTGGTTCACCATACCGGTGCGGACCGAGCCGGTGTCGACCTCGATCAGACCGACAATATCCGATTGTTCGGCACGGATGAACTCGGTGATGCGGGTGAGGACCTTACGGTTGCTGCGCAGGTACCCCGCGCCCGGTAACGGCAGATGAAAAGCCGCTCCGGTGCCGGTCGCGTAGCGGATGTTGTAAAGAAGCAGGCGCAATTGCAGGCGGTCGAGGGCTCAAGCCGCAGTAATGGGGTATTCTATCGCGTGTACGGCGCCGGGGCGCCGTCTAAAGTGCCACCTCGATGTCGCAGGCCCATCCGATTCGGCTCTTCGTCACCCACGTCTGGGAAGTCAGCGAGGACTACCTGCGCGTGTTCGAATATCTGGAAAGCGCGAATAACTTCTTTTATCGCAATTACAGCGTTCCCGAGCGACCGCCAGTGCAGGACAAGGAAGGGTTGAAGGAAGCTCTGCGGCGCCAGATCGCGCCCACCGAATGCGTGATCGCACTACCTGATCCGTACGAGAAGAATCAGGACATGCTCACGTTTCAGCTTTTGTATGCGCAGGCCAGTCACAAGCCCGTCGTGCTGATGAAGCGCTTCGGCAGTTCCGTCGCGGTGCCGAAGCCGCTCGCGGATCTCGCCAACGAAGTGGTGGACTGGGACGAGCGCGCGCTTGTGGATGCCGTGCGCCGCCAAGCGCGCCATGAGGACACGGCGCGCTGGGACACGATCGAATTCAAGATCGACTAGCGAGCGACTGCAACACTCGCGCGAGCTTGCGCTTCGGCAGTTTCGGCAAGGTACAGCGGCACGATCTGCGCCGAGTTCAGCGAACGGAGCACGGGGGTGTAGCTGCGCGGGATTGCCGCGAACATCAGTACAATCGTCGTCGCGACCTGGTCTGCCTCTTCATTCGACATCTTGCGAATGGTGGCGCGAAATGCATCCTCGCCGCGCAGCAGCGGACGCTCGCGCGTCAGCGCGCGACCGAAAGCGCGGAACTCGTCGCGCAGCTCCTTGGGCAAGTCCTCTTCCGCCACGAGCGCAAGATAGTTGCGGTACGCGTCGGTCAATCGCTCCTTAATGCCGCCCGATCGGGCAAGGCATACGGCGGCCGATTGAAATTTCTCCCATGCTGTTTTCATCGCGAAGACCTCGATGGACGCTGCGGCTCTTGGGCGCATTTGCGGGAAAGGCCTGTACGTCCGGTTGTTATAGTTATTCGAAGATTCCTGACTACTCAACTCCCTAGCGTCGAAATATAGCGCAGCCCTTCCGAAAAACAACCGCAATGCTCGCCTTTTGTTGCCTGCGTCACGGCTCGAATCAACCCGCGCATAGCGATCCATGTCCCTGGAGATTCTGGGGTTTTCTGAACCTTAAGCGTCGCACGGGCGTGACCGGGGTCACAGTCCACGTGTCGTATCACTTTAATAATAGCATGTAATCAATTGATAACACTAGGTACAAATCTGGTCAAAAAATGACCATTGCACGTTTTGCCAGCTCGCTTTGATGTGCGCACGGTCATTCGCGGGGAAGCCCAATGAGACATAACGCGGTTGCTTTGTGAGGAGCTGCCAAATCCGGCGGGAGCGGCATTTTCGCCGTTGGACTCAATCGAGGCTCCAGAGCGCGAGCGGGGACCTAGCTCTAAGAGCCTGCCGCGGCCTGACACTCGCTAGGCGAATGGCAGGCTCTGCACGCAAGCGTGCAGACGAGTGCAGCACTTCGCGTGTCACCAAAGTTGTGACCAAGCTCTCGATTATTTCGCCGCGATTACCAGGCTCTTTGTGAATTCTATTAGGACTGTGAACCACCTGCCGACAACGCAGTGGTGCAGACGGAAAGATGCGCCCAGTGCAGCGACCAGAGCGAATTCCAAATGGACTTGACCCCATAGCCAGGCGGTGATGATCAAGGTTCCTGGCGGCGTCGCGATCTCACGACGGGTCAATACTCCAATTACCGCGTAGCAAACAAGCATGCACCTTCAAAGTTACCCGCGACGCTGCGTGCTCATCATTGATGATGATCCCGTGTTTACCCTGCTCGCGAGTGAAACGCTGCAGCAGGCTGGATTCGATGCGCGCATTGCCACGAACACGCGAGATGCGCTTGCCGCCTTCGAGAAGGAGAAGCCCGATCTAGTTCTGCTCGACGTCGAACTGCCGGGCAGCAACGGTTTCGACATCTGCGCGAAACTGCGCGCCATGAGCCCGGATGGCGACGTGCCGATCGTCATGGTCACCGCCCATGACGATACCGAGTCCATCGCGCATGCCTATGAAGTGGGCGCAACCGACTTCATTCACAAGCCGGTGCTATGGCCGACGCTGCCACACCGAATAGGCTTCATGCTTCGGGCCCTCGACAACATGCGCGCTCTCAGGGTGAGCGAGCAAAAGAACCGGACGCTGCTGCAGGCGCTTCCCGATACGATATTTATCGTTGATCGTGACGGCGTGGTCCTGGAACACATCACCGGCGACGAGAAATCCGGAGGCGTGACTCTGGTCGGCAAAAGGCTCGAGCAGGTGCTTCCCGCTGATGTGGCACGCGCCGTTCGCCTTTCGATGAACGGCGCTACGAACGGTGAGGTCGCGACCTATGAGTTCGCGATCGGCCAGGGTAAGGAACAGCGCTCCTTTGAGGCCCGTCTGCGCCCGCAGAGCGACGGCAGGCTCCTCATCATCAATCGCGATACGACCGAGCGCCTAAGGGCAAAAGCGCGAATAGAATATCTCGCCTATTACGATACATTGACCGGCCTGCCGAATCGCCAGCTGCTCGTGCGGGAAGTGGGGCGCGCCATTCGCGCTTCCAAACGCAGCGGCCACATGATGGCACTTCTTTACTTGGATCTCGACCGCTTCAAGCGCATCAACGATAACCTCGGACATTCTGTCGGCGACGCCTTGCTGCAAAATGTCGCGCGCAGGCTGGAGAGCAGTGTGCGGCCCTCCGACGTGGTATCGCAGGCCGGTGACCGCCCGACGCACGAACAGGCTCGCGTGGCCCGTCTGGGAGGCGATGAGTTCGTCGTGCTGCTCACCGGCCTTACCGATGAGGCACAAACCACCGCCGTAGCCACCCGCATCCAGCAGTCGCTCGCAGAGCCGTTCGATTGCCGCGGTCACCGCTTCGTAGTGACACCGAGCATCGGCATTGCGCTTTATCCAAAGGATGGGACGGACATCGAGGACCTGCTCGTCAAGGCCGACATGGCGATGTACAAGGCCAAGGACCAAGGCCGCAACGGCCACGCCTTCTATGGAGAGTCGATGGCGGTGCGTTCGCTCGGCCGCCTCGAACTGGAGAACGATCTGCGCCGCGCATTTGAGGCTGGCGAGTTTCAGCTCTACTACCAGCCGAAGATGGATCTGGCGAGCGGCGCGATCATCGGCGTCGAAGCGCTGTTGCGCTGGCAACACGGCACGCGCGGCTGGATTGCGCCGGACCTGTTCATTCCCGTGGCGGAGGAAACCGGACTAATTGTGACGCTCGGCGACTGGGTCATCCGCGAAACCTGCAAGCAGTTGAATGCCTGGGCGGCGGAGGGACTTGGGCATTTGACGATTGCGGTCAACGTGTCGGTGCAGCAGTTCGCGAGGGAGGACTTTGTTGAGTCGGTGCTGCGCGCACTGTGGCAATCCGGAATCAAACCGCAACAGCTGGAGCTGGAAATTACCGAAAGCCTGTTGATGAGAAACGTGGACGACACAACCGAGAACATGAAGCGTTTCAGCGCCGCGGGCTTGAGATTGTCCATCGATGATTTTGGCACTGGCTACTCATCGCTCGGGTACCTGCGGCAGTTCCCGGTTGATGCGTTGAAGATTGACCGTTCGTTCGTCAAGGATTTGAACACGAGCAGCGACGATGCGGCGATCTGCGCCGCCATCATCGCAATGGCCCGCGAACTTAAGCTGAAGGTGATCGCCGAGGGCGTAGAAACCGTCGAGCAGCTCGAGTTTTTACGCAAACACCGCTGCGATCAGGTACAGGGCTACCTGGTGAGCGAGCCTATCCCGGTGAAAGAGTTGGAAAAGCTTCTGCGCAGCGCGCCGCATGGCGATGGCAGCTATCAGCGCGCGGCGGTCAACGCGAGTGAAGCGGGGCTGTGACGTGTCGGTCGCGGGAATCCAAGACGCGGGGCACGCGCGCCAAACGCGCTGTCGAACCGAGCCAACGTCCCTCGGTTTCCCCAACCGGCAAATAGTCCAGTGACACGGCGTCTTCGCATGACGTCGGGCAGAATAAAGTACGTACCAGCCACAATGGCTAGGGCGAGTCGATGGCTCGGCGCCGCGAGCCTCTGTGTCCTGTTAATCGCTCAGTCCGCCCCAGGCGACGCTTCCGCATACGGGTCGGAGGCTACGCTCATTATCAAAATCGGCAAATTTGTCCACTGGCCGCCGAACACCTTCACACATCCGGGCGGAATTTTACGACTCTGTATCCTCGGCAGCGACGACAGCGGGGACGGCATCGAGGCACTGGCGGGTCAGAAGCTGCAAGAGAAGACCATCGTCGTTGCGCGGCTCGCAAGCTCGGATGCGTCAGTGACCGAGTGTCACATCGTGTTTATTCGGAAGTCCGAGCGGGGCCGGCTTACTGCGGTGCTAGGTTCGACGGCCCGCAGCCCGGTGCTCACGGTGAGCGACATCGATGGATTTGCATCCGACGGCGGGATGGTGGGCTTCAGGAGCGCCGATGGCCGGACACAGTTCGAGATTAATGTCGCGGCCACCAAGCGCGCGGGGCTGACGATTGGTGCGCAGCTGTTGCAGATAGCAGCGCTGAACTCCGATGAACGCTCGGATGCCGGACCATGATGCGCTGGATCAGAAATCTATCCATCGCCGCGAAACTGCGTGTCATTGTCGTTAATGCGGCCGCGGTGGCGCTGCTCGTCGCTTCAGTGCTGTACATGTCCGGGGAGGTCCTCAAAAACCGTAGCAGCCTTGCCCGGCATCTGATGACTTTGGCGACGACGGCGGGCGCGAACACCACCGCCGCACTGACGTTTTCAGATCGTGCCGATGCCCGCAACGTGCTGCGCTCGTTACGCGCGGATCCGAATATTCGCGCCGTCACCCTCTACGACGCTGCGGGCAACTTGTTTGTGGACGTCACCTTAAGCGGCGATTACATCTCCGCGTCGGAGCGGCTCAAAGCATGGGGAATTCATGACCCGGTCAGCGACAAGCATCCAATCCGCTTCAGCGGCTTGACGCGAGTCCACATCCAGGTTCCGGTGCTCCTCGACGGCGATCGCGTCGGTACGATTCACGTCGACGCGGAGTTGGCGCAGCTCTACGCGCAGCTGAAAAATTCACTGGAAAACATGCTCTTCGGGCTCGTTCTCGCCGGCCTCGTGGCCTATGTGATGTCGATCCGACTACAGCGAGTGATCTTGACGCCGCTCGGTGACCTGGTGCGCCTCGTGCGCAATGTTCGCGAGAACAAGAACTTCTCGATCCGCGCGGAAAAGGATATCGACGACGAATTTGGCGCTCTAATTGACGGCTTCAACGAAATGCTCGAGGACCTCGAAAAGCGCGACCTCAATCTGCACGTGTACCAGTATGAGCTTGAGAAACTGGTGCGCGAGCGCACTGCGCTGCTGGATGCGGCGGTCGCCGAAGCCCGCGAGGCGTTGGAGCGCGCCGAGCGGGCGAGTCGCGCCAAGAGCGAATTCCTGGCCCGCATGAGCCACGAAATCCGCACGCCGATGAACGGCGTTCTCGGCATGTCGGAATTGCTGCGGCAATCAACGACGCTCGATGAACGGCAGCGCCGCTATGCCCTGACGATCCATCAGTCGGGCAGCGCCTTGCTCGACATCATCAATGACATCCTCGATTTTTCAAAAATAGAGGCCGGAAAACTCGAGCTCAATTTGGCACCCTTCGATCTACGCGACGTAGTGGAAGATGCGGTTGATATTTTAGCGGAGCGTGCGCACAGCAAAGGCTTGGAGCTCGTCTGCAGCATCCCCGCGCAGATCGAGACAACTGTGCGCGGCGATGCCCAGCGGCTGCGACAGGTCGTGATAAACCTCATCAGCAACGCAGTGAAATTCACCGAACGCGGCGAGGTCAAGATCACGGTGCGCCAGGCGGGTTCCGACCTCTTCAACCCGTCGTTTGAGTTTGAAGTGGCGGACACCGGCGTGGGTATCAAGCCTGAGAATTGTGTCACCATATTTGAATCTTTTGCGCAGGAAGACACCTCGTCGACGCGTCAATACGAAGGCACAGGGCTCGGGCTGGCGATCTGTAAGCAGCTAGTGGAATTGATGGGCGGGCAGATCGGCGTCTCAAGCACTCCCGGAATAGGCTCGACATTCTTCTTCTCCGTGCCGCTACCCACGGACCCGACGGCCGTACGGGACAAGCGTGCGCCGTTCCTGCATCGCACGCGGATGTTGGTCGTTGACGACAATGCGGCAAGCCGTGAGGTCCTGCGGCACCACCTTCTGAGTTGGGATGTGATGGTGACCGAGGCTAGTTCGGCACGGGATGCGCTCGAGATCCTGGAGAAGTCCCTGGGCGGTGAGTTTGACGTCCTCATTCTTGATGCGCAGATGCCCGAAATGGATGGCGCGGCTCTAGCCACTGCGATTCGAAAGCGCCGCGATTTTCGCGGCGTGCGCCTGCTAATGATGAACTCGGTCTCCGCGATGACTCCGGCGGCGACGGGCTTGCGTGATGGTCCGACGATGTGGCTCAGTAAGCCCGTGCGGCGAAAACACCTGCAGGCCTGCCTCACCTCGCTCCTGGCCAATCATCCGTTCGCCGAGCAGGGTGCGAAGAATGCGGCGGGGCAGGGCGCAGAGCCGCCCAATCAGGACGCGCGCGTAGTTTCGCGTATACACCGGGTGCTGCTCGTCGAGGACAACGCCGTCAATCAAGAAGTGGCCAAGGCGATGCTGCAGGAACTGGGCGTGGAAGTCGTCAGCGCGTGGAGCGGCGAGGAGGCGCTGGAGAAACTTGTGGCCGATCGCTTTGAAGTCGTGCTTATGGACTGCCAGATGCCGAAATTGGACGGCTACGCGACCACCAGCCGCTTTCGGGAGTGGGAGAAGGAAAATCAGCGCAGCCGCACCCCAATTGTTGCGCTCACCGCAAATGCTCTCAGCGGCGATGCCGAAAAATGTTTTGCCGCGGGTATGGACCGTTACCTCAGTAAGCCCTTCACGAGCGATCAGTTGTATCGGGTGCTCGAGTCCTGTGGCTCTGCCAGCATACGAGCTGATTCGGACGCAAAGAGTGAAACTGCCATCTTGGATCCACAGGCCCTGGGCCGGATACGCGCCTTACACACCCCGGGCGGGCCGAACTTCTTTGCCAAAGTCGTCGGACTTTATTTCTCAAGCTCGCTCGCCCTGACTGATGCCTTGCGCGCTGCAGCATTGTCCGGCGATACGGCCGCAATTAGAGAGGCGGCGCACGCTTTGAAATCGTGCAGCGCCAACGTTGGCGCGACCGCCTTCGCCGAAATGTGCAAGGAAGTGGAACTGGCGGCTGCGGGCGGCGATCTTGACAACGCGCGTGTGTTCGCAGAAAAGCTCCTGGCGGAGTACATACACGTATTGCAGGCGCTCGATGCGCAGAATATAGCGGCCTGAGCGACTGCTTCCGGGGGGGAGTATAGGATGATCTCCAATAGCCGCCGGTCGGCTGGTTTGATTTTGCTTCTGGTCTTCCTTTATCAAGGCTGCGCCACGGCCGCCGAAACGCCCGCGGCAAAACTGGATCACCGCTTTGAGCTCGCAATTTCGCGGTTGGAGGAGAAAACCGACGCGGACTCCCTTGCGGCGGCTGGATTGCTGCGTACTGTCGATAGCAAGCCTGAAAGCGCCGTCGATCTTCTGGCTCGTGCTACCGCCCAGGCTCCGCAACGCGCCGACCTGGCTTGGTTGCAGATCCAGATCTGCGAGAAGGTTTCATCCTGTGATCCTGAACTCCTAGAAGCGCAGCATCGCGTCCTGGATCCGTCCAATGGTGCTGGATGGTTGAATGCGCTCGGTCGAGCGGGCTCGTCCAAAAATGAGGCTGCGGAGTTGAGTGCACTCACCGCTCTTGCGAGCACGCAGCGCGTCGATTTCTACTGGACCACGCTCGTCGCTCATCTCACCAATGCGATCGCGGCGACCCATGAGGTCCCGCTATCCGAGGCGCTCGTGGATGTGATTGGCGTACTGGCCGCAGAGGCGATGCCGGCCTACCAAACAATCTCCAACCTGTGCAAGGACGACCGCCTAACTAAGGCGGATGTCCTTAAAGACTGCCGGGCGGTTGCGTTGGCCTTCGAGCGCGGCGACACCGACGTGACCGAAATGGTCGGTGTGACCCTTGCGAAACGTGTCTGGCCTGCGGATTCGGTTGAATGGGCGAGGGCTTCGGAGGCACGACGTATCCATGAATACCGCTCCGCCTTGTTGGTGCATTCGTCGTTCTTTACGCTCCCTGCCGCGCGCTGGGCGGCCAAGTATCTGGCGCTGTGCGCAAGCAATCGCCGCGAGCAGGACGTCGAGGCCGGCGAAATCATCGATGCGGGGGAAAACCCTGATCCGCCGCTGGATTCGGCCTCATAAATCGTGTCTGCCGCGTCGCGATTCAATCGAGCGAAATGCTGACTCTGGGTCTGGAAGAGAGATTGGGCACAGAGAACTGCAAATTGCTTCTGGCCACTTTGCTACCGAATCGCGCACGGGTATCGATGTTCGAATGCAGCGGGGAGCTTGCGTACGGCCTCACTGACACGATACCGCCAAAGCCGCCGGAAGCGTGGTGTTCTGCCAACGTCGCAAAGGCCGTCGGTACGCGAAAATCAGATCGGAGCGACGCTGCCATCCGCTCGCCTTCGGTCGCTGGATTGGCGGTGGGCGCTATACTCCGCAACTGATTTGCCGAGCTCGCCGACTGGATCCGCATACCGTGATCTGCGGGCTGTTTTTCGGAGAAGCGGGAGTTCGAATCCATCAACTCGGACAACGGCGCTCCGGCAGCGAATGCAAAGTGATCGCCGCCGATTCTCATTTCGCTCGACTGGCGAGACCCTAAGGTCGCAATGGAACCAAACCTCGTCAGCGAGGAGGGTGCCGCACCGCTGACCACCGTCAAAAGCACGTCGGCACCCTGATAGGTGACGGTAAAGTGTTCCGAGCTGTTGATCGCCAATCCATTCACAGTCGCAAATTGACCAGACTCCGACGTGTAATCGACGATTTTGAATTTCGAGCCAATGCTTGGCACAAAGCCATTGATCAGGTTGATGTTGAGGGTGCCGCCCAGGGTGGCCGTGGTCGACTTGAGCTCGTCGAATTTCGTTCCCGCTGTTGCGCCGCCAATTGAGATGTCGAGGCTCCCGGCCGCATTTTGTGTATAGGCGCCGGTATCAGTCAGGATACCTGTGGTCCCTGTGGACTGGCCGGGGGCAACGACCCCACTCGAGGAGATGTTTCCGCTGATAGAGCCGTCACCATACAGGGAGCCCGCTTCCAAGTTGACGCCACCCGACGCAGACAGCGTGCCGTTTTCCGTCGTCGTGCCCGATGTTTGGGAGTAAATTGCAGGGCCGCCGACGGCGAAGGAGCTGCCGGCGCCGATCGTGAATTTTCCGGCGTTCGTGAAGCTTCCGGCCGTCGTCAACGTCTCTCCGCCCGACAGGCTGAAGGTGCCCGCGGAGGCATTGGTGGCAATATTCGCGAGCGCGTTTTTGCCACCTGCGTCGACGATTTTAGACGCGCTCCCGTTGAGGAATATTTTTGCCGCGTTGGTTACGATCTCGCCACCGGCGCTGCCCAGCTGATCGATTTCCAGGGTCCCGTACGTATTGTAGGACCCACCCGTCAGGGTGCCACCACTGAAATTGCTGAACGTGCCCCCGAGAATGCGCATCACATCGCCGCTACTCACCGCGAGCGTCCCGTTGTTGGTAAAGGCGCCGCTTGTCTGAATGATAATGCCGGCAGACTGATCGGCATTGATGGTACCCGCGTTCACCAGTGTCATCTGTCCGCCACCGATGTGCCCGGCACCCGAGATCGACTCCTGGTTGGTCAGCGTGTCGGCGCCGGCCGCACCGAAAATATAATTGTTCACGTTGTTGGTCATGGTCACGCTGCCGCCGCTCAAGGTGACATTCGCGCCATCGACGATCAGCGACGTCTGATTGGCCGTCGAGTTCAGAGTGACCGCACCCAGCTTGGCGTAAGTGCCGCTTTCCAGATTCAGCGCCGCGGCGTTATCGATCTGGAGCACCCCGCCCGTGGGGTTAGTCACCTTGCCCCCGAGCGTGCTGGTTCCGGCGGTGGCCTCAATCAGCCCCGTCGCGCTGTTGGTGAGAGCGCTGCCACCGTGAATGATGCCGTTACTCAACTTCAGGGTCGAGGCCCCGGTCAGCGTCACAGCACCGCCGTTGATGGTCGCATTCGTGACCTGCAACTGGCTGGCAGCAGCCGAGATGGTGCCGCCGGTGTTGGTGACCGTCATGCCGGTGAGCGCCAGCGTCGAGCCGGAGGTCGCTTCCACAGTTCCGGTATTCTTCGCGCCGCCGTTGGCCTGGATGGTCATGCCCGCCGAGTCATCCGAATTGATAGTTCCGGAGTTGGTGAGCGTCATTTGGCCGTTGCCGATGTGACCCGCTCCCGAAATGGTTTCCTGGTTGGTTAACGTATCCGCCGTAGCCGCACCATAGATGTAATTCGCGGCGCTGTTGGATAGGGTTACCGTGCCGCCGCTTAGTGTGACCTTCGCGCCGTCGGTGACGAGCGAGGTCTGGTTCCCGGTGGAGTTCAGCTCGACCGTGCCCAATTTGGTGTAACTGCCACTCTGCAGATTCAATATCGAATCGTTATTGATTTGCAGCACTCCGCCCGCCGAGTTATCCACGGTACCGCCGAGCGTATTGTTGGTCCCGGCCATGGCCTCGATCAATCCCGTTGCGCTGTTGGTCAAAGTGCCGCCATGGATAATCCCGTTGCTCAACTGCAGAGTCGACGTCCCTGTCAGCGTCACCGCTCCGCCGTTGATGGTCGCATTGCTGACCTGCAACTGGCTCGCATCCGCCGAGACGGTGCCGCCTGCGTTGGTGACCGTCATACCGGTGAGCGCCAGCGTTGAGCCGGCGGTCGCTTCCAGAGTTCCGGTATTCTTCGCGCCGCCGTTGGCCTGGATGGTCATGCCGGCCAAGTCATCCGAATTGATAGTTCCGGAGTTGGTGAGCGTCATTTGGCCGTTGCCGATGTGGCCCGCTCCGGAAATGCTCTCCTGATTTATGAGCGTATCAGTCGTTGCCACGCCGTAGATATAATTCGCGGCGCTGTTGGATAGGGTTACCGTGCCGCCGCTGAGCGTGACCTTCGCACCATCCATGACGAGCGAGGTCTGATTCCCCGTGGAGTTGAGCGCGACCGCACCCAGTTTGGCGTAACTGCCATTCTGCAGATTCAATATCGAATCATTATCAATCTGCAGCACTCCGCCCGCCGAGTTATCCACGATGCCGCCGAGCGTGTTGTTGGTCCCGGGTGTGGCTTCGATCACTCCGGTTGCACTGTTGGTCAAAGTGCCCCCGTGGACAGTCCCGTCGCTCAACTGCAGAGTCGACGCACCCGTCAGCGTCACCGCGCCGCCAGCAACAGCCGCATTCGTGAGGTGTAATACGCTGGTGTCGGCCTCGAGGGTGCCGCCGGTGTTGGTGATCGTCACGCCATTGAGCGCCAGCGTCGAGCCGCCCGTAGCCTCAAGGGTTCCGCTGTTCTTGACGCCGCCGGCGGCCTGAATGGTCAGTGGGACCGATTGATTGGCGTCGATGATTCCGGAGTTCATCAGGGTGAGGGAAATAGAGCCGTTGCCGCCGCCGATGCTGCCCGATCCCTGAATAGTCTCCTCGTTGGTCAGCGTATTGGTGGTAGCCGAACCTACGATGTAATTCCCGGCGTCGTTCGACATCGTGACCGTACCGCCGCTTAAGGTCACATTCGTGCCGATGATTCCTAGCGCGGTTTCGTGACCCACTGAATTCAGCGTCACCGCGCCCAGGTTGGCGTAAGTACCTTTCTCCAGGTTCACCGTGGCGTCGTCGTCAATTTGAATCACGCCGCCCGCCGAGTTATTCACCGTGCCGCCGAGTGTATTGTTGGTTGCAAACGTGGCCTCGATCAGTCCGGTCGCACTGTTGGTGAGGGTGCTGCCGCTGTGGATGGTCGCGTCCTCCAATAGCAGCGTCGAATCGCCGCTCAGTCTCACTACACCGCCATTGACGGTTGCATTCAACAAATGCAACCCGCTGGCGCCAGCCATGATGGTGCCCCCGGCGTTGGTAAACGTGCCGCTCAGCGTCAGAGTCGATCCGGCTGTGGACTCCAGAGTTCCGGTGTTGGTGGTGCCACCGTTGGCCTGGATTGTCATTCCGGCCGATTGATTGGCGTCGATGGTCCCGGAGTTCACGAGAGTGAGGGACGTCGAGCCATTGCCGCCGCCGATGCTGCCCGCCCCGCGGATGGTTTCCTCGTTGGTCAGCGTATTGGTAGTAGCCGAACCTACGATGAAATTGCCGGCGTCGTTCGACATCGTGATGGTGCCGCCGCCGCTCAAAGTGACGCTCGGCGCACCAATGACGATATAGGTCGCAATCCCGGTGGAATTCAATGTAATCGCGCCCGCATTGGCAAGGGTGCTGCCGGTAATTGTCAGGTTATTGCCGACCGCGATCGCAAGGCTGCTCGATGAGCTGACCGTCAGATTGTCGATTGGCGTGGAGGAGTTGAGCCCGTTGGTCATCGTGACGGCCCCGCCGTTGTTGATGAACACGTTGTAGGTTGCACCGGACGGCGAGCCATTCAGGGGTTCGCCGCTGGACCAGTTGGCGGCGACGTTCCAATTCCCCGCGCCGCCGATCCAGGAGTCGTCAATGGCTTGTGCGCCTGCGATGGTCCAATGCGAGAGCACTGTCCAAGCGAGTACCGAGACGGCCGTCGTCGAACCGGCTCTGGTCGTTCTTTTCATTTCATTTCCCCCGTCGCCGCCGCAACACTATCAGATGGTGCGCGCTGGATAGAAATCTTCGGTCCGCTTGAGAATCGCAACACCGATCGGAGATTGGTTCGGGCCAAAATCGGCGCTCTGCAGAAGAGTGCTGAGAGCCGAGGAAACCCGGCGTGGGGCCGAACGCCACGCACGAGCCGGAGACCTCAGACGTGATATTGTTAACTTCGGCCGGTCGACCTAATCGAATACGTAGTCCTTGGCGAACACTTGTCGTGTGAGGACGCGGGAATCACGTGCCGCACTGGAGAAAGAGTCGGACGCGGCTCTGGCTCTTGATGGCTGCAGACCGGGCGGCCGCTCACCAGCACATCGAGGATGGGAGCGATACTTGCTAGGACGGCGTCCGCGACGCGGCTAGCGGGCCAGCACAAACCCGTTTCCTTCGTCGCATCGTATTCCACTGGGTTGCCGTTTTCATATACTGGTCTGGGAGGGGTGCACCGATCGCGAGCGGTACGGCAGGCGATTATCTGACCGGCGGTCCGCGTCAATTCAAAGGCCTTCACAAGATTGAGCTTTAAGAGGCGATGCGCCGCAGCCGTACAAGAAACAATGACATCGATGAGTAACCACGGATCAGGACCGAATTCCTTTGCAGCGGTAGATTTTCTCAGCGGCGGCGGTGAGATGGGCGCACGCATGCGGGCGCTCGATTGGGAAAGAACGCCGCTCGGACCGCGCGAGCAGTGGCCGCAGTCACTCAAGACGATCGTGCGCATGATCCTCGACTCGCGCTATGCGATGTGGATGCTGTGGGGACCGGAACTCACGTTTTTCTGCAATGACGCCTATCTGCCCACGGTCGGTATCAAGCGCGACTGGGTACTCGGCGCGCGCTCGGACAAAGTCTGGGAGGAAATCTGGCCCGACATCGGCCCGCGTATCGATAAGGTGCTGAGCACCGGCGAATCGACCTGGGATGAAGGCTTGCTGCTGTTCCTTGGGCGCAGCGGCTTTCTCGAGGAGACTTATCACACGTTCTCCTACAGCCCGATCTACGATGACCGCAGCCAAATTGCCGGCATGTTATGCGTCGTCACGGAAGTCACCAATCGTGTCATTGGCGAGCGCCAGTTGCGCATTCTGCGTGACCTCGCTGCGCGCTCCATCGGGGTCAAGACGGTCAAGGAAAGCCTCGCCGCATCGATCGACGTTCTCGTCCGATCGCCGTTCGACGTTCCCCTCGCCGCTGTCTATTTATCCACCGGCGGCTCAGCACAACTCGTTGCCGCAACCCGGACTTTGCCCTCTGGCTACATACCGATTGCAATTGACATTGCGGCATCCGAAGCGCCTTGGCCCATAGCCGAACTGTTTCGCACAGAAACTCCGCAGCTCATAGATGACCTTCCGTCCCACGGGATCGAATTGACCGCAGGGGTGTGGCCCGACCCGATCCGGCAGGCTCTACTGTTGCCCATCAAGGGACCGGGGTACGGCGGCTTGGGCGGATTTGTTGTGATTGGCCCCAGCCCACGACGCGTGCTGGACGACGGCTACCGCTCATTCTTGAGTCTGGTTGCAGGACAGATCGCGGCGGGTATTGCCGACGCACAAGCCTACGAAGCCGAGCGTGCGCGCGCCGAGGCACTCGCCGAGATCAATCGCGCGAAGAGCGCATTCTTCTCAAACGTCAGCCACGAATTCCGCACGCCGCTCACCTTGATGCTGGGGCCCGTCGAAGATGTCATCACTAGCCCGGCAACGCCCGCCGCCGTGCGTGAGCAACTGGGCATTGCGCAGCGCAACGCGCTGCGGCTGCTGCGACTCGTCAATTCTCTGCTCGATTTCTCTCGCATCGAAGCCGGGCGCGTGCAGGCGGTATACCAACCGACGGATCTTGCGACGTTGACGCGTGACCTCGCGAGCACCTTCCGCTCAACCATGGAACGTGCCGGTCTGAGTTTTCGCGTGGAATGCGCGACGTTGGGGGAGCCGGTCTACGTTGACCGCGAGATGTGGGAAAAAGTTGTTCTGAACCTACTTTCGAACGCCTTCAAGTTCACGCTGCAAGGCGAGGTGCTGGTGCACCTGCGGCGTGACAACGCCGAATGCGTTCTCGATGTCATCGATACGGGCGTCGGCGTGGCGGCTGAATCACTGCCGCGCCTGTTTGAGCGCTTCTACCGTGTCGAGGGTGCACAAGGCCGAACGCATGAGGGCTCGGGAATAGGGCTCGCTCTGGTGCAGGAGCTTGTAAACCTGCACCGCGGAACGATAGAGGCCCACAGCATGCTCGGTAAAGGGACGACCTTCACCGTCCGGATTCCGTTCGGCACAGAACATCTTCCGCAAGCGAGCGTCGTTGCATCGGCCACTGATGCTGCGACGCCTTCCGCCGCACAAAGCTTCGTGCAGGAGGCGATGCGCTGGTTGCCGGACTCCAGCAACACGGTACGCACCTTGCGACCTGCCCTGGATGTCGTCGAGCCCGGAGAAGACCGCAGGTTTGCTGCGACATTCGGCGCGCGCATCGTGCTCGCCGACGACAACGCCGACATGCGTGCGTATGTGCGCGGACTGCTGACACCGCTCTATGTCGTCGAGGCTGTGGCAGACGGAGAGGCAGCTCTGGAGGCGGCGCGGCGCCAAGCGCCCGACCTCGTGCTCTCCGACGTCATGATGCCGCGTCTCGATGGGTTTGGGCTCCTCCGGAGCATCAGAGCCGACGAGACGCTGCGCAAAATCCCGGTTGTGTTGCTGTCCGCGCGGGCGGGCGAGGATGCACGGATCGGCGGCTTCGATGCCGGCGCGGATGATTACCTCATCAAGCCTTTTTCGGCGCGTGAGCTGCTGGCAAGAGTGGGAGCACTGCTCGAGCTGCAACAAATGCGGCGAATCAGCGAGGAGCGCGCGCGACTCGGTCTTACTGCGGCACGCATGGTCGCGTGGGAATTGGATCTCGCGACGAAGCAGACTCGTTTTTCGGACAATGCGAGCGACGTGCTCGGCGGGGAATGGGCGGACCTGTTCACGACCCTGGCCGTCGTTCATCCCGACGACCGCGGCCGGATCCGAGCGGCGCTCGAGCACGCCGCGCGCACCGGCGGCTCGCTTGCGGGAGAATTCCGAATCTGCAGACCCGACAACGGGGAGGTGCGCTGGATGGAGGTAAGGGGGCAGGTTCATTTCGACGCTCACGGAGCGGCCGTCAACATGAGCGGCGTGACGCTGGACATCACAAAACGCAAGCAGATTGAAACGCTTGCGGCCGGCCGCACGGCGCAATTCGAAACGCTCCTCACTGCCGCACCGCTCGGGGTGTACCTCATCGACGCAGACTTCAAAATTCGCGAAATGAATCCGACCGCGCGCGCGGTATTCGGCGATATACCGGGCCTGATCGGACGGGACTTGGAGGAGACGATCCACGTCATGTGGCCAAAGGCCTACGCGGACCACATTACTGCGTTGTTTCGCCACACCCTTGAAACGGGTGAGTCATACACCATGGCCGAGCACATCGAGGATCGATTAGATCGCAAAGTAACCGAATACTATGAATGGCAGATTCACCGTATCCCTTTGCCCGATGGGCGCTACGGCGTCGTCTGCTACTTCCGCGACATCTCAACCCAGGTGCTTGCACGACGGGAGATCATGCGCGCCAATCGCGAGCTCGAAGCTGCCGACCGCCAGAAGAATGAGTTCCTGGCGATGCTCGCCCACGAGCTTAGAAATCCTCTCGCGCCGGTGCGCAATTCGGCGGAATTATTGGCGCGCACGATGCCAACTGACCCGCGCACCGAAAACGCGATCAATATGATCAAGCGGCAGGTGACGCAACTGACGCGCCTTGTCGATGACCTCCTCGACGTCTCGCGTATCACGCAGGGCAGGATCGAGCTTAAGCGCCAGTCGCTCGAGATCGGAGGCATCATCGCCCAGGCGGTGGAAACCGTCGAGCCGCTGCTGCGCGAGAGGCAGCATCAAGTCTCGATCACGTCCAGCTACGAGGCCTTGCATGTCAATGGCGATGCGGCGCGGCTCGTGCAGTGCATCGTCAACGTCCTGACAAACGCCGCCAAATACACCGATGCGGGCGGTAGAATCCGCGTCGAGACCCGCGTGGAGGATGCGACGGCGGTGATCGAGATTACCGACAGCGGGGTTGGCATTTCAAGCGACCTACTGCCGAGGATTTTCAATCTATTTGTACAGAGCGACCGCACGCTCGACCGCTCGCAAGGTGGTCTCGGCATAGGCTTGTCGGTCGTGAAACGGCTGGTCGAGATGCACAATGGACAGGTTTGTGCGCATAGCGCGGGGGCGGGGGAGGGGGCAACCTTCGAGATCAGGTTGCCGCTCATCGAGAAACCGAGCACGACGGCTAAAGCGGCCCGGCCCTTCAAGTCACCATCGCGGCGCATTCTGGTCGTGGATGACAATGTGGATTCCGCCACGTCGCTCGCTCTCCTTCTCACGCTCGACGGGCATGAGACGAAGGCGGTCAATTCGGCGCAGGCGGCGCTTCAATTCGCGAGCTCATTCAAACCGGACGTCGTCCTTCTCGACATTGGCTTGCCGGAAATGGATGGGTATGAAGTCGCTTCGCGGCTACGCAAGCTCGCAGAACTCAACGGGGTCCGGCTCATCGCGCTGACAGGATATGGCCAGTGCGAGGATCGCGAACGAGCTAGGGCAGTGGGTTTTGACGATCATTTGGTGAAGCCCGTGGAGTTCCAGGCGCTTGAGCGCGCGCTCGCCGGACGAATGCAGTGAGAAAGTTGTTCGTTGTGCGCGCGGTTCGCGCGTAATTTCTGCCAGCGCGCAATCGCAATGAAATTGTATTCAGGCCCGCTCAGTATGTTCGGGGCTAAGGCGGAAATCGCTCTACGGGAGAAGGCCATCGACTTCGAGCTCACGATGGTCGCGTTTGATCGCCAGCACGGATACGAACCCAAGCATCCGGAGGTTGTGCGCGTCAATCCCAAGCGGCAGGTGCCCGTCCTGATCGACGGAGACGTGGAAATATTCGATTCCACTCAGATCTTCGAACACCTGGAGGATAAATACCCGCGCCCGCCGTTGTGGCCCGAGTCGCCTGCGGAGCGCGCCCGGGCAAGACAACTCGAGCATCGCTCAGACGAGGTCTTCTTTCCACACGTAATCCGCTTGATGGGTCTGCGCGGCACACCTGATCCCGTCGACAGTCCAGATTGGATCAAGGCGCGCACCGGCATAGAGCACTACTACGCGAGCATGGAACTTATACTGAACGGTCGCTCTTATCTGGGCGGGCCGTACACCTACGCAGATATCGCGCTCTACATGGCGCAGTTCTTCGCAGCGCGACATACCGTACCGATGACGACCTCGCACCCGAACCTTTTGGCATGGCGCAGCCGAGTAGCTCGGCGCTTCGCTGTGAAACCTGTCATTGGTGCGATGGTTACCTACCTGCGCAGTGTGAGTTTGCCCATACCGGACTTTGGCGAGCGCTAGAGTCCTCGTTCAGCCAAATAGGCGCTTGGTCACTGCGGCGCCCACGCCGCGAGACGGGAGGCGCCGGGATCGGCCTCCAGGGGCTCGAGGCGCGGAGGATTCACCACGGTCATTTCCGAAGAGGTTCGGAGGGTGCCATCC
>Ga0209006_10000448_pt1 | contig 39824 bp, 32 predicted proteins | sample JacPin_JW_Ref_O2_FD_188567 | JGI IMG/M metagenome (GOLD analysis project Ga0209006, IMG submission 188567) | Forest soil microbial communities from Algoma, Ontario, Canada - Jack Pine, Ontario site 1_JW_Ref_O2 (SPAdes) (version 2) | ecosystem: Environmental > Terrestrial > Soil > Boreal... | reverse complement strand
AACTCGAAAACTTCCGCCATCGCGCGCAGAGCCGCGCTGTTCCCTTCCCACGGAACCACTCTCTTGTATTGATTTTCAATCTTTGCTTCTTTCGCCTTCAGCTGGCGCAACACCATCACGATCGACTGAAGAATATCGAGCGGCTCGAATCCAGAGACCGCGACTGGCTTATTCTCGTTCCTCGCAATCCACTCATACGGGCGGCATCCAATCACCGTAGAAACGTGACCCGGACCAATGAAGGCGTCCAGCCGCATGTCCGGGGAATCGAGAATCGCTCGAATCGCGGGAATGATAGTGACGTGATTGCAGAACACGGAGAAGTTGTGCACGCCCTGGGCCTTGGCTCGCATCAATGTTAAAGCGGTCGAAGGAGCCGTGGTTTCGAATCCGATAGCAAAGAACATAACGTGCTTATCAGGATTGGTCTGCGCAAGTTTCAAAGCATCCGACGGAGAATACACAATGCGCACATCGATCCCTCGCGCCTTATGTTCCAGCGGGCTCCCCAACGTTCCTGGAACGCGCATCATGTCGCCAAATGCGGCAAAGATCACGTCAGGTTGCTGAGCAATGGCCAGTCCGTCGTCAATCCTTCCCATCGGCAGCACACAAACCGGACAGCCCGGACCATGAATCAACTCGACGTTCGCAGGAAGAAGATCTTTCAAGCCAAAACGGTAAATGGCGTGAGTATGCCCGCCGCACACCTCCATGATCCTGTAATGCCTCTTCGGATCAGCCAGTCGCTTGATCTCCTCAGAAGTCTTCGTGATGATCTCAGGCTCTCGAAACTCGTCAACAAACTTCATGGCACATCCTCTGGCCGCGAAATGGCATGCGAAGCAGACTCATATTTTTCTGAGATGCCCCCTGCTGTTTTTGCGTGGTCGACATTTTCTAGTCCGTATCCTTCCACTTCCTGCATCGCCGCTTCCGCTTCGCCCAGCATTCGAAGCGTGCGCATTTGATCGCTTGCGTCTTCCTCGCTGATCTTGCTCATGGCAAAGCCCACATGAATCAGCACCCAATCGCCCATGACCGGCAAGTCATCTTGCAGAAGTCCCAAGTCAACCTTGCGGCGGACCCCCACCACGTCCACCATTGCGGCCGTGGGCTGATCAGGATAAAGCTGAACTACTTGTCCTGGAATCGCTAGACACATAAACTTTGTCTCCGTAAACACCGAAGCCTACGACCGACTGCAAATCACTCAAGCTGAGTCCGCAAGATCCGCAGCATTCCCCCTCAGAATTTTGTTCACTATCGATTCCACCAGCTTCACCGCGCCATCGATCACCGCTTCGATCGGCTCGCTCAGCCCCATCTGGCCTTCTTCCGGACCTAGGGTCCCCGGCTCACAACCAACAAGCAAAATCCGCTTCAGCGGTCCCATGGACGACGCAAGCCGCAGCACATTCAAGGGATTCATGCTGTGAGCTTCGACCGCGGCCTGCTGCTCGTCAGCTCCACCTAAATCATTCAAGTTTGGCTCGATCACATATAGCGTTCCCGCAGGCTCGCCGCGAGGGCACGCATCCACCAGGATTGTTGTGTCGTACTGATCGAGTAGAGCGTAGGCCAGGTCGTAGCCCCGGATTCCGAAATCTGTCACCTTCACGTTCGACGGCAGCTCGCGTGAAGACAAGCGCCGGACCACTTCCACTCCGAACGCATCATCGCCCAGAAATATATTTCCAATTCCCGCGACTAGAATCTTCGGCGCCCTCGCAACACCAGAAGAACTGTCGCCATTGGGTAAGGGCTCGACCTCCTCCGGCGTGAAGAAAAATCGGTGACCGGGCTGCCGCATCAGTCCAATATCCCGGCCCGGATCATCGTCGATAACAACGCCCAGGTGAAATTTCCCTTCGTAATCTTGCTCGATTGATTCCACGATTGCGGTCTTGCCCGCGAGTGCAATGTCCATCACATCCCCTCCCGCGCGGGGACGAAGCTTTACGCGGCTTCCCGGTCGCACCGCGACATCCGCAATGCGAAACTCATCCACCGGTTTCTTGCTTTCGAGGAGCTCAAATTCCCATTCGTTCATGGCATCTCCTCTGTCGACGGCCTCAATTCTCGCAGCGTTCCGTGAAGCTTCATCAGATGTTCCATGGGTAAGGACTCGGTTCGCTCAAGCATTTTGCGGGAGCGTTCGTCTGCTTGCCGCATCTCATTCTTTTCCGCATCGGTCATGGTCAAAATGCGAAGGGCGAGAATCTCATCGATTTCGGTTCCATCGAATAAATCTCCCGGACTTTCCGGCGCTATCTGCGGGTAATCGTAAAGAATGATTGGCGAGGCCAACATCGTATCGCGCCCTCCTTCGGCTCCCACCAAAACCGGCCACACGCCGACATTCTTGCACGCGGCAGCGTACTCACGTAGCTCCTCAGTTGGCTCAAGCAATGACACAAAACAACCACCCTCTACTCCCAGCAGCACGTGTGCGGAAAGCAGAGACTGCGCCAATGCCACATCGCGCGTAATCGGTGAATCTTCAGTAAAGCCCGTTAGATTTTTTACGCGCACCTGAACCTTGAATACGCCTTCGGAAACGCCGAAAGCCCTGACCTCAACCACGCCTTTCACCGCTTCCTGCCTGCGTACCACCAAGCCGCATGGCACGCCGGTCGCATCGCACACATTTTCCGTCTGCTCTTTGGCGGGAAAATTAAATTTCCATTCCAACGGAACCGCGACGAGCCTTGAAACTTCATATGACGGCACATTCACTTCACATTCGGTCGCTTCCTGCCAGGGGACCAGAACGTTGCCCACATTGATCGTGGAAACGGGATCAGGCGTCGTCAACGTTCCCGACAAGTCCTGCTCCGGATCCGTCCCTCGCCGCAAAGAACGATCTACCAATTTCAAGAATCGAAGCTTTATGTCGAGAACCGGGGCAGATCCCTCGATAAGGCACTCGGTTTGCAAACTCCAGGCATCGGAACCACTCTGCGCATCGCTGTAGGGCTTCGAATACAAAACCCCAAAATTAAATCGCTGGCGATTTTTTACGGAGGATGGTCGATACGGATAGAGCATGTAGCCTTCGTAAAGCACCGCGTTCGCGATGGCATCGACCTGAGTCGTATTCATCGGGTCACCGCTTCTTCCGCGGCCGCGAATAATCGCTCCAGCGCCTGTTCCCACGTCGGTATACAGTGCGCGACCTTGTACTCATACAAACGCTCGAAGATATCGCGGCGCAAATTGAGCCATGCGCTGTTGGGATAGTAAATATCCATCATTTCTTGCCAGACTTTCACCGGCAGCTTGAACCGCGCTTCCTTGTCCCACGGGATCGGCACAACCTGCAACTCTCCGCCGGCGCTCGCGTAAAACACCGTGCCGCTGAACAGGAATTCAAGCGGAACCTCGCCGCCTTCCAGACCGTTAAAATACTTTGTCGCGGCTACGTTGAAATCGAACGTGCAAGGCACTGGCAACTCGATGACGGCGCTTTCCTGAAACGAAGGCGCGACCACGCTGGCGTGAGTCCAGAGCATGGTTTTCAATGTTTGGCCCCACCGCTCCGGTTCGCCAAACAAATCGCGAAGTTGTTTTTGCTCTTCCCCCGCGTATTGTCTTCGCGTTACCTCAAGCTGAATCTGGCAACGCAATGCCACAGAATGAATCACCTCGTCACGCACCGCGTTGGTGACGCCAAGCTTGAACATGAGTGTCGGCGCCGCCGTGAATCGCATCGCTTCAGCCGACTCGACACTAAAATTCAGGTCAGGCATTGGCCCTCTCAGTGATCACTGTGGCTCGTCGCTTCAGCTGTTCGAAGAATTCGCCGATTGCTTGCCACACTTCAGCTCCTCCGGAAAGGCCCCGCCACTGCGAGCGAATCAGGCCGACCAGCTTGTAGCATTCATCGATAGGAAGCACGTAGTAAGCAGATGCGGCCGCTCCGCGTGCGTAGGCAACGCGGTTCACCAACAGCGCCTCAACATCGGCTTCCATATCTTTCAAAACCGGGTTGGCATCCTCCAGTTCACCCCACGTTTCAATCGCCAGTTGCGACTCGGTCGCTCCCGCGGGACTTGGGTAGAACGCCACCACCCTTGCGTCTGGCGTGCTGCGATGAAAAAATGCCATGTTAATCGGGATTCTCAGGCTCTCCCATTGCGCATCCGAAAGATGGAAATCTTCCAGCGCCAGCACTCGCCGGGGAACCCGTTTGTATTTTGTCCCGCTGGCGCTGAATAAAATTGCGCAGGCGTCGCAAGTACACAAAAGCATCCGGGTCTTAGGCTCGATGAGATGCGGGTGCTCGTCGGCAACGTCGGCGCTGCACAGTTCGCAACGCTCTTGATTTCGTCTGCGCCGAACGAACTGGCGCAATACGCCGAATGCACTTTCGTAGCCTGCCTGGGTTTCACTCATCGACTCGTCTTTCCTCTTTATGAAGCAGGCGTAGCCAGAGCCGCTGCGCCCAGTTTTCCTAACGGAACAAACCCAGTCGACGCGCCTTCGTCGAGCCCCTCAACCGAGATCCCTACCACGTCGGGCGCAGCTTCATACACTGCATCCTCCACCAGCTTCTTGAGTGTCTTACCCGTAGAACCACAAGCGTGGCCCGTAACTTCCAACCGTATTTGCACCACGCCAGCCGCCTGGCCGAGCAACTCCAACTCGCCTCCGCCCTTGCGTACTTGCGGACGAATCTTCTCTACCGCTTGCTCCACACGGGTTTCCAGGTCTAACGGGTGTAGGCCATAAAGAACCAACAAGCTGCTGATCAACCCATCGCGGCCAAAGTCGTCGATTTGCTCCTGCCCGGCTTCGCCATTCTTTGCGAGCGTTTCCATAACGCGCTCGAAACCGGCCGCATTCAAATCCAGAATCAACTGGAACAAAGTTTTCGCGCTCGCGCGCAACTCCGGTTGCGCGATGTTTTCCATTTGCCCGACTAATGTGCCGATCTGTTGAATACGGGATTGAAACTCTTTGTCATCCGCCATGGCTTTTATCCACTTTCCTCAGCCGAAATAACTTTAGAAACGCAAAAGAAGCGAGGGCATCTCCCTCGAGCTGCCCTCACTGAACAATTCATCCTGGCTGTCACACCTGCACGCCGAACATTGGAGAATGCTGCGTCTTCAGCATTTTTCCGTCTCCCAGGTACATGTGCACGCCGCAAGGCAAGCAAGGATCAAAGCTGCGCACCGTGCGCATGATGTCGATGCCCTTGAACTTCTCCGGCCCGTTCTCCTCGAAGATTGGCGTGTTCTGCACCGCATCCTCATAAGGTCCAGGCGTGCCGTAAATGTCGCGTGGATTGGCATTCCAGGGTGTCGGAGGGTAGGGATGATAGTTCGCGATCTTGCCTTTGCGAATCACCACGTGGTGCGAAAGTACCCCGCGCACTGCCTCGTGGAAGCCGCAACCGATGGCTTCTTCCGGTACTTTGAAGTCCGACCACGTCTTCGTTCTTCCACCATGCAATTCTTCCATCGCCCTTTCGGCGAAGTAGAGAGCGCAGGCTGCGGCATAGACCTGGAAGTAGGTGCGAGCTCGATCCCGCTCGATGGCGTTACTCCATTGCGGAATCTTCCACTCAAACTCGACTTCCGGCTTCGACATTGTTCTTGGCAAGTACATCTTCACGCTGTTGCCGGTAGCTTTGATGTAGCCGATATCCACCAGGCCCGCGAGGGCGGTCGCCCACAGGCGGGCGATCGGGCCGCCGCCAGTATCCAGCGCAAGATGGTCGCCAGTCCTCTTGTCGAGCCACCGAGGTGACATCACCCACGTGTACTTTCCGTTGAAATCGCGCTTCTGAGGTCGAGGTATCGTGGTCTGGTTCCATGGATGATTCCTATCCACTGGATTACCCAGAGGATCGGTCTTTACGAAGATCTCCTCGTTCTTCCAATCGTCGTAATAAGAACTGCCCAGCAGAATTCGCATGTTCAGGTTGATATCGACTAGGTCGGTCGTTACCAGCTTCCCGTCGACCACCACCCCGGGCGTGACGTACATGGCGCGACCCCACTGCGTCATGGTCTCGTACTTGTAGTCGCATACTTTGGGATTTTGAAATGAGCCCCAACAGCCCAACAGGATGCGGCGCCGCCCCACTTCCTCGTATCCGGGCAGGGCGTCATAAAAAAAATCGAACAGGTCATCGTGAAGCGGAACGACTTTCTTCATGAACTCGACATACTTCATCAGGCGAACCATGTAATCCGTAAACAGCTGTACCGTCGGAACTGTTCCCACACCTCCGGGATACAACGTGGAAGGATGAACGTGGCGCCCTTCCATGAGGCAAAACATCTCTCGCGTGAGCCGGCTCATCTGTAGTGCTTCCAGATAAAACGAGCCAGTGAACGGATTCAGCGCCCGCATGATATCGGCGATCGTTCGAAAGCCGTGCTCGTTGGCGTGCGGTGCCGCAGTCGACTCTGCTTTGGCAAGAACTTTAGGGTTGGTTTCTTTGACCATCTGCTCGCAGAAATCGACTCCGACCAGGTTGTCCTGAAAAATATTGTGATCGAACATATATTCCGCGGCTTCGCCCAGATTGACGATCCACTCGGCGATATCCGGTGGCCGAACGCCAAAAGCCATGTTTTGCGCGTAGGTTGCGCAGGTCGCATGGTTGTCGCCGCAAATACCGCAGATGCGGCTGGTAATAAAGTGCGCGTCTCGCGGATCTTTCCCCTTCATGAAGATGCTGTATCCGCGGAAGATGGACGACGTGCTGTGGCACTCCGCCACTCGCTTGGCGTCGAAATCGATCTTGGTAAAGATGCCGAGACTTCCGACGATACGCGTGATCGGATCCCAATTCATCTCCACCAGATTTCTTTTCCCACTGGAGACATCGGTTTTCGGCGCAGTGACGGTGGTGCTCATGATTTCGCTCCTTTTAATCTCTCGGTTGCTTAGTTATGGCCCGGCCGAATCCTCAGTAGGATCTTGGGTGATAGCCAGTGGTCAGTTCTGCGCGCGGGTGCCGCCACTTCGGTTCCTTGTTGGCGGTATGCTGCGTGATGGAACGCAGCGCCCTTATGGCTCGCCCGTAAACGCTAATTCCGCTGCTGGAAAGGTGCGCACCGGGTGGCTCATCCATAAAAGGCATGAACTTGTCCGGAAAACCGGGCATGGTGCAGCCAATGCATATGCCGCCAACGTTGGGGCATCCCCCGATTCCCGCCATCCATCCACGCTTGGGAACGTTGCAGTTCACCACCGGACCCCAGCATCCGATCTTGACGATGCACTTGGGCGAACCGTACTCTTCCGCGAAGTCGCCTTGCTCGTAATAGCCTGCCCGATCGCAGCCTTCGTGTACGGTTTTTCCGAATAACCAAGTGGGCCGAAGTTGATCATCCAGCGGAATCATCGGCGCCAGACCGGCGACTTGATACAGCAGATAGAGAACCGTTTCCATGAAATTGTCCGGTTGCACGGGGCATCCGGGAACATTCACGATCGGCAATCCGGCTTTCGAGCGCCAATCCCATCCCAGATAATCGGCGAGTCCCATCGCGCCGGTTGGATTTCCCTCCATGGCATGGATCCCGCCGTACGTCGCGCAGGTTCCTATGGCAATTACGGCAAGGGCATTGGGAACCAGGCGATCAATCCACTCATTCGTGGTGATCGGCTGTTTCGTCTCAGGGTTCGTTCCCATCGCCGCCCAGTAGCCTTCCTTCTTGATGTTTTCGTTAGGAATCGAACCCTCCACCACCAGCACAAAGGGTTCGAGCTTGCCCTCCTCTGCCAGATAAAAGAACTTCATGAAATCATCGCCAACTTCATAGGCGAGTACCGGATTATGCAGATGAACTTTGGGCAAGCCGGGTATCGCGCCCAGTAAGACGTCCTCCAGACTAGGCTGCGATGCCGCCGTGATTGAGACGGAATCCCCGTCGCAGCTCAGACCGGCTGTGATCCAGAGAATATGCACCTCTTTTACAGCGGGCGCTTTTTGCGTAGACCGACCGTAAGGAACGGTAGCTGATCCCATATCGTGCTCCCTTCACTCCAAAACTTATGAAACAGGCAACTTGTGATCATTTTTCAGATGAAAAACAGGGAACTCGAAACACCGATGCTTGAAATCCAGAGATCGAATCGAATTCAAACCAGCATCGACCCATTAATGAAAGCGGACAATGGCAGGCGCCCTGATTTAACTCCCGGGAGATTCCTGCAAAACGAACCGGGGATTCCCCGACCGCCGGCAAGACGAGTGAATCAGATTCAGATGGGAAGGAAACAGCGAGGCAGGGTTGTAGGCAGGGCTTACGCCGATTTTCCCTTCACGTTCCACTGCACGGCGTGCTGCACGAGTTCCCGTGCGCTATGCAAGCAGAGTTTTTCCTTGATGTGCGCCTGATACGACTCCACAGTCTTAATGCTAAGATGCAGAACTTCTGCGATCTGGCGCGTGCCGTACCCATCTCCGATCAAACGGAATACTTCCAGTTCGCGGTCGGTAAGTTCAGAGATCGAGGAATGTTCTGAGGGAGTGGCTCCGCGAACGTAGTGCTGCAACATGCTATTGGCAATCCGCCCGCTCACATAAATTTCGCCACTCAAAATGCGGCGCAACGCCACCAGGACCTTTTCAGTCGCTTCCTGCTTCATGATGTAGCCGTTGGCGCCCGCCCGCAGAGCGCGCTCTGCGTAGATCGATTCGTCATGCATCGATAGGATGAGCACCGGCAGATGTGGCATGGTGATCCGAATATTCTTCAGCAATTCCAAACCATCTGGCCCGTTCAGCGATATGTCCACGATCAGGATGTCCGGTTTAATGGCCGGTATCGCCGTCAAAGCCGCGTGCATCTCCTCCGCCTCGCCACAGACCGCGAGATCGGACTCCTGATTGATAAGCAGAGTCAGCCCCTGTCGCACGATGGGATGATCATCCACAACGAACACCATCTTCTTTCGTGAGGCGAAATTTCCGTAATCCCGCTTCTCCATCATCCGCAGCCTTCTACAAAGTTATGACGAGCCGCTTTGCTCATCAACTCACTTTTCGATCTTGCCCTCTTGTCTCTGTCGCATGGGGGAACCAACACGTAACCGTAACCCCTCGAGCGGGCCCGCTCTCCACTTTCAAAGAGCCTCCCACCATCCGCGCCCGATAATTCATAATCTGCATTCCCATTCCGGAATTGTTCTTCGAAAGTCTGGGCAGGTTGGAACCATCATTTTCGATCCGCAGAACTCCATATTCATTGTCCGCCACCAGAGTGATCACGATGTTCTTCGCGTGACCGTGCCGAATTGCATTATTCACCGCTTCCTGCGCGATGCGATAAAGATGCGTGGAAAGATCGGCATCATGAATGACAACTGGATAATCCACCACGAAACGGCAGGAAACATGAAACATTTCTTCCCCCTCGGCGGCCCATCGCCGTAGCGCCGACATCAGTCCGTGCGAATCCGAATTCACCGGAAGCAAGCCATGCGACAGCTCTCTGGTCTTATGAATCGCTTCGTTCACCAGGGCGACAATCCGAGCCGCGTCTCCCGCTTCCGGTAAACCCTGCTCAGCCAACTTTTGCTCCTGCACCTTGCTCATGAAGGCAATTCCGGTCAAGTGCTGCCCCAGGCCATCGTGCAGGTCCTGCCCGATACGGCGCTGCTCGCGCGCGCTGATCTCGAGGACAGTCTTCTCCATCCGTTTTCGCTCCGTAATATCCCGAATTGCGCTCGACACCAGGATGCCCTCATCCGTTTCGAGCGGGCTTAGGCTGATTTCCACAGGGAACTCGTGCCCGTCCTTATGCACCCCGTACAGCTCTTGGCCCGCCGCTCCCATGGGACGCACGCGGGACTCCTCCCAAAAATTGTGCGGATGTTGCGTGTGCCGTTTACGCAGAGGCGACGCCACCAACATTTCCAGCGGTTGGCCTAGCAACTCCTCTCGAAGATAGCCGAACAAATTTTCTACCTGCGCGTTGACGAGGACAATCGTCCCCTGTTGATTCACCACGACAACCGCATCCGGCGCGGATTCCAGCAGACCGCGGAATTTCTTCTCCGCGCGACGCTGCTCGGTAATGTCGATCCCGGAAGCGATGATGCAAGCAGCGCCATCGTTAGAGCCGGGAAGGGCCGTAGTAGACCATGCGATCGTTCTCTGCCGGTGGTCCCGGCTCATCCACGAGCTTTCATGTTGTTGCTGGCTCTGGTCCCGCGTTTTTTGCAGCATTTGCTGAAACTCGCTCGCCTCTGCGGGAAACCCGAACAACTCCCAGACAAATTTTCCTTCCACTTCCGCAAACGAGTAGCCGGAAAGCTGCTCACAGGCCCGGTTGAAACGCACGATCCTGCCCTGCGGATTGAGGACCACAACCAAGGCGCCGACAGCATGCAAGATGGCCGAAGCCGCGTTGCGTTCGTTTTCCAGCGCCTCTTCCGTGCGCTTGAGTTCAGTGATGTCAAACCCGGCGCCGTGAATGAACCACGGCGTTCCATCCTTCTTGCAAATTATTTTCGCATCGCACTGAAACCAGAAGATGTCGCCATCGCCCGACACTACCCGATAGGCGGAATGGAGCGGCGTACCCGAGACAAACATCTGTGCTACGTCAACGCTCCAACGCGCCACGTCGTCCGAATGAATTTGACGAAACCAGCGAATGGGATCTTCCAGCCATTCATCCTGCGAGCACCCTAAACCGGCCTGGATTTGCGGGCTGACATATGCCTTGCCTGTGCCTTGGTCGAGATTCGCCGTGAAGATGACGGCCGGTATCTGTTCGACTAACGCATTGAAGATCGCATCGGCATTGGGCGGTTCGGCTTCTTGCTCCTGCGCGCCGGCTTCAGCCCTAGCGGGCAACGGATCCGCGAGCTTGCTGAAAAATACTGCGGCGAGATCAGCGAGGACCGATTCAGCTTGTTCGGGAGTTATCGTTATGCGATGGTCGGTGTCCACATGCGTCGCAGGGTTCGGCTGAAGGTTCCGCCTGGAGAACATACTTTGTCCTCAAAACACACTTGTGCTTAGGCAAATTTCTCGTTCACACCACTTGCGCCGTCGACAGCGGCTCACCGCTTTCGATCATGCCACCGAAGCCTTCCGCCCACCCAGGGAGGTTAACGCTGCTAACGATTGGCTACATCGAGCTGATTCTTATGTAGCGAACCGAATCTTTGATGGATGCAAGAAACACATAGCTCGCAAAAATTAAGCCTGCGGTTCCCAGAATGTTGCGCATCATTTTCAAGGCACTCATCGTTTCACCTCGGTGGTTTCGGGTCAAGGTTACGATGCTAACACGCAATAAATGGATGGCAACTTAACATTCGAATTGAGGCGGGCTCCCTCGTAGGAAGACTTCGTAGCGGAAGGCAGGAATTTCACTCGTAGGTGAAGGATAGATTGTCCAGGTAGACCGAATAAGGTGTTTGCTCGTTGTTTCCATCCATCTGGTAATTGATGGTCACTCCATACCAGTTCGTGACTGAACCGGGGTTGTAATACTGGTTGAGTGTGTTGGTTACGCCATTCAAGGTGATCGACTGGTACAAAAGTTGGTTGCTGGCGGTGCGCTGCACCTGAATCGTCACGTGGTTCCATTCGTTGTCCACCGGATTGCAGGCGACTCCCGTCGGAATCCAGTGGGCATTCAGGTTGTCCCAGATGTCCCATTCGTGCCCACCCGCTATCCGGCACTCGTGTCCCCAGATAAATCCCAGATTGTTAAAGAACTGATTGATGTCGAACTCAACCGCCTGCGAGAGTTCGAGATTGGTCCCATAAAAATACACGTCGTAAGTAAAGTTGTGAAAAGTAGGTACCAGCGTTTGGTTATTATCCGGCAGACCTTGCGAAGAAAAAGGTCCGATCAGGTGATTGTTAAATAATGCGTCCGAATAAATGGCGCTTCCGCCCAGGTTGAATTGTGCCGATCCTCCGCTCATCGAGGGCGACGGAACACCTTGAGCCATCGAAAAGCTGATTCCGTCGCACGGTGAAGGCGAACAATCCACGAAATCTGGAGGACCCTGGCCATACTCCCCCCAGCCTGTGCTCTGCTGCAGGTTAGAAAAAGACTTTCCTCCGCCTTGTCCTGTCGTCACCGGAGCGCTCGCAACGGTTATTTGCAAAGATTGTTGTTTCGATACTTCCTTGGAATCCGCGACTGAGACTGTGAAACTGAAATTACCGTTCGCCGTCGGGATTCCCGAGATCGTTCCGGAGCTGGCGCCCAGAACTACCCCCGCGGGCAACTGGCCGGACGCGAGAGAGAAAGTATATGGGGCAGTTCCCCCCGCCACTGTGACCGAGGCCTTGTACGTTGAGCCAACGACTCCGGAAGGAAGTGATCCGGAAATCGTAAGGCTAGCCGTTGGATTTGTTGCTGCCGTCGTGGCACTGCTCCCCGGTACTGAGACTCCCGAACACGCGGTCAACACGAGAACGCAACCCAGGACAGTCAGCAGAACGGTTCGGCGCAATAAGTGTTCTGCACTGGCATACTTCGGGTGCGCCGCGCGGGGCAAGCGGTAACACATCTTGATACCTCTCGAATGGGAGCTGCAAGGCACTCAGCAGGAGAGTCCTTGATGGCAGCGTATGGGCCATTTGGGCAGCGAACCAGATAACCAAGGGCCGACGTCCGCGGTTGAACTTGTGGTCACGGAGGGGTAACTGCTGGACGAGGCCGCGTCGCTTCAAGCAACGCAAAATAGAGGGAGTATCATGCGGATACTCAACTACATTGATATAAAGGGAGCACAGCAATGCCGCAATCCATCGACTGGCCGCCGCCGCTACTTCCCGGCGGGCCGCGACGTCGCCGCCGATTCCTTCTCATTCTCGCTATAGTCGTTGGACTCTTCTTTATTGTTCGCGCGGCGTTGTCATATTACGTGGACCTGCTTTGGTTCGACTCGCTCAGCTATGCAGAGGTGTTCTGGAAAACGCTGAGCCTTCAGTCAGAAATCTTTGCCGCCTTTGCCGCCGCCACACTGGTCGTTTTGTACGGAACGTTCCTCGCTCTGAAGCGATCTCACCTCGCGGACTTGCCGGATGGGCATACGATACTCATCGGCGGACAACCACTGAAGCTGCCAGTTGAGCCTGTCTTAAAGCTCATCGCGCTCGGCTTATCGATTGCTATTGCTTTAGCCACCGGCGCCGCCATGATGGCGGAGTGGCCGGTATTCGCACTTTTTTGGTATGCGCCCGGTTCTGCTGGAACTGTTTCAGATCCCATCTTTGGCAAGCCGCTCAACTTCTTTCTCTTCACCTTACCTGCATGGCAGCTCATTCTCGGCTGGTTGCTCACCCTAGCCGTAGTTACCTGCCTGCTCGCTGTCTTCTTCATTCTCATCTCCGGCGGAGCACGAGTGCTCGCCGGACGCCTTAGCCGCCACGTGGCATTGCCATGGCGCGGCCTGTCGATTTCGTTTGCGTTTCTGTTGTTGGTTCTGGCAATGCGAGTGTATGTCGGCCGCTTTGAGCTGCTGCTCGATGATCACACGATCTTTGGCGGGATCACCTACACAGACGCTCATATCACGTTAATCGGTATGCTCATCGTCTGTGCGGCGCTGGTTCTCGGAGCCATCCTCGGACTCGTCAACGCCGCGCGAATTCCGAGCGGTCGTTGGCTGATTGCGGCAATCGTTCCAGCGGCGGTCTGCTATTTCGCACTTCAGGGTGTCACCTGGTACGTCAGCAACTTCGTCGTCAAACCCAACGAACTGGTTCGGGAAAGGCCTTATATCGTTTTCAACACCGAACTGACGCGGCAGGCTTATGGTTTGAACCGAATGACTCAGCGCGAGTTTCCAGCGGAAACGACCGTGGAAGCCGCCGATCCCGCGAACAATCAGGCTACTCTTCAGAATATCCGGCTATGGGATTGGCACGCCCTTCAGGACACGTTGCGCCAGATCCAGGAAATTCGCACTTACTACGACTTCCCCGACATCGATATCGATCGATACAAAATCGATGGCACTACTCGTGAGGTCATGCTTGCGGCGCGCGAGCTTAATGTCGACAAGCTTCCGGAAAGCAGCCGTAACTGGATCAACGAAAAACTTATCTACACTCACGGTTACGGCATTACCTTGAATCCGGTCAATGGGTTCACACCCGAGGGATTGCCCACGTTGATCCTCAGTAACATGCCGGTCCAAAGCACGGTGCCCAGCCTGAACGTGACCCGGCCCGAAGTTTATTTCGGGGAGATGACGAACACCGATGTGTACGTCAAAACACGGCAGAAGGAATTTAATTACCCGCAAGGCGCCACCAATAACCTCACTTCCTACGAAGGGGATGGTGGCATTCAGGTCGGAGGCTTTCTACGTCGCCTCGTTCTGGCGTTTGACCGCGATGACCTTGCGAAACTGCCGTTCAGCGATGATGTGAACCAGGACAGCCGCCTGCTGATGCGCCGCAACATTCGCGAACGCGTAGCCGCCTTGGCTCCCTTCCTCACCTTTGATCCGGACGCCTATGTCGTACTTGGCGACGATGGCCGTCTGTCGTGGATCATGGATGCATACACGGTTTCTGATAGCTACCCGTATTCCACCCACTACCGTCTCGACAATAGTCCAATCAACTATATGCGGAACAGCGTGAAGGCGGTGATCGACGCCTACAACGGCACGACAACTTTTTACGTTTTCGATCCCGAAGATCCGATCGTTGCAGCTTACCGCCGTATCTTTCCGAGCCTCTTCAAAGACGCATCGGCCATGCCAGCTGATTTGCGGCGGCATGTACGCTATCCCGAATTGCTCCTGAAATTGCAGGCGGAGGTCTACGGCCTCTACCACATGACCGACCCTGAAGCCTTTTATAACCGTGAGGATCTGTGGACCGTAGCAACCGAAGTGGGGATGAGCGCGAGCGGAGAGCAAGCGACGCAGGCCATGCAGCCGAACTTCGTACTGATGAATCTGCCCGGCGAGACCGGCGAGGAATTTGTGGAGATCCTCCCCTTCACGCCGGCGAACCGAAATAATCTCATCGGATGGATTGCCGGCCGCAGTGATGGCGCGCAATACGGAACGTCAGTGGTGTACAACTTTCCAAAAACAAAGCTGGTCGATGGGCCACTGCAGATTGAGGCGCGAATCGATCAGAACGCGCAACTTTCCGGGCAGTTGACCCTTTGGAACCAGCAAGGTTCACACGTACGGCGCGGCGCTCTGCTGGTGATCCCCACCGGAAAAGCGCTGCTGTATGCCGAGCCGATTTACTTGCAGGCTGAGCGCAGTCCCATGCCGGAGTTGCGCCTGGTTGTACTTGCTCTGCAAGACCGGCTGGCCTATGGACCAACGTTCGAATCTGCCATGAGCTCCCTTTTTGGCGGACTGGTGTCTTCTTTGAGCGCTCCCGCAACCAACTCTCCAGCTCCCGCCGCGCAGACTGGGAAAAGCGCATCCCCAGCAGCCACCACAACTCAGCCCGCGGCGGACGTTAACTCGCTCATTGCGGAGGCTGCCAGAGATCTTTCCGATTACCAGCGCTTAACCTCGGAAGGAAAACTTGGGGAAGCCGGGCAAAAGCTCGAAGAATTGAAACGCGTGCTGGACAAGCTCAATGGTCAGCGGAGATAAGCTTCCAGCCCCGCTCCCTTTGCGGCCCGCAAAAAACAACGCACGCCGGCAAGAGGTTTTCTCCGCCGGCGTGTGTTTTATGTTGCGTGGACTTCGGAAACTGAATAACGGGAACTACTAGTCACCCGTTCCAGTACCGCAGGTGCAGATACCCTTGCCGCTGCCGACAGACAGAATCGCACCGCACTGCTGCGCCAGTCTCTTTTGCTCAGTACCGCTGAGGTAAGAAACCTGCGAAGCCGTCTCGGTGATAGCGAAGTTGCTGTTCTGGATGTGCGTAGCCCAGCCTTGGATTTCGCCATTGGTGACCAGCGAGATCTTGTTCGGAACCGGGCAGGTATTTCCAGCCGTCGCGGCGGCAACAACCTTGATTACGCCCGTGGCCAGAGTCACGCCGGTCAAAGGATTCGCGGTTAGGTCGCTGTTGATAGAGAGGGTGCGGAGGCCGTCCGGAGTTTCCAGGCAGCTGCAGCACTCGGACAGTTCTTCAAAGGAATCGAATACGAAAATGTCCGCGCAGAGATTTCCACCAGCCGCGCCATCGTTGTCGAGTCTCAGGGTACCATCCGGTGCCCCCCCCGTGTTAGCGTTGGAGAAGTAATCCACTCGATATGGGCTCGTCACAACTGTCTGTGCGGAAGCCAATCCAGCGAATAACACCAACGCCACAAACAAACTACAGACTACTGCTAACTTTCGTGTCATGTCTTTTCCTCCTTAGAGATTGCGCCGTCCTCAGGGGGAGGTAAAGGACGAAACCGGCGCTCCTGCACTGTAGCGGGATCCTGCGCTATTACAAGTCCCCAGTTGCACTAACCCAATGTCGCTAGCCCGGGTCCGGCCAGCGCCAGTCGAATATCGATTCGATTCAGGATCCGGTGCCGGTTCCACAGGAGCAAATGCCAGCTCCACTACCGACACTCCGGATCGCTCCGCATTGTTGGGCCAACCGCATTTGCTCGTTACTACTCAGATACGAAAGTTGGGAAGCAGCTTCGGTTATGGTGTTACTGCTCCTCTGGATGTGCGTTGCCCATGCCTGAATCTCGGCTTTGGAAACGGTTGTAATTGTGCTCGGAATTGGACATGTATCGTGATAGGGCGCGGCCGCCACAATCTTGAATATCCCGGTCGTCAAAATAACGCCGGTCAGCGGATTCGCAGTCAAATCAGTGCTCACCGACAAAGTGCGCAGGCCGTCTGGAGTTTCCAGGCAGGAGCAGCATTCCGACATTTCCTCATTGGAGTCAAAGACGAAAATATCGGCACATAGGTCTACACTCGCGGCAGCTCCATCATTGTCCAACCTCAAAGTGCCGTCGGGGGCTCCGGCGGTATTCGCATTGGCGAAGTAATCCACTCGATACGCGCTCTGCGCCTGGATCATCGAGCATATTCCGAAAAATGCCAGAAGCAAGCAGCTTACAGCTAGCCTTGAATTCATGGCAGGTACCTCGAGAGATTGAGTGATGTAAAACTTTAGTCTCGCTTCTGGCTTTGGCAAGTCCCCAGTTGGACTAATCCAACTTTACTAAGCTCTAAATTTGTGCTTTACGGAAGCTTTATTTGGTGCACGTTGAGAAAATAGCCGCTTGAATCGGGGTCGTAAAGGAGCCGCCATTCCAATTTTCGGCTCGTCATTTCGATCGCTCGAGAAAGGTAGGCTCGAGCCGCCAGATCTTTTCCACCGACGGTCACCTTGGTACGATCCAATCCTAAGGGGTGAACCCCGAACGAGACTTTGACCTGGGTCTTTTCGGTAAGGGAATCACACATCAGATCCATTGTGTCAGAAAAGGTTCGTTCCTGAGCTGCGATGGTGAGAGGCTGGTCGAACAAGACGTGTTGGGCTGACACCTTCCCCTGGTTATCGTGGGCGGACACACCTACTAAGTCGAATATATCCCCCGAGCTATCTTCGCGAAGCTCAAACCGGCCGGGATTGTTGGACCGATTGTAGGACTCGATGATCGACTGTAGGATTTTGCGTTCCTCGGGAGAAGCAATTGGAGTCTTCTTGACTGGGAAATCGGCGGAAAACGTCCCGCCTGCAGGCACACGGTGTTCGCCATTCGGATAGGTGGTCTTATCCTGAAGACCTTTGGCATCAATGATGTCCAGCTTGGAAGCGTATTGCGGATCTTCATAATTGACCCGCCAGCCATATTTTATCTGGAGGGCGTCGATGGTCTGAAGTAGTGGCCGCGAATCGTTGGCAACCACATGAACCGTTCCGTCCTTCTCGGAAATGAGTGCCTCTTTCGAGTAGGAAGTCTGCCCAACAGCTATCATCAGGAAGGAACTTACAAGGCAAAGCGTCCCGAGCGAAACTGCAAGGTATTTGGCTGAAGGCATCGTTTTACTCCTGCGCATCTCGAAGTAGAAGTGCTTAAATAACTTACTTACAGCAACTTGTCAATACGAGGCAGTTGGCCCAGCTTCCGCCAAAAGCAGTAGTTCCTTCGGGGCGATGCCTTTGTTCCTCGCATGCGGTATAACGCCTAAACGTCAAAGTCGAAAGTAAGCAAGGGTAATACGTATGGATACCAAAGACTTAGTCCCCGGGGAAGAACAATGGATTCAAAAGTATAGAGCTGCTCTTGATCTCCCTACTGCAGAACGAAAGACTTTTAGGATCCATGCGATCGCAAACCAAGCTTTCCAAGTTTTGAAGTCGCGATTGGGTTCGCTCTTAGGACGCAGGATGCGGGCCCAAACTCGATCTACGCCCATAGCGCCAGCTATCGCGCCGAGTCCCGCGCTTGTGATCTCAAAACGAGACCCGAATGGAAGGACCAGGAAGCCTTCGATCAAGAAAACGGTGGCGGGAACCGTTGCGATCGGAACCGTTGCAAGCAAGCGTAAGAAGAGCGCAAAGTGACGAAGCTAACTCCAGCGCCTCTTTCGTTCTTCTGATCGCTCTGCGATGTTCTAATGTTCGACGACAATTCATTTGACAGAGGCTCATTCTATGCTATAATTCGACCGCTTTACCTCCATCCTCCGGAGGGAAGAGTGGTATGACTTTCCACCCCCCAGGAAAGTGTTTACCTGACGTAAATACGAGCGACTAAGTTACGAGATTTGTGTAGCAATTTAGGGATAAGGACAGGAAGTTAATTCTGGCCGCTCGTCAGGCTATATTCAAAATCGCGTGAAGGCCCTGTGAACCTTCACGCGCCACATTGATGCGTGTGAGACAGCAACACCTGTGGGTTGCGGTCTTTGAAAGTGGGGAAAAGACTAAGTGCATACGGCCCTGGCCCGTCCCGGTCTGATCGTTGTCGACGCTGCCTTCAGCGTCGTGGCTTCCAATGCCGAAGCGCTTAAGATCCTGGCCTTTCCAGACCGACCGGAAAATATTCAACACCTGGAACTTTGGTTAACCAACAAGATCCGGGTTGATCTTGTAGAAAAGCAGTCGCGACTAAAGGTCGTGGGAGAATTTCATTCGGCACGGCGCACTTATGTCTGTCGCTCTTTTCCGGTTGACCTTAAAGGAAGTCGTAAGTCAGGTCCGGCCCATACGAACGGGTCATCTTCCCCGGAAGGCTTATTGATCGTGATGCTCGAGCGGAAAGCAAATGAGGTGGTTATGGTAGCTGAGATTGCTGAAAGATTTGGCCTTACTGCCCGGGAACAACAAACAGTACAGTTTCTATTAGAGGGCCTGACCAGTAAAGAGATTGCCCAGCGTATGGAAATCAGCCCCAACACGGTAAAGGCTTTCATCCGGCTGGTGATGGTCAAGATGGGCGTTTCCACTCGTTCGGGGATCATTGGCAAGATCGTTGGGTCGCGGCCAGGACTTGAGGGCGACCGAGCGAACATTTTGTCGCAGGGTTAGTAGTAATGGGTTAGTGCGGCTGGGGACTTGTGAATAACAGGTTTTAAGATAAAGTAACCGCTGCGTCCTGTGTCCGTTCCAGCCCTCCCCCTTAGGCTAGCCGCGTATCACAATGAGTCCATCGCGCAACAGACGCCGGTGGGAATGGTCGGCATTCGTTTGCTGTCTTCAACAAAATCTATTTTCTGAGGGATGGGGGAATCGATGTCGGTATCAACGAAATTTCTGAACCTGGGGTTGGGCGCCGTTTTGCTGTTATTGAACGCAAGCAGCATGTTCGGCCAGAACGATACGAGCGTCGTGGCGCAGGTAGGCGGCGTCAAGGTCACTATGGCGGACCTGGAGCGTGAAGAATCTGCACGACTCCTGTCGGCACACTACCAGTACTACCAAGCCGAGACCAAAGCACTGAATGACTTAATCGACAAGAAGCTGCTTGAGCAAAAAGCCAAGAGCGAAAATCTGACAGTCGAACAACTGGTAGACCGGGATATTAAGTCGCAGGTGAAGGACCCGACGGAAGACCAGATGAAGGTTTATTACGAGGGACTGGAGACGGACCAGCCTTACGACACGGTAAAGGGCAAGATATTGGAGAAAATTCGTTCGCTCCGGACGGAGAAAGTACGAGCGGCCTACGTAGCAGCGTTGCGCCTGCAAACGAACGTCACAGTGACACTTGCGCCTCCCCTCGCCAACGTAGAGACGAAAAATGCCGAGGTCATTGGTCCTGAAAAGGCACAGGTGACGATCGTCGAATTTGCGGACTACGAGTGCCCTTATTGCCAGAAGGTAGCAGCTGATCTGAAGAAGCTGCAAGCCGACTTAGGCGACAAGGTAGCCCTGACTTATAAGGATTTTCCCATTCACTCGCGCTCGCAAAAGGTAGCGGAAGCCGCACGTTGCGCCGGCAAACAGGGAAAGTTCTGGGAGCTGCATGACGAGTTGTTCCGCAGCAAGGAATTCGATGTCGACCAACTGAAAGCGCAGGCGCGCGCTTTAAAGCTGGATTCCACCGCCTTCGATAAGTGCCTGGACTCCGGCGAAGAAGCGGCTGCCGTGGAGCAGGACCACAAAGAGGGAGCACGCCTGGGAATCAGTGGAACGCCGAGTTTCTTCATCAATGGTCACTTTTTGAGCGGCGCACTGGATTACGCCTCCCTTCGTCAGGTGGTTGAGCAGCAGTTGGCGACGAAGAATGAGGGCGCGATCAGTGGCGGCACTCAGTAAGCGCAAGAGACTTTCGATTTTCACCTGAACCGTTTGGCCCGAATTTGCGTTCGGGCCTTTTTTCTTACTTGCTCGACCCGACGTGAGTCCGAAGACTTCGCGCGAGGGATTAGCCCAAATAGGTAGTTGCTTAGCCAAAAGTACTAAGGTAGTCTCGCGCTCTCTGTCGCCTTATGGAATTCCCCCGAGCGGCATGAATGACTCCCCTAATTCCCCTCTAGCTCTTGCTATTTGTGACTAGCTTTGCTGCCCGCAAACCTTGATTCAGTGGGATTGCGAACCGGCGATTGCGACGTCAAGGTGCAGCTATTGGGTCGTCTCCACTCGAGAGAAAGGTCATTGTCAGGAGCGCTCATGTCGAAACATTTAATTTCTGGACTCGCCCTCTATCTGTTGGCTGGGGTTTTAGCAGCCCATGCTGGTCAATTCCTCGAGGCGCCTCAATATGCCACCGGTGCGAATCCGCAAGCAGTGGCCGTGGGCGACTTCAATGGCGACGGGAAACTGGATGTCGCGGTGGCAAACTCCGTCGGAAACAACATCAGCATATTGCTTGGCGATGGCGACGGCACTTTCAAGCCGCAGGTGACTTATACGACCGATACTGCGCCGCAGGGTATTGCTGCAGGGGATTTCAATGGGGATGGACACCTAGACATCGCGGTAACAAATTCGGGCAGTAACCTGGTTAGCGTTTTTTTGGGCAATGGGGACGGAACCTTTCAGCCAAAGGTGGATTACGCCACTGGCAGCCAGCCGAAGGGGATTGCGGTTGCAGATCTTAACGGCGATACCCACCCCGACATTGTGCTGACGAATGCCGGTGGCAGCCCGGGAACAGTAGGGGTGTTGCTGGGAAAAGGAGACGGAACATTCAAGGCGCAAGTAACCTACACCACGGGACTGAATCCTTGGGCGGTCGCAGTGGGCGACTTCAATAACGACGGCATTCCCGATCTCGCTGTAGCCAACAATAACAACAACAACGTGGTGAGCATTTTACTGGGCAAGGGAGATGGAACATTTCAGAGCCAGTTCCAATCCCCTACAGGAAATACTCCGGTCTCGATTGCGTTGGCGGACTTCAACGGTGACGGCAACCTGGATATGGCGGTCGCAGATCAGCAGGGGAACGCCGTTAGCATCTTGCTGGGGAACGGAAAAGGTGGATTTGCCGCCAACGTCGACTACAACACCGGGACCTTTCCTACGGCGGTGACTATTGGAGACTTCAACCACGATGGAATTCTTGATCTTGGAGTGTCGGATAGCAATGGCAATAGCGTGACAGTTCTCTGGGGAAAAGGTGACGGCACCTTCAATGGGCAATTGAATGTGGGAACCGGTGATATTCCTTACATGGCGGTTGCCGCCGACTTTAATCACGATGGCAACGACGACTTGGTGGTAGCCAATTCCGGCGGCAATTCCGTCAGTGTGATCCTGAGTAATGGGAACCAAACATTTCAGGCTCGTACCGACTATGTGGCCGGTACGAATGCTCGCGCCGTGGCAACGGCAGACTTTAACCGTGACGGGCATCTCGACTTAGCGGTGGTGAACGGCAATTGCCCGAATTTTCCCAGTTGCAGTCCGGGAACGATTTCGATTGTTTTAGGAAACGGAGATGGAACGTTTCAGGGTCCGACCACCTTTTCGACCGATACCGCAGCGGACCCGGATACGGATCCTCACGCGGTCGCCGTCGGAGATTTTAATGGTGATGGGAAACAGGATCTTGCAGTCGCCGACTACGCCACCAACACCGTCAGCATTCTTTCGGGTAATGGGGATGGGACGTTCACAGCTCCCGTCACGTTCCCCGTCGGAAGCGAGCCAACTTCGCTTGCGACTGGCGATTTCAATGGCGACAAGAAGACCGACTTGGTAGTAACGAATTTTCACTCCAACACAATCAGCATATTGCTAGGCAACGGCCTTGGTTCATTCACAACCGCCGCCTGTCCGGCACTCTCGTGCAACGTGGGCAATGGACCCATATCCGTTGCAGTAGACGACTTCAACGGCGACCACATCTCTGACTTGGTTGTGGTTAACGAGTCAGACAATAATGTCGGTATTCTTTTGGGCAACGGCGACGGAACCTTCAAGAAGCAGGTCGTGTACTCAACCAGTCTGAACGGGGTGGGAGGCAATCCCCTGTCGGTGGTAACTGGGGACTTCAACGGGGATGGCTTTGTTGATCTGGCAGTCGCCGATTACCAGACGGAGCAAGTCAGCGTGCTGCTGGGCAATGGCGACGGAACCTTCCAGTCTTTCCAGCCATATTCGACGGGAGCGAATCCGTCTTCAATTCTGGCGTTCGATTTCAATGGCGATGGCAAGCTTGACCTGGCGCTGACCAGCACGCCTTTGGGCAGTTCTGCCGGAAACGTGGTGAGCTTACTCCTGGGTAACGGCAACGGTACGTTTGCGCCGTTTACGCTTTTTGGGGCAGGTTATTTGTCGTACTCGGCAGTGGTTGGCGATTTCAACGGGGACGGCGCAGAGGATATCGCGGTAGCCAATGGAGGCAGCAACACGGTTAGCTTGTTGCTGAACGTGCAAGGCACGGCCATGAGCTTCGTGCCGTCGCCGAATCCCTCTTCGTTCGGAGAGTCAGTTACGTTGACGGCCACGGTAGCGGCCAGCGTGTCGAACGGTTCCGCGCCCACTGGCAGTGTGACATTCAAGAACGGAAGCTCGGTTATTGCTTCCGGACCTCTGGCCAACGGAGAATTCTCCTTCAGTACTCCGACGCTGCCGGTTGGAAACAACTCGCTGTCGGCCGTTTATTCTGGCGACAATAACTACCAGAAGCACACGGTTTCGGCAGCCCAAGTGGTGAATCCGGCCGTGGCTTTCGTTCTCGCTGCTTCGGCCCTTTCGCCCTCTTCTGTAGCGGCGGGAGGATCCAGCAGCTCGATCGTCACCATCACTACATCGGGCGGACTTGATCCGTCGACAGTCGTGCTCAGCTGCAGCAGTATTCTGCCGGGAACCAATCCGGCTCCGACGTGCAGCTTTAGCGCGATCACCGTGGCAAACGGCATCGGCACTGCTGCTCTGACAGTGTTTACGAGCGCCCCTACGGCGTCACTGGCAGGACAGCACAGGCCTCTGCTTTATGCCATATGGCTCCTGTTGCCCGCGGCTGGGCTTGGGGTGATGTTGCTGCCGCGCCCACGCAGCGGAAAGTTCGTAGCGATGGCCTTGGCGCTTGTGATTTCTGGGGCCTGCGTCTTTCAAGCAGCTTGCGGAGGAGGAGGGTCGAATAACACGCCCACGAAGTTAGCCAGCAAATCAGCAAGCAGCACGGCGGTGACGTCATCGGCGAATCCGTCACTGATGGGGCAAGCGGTGACCCTCACGGCAACAGTTAGCTCCTCGTCGGGTTCTCCAACGGGTACAGTAACGTTCCTTGACGGGACCACGACGCTGGGTACTGGAACGCTCGCCAGCGGAAGCGCTGCCTTCCAGGCCTCGGCTCTAACCCCGGGCACGCATAGTCTTACTGCAGCGTATGGTGGGGACCCGAACTTTAACAGCAGCACATCAAGTGCGCTCAGCCAAGTTGTCGATAATCCCGGCACGGCAAGTGGCACGTATACGATCACGGTGGCGGGATCGGCAGCCGGGGCGCCATCGCAGACCGCCGCTCCGCTCACGCTGACCGTGCAATAAGGGCGGCATAAAACCGCCGAGCCAGGAACCTGCAGGCTCGGCGGTTTTGTTTCTACTTATTTACTTTTCAAAAATGCCCAGATCTTCAATGTGGAGCAGCATGTCGGCGGGGTCGGTGTAAACGCGGAATGCGCCGGCGCGTTCCAGCTCGTCCTGGCTATATCCTCCGGTAAGCAGACCAACGGCAAGAGCGCGCTTTCGTCCAGCCGCCAGGACGTCCCAGACGCTATCGCCGGTGACGATGCAGTCACTGACATTGACCTTTAGCCGTTTCGCAGCAAGAACAAAAATATCCGGGGAAGGCTTTGCTTTGGCCACATCGTCACCTGTCACAACCGGCGCATTCGACGGGAGGTGCAGCTTCTGTAATAACTGTTTCGTCTGTTCCTGGCTTCCCGTGGTGGCAATTGCCCAGCGAATCTCGTGGCGGGTGAGGAATTCCAAGAGTTCGTGGGCTCCGGGCAGCGGAGCCGCATCTCTGCCGATTTTCTTGAATTCTGTATCATGCTTCTTTTCGAGCTCATCAAGATCAACATCAGGACGAGAATCGTTCGGGTGCTCTCGAAGGATTTGCCGGATCAGGGATTTTCCACTCATGCCAATACGCCGGTGGATCTTCCACTGAGGAACTGGGATATCGAAGGTCTTCAAGGCAGCAGACCAAGCCTGCACATGAGCGTAGACCGTATCGAGAAGCGTGCCGTCCAGATCAAACAGCAGAGAAGGATTGTCTGACTTGCGCATCTATCTCTGACCAGTTGTAATCACGGGGTGGGTGAAATGTGAGTTAGTCGGTTGTGTGCGGACGCCTCGGGCTCGAAATCTGCCATAGAGCTGCAAGAGAGTTTGCAGCCGCCGCGAGCGCCGCCTTGGATGCATCGGGGCCTCCGATGAAACGATCCTGCCTCGGCTTAAGGATTGGTTGCTGCGACTCGGGGATCTTGCCGCCGTTCAGGCTCATCAACGAGCCCTCGAAGAGTTGCTTCAATCGCTTTTGATCAACTTGGGGAGGAATGTTCTTGCGGATCATTTTCGAATCTCCGTCTGTACATAGACGTTTTACCGTCACATCCTCCAACCCGCCATACCGTGATCTCCTGAAGCACGGGTGGTTCGTTTCCCTATTGCTCCACTTCATGCGCTTTAGGTGGACGCGTGGGAATGATGGATGAAAGCGGAGGATTCGGCATAGCCAACCTCTTTTCCACAGATGCCGTACTTGGCTGCCAAGAACGACTGCAATCGCGCTGGCAGCGCAGTGGCGAGCTCCTGCCACGTTGCAATTCGTAGCCTGGTCCTTAAGTCAGCCCACTTCACAGCCCGCATAACGGAGCACCAAGCCTCGGCGAGATCGGGCCTCCGCGCGTCGATGAGGACGCAAAATGAACAATTCAATGCATAGGCGGCCAAAACATTTCTCAAAAGTTGGTAGCAGGAGAAGCGATTCTCCGTCTGAGGCAGTTGTTGGATATCGAATACTTCTGGCAGATCGCGATAGCCGAGAACGATGTTCTTTGCGGCACTTTGAAAATCGCTCTCGGTGAGTTTCGCTTCGATCAGCAAGTCGCCGATTCGCAGATCGACTTCCGTCCGGTCGAGGCGGCCATTCACGAAGGGCACGCGCGCCCTGTACCCAAACTCTAAAGAAGGCGCCGGAGCAGGTCGGACGTTCAGAAAAGCCAGAAATTTGGAACTGGTTCGTACGCCAGGGTAGCAGAATATGTTCATGAGAAGAGCGTCAGAACTCACGCAGCTATCGAGTTCCCTCCAACGGCCCCGTTCATTCGCCGGCAAGCATCGTCCGCCTTGCGTGTGCACCTTCTCCAAACGTTTGCGCCATTCTGGATTCGCCTGGATGGCCGCATAGCTTCGCGGCAAAAAGTTTCCGTGAAGCGTATTGCTTTTATACGGTGCAAAGCACACACTGGATCGCTCGCCGTAACTTAAACAGTAAGGCACCCCTTGTGCCATCGCATATCTTTGGGCACGCTCCGAAAGATCCCAGCGAAGATTAAACGTTGAATGCATGGCAATCCCGCTGCAAACTCAAAACAGCTTCGGCGTCATAGCGAATGATAGCGAATGAAAAGCGAATCAACAAATCAACCACAGAAAACACTGGCTAGGAAACTAGGAAGAGGAGAACCTTCGCTCTACAGAGTTTGCTGTAGTCCCCGAATTCATGTAACAAATGGGATTCCTTTTAGCCTCTTGTGTCAAAGGTTCTGGTCGGACAGGAATTAAATTGATACCCGAAGGGTTTGCCTGTGCCGCATTTAAGTCCGCATGACGTAATGACTATGTTCATCGCGTTGGCCGTGCTGCTGGGCTGCGCAAAGCTGGCAGCCGAGTTGATGCAGAAAATCGGCCAGCCTTCCATCTTGGGTGAGATTTCCGTTGGAATCTTCCTGGGCCCAACCGTGCTGGGAAGGTTCCGGCCACACCTATACCAAACACTGTTTCCTACGACCGGCCCAATGCCGATTGTGCTCGACACCGTTACCACGCTTGGGGTGGTTTTCTTCCTGCTGACGGCTGGCCTCGAAATTGACCTGCGTAGCATTTTCAGACAGGGGAAGAGTGCTCTGCTGGTGAGCATCTTTGGCGTCGCTTTCCCTTTGGGAGCCGGCTTCCTGGTCGCGAGCATGATTCCCCATTATCTTGGCGCCGAAGAAGGCTCAAACCCATTGATTTTCGCGCTGTTCGTGGGTACCGCGCTGGCGATTTCTGCCTTGCCGGTGATCGCGAAAATCCTGATGGACCTCAATCTTCTGCGCACCGAAGTGGGCACCGTCATCATTTCCTCTGCAATGTTCGATGATTTGGTGGGATGGATTTTGTTTTCCCTGGTGCTGGGGATGTTGCACCCGCCAGCGGGTGGCAGCGTCGCGGACGGAGTCAAACACACCATCGTGCTCGTATTGTTATTCGTCGGGATCACGCTGACCTTGGGACGCTGGCTGTTCGATAAGATATTGCCCTTCTTGCAAGCACATACCACGTGGCCAGGTGCGGTGCTCGGTCTGGTCTTCACTCTCACGATGGCGGGAGCGGCGTTTACGGAATATGCCGGAATTCACGCCGTGTTTGGTGCGTTCGTGGTTGGGATTGCGGTAGGAGAGTCCAAACATCTGCGGAAGAGGACGTCGGAGCATATCCACCAGATCGTGACGAATGTTTTCGCTCCTTTCTTTTTCGCAAGCATCGGGTTGCGAACCGACTTCGTATCTAAATTTGATTTGGGACTTACTTTGACCGTTCTGGGCGTGGCCTGTTTCGGAAAGCTTCTGGGAGCCGGATGGGGAGCGAGGCTCGGCGGCATGGACCGTACCTCATCACTGGTGGTCGGTCTTGCGATGAACGCGCGGGGCGCAATGGAAATCATTCTCGGTATTCTGGCCCTGCAAGCCGGATTGATCCGCGAATCCATGTTCGTGGCGCTGGTGATCATGGCGCTGCTTACTTCGCTCATATCGGCTCCGGCAATTCATTTCTTGATCCGCAGACGACGAAAGATCACCTTGAAGGACACGGTAACTCCCAGGCTTTTCCTGCCAAGTCTCGCTTCGAATACCCGGTTTGGAGCTTTGCGGGAAATGTGCGAAGTGGCGGCGGAGGCGGCGAGCAACGCTCCAGAGAGGTTATTTCGGCTGGTGACCGAGCGCGAGAGCATCGTCGCGAGCGGGTGGGAAAATGAACTCGCGATTCCTTATGCTCGCGTGAACGGCTTGACCATGCCTCTGGTGGTGGTGGCAAAATCCCCAGGCGTGGATTTCAATTCCCGCGATGGCAAGCCGGCGAAATTAATCGTAATGATCTTGACGGGCGACAACCAGTCGCAACACGATCTGTTGGCCGATGCGAGCGAACTCTTCAGCCACAGGGAAGCGGTGGATCGGGCGGTGGACGCAACCAACTTTGTGGAATTTGTCGCCGCCCTGAACGCACCGGTTCGCTGAGTGGGGAATGTGCTCTCTCGTTAGTCAACGGAGTTCGCCGGTTGATGCGAAGCTGGCTCCAGCCAGAGTCTTTCCAGAGGCAAGCTGGCGTCGTATCTCCTGCCGGTTCGATCCCGCGCGTTTGATCGCTTCCACAAGAGTGCTTAACGCTTGCTCGATGGGCGTTCCTTCGGGCAACCGAAATATCCAGGGAATGTTGGTAGTAGTCAGTGCGCGGTCAGATGAGATTGCAAGGACCGGGACGAATGATTTGACGGCAATTTGCTCTGCCAGGTGGCTGGAAGAACGGTCGAGGGCAACTAATGCCAGCACGTGATCTTGATAAACCGCCTTCACCAGTTCGTCGGAGGCCTTCCCCCACGAAAGTTGGGATGGAATTCCGATTAAGGAGAGGGGACGGCCTTTCGCGCTGATCGCTCGAAGCAGGTTGATCACTTCCGGCGAGCGAATGACATCGTCGGCATGCGGCCCGAAAATGCCCACCTTCAATTGATCGGTTTTCGAATTCGCAATACTCGGTCCGGCAAAATCCACGCCGCCTTCACCGACCCGAGCATATGGTTTCTCCATTGTGATGCGCCGGTACTCGATGCTGCCATTGCGCACGCGGGCCAGAAAGAGTGGAGCAATATTCTTGCAATTAGGATCGAAAACCATTTCGCCGGTCACACCTTTATAGTTCTCGATGCCGGTGAGGGCGTCGCGAATCCTGCCTTTGTTCAGTCCGGCGCGGCAAATAGCCTTCAGAAGTATCTGCATCGCATCGTAAGCGAGAGATGCGAAGTGATCGGGCGCTTCGTGGAAGCGAGCCTGGTAGCGAACGTTGAAATCGATCCAGCGCGGATCAGTGCGTGTGGGATCGTACGGGAAAACCGCCTCGAAGCCTTCTGCAGCCGTGCCCGCCAGTTTGACGAGTTCGTCGCCGATGGTGCGATGGCTGCCGAAGACTCGCTGCTTCATACCCAGTTCCTGCATCTGCTGCAGAATCATCGCGGCTGGGCCGATGTCGGTCCAGAGCACGATGCCATCGACGCGCGAATCTTCGATCACTTGAAGTTGGTGCCGGAAGTCGGTATCGCCGGGCCGGAACTTTTGCTCGATCACGACTGGGTGCCCGAGTCGCCGGGAAGCATCACGGAATTTCGGAACTCCAAAGCGGCCATAGCGATCGTTCACGCGCAGGATCGCAACTCGCTTCAGGCCGAGTTCGTCGTAAATGTGGCGCGCCAGTGTGTATCCCTGCTCGCGATCATCCTGAATAGTAATGAAGGACCACGGAATAGTGGTCTCGGGAATCGTCGGATCGGTTGAGGCGCTGATGATGAGCGGAGTTTCGGCTTTTAGCGTCAGGCGAAGCGCGATGTGTGTGGATTCCGAGCTAATGGAGCCGAACATCGCCCAGACTTTGTCGTCATAGATCATCTTGACGGCATCGTTCGAGGCAGCGCCCCAGATGGCGGAATCTCTTGCGACGCCGGCAGCGGCAGCGCTGCTGTTCTGCCAATTGTTATAGTCGTTGTGGAGTACGAGGCGGAACGGCTTGCCACAGTAACCTCCAACGGCATTGGCCTCGTCAATCGCCATGGTTGCGCCATTCAACATGCGATTGCCGCGCACCTGGTCGGGCTGATCATAGAGCGGCGCCAGAAAACCAATACGAATTTCGTCCAGGTTTTTGAGGTCGGGGTCGGGAATGTCGCGGGCCGCTCCGTTGTATTCGACGAGATCCTGATAGTGCTCGAAGTAAGGAGTTGTGAACTTAGAGAATGGCTGCAAATCCGCAGGTGCTCCGGTGTAAGGTTTTAGCGAACGGGTTGCCGGGCGGCCCGGGGGATTGCTGCCGCATGAACATGGCGCGGGCGCCTGGGCCCCGGCCGTGGATGCTAACAAGACAGAGACAACATAAAACAAAACGCGACGCATAAGCGCACTCCTTACGTGCTACTCCACTTCAGCCCGATTACTCTGAGGCCGATTCGCGGCGGAACATGGCGATCGCTTCGATCTCAATCAGCAAATCTGGCCGGCAGAGAATCGCCTGGATACCGGTGGAAGCCGGTAACGGATCCAGTCCCTGCTCTTTGTAGAACGCGGTCCGCTCTTCGTTGAAGGCCTGGTAGTCACGCTCGATGTCGCGCAGATAGCAGGTGGTGCGAACGATATCGTGCCAGGTGGCACCTTCGGATGCGAGCAGGGCCGTGATGTTATCGAAAGTGCGACGCAGCTGGCCGCGCAGATCGCCCACATGCACTGTGCGGCCATCGTCATCGATGCTGGCGGTGCCCGAGATGAGCAGGATGGTAACCCCGTTCAAATCGATCCGCATGCCGCGCGAGAATGCGCTGCCATAGGCATAAGCTTCATTCAGCGCCGAGTGGTTGGTGATGGCGCGCTTGACTACGGGCGCCGTGGTTATTTCCGCGAGTAGGTCCTGAACGTTCATAGCGAGACTCCTGAAGAATTCACTTTTTCTGCGCGGACTTCCGCGCTGTTAGAATTTGTGCGGTTTCTGCTGAGCTTCTTGTCGAACCGTGTTGCCGAATTCCATGGCTCAACCCTTTGGCCGTCGCTACCCAAAGGTCGTCTCCCTGAAAATCGACTCCGAGGATGTAGTTATGCGCCGGTGCAGTTTGCACTGCGATCTTCTTGACGGTGCCTGCTGCGTCGCGCACCAGCATCTCCGGCTTGTGGGTGTCGAGGGCGGGGCGATAGACCGCCCAGTTTGTGCCATCGTAATAAGCCAGCCCTTTGTCGGTGGAGAACCATGCACGATTGCCGTCCACCGCTTTGACCTGGCTCATGAAGTTGCTGGGCAAGCCGCTGTCTTTCTTCATGAAGTTATGCCAGTAGCGGCCGTCGTAACGGCTGGCGCCAAAATAAGTTGCGACCCAGAGAATTTTGTCCACATAACTCACAGATGTAGTGATTTCGTGAATGAGTCCCTGGTCCTTCATCAACACAAGTTGGGTCTCCCCATCGGGATCGTCGTACTCTTTCCAATGATCGGTTTCGACGTCGTATTCGAGCACGCCGCCGCCCCATACCGCGTAGTAAACCTTGTCTTCCGCGGGACTGACTGCGTAGGTCCAGATTTCGTACATGGGGGTGTTGCGTTCGTTGAAGAGTGCCCACTGTCCGGTCCGCGTATTGAAGCGGCTCGCGCCTGCGGCGGTTGCGACCCAGAGGAGCTCTCCCTGCATGCCAACGCCATAGACGATGTCGTTGCTTAATCCGGAATTCAGCTGCGTAAAGTTATCGATACGGCCGGCGGAGACGCGGCTAAGCCCGCCCATTGTGCCCACCCAGAGATCGCCGGTACGCTTATCGAGCGCCAATGACAGAACGGCCTGGTGCGCTAGTCCATCGGACGGACGAAATGCTTTCCACGCGCCATTCTCGTAAAGGCCAAGCCCGTTCTCCGTCCCCGCCCAGATTCGATTGCCGTCCACCAGAACGCAGAAGACATGATTGTCGGGTAGCCCGTTGGCGGTGGTGAAATTCTCCCAGCGGAAGCGAGGCATGTCCTGGCCTGACGAAACAGCAGTCGCGAAGCAGACCACAACAAATGCAACCAGCGTTGCAAAACAGATTCTCGGATTTATCTTCATAACGTTTTCAGATACTCCACGAGATCGTTCAGCTCTTCTTTCCTCAGATCGTTGCTGACGCCATGCGTGTCTTTCGGATTGAAGACTGTCCATATTTCTTCCAGCGAGCGCGCCGACCCATCGTGCAGATAAGGTGCGGAATAGATGACGTTGGGTAGCTGCGGCACGTCAATGACGGGCGACCGGTCGGTAGACTTGCCGGTGCCGACATCCACTTGCTGCTGGTTCGTGTATTTGGGTCCGCTGTGACAGTAGGCACACTGGTTGTTCTGAGGAATCGGCTTGCCACTCTTGTTCTTCGTTCTCTCGAAAATCGCCTTACCCCGCTCCTGCGCTGGTGTCAGCTCTCCGTTGGGCAGGCGATAGCGATTTGGACGATAGGGAAGCGAATACACAAACGTCACCACATCGGTGAGTTCCTGCTGTGTGTAACTCTGCGATCGATAAAAAAACTTCTCCGTGCGCGGGCCACATTCGGTTGGCATGTCGGGATTGCCGCCGTTCCATTTGAATGGCTCAGTTCCAGCCAGGTTTTCGAGCGATCGATTGTCGACGATATCCTTGCCAAAACCGTCGGGCTCAAGATCCCACTGCAAGCCGTCGATGGTCGCGTCCAGATGGCAATTCGCGCAGCCAAACTGGCCTTGAAATGCATCGTCGGCGGTGAAGAATAGTTGCTCGCCTCGCCGTAGTGCGTTAGTAGTCTTCGGCCCGCCAAGATCGATCAACGCCGTGACTTTTTCAGTCGTCGTATCGATGACTGAAATGTTGTCATCAAGCCGGTTCGCCACGTAGAGGCGCTTTGCATCTGGCGACAACAACACTCCGCGTGGGTTGCGGCCAACCGCAATGCGGGAAGTGACGTAATTCCCGGCAGCGGATAGATCGTTTGCGAAAGGCTTTGGCCGCGTGCGCGCAAAGGCCAAAAGTTTCGGCACATCAATTGCCGTCACGTTTTCGGAACCGGCAGTCGTGACGAAAATCTTGGATTTGTCCGGAGTGATGGCCACACCCCAGGGCAGAGCGTAGTACCGATCCAGTTCATCCAGCGGAATCTGGATCATTCCTCCGACATCGCTGCCAAACAGCGTTAGCGAATCGCCGAACACTGCACCGTGTTCGACGTGCGCCAGCGGAATCAGGTTTTTGGGACGTAACTGAGCTGCCACGCCCAGCTTCCCATCCGCTGACAAAGCCACGTGAAATACCCCAGCCACATTGTGCAATGGCGTGCGCTCGACTACGATCTGCCGCGACACATCGATTACGGTGATCTCTGACTTTGGCTGCGTCCGGGATGCGCCGGCATTCGGATAGATATGTGTAGCGTATATCGACTTCCCGTCAGCCGATAATGCGAGATAACTCGCCCCACGACCGGCAAGCAATCGCTTGATCTCCTTACCCGTGCTTACCTCGATCACAGAGATATCGCCGCTCAGGCGATTGGCAACGTAGAGAGTCTCTCCGCGCCGATCGCAAACGACGCCGGTGGGCTCAAAGCCGGTAGACAAGGTGCGCACAACTCTTAAGCTGGCGGCGTCGATCACAGAAACCGTGTCAGACCAGGCATTCGTGACGTAAATATTCTGTCCATCTGGCGACAGCACAATTCCGCGCGGCACACGTCCCACGGGAACAGCGCTCACAACTTTGCCCGATGCCAGTTCGACGACTCGCACTTCATCGCTTGCCTCGCATAGCACGTAGAGAAAGCGGCCATCAGCCGAGAGGGCCATCTCGATCGGCGAGAGATAGCGCTGGTTCAGACCTGTCCGTTCCCCGGCGGTCGCGGGCCTGGCATTGGGGGATAGAAGCGTGAGGATAAAGATCGCCGCCAGCGCGGAGAAAGCACTTAGGATCAGCTTAGCCGCGCGCCGCAATGCAATCGACAGATGCATTTATGGTTCCTGGACCTTGAGGATCCGATCTACGGTCAGATTTTCCAGAATCTGGTCCTGACCGCTGGGCCAATGGATGGTGAGTTTGTCAGCCTTTGCCGCACTCCCCAGACCGAAATGCACGCGGCCATCGTCCTGCGAAAGGTAGCCCGATCCGGCGATGCGTTCCGCGATTTGTCTCTTGCCCCCGGCGAACAATTCCAAATGCGCGCCGATGCCATCGCGGTTACTCTTCTTTCCTGTCAAGCTCACGGTCAACCAGTGATTTTCGTTCTTGGTGACGTTGTGCAGCAAAGTTCCGCGTGCGCCCAGGTTGACAACGAAAGCATCGATCTTTCCGTCATTGTCGTAGTCGGCAAAGCAAGCGCCTCTTGAGACCGCCTTTACATCGAGTGCCGGACCCGCCTCACGCGATACATCCGCAAATTTTCCGTTGCCCAGTCCGCGAAATAACGATTGCTCCTGCGGAACGAGATGAATCAGACCGCCGTGGAAAATCAGAATGTCGAGCCAACCATCGTTGTCGAAGTCGTAGATTCCTGTTCCCCAGCTGGTGTATTGTGCGTTGGCCTGAGATATTCCGGAGCTCGGTCCGATGTCTTCGAATCCATTCACGCCAGTGTTGCGCATTAGCCGGTTGTACTTCGAGTCGGTGACCCACAGATCTACACGCCCATCACCGTCAATGTCGGCGAAAACTGGACCCATGGCGGAGGTATTTTCACCGTTCTGCCCATAGGCCACGCCAAGATCGGCGGCCACTTCTTCGAAGGTGCCGTTGCGCTTATTTCGAAAAAGAAAGTTTTCGGTTTTATCGTTGGCGACGTAGACATCGGGATAGCCGTCGCCGTCGAAGTCAGCCGCTGTGACGCCCATGGTGCGGCCTTTATAGGCGCCGATCCCCGACTTATCGGTCACGTCGGTAAACGTGCCGTCACAGTTGTTGTGAAAAAGACGGTTGGTATCGGCGGCATAATCGAGGGGCCCGGGATAGTTATCGGCAGGATAAAAGTTCCTATACTTGGGATCGAACTTTACATAGCGGCCGACAAACAGATCGACGCAACCATCACGGTCGTAATCCAGCCACGCCGAGCTGATCGACCAGCCGTCCACTTTGATCCCGGCTTTTTCGGTAACGTCTTCGAATGTGCCGTCCCCGCGGTTGTGATAAAGAATCGCGCGCCCGTAGCCGGTCACGAACAAATCGACGAAGCCATCGTTGTCGTAGTCGGCGGCAACCGCCGCCATTCCGTAGAGGTTTGCAGCGACACCGGCATGATCGGTGACGTCTGTGAAGGTGCCGTCACCATTATTTTTGTAGAGATGATTGTGTGGCGCAACCGCTGGAGGCTGTTTCAATGGGTAAGGATGCATGCCCGCATCGAGCGGCTTTCCGCTGACCACGTACAGATCCGGCAAGCCGTCGTTGTTGTAATCGAACCAGACGCAACCTCCGCCGGTGCCTTCCAGCAAAGAGCCTAGCTCCTGCGCGCCAAAACTGTGAGTGAATTGAATGCCCGACTTCGCGGTGGCATCTTCAAATCGGATTGAAGATGCAGAAGGCGCATATGGTGCCGCCTGTGCCTGCAGGATCGAAGAAAGCATGAACGATAAGACTAATGAGAAAAGGATTTTCGACCCTCGGCTCCTCAAGATCGGCATCTGCGTTTTCAAGTTAATGTTCTCCTGCAGAACTGCGAATCGTGCCGGTCATGTCAGCGGGAGTTGTCGAGTTCAGCAAAGTCATCGGAACAGCATTTTCCGGCGCAGTCTCCGGCCCAGCGTGGCAACCTACGCACACGCGCTGTTCCCCGCGACGCATCCAGAACCAGCCCGCTTCCCGCTTCAAGGTCTTGCCGGATCCGTCCAGCAGTTCCGCCTGCAGCGGCTGTTCGGTGGGGACTTGTACAAAGAAGGACCCGTCACGCTCCACCTGCGCTGTTCCTAACCGCTTTACCCTTCCATCGTTGTCACGGGTGTAGAAGCGTACGGAATGGATTGAGCCTGAGCCGAATCTATATTTGGAGGTATAGGCGTTCAGACAGAGCAGGTTGGCGTTGGGCCAATCGTGCAGGCCGGAAGGATGACGATTGGGGATGTGGCGTTCGGCAATCAGAGCCGGCTCCACTACATTCACATCCGGCTTCGCGAATGCAGGACGAAACTCCCGAGAACCGGGTTTCCACCACATCAATTCAAATGGGTGGTTTCTCTCTCGCCAAGGAACGAGCCAATCACCGTGCGAACTTTCCGCGATTTCTCCCGCATACTCTCCAGCAGGCGAGGGAACGGGAAGCTGGTGTGCGGTTGCCGAGGTGAACCGGGCGAGACCTGCGCCCGAAGTGAAGACAATGTCGCCCGACGCAGCCTGCTTGCCTTCATAGCGCGATCTCCCGTGATCGCAGCGATACGATTCCATTCCGCTACCATCGGAATAGACGGTATATATTTCCGGCGTTTTGCCGGTTCCAAGGGGGTAGGTGGACTCAAACAGAATGCGCCCGTCATGAAGAACATCGGTTGGCAATGAGTTTCCTGGGTGCCAGGTGAGCTGGACGCTTTTCCGCTCTTGCCGATCCAATATCTCGATAACGAACCGCCCACCGACTTTTTCCGCGTAGACGATGTGATTGTCCGGAAGATAAAGCGGACGAACGCAATCTGCCTCGCACGCGGTAACCCGCTGTGGCTCGACACCCGACACGGGTACTTCCCAGACCTGCCACGAATCATCCGCCTTCCGCTTGCCCGCAAACAAAACGTTCTTTCCATCGAAGGAAATGCTGGGATCGGCAGACTCCGCAAACGTCGGAACCAGCGGCCGCGTGTGGCTCGCTTCCTGCACAAAGATAGCTGCATCGTTGCTGAAGCGCTCGGAGCCACGTATCCACGCGAGCGGGAGGTACTGCTTTGCGGTTGTAAAAAGGAATGCAGGAGACTCCGACGCTGCAGCAACCACGGATGGCGCGGGTACAAAACTGATCGCGAGTATAGAGATGCAAATCGCGATGGGTCGCGAACGCATCAATCGGCTCCACCGACCGCGACCAGTCGCGGACCAACCCGCTGTGCGGCATCCCGCAGCGCCAGGTACGGCTGCAGATCGTCCATCATGTCATTGAACTGATGAAAGGTGAGTGACTGAGCGCCGTCGCTCATCGCTTCGTCCGGCGACGGATGCACCTCTACAAGCAGCCCATCGGCACCCACAACAGCTGCGGCTCGGGATAAAACTGGAACCAGGCTGCGTACTCCAGCGGCGTGACTGGGATCGACGATAACCGGAAGATGCGAGACTGCCTTGAGTACCGGGACAGCTGCAATATCCAGCGTGTTGCGGGTCGCCGTCTCAAACGTGCGGATGCCGCGCTCACAGAGGACGATTTGCGAGTTGCCATTTAATGCGATCACTTGTGCAGAGCGCAACAACTCTTCCAAAGTCGCGGTCATGCCGCGCTTCAGCAACACCGGGCGGCCACAAGATCCCAATCGCTCGAGCAACGCAAAGTTTTCCATACTCCGCGTCCCTACCTGCATGAGGTCGGCGTACTCCGCGATTACCTCTACGTCTTCCTCGCTCATCACTTCCGTGACGATTGCAAGTCCGGTTTCTTCGCGCGCCTTGCGCAGAATCTTCAGGCCCTCCACTCCCAGGCCTTGGAATGCATAGGGAGACGAGCGCGGTTTGTAAGCGCCTCCGCGCAGCATGCGCGCGCCCGCAGCGGCCACGGCTTCGGCAGTTCGCAGTAATTGTTGTTCAGATTCGACGGCGCACGGCCCGGCCATCACGATAAAATCGCCGCTGCCGATTTCTACATCGCCAACCCGAACAACGCTGCTGGAGCGCGTGTCGGTTCGAGCGACAAGATCAAAGCACGAGAACTGGCCGTTCCATTTAGGGTTCATGAATGGCGACCCGCCATAGTACTCACTCGCGAGCAGCCAATCACTACTAAGAAACTACTAAACTATTTGTGATTTCAATCACATACGGCGGGAAACGCGGACGGGGAACAAAGCAACGGATTGGCGGTGCAGCCGCAATTCGTGCTCTTTCAGGTGCAGTCTGATAGCGTTGCATCTCACGAGATGAGGCGCGCGATTCTCGCCTTAGTATGGAGCCGTCACAGCGTCTTCGGGATAGCCGACCATGCCGAACTCCGGCACGTCGAGACCTTCCTCTTCCACTTCTGGCGCCACTCTCATACTCTTGACTTTATTCACGCACCAGAAAACGGCGTAGGTTGCACCAAACGCCCAGACGGCATAAAGCGTTGCGCCCATCAACTGGCACAGGAATTGACGCGAGTCTCCGTGGATGAGGCCGGTCACCCCTTGCCCCGCCCGTCCCAGGTACGAGCCAGCGCCAACCCCGTTCCATCCGGCACCGTAGGCTCCATCGGCGAAAATGCCCACGCACACGGCGCCAAACCAGCCACAATATCCATGGACGGAAATCGCACCGCAAGGATCGTCAATCTTGAGAACCCGGTCGTTGAAAAGAACCCCGAAACAGACCAGGCAGCCGGCCAGTATGCCGATAACGAGCGATGACGTCGGAGACACGAATGCACATGATGCGGTAATCGCCACTAATCCCGCAAGCATTCCGTTACAAGCCATGGTGATGTCCGGCTTCCCGAACATGAAATACCAGAGCAGCATCGCCGCGGCCGAACCTGCCACCGCCGCCAGGTTGGTATTGACTGCCACGACAGAGATGCGGAGATCGGTCGCCCCCAAAGTAGAGCCTGGATTGAATCCCATCCATCCAAAGAGAAGAATAAATGTGCCGGTCACGACATAAACGATGTTGTGCGCTGGAAACACGCGAATTTTTCCGCCCGGACCATACTTCCCAAGACGTGGGCCCAGGATGATCGCAAGCGCCATCGCGCAAAAACCGCCGACCGCATGCACAACACTGGATCCGGCAAAATCCACATAGCCGTGGCCGAGATTCAAGGTAGATCCAACTTGCGATAACCAGCCTCCGCCCCAAGTCCAGCACCCGGAAATCGGATAAAGAATCGCCCCAATGAAAAGTTCGCAGATCAGGAAAGCCCAGAAGGTGATCCGCTCGCACACGGCCCCGACGATGATGTACCCGGCCGTTTCCATGAATACGACTTCGAAGAGCGTTAAACAATTACTGCTGACGTCATAGGCCGGGCCGGTAAGGAAAAAACCTTTCCCCCCAATAAAGCCCCAATGACCGCTGCCGACCAGGAAGTGGTTGAGCGTGGGAACACCTCCGAGGAGCGAAGGCGGGGCATTGATTGAGACCGCTCCGAATTGAAACGCGTACCCGACGGCGTAATACGCCAGAAATGCAAAAACATAGGCCGCGAAATTCAACATCATCAGGTGAGCGGCATTTTTCTTTCGCACCAGCCCGCACGTGAGCAGCGCGAAACCTGCTTGCATGAAAAGTACCAGATAGCCGGTGTTCAAAGTCCAGGCGAAATTCGTACCGATGCGAACATGACCCACGCTATCGGCCAACTTGGCTGCCAGCGGCTCTTTCGCGACCTGGGCCTGATACTCATCAAATGCTTTCTTGTTCTCCGCGTAGTCCGGGGCATTCTTATCGGTTGGTTCAGGAACCACAAAGGAGTTGCCGGCTGCGTCCACCGCGGCATTTTTGTCGCCCGTGGCCGTGCCCGCAGGATCGGGCTTTGGCCCGTCCTGAGCAAGGCATAGCGTCGACAGCAGTACGAACAATGCGGTGACCAGAAGGACTGTGGCACACAGCGACATTTTCGACAGGCGCTCAGCGTGCCTGCCGGTTCGCTTTGTCATTTCTTATTACTCCTGTTTGTGGGGGTGGGCAAATTTCTGGGATCGCACGTGGGCTCGCGTGACGGAGCAAACGCCGACAAGACCGCACTTACACATCCTCCTAGAGGCGAAGGCCCTCAGGAAACCAACGATCCGCGAGTAGCGGTCGGGCAATGCGCAGTCCTCTCCCTAATCCGCAGACGATAAAGGCACGGATCGATGGAGTCCAATT
>Ga0209006_10000447_pt1 | contig 39852 bp, 40 predicted proteins | sample JacPin_JW_Ref_O2_FD_188567 | JGI IMG/M metagenome (GOLD analysis project Ga0209006, IMG submission 188567) | Forest soil microbial communities from Algoma, Ontario, Canada - Jack Pine, Ontario site 1_JW_Ref_O2 (SPAdes) (version 2) | ecosystem: Environmental > Terrestrial > Soil > Boreal... | reverse complement strand
CGCATAGGCGACCGCCGCGCCGTGATTGCCGCCCGAGGCGGCGACGACGCCGGCAGGGGCCGCCGCCCTCGTCAGCAGATTGGTGAAAGCGCCGCGCGCCTTGAACGATCCGGAATGCTGAAAGAGCTCGAGCTTGAGATCAACAGGCCGAGCGCCAAGGCCAAAGTCCGCAAGATCGACGCGGGCGACCGGCGTGTGGCGGATATAGGGCCGGATCAGGCGCTCGGTTTGCGCGATGCGCTCTCGCGTGATGGGATTGTCTGCGGCCAAGGCGGGGGCGCTCCTATCGGGATTGACATTTATTAGTAACTTAGCAAACTGACGAAATGCAAGCGGCGAATGTCATGCGGGCGCTCGCCAACGAGCGCCGTCTCCAGATCCTCGACTGGCTGAAGAACCCGCGCGCCCATTTTCCGCCGCAGGCGGACGGCGATCTTGTCGAGGATGGCGTCTGCGCGCTTTTCATCGCCGAAAAGCTCGGCGTCACCCAGGCGACGTTGAGCGAACATATGCGCGTCCTGGTGCAGGCCCGGCTGCTCCGCGCCAAGCGAATCAAGCAATGGACCTTCTACCGCCGCGATGAAGGCGAGATCGGCGCGATCAAGGCGGGTTTCCTCGCCGATCTGTGAATAAAGCGCTGTTGAGGCGCACGTCCGGGGTCGGGGCTGGCCAGATCAGTGGCGCGCCTTTACCAAGGGTTAACGGGAGCGACGGCTATTCGTGGGATCGCGGCGCCATGCTCCCGACGCGCCGCTCCTCCGCCCACTCTCGACCAGGCTTGCATAAATCGAATGATCACGCTTTACCATCATCCCTTCTGTCCGCATTCCCGCTTCGCGCGGCTGGCGCTCGGCGAATTTGGCATCGAGCCCGAGCTTGTCGAGGAGCGAAGCTGGGAACGCCGGCGCGAATTCCTGCTGCTCAACGCGGAAGGCGCGACGCCGGTTCTGGTGGAAGCCTCGGCGCCGAGCGTGCCCGGCGCTGGCGTGATCGCCGAATTTCTCGACGAAACGCGCGGCATGGGCCTCGGCGACCGCCGCCTGATGCCCGATGACCCGCTCGGCCGCGCCGAGGTGCGTCGGTTGATGGCCTGGTTCAACATCAAGTTTTTCAACGAAGTCTCGAACTGGCTGGTCACCGAGAAAATCTACAAGCGCTTCATGGCGAGCAATCAGGGCGGCGGCGCGCCGGATATGGAGGCGATTCGCGCGGCAAGGTCCAATGTGCGCTATCATCTGCATTATATCGGGCATCTCATCGGCGCGCGTAATTGGCTGGCGGGCGACAATCTGAGCTTCGCCGATCTGGCGGCGGCCGCCCATCTTTCCTGCATTGACTATCTGGGCGATGTTCCATGGGCCGAGAACGAACTGGCGAAGAACTGGTACGCGCGAATGAAATCGCGCCCGTCGTTTCGCCCGTTGCTGGCCGACCGGATGCGCGGCATGACCCCCGTCGAAGCCTACGCCAATCTCGATTTCTAGACGATCTGCGCGCCAAGGCGCAGGCGCTCGGCTTCGATTCGTGCCGTATCGCCGCGCCGCGATTGCCTGAAGGCGCCGGCGACAATCTGGTGCGCTGGATCGCGCAGGGCGAGCATGGCGACATGGACTGGATGGCGCAAACCCTTGCGCGCCGCGCCGATCCGCTCTTGCTGTGGAGCGAGGTCCGCAGCGTCGTCATGCTCGGCGTCAATTATGGGCCCGCCGTCGATCCCTTGGCGGCTCTGAACGAGCGAGAAGTCGGCGTCATCTCCGTCTATGCGCGCCATCGCGATTACCACGATGTCGTCAAAGGACGCCTGAAGCTTCTGGCCGGCTGGATCGCCGCCGCCAGTCCCGCTCAGCCTGTGCAGGCAAAGGTTTTCGTCGATACGGCGCCGGTGATGGAAAAGCCGCTCGCCGCCGCCGCGGGCCTTGGCTGGCAGGGCAAGCACACCAATCTCGTATCACGGGAGTATGGCTCCTGGCTGTTTCTCGGCGCGATATTCACCGACCTCGCTCTTCCCCCGGACGCGCCCGAGATCGATCATTGCGGAACCTGCCGCGCCTGCCTCGACATCTGTCCGACGCAGGCTTTTCCCGCGCCCTATCGCCTCGATGCGCGGCGCTGCATCTCTTATCTGACGATTGAGCATAAGGGGCCGATCGCCTCGGAGTTTCGCGCGCCCATCGGCAATCGGATTTATGGCTGCGACGACTGCCTCGCGGTCTGCCCGTGGAACAAGTTCGCTCAAGATTCGCGGGAGGCCAGGCTGACCGCACGCGCCGATCTTCAGGCGCCGAATCTCGGAGAACTCGCTGCTCTCGACGAGGCGGCGTTTCGCAAGTTATTCGCCGGCGGACCCGTCAAGCGTGTCGGCCACGCGCGCTTCCTGCGCAATGTCTTGATCGCGATCGGCAATTCCGGCGATAGCGCACTGATCGCGATCGCAATCGAACGCCTCAGCCATGCCTCGCCTCTGGTTCGCGGCATGGCTGTCTGGGCGCTCAGCCGTCTCTGCGACGGGCGAACGTTGAATGACTTGGCGCGAACGCATGCGCCCTTCGAGGAAGACGAGCACGTCGCCGCCGAATGGCGCGCCGCTTCGGGCGCCTGATCATTATTGGAGACGATAGAAGTTTTTCGCGCGCCTAATGCGTCGTCGCGAGGAGCTTCTCTTGTCGCAATTTCTCGATTTCATCCTTAAGCAATAATTTTTTTCGCTTCAATTCGATCAATTTCAAACCGTCGGTTGCCGGATGCGTCTTCTCGTCGGCTATCGCATTTTCCATGGCCTGATGACGACGCTCGAGCTCCACAAGGTGCGACTCTAGGGACATGTAGGGACTCCCTGATTGTGATCGACGACGAAAGTGTGACACAGGCCGCGCCCATTTCAAGTCGTCAAAGCGCTGAAAAGCGATCAATTTTTTTACAGGATTGATTGAATTGGACGAATGCGAGCCCCGTCGCGGCTCGCGCACGCCCGCTTCGTCCAATCGGGCTTGCGAACTTGCGTGCTCGCAAGCATAATTGCCCGTGCATTGACCCTGCGCCGGTCTCACGAAAACGAACCAATCCGAGCGAACCTTGATGGCGCGACAAGAGTTGAGCGACGCCGAGCGCGCCGAAATGCGACAGCAGATCGAACGGCTGCGCGAGGAACATCGCGACCTCGACGCCGCCATTGAAGCGCTCGACAACGCCGGGGCCGCGGATCGGTTGCAGATGCAGCGCATCAAGAAGCGCAAGCTGGCGCTGCGCGATCGCCTGGCGCTGCTTGAGGACTTGTCGACGCCCAACATCATAGCCTAAGGGGGGAGGTCGCCTTGCGCCGCTGGCGCCCTTCGTTTATGCGAATGGGCCGCTGCGGCTTTGACGTTTCAAGCATTTGGACAAACCGTTGGCGCCTAATCCAAAACCCGTCGCTATCATCATGGGCAGCCAGTCGGACTGGGCGACGATGCGGCGCGCCGGCGAAACGCTTGACCAATTGGCCGTCGGTTATGACGCGCAGATCATTTCCGCGCATCGCACGCCTGACCGATTGGTCGCCTTCGCCAAGGGGGCGCGCGCGGCAGGGTTCAAATTGATTATCGCCGGCGCCGGCGGCGCCGCTCATCTGCCTGGCATGACGGCGGCCTTCACGCCGCTGCCGGTGTTTGGCGTTCCGGTTGCGTCCAAGGCGTTGTCAGGTCAGGACAGCCTGCTGTCGATCGTCCAGATGCCGGCGGGGGTGCCGGTGGGAACGCTGGCGATCGGCGAGCCGGGCGCCGTCAACGCCGCGCTTCTGGCCGCCGCCGTTCTGGCGCTCAGCGATAGCGGCCTCGCGGACCGGCTCGACGCCTGGCGCGCCGCCCACACCCAATCCGTGGCCGACCGGCCTTCGGACCCAAGCGCCGGCGTCCGATGATCCTGGCCCCAGGCGCCACCATCGGCATTTTGGGCGCCGGACAGCTTGGTCGGATGTTGGCGATGGCGGCCGCCAGGCTGGGGCTGCGCAGTCATGTGTTCGCTCCGGAGACGGAAGCGCCGGCCTTCGACGTCGCCAGCGCGAAAACCATCGCCGCCTATGAGGACGAAACCGCGCTGGCGGCCTTCGCCGAGGCTGTCGATGTCATCACCTATGAATTTGAGAACGTGCCGACCCCTTGCGTCGACTTTCTATCGACCTTCCAGCCGGTGCGCCCCGGCGCGCGAGCGCTCTCGCTGACCCAGGACCGCCTGACCGAAAAGTCGTTTTTGAACGATCTCGGTCTGAGAACGGCGCCCTTCATGGCGGTCGAGGACGCCGGCGGCCTGGTGCGCGCCGTCGGTTCTCTGGGCCGCCCCTCGATCCTGAAGACGCGGCGCTTTGGCTATGACGGCAAGGGTCAGGCGCTGATTCGCGAGGGATCCAACCTTTCCGCGCTTCATCGCGGCCTTGGCGGCGCGCCGACCATCCTCGAAGGTTTTATCAACTTTGAGCGGGAAGTGTCGGTGATCGCCGCGCGCGGCCTCGACGGCGCCTTCGCCGCGTTCGATATCTGCGAAAACGAGCATGAGCGCCATATTTTGGCGCAAACCCGCGTTCCCGCCGCCATCGCCCCGGCGACCGCGGCGGCGGCGGTGTCGATCGCGCGGCAAATTCTCGAGGCGCTCGATTACGTCGGCGTTCTCGCCGTCGAAATGTTCGTCACCCGTGAGGCTGATGGGCTGGAGGGCCTGGTGATCAACGAATTGGCGCCCAGGGTCCATAATTCCGGGCACTGGACGATCGATGGCGCGCAAACCTCGCAATTTGAGCAACATATACGCGCCATTGTCGGCTGGCCGCTCGGCGCCACCACGCGGCGCGGGCGGATCGAAATGCACAATATCATCGGCGAAGAGGCGGCGGGTTGGCGCGAAGTCCTCAGCCAACCGGATCTCAGCCTCCATCTCTACGGCAAGATGGAGGTCCGCCCGGGCCGCAAGATGGGCCATGTCACCCGGATTCTGCCGGAGAGCGGAAGCGGAAGCGGAGGCGGGGGTAGTGGGCCAGTCTGAAGTCCGGATGCGTTGAATTGCTGGACGCGTTTCAGAAGTCCAAGGATGATGCCGACAGCAGTGCTTCCCATGGCGAAATCTCCTAAGCGCCCTCGCGATACGAACCAGCTCGCCGAGCTCATGACGCGCCGCCGAGGAGGACGAGCGCGCGCTTAAGAAACGGGGCGTCGGTCCTGCCCTATTGCCGCTTGCTAAGAAGGGCGACCGGCGAGGGCGGCCAGCATGACGCCAGCCCGACAGGCGGCATCGATAAAAGACCGCCGCAAAACGTGAAGTTGCATTTTATGAGGAACCGAACCTGTTGACATTTGTTCACGGCTGCATATTTTGGGGCAGGCGCAATGGCTAGACCGCGCCACCCCCACAAGGAAATCGAAGCCGCCGTTGCATATGCCGAATCTTTAGGTTGGGTTGTCCACATGTCCAACGGTCATGCTTGGGGACGGCTTTATTGTCCGTCGCACACGCGCGAAGGGTGCAAAATCTCTGTCTGGGCGACGCCAAAGGCTCCGCAAAACCATGCGAATGGTATCGTCCGCGCCGTGAATCGGTGTCCTGAGTGTCATGGAGGAGGAAATGACGAAAATTCATAACTTCACCATCATCGCGTCCGGCGTCGATTTCGAGGAATCGAATTTCGCTGATCCATTTTTCGAGGCCGGTTGTGACGACGCAACTATTTCAATTCAAAAGGGATTAATTGTTCTCGAATTCGATCGGCAAGGGCACAGCTTTAGCAGCGCCCTGTTATCGGCGCTCGTAGCGGTAGAGACGAGCGGGGCGAAGATCGAGCGCATTGAGCCGGACTATCTGGTAAGCGCCTCCGACATCGCCAACAGAGCCAATCTGGGACGCGCCGCTATTTCAAACTACGCACACGGTCTTCGCGGACAAGGTTTCCCGCATCCTGTTGCCCGGGTCACCTCGGACAGTCCTCTCTGGGACTGGGTACAGGTGTCAAAATGGATGTATGATCACCACAAAATAGCACGCTCCGTTGTGGTGGAGGCGACAGTCGTTCGCGAGATCAATCGCGTCATCGCGGAAGACCGGCCGGCATCCTCGAACATTGGTCGTCATTTGCAGACGCGCCGACATGATCGCGCCCGGGCCGTTGCCTAAGGCTTAAATATAAAACTGACCCACCCCCGAGGCCGGCAATCTCTGGACAATGTCTGCTGAGTCTGCTATCGGCGCTCTCTGAACAGTCAGGCGCCCACGCGGCGCCGGGGTTGTCTATTGCCCCATTCGTCGTCCATTCCCATGCGAGGCTGAAGCCAGCCTTAAGAAACAGGATCGCCCGTGCAAGTTCTCGTCCGCGACAACAATGTCGATCAGGCCCTTAAAGCGCTCAAGAAAAAAATGCAGCGCGAGGGAATTTTCCGCGAGATGAAATTGCGCGGACATTACGAGAAACCCTCCGAAAAACGTGCGCGCGAAAAGGCCGAGGCGATCCGCCGGGCGCGCAAGCTGGCGCGTAAGAAGTTGCAGCGCGAGGGCCTTTTGCCGATGAAGCCGAAGCCCGTTATGGGCGCGCCCCGCTAAAGCCGATTTAGAGGCGGCGCGGGTTGATTCCTGGTCGTTTTGGCTGATGGCCGGCGCGCGCAATGGCGTGATCTTTATGAGACAGCGGCGGTGAAACCGCAGCCAGCGCTTTTTTAAATCGTCTTTGCCCTTTTCATGGCCAATTTGTCAGGCCAAGGCGTGTAAGAGCGGACTCGCGCATTTCGGCGCGACGAGACTGAGACGCAATGCAGATGATGGTCAGGCTTTCCGGCGCTTCCTCCATGCGGATTCTTGCCATCGCAGGAGCGGCGCTGGCGCTTGCGGGCTGCGAGACCACTGGCTTCGGCGCGGCGCCGATGGGCAATGTCGCCGAAGTCGAAGTCGATACGTCGGGCGCCAGCTCGGTCAACATCGCCTCTCTGAGCGATGTCATCCAGCGCAATCCAAACGATTCGGTCGCCTATAACACCCGCGGCGCCGCCTATGCGAAAATCGGGCGCTATCAGAACGCTATCGAGGATTTCTCCAAAGCGGTTCAGATCGACCCGAATTTCGCCGGCGCCTATACCAATCGCGCGCTCGCCTATCGCCAGATGCAGAAGGATGGGCCGGCGCTCGCCGATTTCAACCAGGCGATCGTCGCCAACCCCAAACATGCGCCAGCCTACCTCGGCCGCGCCAATCTCTTGCGCTCGCAGGGCCATTTGCCCGAAGCGCTCGCCGATCTCAATCAGGCGATCGCGCTCAATCCGGAGGGCGCCCAGGCCTTTCACGCGCGCGGGCTGATCTATCAGCGCCAAGGCAATCACGCCCAGGCGATCACCGACTTCAACAATGCGATCGACCGCGATCCGTTCGCCGGCGCTCCCTACCAGGCGCGCGGACAGAGCCTGCTCGCCACCGGCAAATATGACGCGGCGATCGAGGACTTTAACGCCTCTCTAAATGTCGACGCCAAAAACGCCGACGCCTGGGCCGGTTTGGGCGTCGCCTATGAGAAGCAGAACAACAAGACCAAGGCGATGGAATCCTACAGCCGGGCGATCACCGTCGATCCCTCGAACCAGCTCGCCCATGACGGCATGTCGCGGCTGCGGGGATAAGGCCCGGCTGGCCTCAGGGCGCAGCGCCCGCCGCCGTTTGATCGATCCATTGCAGAACTTTCGGGATGACCAGCCCCAAGGCGAGATGGCCCGCGCCATCGACCGGCAAGAAATCCTTCGGCCCCTTCGCGAGCGCGAATAGTTTTTCGGCGAAGCGTATCGGGATCGTGGCGTCCGCCGTGCCGTGGACCATCAGCACCGGCGCCGCGACCCCGCCGATTTTCTCGTCGGAGCGGAATTGATCGCGCATCAGCAGGCGCACGGGAAACATCCAGTAATGCGCCGCCGCGACGTCGACGATCGAGGAATAGGGCGAGTCGAGTACAAGCGCGCCGACCTGATGGCGCGCCGCAAGGTCGATAGCGACGCCCGTTCCGAGCGATTCACCCATCACGACGATGCGGCCGGCCGGAACGCCAAGAGCAAGCGCTTCCGCATAGGTCGCCTCGCCATCGCTCAATAGCCCGGCTTCCGAGGGCGATCCGGTCGATCCGGGATAGCCGCGATATTCCACGGCCAGCAAGCCGTCGCCGGACGCCGTCAACGCGCGGAAACGCTCGCCCCGGTTGGCCAGACCATTGGCGTTGCCGTGAAAGTAGAGGATCAGCGGTCGCCCTGGCGCAGGCGCTACAAACCAGGCGAGAAGGCGCTCGCCGTCATCGGTCCGCAGATAAAGAATCTCCGCCTTCGGCAAACCGATCGAGGCTGGCGCGACTTCCGACGCGTAGGGGAAATACAGGAGCTTGCGCTGACCGAAGGCGAGAGCCGCAAGCGCCAGCACATATATCCCGGCGCAGGCGCCCAACATCAACATGACAGTCCTGACCGCTGAGAAGCGTCCGCGGACTCGCAAGCCTCGCCTAGTGCGCGAGCGCCTTGACGATGGAATCGGTGACTTTCTTGGCGTCGCCGAACAGCATCATCGTATTGTCGCGGAAGAACAGCTCGTTCTCGACGCCGGCATAGCCCGAGCCCATGCCGCGCTTGACGAACAACACCGTCTTGGCTTTCTCGACATCGAGGATCGGCATGCCGAAGATCGGCGATTTCGGGTCAGTCTTGGCGGCGGGGTTGGTCACGTCATTGGCGCCGATGACATAGGCGACGTCGGTCTGCGCAAATTCGCTGTTGATGTCCTCGAGTTCGAACACTTCGTCGTAAGGTACATTGGCCTCCGCCAGCAGCACGTTCATATGGCCGGGCATGCGCCCCGCCACCGGATGGATGGCGTATTTGACCTCGACGCCTTCCTTTTTGAGAATGTCCGCCATTTCGCGCAAAGCGTGCTGGGCCTGGGCGACCGCCATGCCGTATCCCGGTACGATGATGACCTTGGAGGCGTTCTTCATCATGAACGCCGCGTCGTCGGCCGAGCCCTGTTTGACCGGCCGTTGCTCGGCGGCGCCGGCGGGCCCCGCGGTCTCGCCGCCAAAGCCGCCGAGGATGACGGCGATGAAGGAGCGGTTCATCCCCTTGCACATGATGTAGGAGAGGATGGCGCCGGAGGAGCCGACCAGCGCGCCGGTAATGATCAGCGCCAGATTGCCCAAGGTGAAGCCGATGCCGGCCGCCGCCCAACCCGAATAGGAATTGAGCATCGACACCACGACCGGCATGTCGGCGCCGCCGATCGGCACGATCAGCAATACGCCGAGCGCCAGCGCCGCCAGCGCGATAAGCCAGAAGAACGCCGTCGACTGGGTGGTGACGAACAGGATGACCATCAGCACCAAGGCGACGCCGAGGCCGAGATTGATGGCATGGCGTTGCGGCAGCATGATCGGCTTGCCGGACATACGTCCGTCGAGCTTGAGAAAGGCGATGATCGAGCCGGTGAACGTCATCGCGCCGATGGCGAGGCCGAGCGACATTTCGACGAGGCTGGAGCCGTGGATATCGCCGCGCTCGCCGATGCCGAAGGCCTGCGGCGCGTAAAGCGCGCCGGCGGCGACGAGAACGGCGGCCAGACCGACCAGCGAGTGGAACATCGCGACAAGCTGCGGCATCGCCGTCATCTGTACGGTGCGCGCGCGCCAGACGCCGATGCCGCCGCCGATGGCGAAGCCCAGCACGACCAGGACCCAGGAGAAGAAACTGGCGGGCGGACTCAGGGCGAGCGTCGTCAGGACGGCGATGCCCATGCCGATCATGCCGAATCGATTGCCCTGGCGGGAAGTCGCCGGCGAAGACAGGCCGCGCAGGGCGAGAATGAACAAAACGCCGGCGACGAGGTAGAGGACGGCGGCGAGATTCGGGCTCACTTGGCCGCTTCCTTCTTCTTGTACATCGCGAGCATGCGCTCGGTTACCGTAAAGCCGCCGAATATGTTCACCGAGGCAAGGATCAGCGCGATAAACCCGACCAGACGGGCAAAGCCTGAGCCGCTCTCGACGCCGCCGACGCCGACCGACAACAGGGCGCCGACGACGATCACCGACGAAATCGCGTTGGTCACCGACATCAGCGGCGTATGCAAGGCCGGCGTCACCGACCAGACGACGTAATAGCCGACGAACACCGCCAGAGCGAAAATTGCCAGGCGAAACACAAACGGATCGATCGCTCCGCCGGTGGCGGCATGGCCGGCGGCGGCGAGTTGCTCGGCATAGGCCTGGGCGGCTCCGGCCGCCTGTTCGGCGGCGTCCGCCGCCGCTTTCAGTTTGGCGACAGTCTGATCGAGATTGTCCATTTGGCCCTCTTTGGCGTCAAAGGCGCAGGCCGAGCCTACGTCAGTCGGTCGGGGTCATCACTTCAAGGTTTGGGCTGAAAATTGGGGTGGACGATGGCGCCGTCGCGCGTCAGGGCCGTCGCTTTCACCAATTCGTCGTCCCAATTGACTTTCAGGGATTTGGTCGTTTTGTCGATCAGGGTTTCGACGAAGGCGTAGAGATTGCGCGCATAGAGGTTGGAAGCGGTCGCAGCGAGACGGGTGACGCTGGAATAGCCGACGATTTTGACGCCGTTGGAAGTCGTCACCAATTCGCCCGCCTTCGCCAATTCGCAATTACCGCCGCGTTCGACCGCCAGATCGACGATCACCGAGCCTGGCCGCATCGAATGCGCCATTTCGGCGAGGATCAGGCGCGGCGCCGGACGTCCCGGAATAAGCGCCGTCGTCACCACCACGTCCTGCTTGGCGATGTGCGAGGCGATCAAAGCGGCCTGCTTGGCCTTGTACCCCTCGGACATTTCCTTGGCGTAGCCGCCTGCCGTCTCGGCCTGCTTGAACTCCTCGTCCTCGACGGCGATGAATTTGGCGCCCAGAGACTCGACCTGTTCCTTGGTCGCCGGGCGCACATCGGTGGCGGTGACGACGGCGCCGAGGCGACGGGCGGTGGCGATCGCCTGCAAGCCGGCGACGCCGACGCCCATGACGAAGAATTTAGCCGCCGGAACCGTGCCCGCCGGCGTCATCATCATCGGAAAGGCGCGGCCATATTCGCTCGCCGCGTCGATCACGGCGCGATAGCCGGCGAGATTGGCCTGGCTGGACAGCACGTCCATCACCTGCGCGCGGGTGATGCGCGGCATGAGCTCCATCGCGAACGCGTCGACGCCGGCCTTCGCCATCGCCTCGATCGCGGGAACATTGCCATAGGGGTCCATGATGGCGACGACGAGCGCGCCGCGTTTGATCTGGGTGAGCTCGATGCCGCTCGGACGGCGCACTTTGAGCAGGACGTCGGCGCTGGAAAGCACTTCGGCGGCGCCCGCCATTCTTGCGCCGGCGCCCTCATAATCGGCGTCGGTCACGCCCGCGCTGAGGCCCGCGCCATGCTGGACGACGAATTCGGCGCCCAGCCCGACGAATCGTTTGACGGTTTCCGCGCTGGCCGCGACGCGCGTCTCCAAAGGATCGGTTTCGGCGACAACCCCAATCAGCATGGGTTAGTCCTCTGGCGACGGATGACGATGAAGAGAAGCGCCGGGTCGCCGCGAAGCGCCATGCGCTAGAGCACGATGCAGGCCAGGCCCAACAGCAGGAAGACCGGCAGACCGGCGCGCCAGCTCAATCCCGACATGCCGCCGAAGGCCGCTGCGCCGATTGTCAGCACGAAGCCGATCAAAGCGACGGCGCCCTGTCCCTTGAGACCCCACAGAACCAGCTCGAGCACGATGGAAAGCAGGGCGACGACGCACGTCTCGGTCAGGCCGACAAAGGCCGCATAGGTAGCCTCATGCGCCGGCATGTCCATGCCGCCATCGACCGCCGCAAGAGTATGATCGTCCGCCATGCCATAGCCTCGATACGCCCAGAGAGCCGTTGGTCACGCATTTAGCGCAAAGCGTGGGGGATCGCAACGATGCAAAGCGCCGCAACCGAAGCGGTTGGCGGCGCTCAGGCGAAACCGGCGTGAACGCAGCGCTCCCGCGGCATGCGGCCTTGACGTAAGGGGTCGCATCAGCGCATCACCGCCGAACCGATGCCGCTCCTTGCCTTGCCCTTTCCTGCGATCAATCCGGTCCTCATTCAATTGGGTCCGCTCGCCGTTCGTTGGTATGGGCTGTCTTATATCGCGGGCCTCCTTCTCGGCTGGGTTCTGATTCGGCGCATCCTCGTCGCCGATTCCCTGTGGCGGGGGGCCGCGCGCCCAAGCCCGGCCAGCATCGACGATCTCCTGGTCTATTGCGCGCTCGGCGTCATCATAGGCGGGCGCCTGGGCAACGTGCTGTTTTACGACCCCGCCTATTATTTTGCGCACCCGATCGAAATCTTCAAAATCTGGGAAGGCGGGATGGCTTTCCACGGCGGCCTGATCGGCGCGGCGATTGGAATCCTGCTGTTCGCCTGGCGCTACCACACGCCGGCGCTGACCGTGCTCGACCTTGTCTGCCTGGTCGCGCCGATCGGCATTTTCTTCGTGCGCATCGCCAATTTCATCAAGCCTGAACTCTGGGGACGTCCGACCGACGTTCCGTGGGCGGTCATCTTCCCCGGTTCGGACGGATTGCCCCGCCATCCCAGCCAGATTTACGAGGCGCTGCTCGAGGGACTGGCGGCTTTCGTCATTCTGTCGATCGGCGCGCGCCTTGGCGCCTTGCGCCGACCCGGCCTCCTTGCGGGCGCCTTCGGCGTCCTCTACGGCCTTGCGCGCATTTTTTGTGAATTCTATCGCGACCCTGATCCTCGCCTTGAAGACCTCGGCGGCGGCTTGACCATGGGGATGGTATTGTCCGCGCCACTGGTTATCATCGGTCTGGGGCTGATTGGCTGGAGCCTGCGAAAGGTCCGGGGGGGCGCCAATGAGCGCGCTGGGGGATGACATAAGGGCGTTGATCGGCCAGGAAGGTCCGATCTCGCTTGAGCGTTACATGACGTTGGCGCTCACCCATCCGACGCATGGCTATTACATGAAGCGCGATCCTTTTGGCGCCGAGGGGGATTTCACCACGGCGCCGGAAATCAGCCAGATGTTTGGCGAGCTGATAGGTCTGTGGGCGGCCGAAGTATGGGCGGCGATGGGCTCCCCCAATCCGCTGCGCCTGATCGAATTCGGCCCCGGCCGCGGCACGTTGATGAGCGATGCGCTGCGCGCCGCGCGCGTGGCGCCGGAGTTTCGCGCTACGCTCGATGTCCGCCTCATCGAGACAAGCCCGACGCTGGCCGCCATCCAGCACGATACCTTGTTGACCGCAGGCGCCTCTGTCTCCTGGGCGGGGCAGTTGGATGAAGTTCCGGACGGACCGGCGATCATGATCGCCAACGAATTCCTCGATGCGCTGCCGGTTCGGCAATATGTCAGGGGTTCGCGCGGTTGGTGCGAGAGACTGGTCGGCCTCGACGGCGCGGGCGAACTGACCTTCGGTCTCGCCGCTGAACCCGAACGCTCCATCAAGGCGTCAGCGCAGGAGGGCGATGTGCTCGAAGTCAGCGCGATCGGCCATCGCCTGATGTTTGCGCTCGGCGCCCGACTGGCGCGACAGGGGGGCGTCGCTTTGTTCATCGACTATGGCCATACGGCGACCGGTTTCGGCGACACTCTGCAGGCTTTGCGCGCGCATCGAGCGGTCAGCCCCTTGGTCGAGCCGGGCGAGGCCGACATAACAGCTCATGTCGATTTCGCCGCGATGGCGCGCAGCGCCCGCGCCGCCGGCGCCGCCGTCTATGGACCGATCGATCAAGGCGATTTCCTCAAAATCCTCGGCATCGATCAGCGCGCGCAGGCCCTGACCAGCCGGGCCGGCGCCTCCCAGGCCGCTGATGTCGAAGCCGCTCGGGTCCGGTTGTCCGGCAAGGGCGTCGGGGAAATGGGCGCCCTGTTCAAGGTGATGGCGATCGCACATCGCCAACTACCGATCCCGCCCGGGTTTCACAGGCTGCCGGGAGCCGCGGCGTGAATGATGCGGGCCTCGAATTTTTGCAGGCGGCCGGCCTGCGAACGCCGGGCGTCGCGCATGGATTCTTCACCCGCCGAGGCGGCGTCTCGCAAGGCGTTTACGCCTCGCTCAACGGCGGCGTCGGGTCGCGCGACGATCCCGCCGCCGTAGCCGAGAATCGCGCGCGCATGGCGGCCGCCTTGGCGATCAAGCCGGCTCGTCTGCTTATTCCCTATCAGGTGCACTCGCCCGATGCTTTGGCGGTCGCCGCGCCCTGGCCGCTCGACGCGCGGCCGAGATGCGATGCGCTCGTCACTGCTGAGCCGGGATTGGGGCTCGGCGTAACGGGCGCTGATTGCGGCATTGTCCTGTTCGCGGCGCCGTCGGCTGGCGTGATCGGCGCCGCCCATGCCGGCTGGCGCGGGGCGCTCGCCGGGATCATCGAAGCGACCGTCGCGGCGATGGCGACGCTCGGCGCGCAGGCTAAGGATATCGTCGCCGCGCTTGGCCCGACGATCGCGCAGAAATCCTACGAGGTCGGACCAGAATTCGTCGCGACATTCGTTCAAGCCGAACCCGACGCCGGCCATTTTTTTGCGCCCAGCGTCAATCCCGATCGTTCGATGTTCGACCTGCACGGTTTCATCGGCATGCGGGTCGCGCGGAGCGGCGTCGCCCGATTCGAAGATCTCGGTCTCGACACATACAGCGATGAGGCGCGCTTCTTCAGCTATCGCCGCGCGACCCATCGCAAGGAAGCCGATTATGGGCGCCTCGTCGCGGGAATCGCGCTCGCATAGGCGGCGCATTGTTCAGCCCTTGCCGCCTTCGCTTGCCTAAACCGGCATTCGTCGCCCACAATGGCGGAGTCGATATTCGGCGCCCGCCGTCGGCGCGATCCATCGCACGATCCGGGCTGATCTCGGACGCTAATTTAACACAGAGCAAGAGCCGCCATCTTGCATGGGGAGGACGGGTTTATGGTCAAGAGTGGGCCAACCCAGCGCTTGTCGCGCTGGCTGAAAAAATTCGAAAAGGCGTTGAGCGCATCGGACGCCGACGCGGTCGTGGCTCTGTTTGGCAAGGATTGCTATTGGCGCGATCTCGTCGCCTTCACCTGGAATATCAGGACCCTTGAAGGCCGGCCGGCCATTGCGGAAATGCTCCGCGCGCGCCTTGCCGATGTGGCGCCGTCGCACTGGGCGATCAAGGGCGAGGCGACCGAGGAGGGAGAAATCACCGAGGGTTGGCTCACCTTCGCAACGAAGGTTGGTCGCGCGGACGGCTATCTTCGTCTCAAAGGCGACAAATGCTGGACGCTGCTGACTTCGTTGGCCGAACTCAAGGGTTTTGAAGAAAAGCGCGGGGCCGCGCGCGAAATGGGCGTGCAACACGGCGTGGTCAGGGACCGCGAGACCTGGGCTGAGCGCAAGGCGCGCGAAGAGGCCGAGCTCGGCGTCACGCGCCAGCCCTATTGCCTTATCGTCGGCGGCGGCCAGGGCGGCGTGGCGCTCGGCGCGCGCCTGAAGCGCCTGGGCGTGCCCACGATCATCGTCGACAAGCATGAGCGGCCGGGCGATCAATGGCGCAAACGTTACAAGACGCTCTGCCTGCATGATCCCGTCTGGTACGACCATCTGCCCTATCTGCCCTTCCCGGACGACTGGCCGGTCTTCGCGCCCAAGGACAAGATCGGCGATTGGCTGGAAATGTACGCGAAGGTGATGGAGCTCAACTACTGGGCTTCGACCGAGTGCAAAAGCGCGAAATTCGACGAGAAGAAAAAAATCTGGACCGTCGTCGTCGATCGCGCGGGAAAATCGATCACGCTGCATCCCAGGCAACTGGTGCTGGCGACCGGCATGTCCGGCGTCCCCGAGACGCCAAGATTTCCCGGCATGGAGGACTTTGCCGGCGTGCATCATCACTCGAGCCGGCACCCCGGCGGCGAAGCGTTCAAGGGCAAAAAATGCGTGGTCATTGGCTCGAATAATTCGGCCCATGACATATGCGCCGATCTCTGGGAGCATGGCGCTGACGTGACCATGGTGCAGCGCTCCTCGACGCATGTCTCGAAATCCGACTCGCTGATGGAGCTGGGCCTCGGACCGCTCTATTCGGAAAAAGCGCTGGCGGCCGGAATCACCACCGATAAGGCGGACCTGCTTTCCGCCTCGGTTCCCTATGGCATCCTGCACGAGCGGCAGTTCCCGGTCGTTGAAGAGATCAAAAGACGCGACGCCGATCTTTACGCCAGGCTCGAGAAGGCCGGCTTCCTGCATGATTGGGGCGACGACGGTTCGGGCCTGACCATGAAATATCTCAGGCGCGGATCAGGTTATTACATCGATGTCGGCGCCTCTGAATTGATCGCCGACGGCAAGATCAAGCTCAAAAGCGGCGTCAAGGTCGATCGAATCAGGAAACATTCGGTGGTCCTCAGCGATGGCTCGGAGCTTCCGGCCGACCTTATCGTCTATGCCACAGGCTATGGCTCGATGAACGGCTGGGCGGCGGCGCTGATTTCCAGGGAAGTGGCCGACAAGGTCGGCAAATGCTGGGGGCTCGGCTCGAACACCACCAAGGACCCCGGCCCCTGGGAGGGCGAGTTGCGCAATATGTGGAAGCCGACCCAGCAGGAAGCCTTGTGGTTCCACGGCGGCAATCTCCACCAGTCCAGGCACTATTCGCAATATCTGTCGCTGCAATTGAAGGCGCGGATGGAGGGCCTGCCGACGCCAGTCTACGGGCTGCAGAAGACGCATCACGTCAGCTAGCGGGATTGCGAGGTTGCAGGCCGCGGCGTTTGGAATGCAGGGCGGCCGGCCCGCGGTCGATTTGGCCAAATCGGCAAATCGCATTATGCCGGGCTTGCCGGGCGGCGGCGCTGAAAGCGCGCCTTGACGCCCCGGCGGTCCGGAGACGTCTTTTATGAAGCTGCCGCGCGAACTTGGCCCCATTCATTTTGTCGGCATCGGCGGCATTGGCATGTCGGGCATCGCCGAAATGCTGCTCAATCAGGGCTATCGGGTGCAGGGTTCGGACGCCAGCGACAACGCCAATGTCAAACGGCTGCGCGACAAAGGCGCCAGCGTCTTCGTCGGCCATGATTCGAGCAATCTCGGCGAGGCCGCCGTCGTCGTCGTCTCCACCGCCATCAAGCGCGACAATGTCGAGCTCGCCGCGGCGCGGGCGAAGCGCCTGCCGGTCGTGCGGCGCGCCGAAATGCTCGCAGAAATGATGCGCCTCAAGCAATGCGTGGCGATCGCCGGCACCCATGGCAAGACGACGACGACCTCATTGGTCGCCACTCTTCTCGACGCCGCCGGTCTCGACCCGACCGTCATCAACGGCGGCATTATCAACGCCTATGGCGCCAACGCCAAAAAGGGCGAGGGCGACTGGATGGTCGTCGAGGCGGACGAGAGCGACGGCACGTTCCTGAAATTGCCGGCCGATATCGCCATCATCACCAATATCGATCCCGAGCATCTCGACCATTTCAAAACTTTTGAGGCGATCAAAGAGGCGTTTCTCACCCTCGTCGAGAATCTGCCGTTCTATGGTTTTGCCGTCATGTGCCTCGATCATCCCATCGTCCAGGAACTGGTCGGGCAAATCGAGGACCGGCGGGTCATTACCTACGGCGAAAATCCGCAGGCCGACGTCCGGCTGCTCGATGTCGACCTGTCGGGCGGACTGACTCGCTTCAACGTGCTGATCCGCGACCGGAAGACCGACCAGGCGACCTATATCGACAATCTCGTGCTGCCCATGCCCGGTCACCATAATGCGCTTAACGCGACCGCGGCGATTGCTGTCGCCTATGAATTGAAAGCGCCGGTCGAAGCCATTCGCCGGGCGCTGGCCGGCTTCGGCGGCGTGAAACGGCGTTTTACGCGCACGGGAGACTGGAACGGCGTCGCGATTTTCGACGATTATGGCCATCACCCGGTCGAGATCGCCGCTGTTCTGCGCGCCGCGCGGGCCTCGACCAGGGATAAGGTCATCGCGATCGTGCAGCCGCATCGCTACACAAGGCTGCAATCCCTGTTCGAGCAATTCGCGAGCTGCTTCAACGACGCCGATACGGTGATTGTCGCCGATGTCTACCCGGCCGGCGAAGCGCCGATCGAAGGCGCCGATAAATCCGCGCTGGTGGCGGCGATCAACGCGCATGGACATCGCAACGCGCTGGCGCTCGCCGCGCCCGCGGAGCTCGCCGGCCTGGTGCGCGAAATCGCCCGCCCCGGCGATTATGTCGTGTTTCTGGGCGCGGGGAACATCACGCAATGGGCCTATGCGCTGCCCGGCGAACTGGCGGCTGGAGACGCCAGGCGTGGGGGCGCGGTTTGATTTTCCCCGATATCGTTCCCGATATCGTCGCGCAGACCCCTCGCTTGCGCGGCAAGCTGACCGCTGATGCGCCATTGGCGCCCTATACCTGGTTTCGCGTCGGCGGACCCGCGCAGGCGCTGTTTCAGCCGCTCGACGAGGAAGATCTCGCCTATTTCCTCGCCCGTCTGCCCGCTGAAATTCCTGTGACGATCATCGGCCTCGGCTCCAATCTCATCGTGCGCGACGCCGGCATTGCCGGCGTTGTCATCCGTTTGGGGGGCAAAGCGTTTGGCGCGATCGAGGCGGGGGCCGATTGTCGCGTGATCGCCGGATCGGCCGCCCCCGATATCAAGGTGGCGCGCACGGCCGGCGAGGCGGGCGTCGCAGGTCTTGAATTTTATCGCGGCATTCCCGGCTCGATTGGCGGCGCGCTGCGCATGAACGCCGGCGCCCATGGCGGCGAAACGCGAGATCTCTTCGTGGAGGCGCGCGGCATTGATCGCTCCGGCGCTGTCAGGGCATTCTCGGCCGAGGCGATGGGCTTTTCTTATCGCCATTCGGCTGCGCCGAAGGATGTCATCTTCACCCAGGCGATATTTCAGGGGCGGCCGGGGGACCGCGCCGGGATTCTCGCGCAAATGGAGCAGATCACCGCCGCGCGCGAAGCCTCGCAGCCGATACGCGAGAAAACCGGCGGTTCGACTTTCAAGAACCCGCCCGGCGAAAAGGCCTGGGTCCTGATCGATAAGGCGGGTTGTCGCGGGCTGGTCCTTGGCGACGCCGAGGTCTCGCCGATGCATTGCAATTTTCTGATTAATCGCGGCGCCGCCACGGCCGCCGATATAGAATCCTTGGGCGAGGAAGTGCGCCGACGCGTGCGAGAGTCCAGCGGAATCGCGTTGGAATGGGAGATCAGGCGGTTAGGAGAGATGGGCTGACCCTCGCGGTTTTTCCACAGCCGCCGACCCCTGGTTAACGCGCCGTTAACGCCCTCGGGTTAATTGTCGCTTAATGCCGCGTTGCGGCGAGGCGGGACGCCGGGCGGTTCATGAAACATGTTGCGGTGCTGATGGGCGGATGGTCGGCGGAACGGCCGGTCTCGCTCAATTCGGGACGCGGATGCGCCGCAGCGCTCGAGAGCGTCGGCTATCGCGTCTCCCGTATCGATGTCGGCCGCGATATCGCCGATGTGCTCGCCAGGCTGAAGCCTGATGTTGCGTTCAACGCATTGCATGGCCGGGTCGGCGAGGATGGAACGATCCAGGGCGTGCTTGAACTTCTTCGCATTCCCTACACGCATTCGGGCGTCCTCGCCTCAGCGCTGGCGATGGAAAAGGATTTGGCCAAAACCGTCATGAAGGCGGCCGGCGTGCCCGTCGCGCATGGCGTGACGATCGATCGCCATGAGGCGGCCAAACGTCACGTGTTGGAGCCGCCCTATGTGCTCAAGCCCGTCAATGAAGGCTCATCCTTCGGCGTGGTGATCGTCAAGGAAGGGCGAACCCATCCTCCGCAGGAAGTCGGGCGGCCCGATTGGCCCTATGGCGATCGATTGCTCGCCGAGAAATTCGTCGATGGCCTCGAACTCACCTGCGCCGTGATGGGCGATAGAGCCCTCGGCGTCATCGATATCCGGCCGGTCTCCGAGTCCTTCTACGGATATGATGCGAAATACGCCAAAGGCGGATCAATCCATATCCTGCCCGCGAAAATTAAACCGAATATTTACCATGAGGTCCAAAGGTTAAGTTTCGTCGCGCATCGCGCGCTGGGCTGTCGCGGCGTCAGCCGCGCGGACTTCAGATACGACGAGTCAAAAGGGGAATCGGGCGAGTTGGTCTGTCTGGAAGTCAACACCCAACCGGGCATGACCGAAACGTCTCTCGTGCCTGAAATAGCCGCGCATGCGGGCGTTTCTTTTGGTGAGCTTGTTTCATGGATGGTGGAAGACGCCTCATGCGATCGGTGAGCGAGGCATTTGCGCTTCACGCGCCCGCCCCGGCCTACGCTGGCGGCGACATCGCCTCCACACGCGTGCTGTTGGCGGGCGAACGGTCGACGCGGAGCCTTTTCGCATGGACCGGGCGTCTCTGGCGACCGGCGCCGCGCGGGCTCGGGCTGGCGCTCGCTTTCGGACTCATCGTCGGCGTCGCTGTCTTCGGATTTTTGCGCGGGGGCGAATATCAATCGTTCGTCGCCAGCCAGGGCAGCGTTCGTGACTTCATTGCGCGGGCGCTCGGCTTCGATATCGCAATCGTAACGATCTCGGGCCAGGCGGAACTGCGGGAGCCGGAGATTCTGGCCGACGCGGGCATCAGCCCAAAAAACTCGCTGCTGTTTCTCGACGCCGCGCAAGCGCGCGCACGCCTGGAGGCGACGCCGCTGATCAAACAGGCGAGCGTGCGCAAGCTTTACCCCAATCATCTTGTCATCGATCTTGTCGAACGCGCGCCCTATGCGCTTTGGCAGAAGGATGGGCAGGTCAATATTGTCGCCGCCGACGGCGCCATAATCGATCAAATGCGCGATGAGCGGTTCGTCGGCCTGCCATTCGTCGTGGGTGAAGGCGCCAACGAGCGTCTGCCCGAATTTACCGCTTTGCTCGCAGCGGCCAGCGAACTGGGGCCCAGAATCAGGGCAGGCGTCCTCGTCGCCAATCGGCGGTGGAACCTCAAAATGGCTTCGGGCGTCGATGTGATGCTGCCGGAGACCAACCCACAGGCCGCGGTGGCGACGCTCGTTCGCCTGCAGCGCGAGTCGCGCGTGCTCGATCGCGACGTCATCTCTCTGGATCTGCGCCTGGAGGGGCGGATGTTCGCCAGGCTCACCGAAGAAGCCGCCGCTGCGCGCCTTGCCGCCCATCCCAAGAAGGGGGGCGCGACATGAGCTTCAGACCGCTGGTCCCCCGCCTCAGACAGATTCCGCCGCGTAGAAACGCGATACTTTCCGTCCTCGACGTCGGCGCTTCCAAGATCGTTTGCCTGATCGCGCGCCTGTCGCCTATGGCGCCTTCCGATGCTCTGCGCGGGCGCACTCATCGCTGCAAGGTGCTGGGAATCGGCCATCAGCGCTCGCGCGGCGTGAAGGCGGGCGCGATCGTCGATCTCGATTCCGCCGAGAACGCCATACGCCTGGCTATCGATGCGGCGGAGAGAATGGCGGGCGTCGAGGTCGACAGCGTCATTGTCAATATGACCGGCGGACGCGTTTCCTCACAGCTTTACAATGCGAAAGTTTCAATCGGCGGCAAGCCCGTCAGCGAATATGACATTCATCGCGTGCTGGAGGCTGCCTCCGCGGCGAGCGCACGCACGGGACGCAATGTGTTGCATGCTTTGCCGACGGGGTTCTGGCTCGACGCCACGGCGGGCGTGCGCAATCCGAAAGGCATGGTGGGCGAGCACCTTGGCGCTGAAATGCATGTCGCCTCCTGCGACGGCGCGGCGGCGCGCAATCTGATGCTGGCGATCGAGCGCTGTCATTTGCGCGTCGAGGCCGTTGTGGCGACGCCTTACGCGGCGGGTCTGTCGACATTGGTCGACGACGAGGCGGAGCTTGGCGCCGCGCTGATCGACTTCGGCGGCGGGTCGACATCGGTCGGCGTGTTCGCCGGGGGTCGCCTGGTTCACGTCGACGCCATCGCGGTCGGCGGCAATCATATCACCATGGATGTCGCGCGCGGCCTGACGATCAGCATCGCCGATGCGGAACGCCTGAAGACCTTGCATGGCGCATGTATCGCAGGGCCGTCCGACGAACGCGACACGATTGCGGTCCATCGCGTCGGCGACGACATGGATCATCCCAGCTACATCCCGAAATCCGAACTCGCGCGCATCATCCGCCCGCGCGTCGAAGAAATTCTGGAACTCGTGCGCGACCGGCTGAAGGGCGCCGGGCTCACAGCCCATGCCGGGCGGCGGCTTGTGCTCGCGGGAGGCGCCTGCCAGTTGACGGGCTTGCCCGCGTTGGCGCGCACGATCGTTTCAGATCAGATTCGCATCGGTCGTCCGCTTGGCGTCGAGGGATTGCCCGAATCAGCCAAGAGTCCGGCTTTTGCCGCAGCGGTCGGTCTGATGGTCTACCCGCAAGTGGCGGGCATCGAGCATTTCGAGCCGCGCCGCCAGGGCTTCGCGCCAGGCGTCGGCGAATATGGCTATGTCGCGCGGGTCGGTCGGTGGTTGAAGGAAAGTTTCTAAGTCCGCGTGAGCATCGAGCGGCGTCGCTCCCGGGGAATGTGTCTTTGTAAGATGAAATATCGTGGTTTAACCGGCGCCGGCGGGCGTCTAACGTCAAGAGGCCAAGGATGACTATCAACTTGAAAGCCCCGGAATTGCGGGAATTGAAGCCGCGGATCATGGTGTGCGGCGTCGGCGGCGCTGGCGGCAACGCCGTGAACAACATGATTGTTTCAGGCCTTGCCGGCGTGGATTTCATCGTCGCCAACACGGACGCTCAGGCGCTCGCTTCGTCGAAAGCGGAACGCATCATTCAGATGGGTCTCCAGGTCACCGAAGGTCTTGGCGCCGGCTCCAAGCCCGAGGTCGGCCGCGCCGCCGCCGAAGAGGCGATTGAGGAAATTCGCGATCACCTGGCGGGCGCGCATATGGTGTTCGTCACCGCCGGCATGGGCGGGGGCACCGGAACGGGCGCAGCGCCGGTCGTTGCGCGCGTCGCCCGTGAAATGGGCATCCTGACCGTCGGCGTGGTGACCAAGCCATTCCAGTTCGAAGGCGGTCGCCGGATGCGCCTGGCCGAAGGCGGCATCGCGGAATTGCAGAAGTCAGTCGACACCCTGATCATTATTCCCAATCAGAATCTATTCCGTGTCGCCAACGAGAAGACGACCTTCGCCGACGCTTTTGCGATGGCCGATCAGGTTCTCTATTCCGGCGTCGCCTGCATTACCGATCTGATGGTCAAGGAAGGTCTCATCAATCTCGATTTCGCCGACGTTCGCTCGATCATGAGCGAAATGGGCAAAGCGATGATGGGCACTGGCGAGGCGTCGGGCGACCGGCGCGCCGTTCTGGCGGCCGAAGCGGCGATCGCCAATCCGTTGCTCGACGAAGTGTCGATGAAGGGGGCGCGCGGCCTGCTGATTTCGATCACCGGCGGCAATGACCTCACCCTCTACGAAGTCGACGAAGCGGCGAGCCGCATTCGCCAGGAGGTTGACGAAGAGGCCAATATCATCCTGGGCGCGACATTCGATCAAAGCCTTGACGGCGTGGTTCGCGTTTCGGTGGTGGCCACCGGCATCGATCAGACGACGCTGGAGATTCACGAACCCTCCGCGAGCCAGCTTCGCATTATTGAAGCCCAGCAGCGCCTGCGCGCGCAAGCGACCGCTCGCAGCAACGCCGCTCCGGTTGCAGCCGAAGCGCCAAACGTCGCCGCGTCGTCGCCGAGCGTGGTCGTTCCGTCGGTTTCCGACGAAGTCGAAATCCGTCCGGCGGCGCCAAAAACGGCCGTCTATGCCGCGCCCCCCGCGCCGCGCGTTGAGGAGCCCGAGACGCAGGACTACATCCCGCCGGCGCCCGAACAGCCCGTCATCCGGCCGGCGCGCATGCCGCAAATCGAGGATCTGCCGCCGGTCGTTCAGCAGCAGATCCGCGTCCATCGCGGTGAACAATCCGCCCCGGCCGTTCAGGTCGAGACGCGACGTCGTTCGCTGCTGGAGAAGCTGGCGGCCTTCGGCATCTCTCGACACGACGAAATGCCGCCAGCTCCCGCCCCGCGCGCAATCGCGCCGAGCTTGCCGGCGCCCGCGCCGCAGCCGCGTCCCAGTCAATCGACCGTGCTTCACGCCGATTATGGGCGCCCCCAGCCGCGCGTCGCGCCTCCCCGCGCCGCTCAGGGTTCTCTCGATCCGCACGGCCGGATGGCCGCAAGGCCGCCGGCGCTTGAAGAAGATCAGCTCGAGATTCCGGCGTTTCTCCGCCGGCAATCGAGCTGACGAATCAGCAGATTGCAAAAAAAACGGCGCCTGCGGCTTGGCCCCGCGGGCGCCTTACAGCCAAACGATATTTTCTGTGGGCCGCCGCGTCGCTTCCGAACAGCTTAACATTCTGATAATTCTAATAAAATATCCTTGATAGGGATTGTTACAGAAGGTTAAGAAAGGTGATTTGGCGCATCGCACGCCGACCCGTATGTTCCAAAACGAATTTTCTTTCGCTCTGCCGAGCGCGACTCATAAGAAGTCGCCGGGTTGCAGGGCGGGACGGACCCGGGCGGGTCCATCGGGGAAAGTTCGGGGCCTGTCCATTCGGGCAGCGGGTTTAGGGGAATTAAGTTTGATCAAGCTCGGGCGACAGACCACGATCCGCGACCGCGTGACGATTTCCGGTTTCGGCGTGCATTCGAATGCTCCGGTTAATCTCGTTCTCCACCCGGCCGACGTCAATTCGGGAATCGTGTTCCTGCGGACCGGACTGTCGAATGGGCGCGAGCGCCTGATCGAGGCGAAATGGTCGAACGTTTCGCAGACGGAATTATGCACGGTGCTGGGCGAATCCTCGCTGGCCTCGGTGGCGACCGTCGAGCATTTATTGGCCGCGCTCGCCGGACTTAACGTCGATAATGTCATGATCGAGATTGACGGGCCGGAGGCGCCGATCATGGACGGCTCCGCGGCCGCTTTCGTCGCGGCGATCGATCAGGTCGGGATCGTCGAGCAGTCGCGCCCACGCCGCCATCTCAAGATTCTCAAGCCCGTGCGGGTTGAATGCGGCCGCGGCTTCGCCGAGCTCCGCCCGGCCAAATCAGGTTTTCGTCTTGACATAGAGATCGATTTTGCCACCCCGACGATCGGCCGCCAGCGCCGGACGTTCGATCTCGACCCCGTCAGTTTTCGCGGCGAAATCGCCCGGGCGCGCACATTCGGCTTTGTCAGCGATGTCGAGCGTTTGTGGAAAATGGGTTTTGCGCTGGGCTCCTCGCTGGATAATTGCATTGCGCTCGACGGCGAGCGCATCCTCAATCCGGAAGGCCTGCGCTTCGCCGACGAATTCGTTCGTCACAAAGCCTTGGATTCGGTTGGCGATCTGTCTTTGGCCGGGGCTCCGATTGTCGGCGGCTATCGGTCTTACATGCCTGGCCACAAGATGAATTTCCTGGCTCTGCAGGCGCTTTTCGCCGACCGGAGCGCCTACGAATTCATTGAGACGGCGCCGCGTCGCGAAAATGTCACGGCCCGCGCCGGCGTGGGTGGTCTTGCTCTGGCGACTTATGCCGCTGAAGTGGATTGACGGCTGAAGGCTGATCGGCCTGATCGCGTCAGGTCGGCCCGAGGACGCGCCCTGCAAGAGACGCTTCTTGAGTTTTGGCGAAGGCGGCGTTTTCGCGCCACAATTCATGTATTTATTGAGCCACGTTTCCCGACGTTGCGATGTCCTTTGGCTTGCGCCGTCGAGACCCTTGCGGGGTCAGTGGCGCGAGGGTGAAGTTTAGGCTAAGGAAACCATCGTCGCTTAAGATCAAGCACATCTGGTCAGCTTAATTTCGTCCAGGTCTCGGCATCATCCAGATTATTGAGTTCTTGCGCATGCTATTTGTTGGTTCCAAAAGCAGCCCGATCGCCTTGGCGACTCGCCGGGCGGCTTTCGTCATCAGGCTCACGGCGGTCGTCATTGCGGCCGCGTCGCTTGGCGCGTGCTCGACATTCGACAATATCAACAGCATCAGCGATCTCAATCCGTTCGGTCCCGAAAAATACAAGACCAAGATCGAGGAGGATGTGCCGCCGTCCAAGATCTACGATCAGGGCCTCGCCCGCTTGACAAAAGGCGACAACGACGGCGCCGCTAAAAAATTCACTGACCTTGGCAAGCAATATCCCTATTCGGATTGGTCGAAAAAGGGATTGCTGATGACGACCTATTCGCAATACCAGGCCGGCGATTACGACAACGCGGAACAGTCAGCCGAACATTTCGCCAAACTCTATCCCGATACGCCTGACACCGCCTACGCGCTCTATCTCGAGGCGATGTCCTACTACAATCAAATTCCAGATATTTCGCGCGATCAGGATCGCGCCTCCAAGGCTCTGGGGGTGTTTCAGCAGATCGTCGAGAAATATCCCAATTCCGAATATGTCAATGATTCGAAGTTCAAGATCCAGGTCACCCGCGACCAGATCGCCGGCAAGGAAATGTCGGTGGGCCGTTTCTATCTCAACCGCCGCAATTACACCGCGGCGATCAACCGGTTCCGCAACGTGTTGACCAATTACCAGACGAGCCGCCACGCCGAAGAGGCTTTGTATCGCCTGACCGAGGCTTATCTCGGACTTGGCATCACCGGCGAAGCGGAAACGGCCGCGGCGGTGCTGGGGCACAACTTCCCGGATGGGCAATGGTATAAGGACGCCTTCGATCTTCTGAAGGGCGGCGGTCTTACGCCGAATGAAGACCAGGCTTCCTGGATATCGAAAATCTACCATTCGGTCATGCCCGGCTGATTGGGAGGAAGGCGCCTCCTTATGCTCGTCCGGCTCGCGATCCGCGACATCGTGCTGATCGACCAGCTCGATCTCGAATTCGCGGGCGGCCTGTCGATTCTCACCGGCGAAACCGGCGCCGGCAAGTCTATTCTCCTCGATGCCTTATCCCTGGCGCTTGGCGCACGCGGCGATGGCGCCCTGGTGCGTCAGGGGCAGGCGCAGGGACAAGTGACGGCGGTCTTCGATCTGGCTGAAAACCACCCCGCGCTTGTGCTGGCGCACGAGCGCAATATCGAGACCGATGGCGAACTGATCCTTCGCCGCGTTCAACTGGCGGATGGACGGACGCGGGCCTTCGTCAACGACCAACCCGCGAGCGCGCAAATGATGCGCGCCATTTCCAGCGGCCTCGTGGAAATCCATGGACAGCATGACGAACGCGCGCTGATGGATGCATCGGCTCATCGGACGCTGGTTGACGCCTATGGCCGTCTGGAGGCGATGGCGGATGCAACGAAGGCCGCCTTTGACACGGTCAAGGCGGTCGAATCGGAACTGGCTGACGAAACGGCGCGCGTCGCGGCGGCGCAGGCCGAAGCGGATTTTGCCGCCCACGCCCATCAGGAACTCACCAAACTGGCGGTCATGCCTGGCGAAGAAGAGGCTCTGGCCGAGCAGCGCGCGCTGATGATGCAGGCCGAAAAGGTCTCCGCCGACATTCGCGAGGCCTATGAAGGCCTGTCGGGCGAGGCCTCGCCCATGCCGACGCTTGTGGCCGCCGCGCGCCGTCTGGAGCGCCGGCTGTCGCAGGCCCCCGCGCTCATCGAGCCTTGCGTCAAGGCGCTGGACAATGCGCTCGACGCGCTTGATCTGGCGACAACTGCGATTGAGGCGGCGCTGCGCGCCGCGGATTTCGATCCTAACGAACTCGAGCGCGCCGAGGCGCGGCTTTTCGCGTTGCGCGGCATGGCGCGCAAATATTCCGCGCCCGTCGCGCAACTGCCGGCGCTTGCCGAGAAATACGCCGCCGATCTCGCTGCGCTCGACGCAGGCCGCGCCAAGGTCACAGCGCTCGGCGAGGCCTCCAAAAAGGCGCGCCGGGACTATTCTTTGGCGGCGGCCGCTCTATCGAAGGCGCGCCAGTCGGCTGCGCGCGAATTGGAAAAGGCGGTGGGCGCCGAACTTGCGCCGCTAAAGCTGGAGCGCGCCCGCTTCATTGTCGAGATATCAAGCGATTCCAACGTTCTGTCGGCGGACGGGATCGACCGGGTGGAGTTTTGCGTGCAAACCAATCCGGGCTCTCGCGCGGGCCCATTGATGAAGGTGGCCTCGGGTGGCGAGCTCGCGCGTTTCATGTTGGCGCTGAAGGTCGCCCTCGCCGATCGTGGCTCGGCGCCGACCTTGGTGTTTGATGAGATTGACACGGGCGTCGGCGGGGCCGTCGCCGACGCTATCGGCCAACGGCTGGCGCGCCTGGCGACCCGGGCGCAAGTGCTGGCCGTCACCCATGCGCCGCAGGTCGCCGCGCGGTCTGACCGCCATTTCCGGATCGCCAAAAGCGATGTTGGCCGGGGCGAGCGGGTTGCGACCCGGGTGTTGGCGCTTGATGCATCCGCCCGCCGGGAGGAGATCGCCCGGATGCTGGCTGGCGCCACGATCACCGAGGAAGCGCGCGCGGCCGCCAAACGGTTGATTGAAAATGCCGGTTGAGCGACCGGGCTTGCCCCGATTTCCCAGCAGGCCTATCAAGCCATGCGCGAAACAAGAGTTTCGAGAGGCGCGATGGCGGGGGATAACGGTCGGGAAATTGGCGAGAAGCGGCGGCGCGACCGATTGGCGGCGTCGTTGCGTGAGAATTTGAAGCGGCGCAAGAGTCAGCAAAAAGGCCGCGCGATCGAAAACAGCGCCGGTCGCCAAATGGTGGAAGATCCGGCGGGGCGGCAATCGGCGCCGGCGGCGTTTGACGACCGTGAGGCCTGAGGCGCTTCGGCGCGTTTAAATCAACGGAGACATTCGATAATGGATCGCATTCAAATCAAGGGCGGCGCCAAGCTCAACGGAACGATCCATATCTCGGGCGCCAAAAATGCCGCCCTGCCGTTGATGATCGCCAGCCTCTTGACCGATCAGACCCTGACGCTGGAGAACCTGCCGCGTCTCGCCGACGTCAATCAGCTCGTTCGGATATTGGGCAATCATGGCGTCGATTATTCGATTGACGGCAAACGCCATGCGGAAGAAGCGAGCGCAGGGCAGACCGCGCATCTGACCGCCCGCTCGATCGTCGACACGACCGCTCCTTATGAACTCGTCTCCAAAATGCGCGCCAGCTTTTGGGTGATCGCGCCCTTGCTCGCCCGCATGGGCGAAGCGCGCGTCTCCCTGCCGGGCGGCTGCGCGATCGGCACGCGCCCCGTCGATCTCTTGTTGATGGCGCTGGAGCGGCTTGGCGCCAAAGTGGAGATCGACGCCGGCTATGTTGTGGCGACGACGCCGAAAGGGTTCATCGGCGGTGAGGTCGAATTTCCCAAAGTGACGGTCGGCGGGACGCATACTGCGTTGATGGCCGCCGCGACCGCACATGGAACGAGCGTCATCCGCAACGCTGCGCGCGAACCGGAAGTGAAGGATCTCGCCGATTGTCTCAATAAAATGGGCGCGCGTATTCATGGCGCGGGCAGTTCGACAATCGAAGTGACGGGCGTCGCCAAGCTCAATGGCGCGCGTCATTCGGTGCTGCCGGACCGCATCGAGGCCGGCACCTATGCAACCGCGGTGGCGATGACCGGCGGCGACGTCCTGTTGGAAGGCGTGCGGCCCGATCTGCTGCAGGAAGCGCTCGACGCGCTGACGGCGGCGGGCGCGACGGTGACGAGCGACAACAGCGGCGTGCGTGTGCGGCGCAACGGCGCCGGCATCAGCGCGGTCGATGTCGCGACGGCGCCGTTCCCCGGCTTTGCCACCGATCTTCAGGCCCAGTTCATGGCGCTGATGACGCGCGCCAGGGGCGTTTCGCGCATCAAGGAAACGATCTTCGAGAATCGCTTCATGCATGTGCAGGAACTGGCGCGGCTCGGCGCGCACATCAAGTTGGAAGGCGACACCGCGATTGTCGAAGGCGTGAGGGAATTGCGTGGCGCGCCCGTCATGGCGACAGACTTGCGCGCTTCCGTTTCACTGGTTATCGCCGCGCTCGCCGCGGAAGGCGAAACCATGGTCAACCGCGTCTATCATCTCGATCGTGGGTTCGAGAATCTGGAACAGAAGCTTGGCGCGTGCGGCGCCGACATCAACCGAATTTCTGGATGAGCCATGCCTGAAACCGAAACCGCGCTCAAGCTGATCGCTCTCGACGAAGAGGATCTCGCCATTATATCCGCGCATGTTCAGGATTCCTGCGTGCAGAGCGAAGAGCTGACCTATCTGCCCTCGCAAAAGCGCTTCGTCCTCGCGGCGATGCGCTATGACTGGAGCGCGGCCGCGGCGGGGCGGCACGAGCGCGTCGGCTCGGTGCTGCGTTTCGATCGCGTGCTGAAGGTCGCCCAGATCGGCCTCAGCCCACCAGACAGAGCGGCGACGCTTAACCTGCTTGCGGTGAGTTTTGAGGAAACCGACGCTCCTTCGGGACTGGTGACCCTCGCCTTCTTCGGCGGCGCCGCGGTGCGGCTTGAAGTCGAATGTCTTGAAGGGGAATTGCGGGACATTGGTCCGCGCCGTGAAGCCGAGGTTTGCCTCGGCCATGATGAGCCGCCAAAAGGCGTCGCCCGCTAGCCGCTTTCGTTTGGAGATTTTGATGCCGGCATGGCTCGACATGAGCGCCGACGGGTTCGAGGCGGCCTTCGAGGCTCTGCTGACGTCCAAGCGCGAGGCCTCTACCGACATCGACGCCACCGTCGCTGCGATCCTTGATGACGTGCGCAAGCGCGGCGACGAAGCGCTCGCCGATTATTCCTTGCGGTTCGATCGCGTCGACCTTGCCAGGCTCGGCGTCGCGGTGACGAAACAGGAAGTCGACGCCGCCTGCGCCGCCTGCGATCCAGACGCCCTCGCCGCGCTCGAACTCGCCCATGATCGCGTGCTCGCCTATCACCAGCGCCAGAAGCCGGCCGATGTCTCGTTCATCGATGCGGTCGGCGTCGAACTCGGCTGGCGCTGGCGCGCCATTGACGCTGTCGGCCTTTATGTGCCTGGCGGCGCGGCGAGCTACCCCTCCAGCGTCGTGATGAACGCCGTGCCGGCCAAAGTCGCCGGTTGCGCGCGCGTCGTGATGGCGGTGCCGACGCCGGAGGGCCACGTCAATCCGCTGGTTCTGGCGGCCGCCAGGCTCGCCGGCGTTTCGGAAATCTATCGCATCGGCGGCGCTCAGGCGATCGCGGCCTTCGCCTATGGCACGCAGAGCGTCCGGCCCGTCGCCAAAATCGTCGGCCCGGGCAATTCCTACGTGGCGGCCGCCAAGCGCCGCGTTTTCGGCATTGTCGGCATCGACATGATCGCGGGACCGTCCGAAGTCGTCGTGCTCGCCGATTCGTCGGCCGATCCAAGCTTCATCGCCGCCGATCTTCTGGCCCAGGCCGAGCATGACGAAGCGGCGCAATCGATCCTGATCACTGACGATGCGCGGCTTGGCCGCGCAGTCGCCAAAGCAGTCGAGAATCAACTCATCGATCTGCCGAGAGAGAAAATCGCCGCCGCAAGCTGGCGCGATTATGGCGCGATCATCGTGGCGCCAAGCCTTGCCGAGGCCGCGCCCTTGGTCGACCGCCTCGCGCCCGAACATCTGGAGATCATGGCGCGAGACGCCGATGCGCTGAGCCGAAGCATCAACAACGCCGGCGCCATCTTCCTGGGCGAACACACCCCCGAAGCAATCGGCGACTATGTCGGCGGCTCCAATCACGTTTTGCCGACCGCGCGTTCGGCCCGCTTCTCCTCCGGTCTTGGCGTGCTCGATTTTCTCAAGCGCACGTCGCTCTTGCGTTGCGATGCGCGCGCGCTTGAAGTTCTGGGGCCCGCCGCGATCACCCTCGGCAATGCGGAAGGATTGGCGGCCCATGCGCGCTCGGTCGCGCTGCGCCTTCAACGCGGCGATAAATCGTGAGCGCGGAAGAAGCCGCCAAGCGACGACGCCTCTGCGAGGTTTTGCTCGATGACGCCTCCATCGATCGCGGCAGTCCCGATCAGGAGCATGAACGCGCGATTGCGATCTACGATCTCATCGAAGAAAACAGCTTCGCAGTCCCCGGGCGCGACGATGGCCCTTACAGCCTGCGCATAGGGTTGCATGATTCGAGGCTGGCGTTCGACGTCCGGACGATATCCGGCAAAACGATCCTCTCCTTCGGTCTTTCGTTGACGCCTTTCCGATCGATCCTCAAGGATTATTTCCTCGTCTGCGAGAGCTATTACGCCGCCATTCGCACCGCCAGTCCGGCGCAGATCGAGGCGATCGACCGCAGCCGAGGCGCGCTGCACAACGAAGGCGCGAGTCTCGTTGCACAAAGGCTGGCCGACAAGGTCGATGTCGACAGCGCCACCGCGCGCCGTCTGTTCACGCTGATATCCGCGCTGCATTGGAAGGCATGAGCGCGCCCATCCCGGATCGGCCCGCTTTCATCCTCGCTCATACGCGCCTCATTGCGCCGCCGCTGACGCCAGAGCTTCAGTTGCAGCTTGCCGATGAAGCGACCGATCTTTGGCAGAAGACCGAAGACGAACTTGGCCAGATGGGCCTGCCGCCGCCGTTCTGGGCCTTTGCCTGGGCCGGCGGACAGGGGCTGGCGCGCTACATTCTCGACCATCGTGAACTTGTCGCCGGGCGGCGCGTCCTGGATTTCGCCTCGGGCTCCGGCCTGGTGGCGATCGCCGCCGCCAAGGCCGGCGCCGCCACGGTCGAGGCGAGCGAAATCGACGAATTCGCGCTGGCGGCGATCGCGCTCAACGCGCCGCAAAACGGTGTTTCGGTCAAGCTTCGCGCGGGCGACCTGGTCGGCCGCGACGAAGATTGGGATGTCGTGCTGGCGGGCGACGTCTCCTATCAACAGGATATGGCGGAAGCCGTCACCGGCTGGCTCGCCGCCCTGGCCCGGCGCGGCGCCATGGTTCTTATCGGCGATCCCTGGCGCAGCTATCTCGCGCGCCAATTGCTGGATCCGATCGCTGAATACAGCGTGCCGACCACCCGCGCGCTTGAAGATGCCGAGATCAAGCGCACGGGCGTTTTCCGGTTTCGTTAGACCCTCATCGCCAATGCAGGGGGCGCCCTAATCGCCCTCGCCCTCGTGGCGCCTGTGGTCGCCGCCGCGCGGGCCGCGCGACAGGAAGTCACGCAGCAGCGGACCGAAAAGGCGCTTCTGCGAATCGTCGAGGCTGTTGTAAAGGGGCTTGCCGGCGTCGACGACGAGCTTGAGTTCCACCGACATTTTCTCAAGATGTTCGGACATCATGGTCATATGCTCAATCGGCGAAGGCCGCTCGCCGTCGCCCATATGCTCATCCATCTGGCGCCGGCTTTCCGCGCGCGCCTTGGCCGCTTCCCGGATCGCCGCTTCGAATGCCGGCCAGTTCTTTTCCTGATCGGCTGTCAGTTTCAGGCCGGCTTTCATGCCGGCAAGATGGGCGTCGAGCAGGGCGGACTGATCGTCCGTCATGCGCTGCGTTCGGGCGGCGTCCGGCGCGGCAGGCGCATCGTCCGCCAGGGCGAACGGGGTCGGCGCGAGGAGCGAGGCGGCCAGGCCGGCGAGCGCGACGGAGGCGAGAAGAAGTTTCCTCATTGGGGCGCCTTCCGGGAGGGTGGAGCAACGCCTAAGTCGAATTCCTCGCTATTAAAGTCAAATCACATGAAGGCAATATTACCGCGACGACGCGCGCCATTGACGTAGGTCCGGCAGCAAACAATGGTGGAGCGCCCCGCCTTTCGCGGGCCGGGTCGCGCCAGGGAGAGCGTCATGAGCGAAGGCGGAATTGTCGGGATGCTCGCGCGGCAAATCGGCGCTGGCGAATGCGCGCTCTCCGCATGGGTCGGCATCAACGATTCCGCGGTGGCCGAGCAACTTGCCCGCGACGGCTACGACACCGTTACGCTCGATATGCAGCATGGCGCTATCGATGTCGTTGGCGCCATGCGCGGCGTCGCCGCCGTCGCTCTGGCTGGCAAGCCCACGATCGTGCGCATTCCCGTTGGCGAATTTGCGACGGCTTCGCGCGTCATCGACGCCGGCGCTGCGGCGGTCATCGCGCCGATGATCAATAGCGGCGCCGACGCCCGCCGTTTCGCCGATTTCATGAAATACCCGCCGATCGGACAACGCTCCTGGGGACCCCGTGCGGCGCTGACTCACAGCGGCATGATCGGCCCCGCCTATCTCCATAGCGCCAATGCGATCACGCTCGCCATCGCCATGGTCGAGACGGCCGAGGCCTTTGAAGCGCTTGACGAAATCCTCGGGACATCAGGCATTGACGGCGTCTTTATCGGTCCTTCCGATCTCTCCATTGCGCTTCATCGCGGCGCGCTGGTGGATCCGCACGGCGCAGATGTCGATGCCGCATTCACCAAAGCTGTCACGCGCGCCAAGGCGCATGGGAAGTTCGCCGCCGCATTTTGTTTTGACGGCAAACGCGCGCGGGAGCTGGCGGGTCGCGGTTTTGGCCTCTGCTCCGTTTCAACAGACGCTTTGCTGCTGCGCGCTGCGGCGCGCGCAGAACTGGCGGCGGCGCGGGCGTAGGCGCGCGCTCGCCGAGACATTTCACGATGAGACGGATTTGTGCAACCGAGCCCCATTCGTCCCAGGGGCGTCAGCCGACCTTCAACCCGAAGCCTTTGGCGATGAACAAGCCGCCGTGGCGCAGGCCGCCGGCGTCGATGCCGTGGCCGACGCCAATCGACAAATGCCATTGGTTGGGAATATCGGCCTTGGCGAGTTCTTCCGACGAGACGAACAAGGCTTCCAGCGGAATGACGGGATCCTGATCGCCATGCACGAGCAATATCGGCGGGCGGGCCCCGCGGGCGTCGCGCGCGGCGGCTTCGCCGAGATGTTCGGCGCCGATCAATACGCCGGAATAGCCGACGATCGAGGCCGGCGCGCGCTTGCGGCGCAGGCCCACATGCAGCGCCATCATCGTGCCCTGGCTGAAGCCGACCAGCGCGAGGCGCGATTCGTCGAGGCCGAGGCGCGAGAGTTCAGAATCGAGAAAGACGTCGAGCGCCGGCCGCGCCTTGACGACGCCGGCCCAACGCTCATCGGCGCCCTCGCGCTCGTCAGGGCGGCGATTGCTGAGCGCGAACCATTGCCGACCCATCGGCGACATGGCGCAAGGCTCGGGCGCATTCGGCGCCACGAAGGCGGCGTCCGGCAGCCAGGGGCGCCATTGGCGACCGATTTCGATCAGATCCTTGCCGTCCGCGCCATAGCCATGCAGAAATACGACGAGCTGTTTGGCCTGGCCGCTCTTGGCGTCGAGGCGAGGACCATTGATCGGCTCAGTCATGCGGCGCTCCGGAAATATTTTCAGAAGGGGTCTATCCTCAACCGCCTTCGAGCGCCATCCCGACGCGCTGTCGCGCCGCGCGGTAATAAGCCCATAGCATGCGCGCCGCGATCCCGCGCAGCGGCCGCCAGCGCTCGGCGATCTCCTCCAGCCGTCGCGCATCGGGCCGTTCCTTCAACCCCAGCGCGAGTTTCGCGGCCTCCTGCAAGGCGATATCGCCGCCGGGAAAGGCATCGGGATGCCCTAGGCAGAACAGCAGGAAAACATCCGCCGTCCATGGGCCGATTCCCTTGATCGCGACAAGCGCGCGATGCGCCTCTTCGGCGACGAGCGCGCCAAGCCCCAGCAGATCGAACCCGTCCCGCACGATAGCCTGCGCCAGCGCGCGCATGGCGCGCATCTTGGGCATAGAAAGCCCGCAGGCGCGCAGCTTCTCGTCGCTCGCTGCAAGGACAATCTCTGCAGTCAGCGGCGCCAGAATGCCCTCAACGCGCTTAAAGATCGCAGTGGCGCTCGCAGTCGATACTTGCTGGGCGACGATGATACGCACCAGGCCGGCAAAGCCGGGCTCCTGGCGCCGCAGAGGCGTGGCGCCGCCGATTTCCACCAGCCGGCCAATAATTTCTGGATCAAGCGCGCGAAGCCGGGCGGCCGCTTCCGCCAGCGCCTGCTCGCTGTCGATAAGCGGGCCGGGATGGTAGACGATCGCGGCCTTCGACCGCCGTATGGTCTTGCGCTTCTTCGCCTTACGTGGACGGCTCCTGGCCGGCGCCGCTTTGTCGCGCGCGGCCGTCGGCGGCTTCCGCGCTTTGAGCGCGGCTTTTGCGTTCGTTTTCGCCTTCGCCTTCGCCGGCGGTCGCGCGGCGGACGTTCGTTCGCCAGACCGGCCGACCTTGCCTTTGTGGGGACGATTGCTGTTCATGTCTCGCGCCCGCTGGCTCCGGCGGAGGCCGGGCGGCGGGCAAACTCTCACAGGCCAGCGCTTTCGCGCAAGCTGTGGGCTCAGGGTTTTGATTGGCGAGTCTCGCTATGAGTGACGGTTCAAGCCGCCCGCTGTTTCGCTTCGCGCCTTCGCCAAACGGGCGCCTGCACCTCGGTCACGCCTATTCGGCGCTTCTCAACGCCGCGACGGCGGCGACGGTCGATGGCGTTTTTTTGCTGCGCATCGAGGACATCGATCAAGCGCGTTGCAAACCCGAATATGAGCAGGCGATCATTGCCGATCTCGCCTGGCTCGGCCTGACATTTGCGCAGGCGCCGCGCCGTCAAAGCGCGCATGTCGCCGATTACGCCGGCGCGCTGGCGGCGCTGGCGGCGCGGGACCTCGTCTATCCCTGTTTTTGCACGCGGGGCGAGATTGCCCGCGCCAGCGGCGGCGCTCGTGATCCCGATGGCGCGCCGCTCTACCCGGGAACCTGTCGTCTGTTGAGCGCCAGCGCGCGGGAGGCGCGCCTGGCGACGGGCGAAAACCCGGCGATGCGCCTCGATATGGCGCGCGCTTTGGCCCAGGCGTCCGTCCATCTTGACTGGCGCGAATATGGCGAGGGCGACGTTGAAACGCGTGTGCGGGCCGACCCGTCGGTCTGGGGCGATTTTGTGCTCAAGCGCAAGGATATGCCGGCGAGCTACCATCTTGCCGTCGTCGTCGACGATTGCGCGCAGCGCGTGAGCGACGTGATGCGCGGCAATGACCTGTTTCAGGCGACATCGGCCCATCGCCTTCTGCAGAGCTTGCTCGATATCGCCGCCCCGCGCTATCGCCATCATCGGCTGGTGCGCGATTCCGCCGGCCAAAAAATGTCGAAGAGCGCTTCCTCGACGACGCTGGAGGAATTGCGCCGAAATGGCGTCGCCGCTGAGGAGGTTCGCGCGTCGCTGGGCTTTGGCGAGGCGACCGCGGGCGCCCTGCAGGCTGAGATCAGTTGACCTTCTGTTGCGTCGGCGCCGAATTGGGAGCCTGGGCCAGCAATTGTTCGATGCGGTCCCGTTCGCGTTTGAATGCGCCGAGCATTTTGCCGTCGAATTCGCGCGTCCTGGCGAGTTTGATCGCCATCGGATCGACAAAGCGGCCGTTGACGATGACTTCGTAATGGAGGTGCGGCCCAGTCGCCAGTCCCGACTGGCCGAGATAGCCGACCACCTGGCCTTGCGTGACGCGCGCTCCCGGAACGATGCCGCGGGCGAAGCCCGACATATGAGAATAGGTGGTCACATAGCCATTGGCGTGTTGGAGTTCGACACGCCGGCCGTAGCCGGATGTGAATTCCGCCTTGATGACCGTGCCGTTGCCGGCCGCCAGAATCGGCGTGCCGATCGCATTCGACCAGTCCACGCCCGTATGCATGCGCGCGTAATGGAGAATAGGGTGAAACCGCATGCCGAACCCCGAGCGCAGCTCGCCGGCGGCGATCGGCTTGCGAATAAGAAACTTGCGCACCGACCGGCCGTTCTCGTCGTAATAATCGACGAGCCCGTCGTCGGGCGTCTCGAAGCGATAATATTTGAATATCTGTTCGCGCGCCGTCACGGTGGCGTAGAGCAGTTCGGCATGCGCGTCGATGTCGTCAGGCTCGGAATAGAAGGCCTCGACCGAATCGCCTGCCGCCGTGGCGCGTTGGAAATCGACGTCATTGGCGAAAGTCTTCACCATTTCGTCGATGATCGGACGGGGAATGCCTTGCTTGAGCGCTGTTTCAAAGAAGCTCTGATAGAGGCTCATTCCTCCGGAGTCCGCATCGTCGTTGCTGGTCGTTTTGCGCGGCGCCGCGGGGGGCGGCATGTTGACGGGCACATAGGCGCCGGCGTCGTTGACGGCGATCGTCGCCTTCACCTGCTCATCCGAATAGACCGAAATGCGCCCGATCTGAGCGGCCTGTCCGGGCGCCGCCGGGTCCTCATATTGAAGGATGACCTTCTGCCCTTCCGTGACGGGCTGGTCGCCTTTTTTGGCTCCGAAGGCGGCGACAATGGCGCTGATGGCTTCCTTGGAGGCTCCGTTCGCGTGCAATATGTCGTCGATCGTTTCCCCGTGGCGCACCACCACAAGCCGTTCGGAGCCCGACTGCCCGTCAGCGGTTCGGCTGCGCGCCGCCGTGGTGACGTTTTCGGGGACCATCTTCACTTCGATCGAAGAAAAAAGCGTATTGGCGCCCACATTGCCGGTTGTCGCATAGCCAAGGACGCCGGAAGGGTCGAGCCCGGCGCGGCTCGTGCGCATCAACAGCATTTGCGGAGGCAACGGCAATGGCGCCTTGGCGCCGGCGATCGCCGCCGCGCGGATCGATTCGACGACTTGCGCCTGCGCTTCGGCGGTTGTCAGTTCGCCCGTGAGCGCAGCCGCGTCTGCGTTTGTGAAGTCGCGTGTCGAGAAGGCGACTTCAGCATCGTCCTGCACGGGGCCCGGATCTGGAGCCGCGTCTGGTTGTTCGGCGCTGGCGTTCAGTTTCAGCGGGTTGAATTCCGGCACCGCGTCGGCGAACTCGGTCGGCGTCAGCGTTAGCGTCGTGGCGACATGGGTGAAGGCGCGGGGCTTGACCACTTCCTTGTCGCCGATGCGAATGGTCGTGGGCGCCTTGAAGGTCTGCTTGGCGGCGACAATGTCGACCGGCCGGACCAGCCGATCGCCCTTGCCGGGATTCATGCCCTCTTCCTGCGCGCCCTCGTGGCGCGGCGGCGCGGCGATTTCCGGCGCCTCGGCGAAATTGGATTGGCTGTCGAGCCCGAGATAGAGCGCCGACCCGATCAAGGCGACGCCGCATAATCCGGTCAGGACCGCGCCGAACAGCCAACGAAAGGAAACGGCGCGCCGGTCCTGAGCCTGGAGCCGCCTGACGCCCGAATCGATGGGCTGTTCCCGCCCCAGATCAATGAAAGCGTGCGATCGGTCGAGCCGGCGCATCGCTATCGCGGTTTGGGCGGCCAATATTTCGCTGCTCCGTTGGATAAGAAATTGAAATGGCCGGACATAACAGCAGGTCGGCGCCCGGATGCGAAATTAACCGCCGCGGCGCCCACGTCAACCGGCATCGCGCCTGATAACGCGGACCCAGGAGAAATCCAGGCAAACCGTGGCGCTTATAGGGCGGCGCGCCCCGTGCGGCTCCGGAGGGCGGCGCGGAGTTTTCCACAGGCTGCGATCCGGGCGTCGTCATTGTGAATATTTTTTGAAAAAGTGTTTGACAGTCCGGAAGCTCGCCCGTATATCAGCGCCACCGACGGCGACGACGCCTTGGGCGGACGAAAAGCCATCTGGTTTTCGAGAGTTTCTCGGGCAATAAGCCACCTGACCGTGAGGTTGGGCAAAACCGGTCCTGTTTTTTGGGGACGCAAGTCCTCGCCGACATTCTGCTGTTTGACAATTGAATAGGAAGAAAGAGAAACGTGGACGGCGGAGTCCTTGCGGATTGCTCCCTTAAAAGAGCAGTCGAAGAGATACTCTGACGGTCACGTATAAGAGTTCATCGTGCATTTGGCTTCGGCCAAAGGCAGATGTGCTCGGAACTCGTCAAAGAGAAGCGCGAAACGAGAGTTTCCGCTTGAGTGACCAGTCAGGTCAAAGATCTCAATTCAACTTGAGAGTTTGATCCTGGCTCAGAACGAACGCTGGCGGCAGGCTTAACACATGCAAGTCGAACGCTC